>Ga0209536_100003344_pt1 | contig 25805 bp, 16 predicted proteins | sample DeeMarSeWOR28_12_FD_187461 | JGI IMG/M metagenome (GOLD analysis project Ga0209536, IMG submission 187461) | Marine sediment microbial communities from White Oak River estuary, North Carolina - WOR-2-8_12 (SPAdes) (version 2) | ecosystem: Environmental > Aquatic > Marine > Intertidal zone >...
TGTCAATTATAATACTTCCTTTGAACATTAACTGACAAAGGAAGGCGGATAATCTTTTTTTATTGACAAGTTTCAATCATATCAGGTTTCAGGTTTCAGTGTTCAGGTGTCAGGCTTCTGGCCGCTGGCTGCTTGCTCCTGGCCTCTTGTCGTTGTCATCTTCTGTCCTCTGTTCTCTGACACCCGACACCCGACACCCGACACCGGAAACCCGGAATATAGGGTTTATCTTTTTACGATCATCGCTACGGCTTCGCCGCCGCCCAGGCACAAAGAGGCCAGACCGCTGGTTTTGTTCTGCTTGATCATTTCATGTAAAAGCGTAACCAGCACCCGGCAGCCGCTGGCGCCAATCGGATGGCCGAGTGCCACACTGCCGCCATTGACATTGACTTTTGCCGGATCCAGGTTAAGTTCTCTCAGCACTGCAACGGTAGAGCCGCTAAAGGCTTCATTGACTTCAAACAGATCGATTTCATCCTGGGATAATCCTTCTTTTTGTAAAACCTTCGGAATTGCCAATATAGGGGCCACCAGCACATACTTCATATCCAGGCCGGCGGAAGCCTGGGCACCGATGGAGGCCATAATCTCACATCCCAGTTCCTTGGCCTTATCTTTTGACACAACCACGACTGCGGCGGCGCCGTCACTGATTATTGATGCGTTTCCGGCGGTTGCTCTTCCGTTTTTTTGAAACGCGGGAGACATCTTTGCCAGAATCTCATAGCTGGTTTCCCGGGGGCATTCATCCCGGTCGAACATAACCGGCTCACCTCTTCGCTGGGGGATCTCCACCGGTATAATTTCATCTTTAAATTTTCCGGCGCTAATAGCGGCTAATGTTCGGCGATACGATTCGGCGGCATATTGGTCCTGATCTTCACGGCTGACATTATATTTTTCTGAACACAGATCATTGGAAATGCCCATGTGAAAATCATTGACAATATCCCACAGCCCGTCATGCACCATATGATCCTCAATTACAGCAGCCCCCATTCGGTATCCGGCCCGGGCCTTTTCCAGGTAATAGGGTGCCATGCTCATATTTTCCATCCCTCCGGCCACAACAACATCCGCATCACCGGTCTGAATGGCCTGGGCAGCCAGCATAACCGCTTTTAATCCCGAGCCGCAAACTTTATTGATAGTGAAACATTCGGTTTCCCACGGCAAATCAGCTTTGATGGCTGCTTGCCTCGCAGGGTTTTGCCCGTAGCCGCAGGGCAAAACCATCCCCATGATCGCTTCATCGACATCATTTTTTTGGATGCCGGCGCTATCTATCGCTGCTTCAATTGCCAGGGCGCCCAGCTGAGTCGCCCCTATGTGGGCCAGGGATCCGTTAAAGCTGCCCAGAGGCGTGCGCACCGCACTAACAATCACGGCCTGTTTCATAAAGAATTCTCCTTTTAATCAAATAAGCAATATTGTATCATCCCGATTGGTTTAAACTCAAACGGGATTAAATTTATATTTGGCTTTTTATAGCGTGAATCAGATGGATGCAAGCCCCAGTACAAACTGAACGGGCGCTCAATTAATGAATAGCACGTCTCATTTTAGCTTGTCAAGTCATTCGAATACTTGACGGTGTATATTAGTTAACTATCTGAAATTGATATATATAGATATAATAATAGATTGGCTCGTGCCAACCGATTAAGCTATTGACAAATTGAAAAGGTTCCATTAATAATGCAGATATGACCGAGCGCTCGCTCAGAAAGAAAAGTGTCCCCATATTATCGTACAGGTTCCCGTGCTGCGCTTTGTCCTCGATATTGCATTGAAAACGCGTACGAGGACGCTTACAAGGACAACGTTTACGAGGAGGAATATATGAACGAACGGATCCTTTTGGTTGAAGAAGAAGATAGCGTCGTCACGTTAACGCTAAACCGTCCGGCGGTCATGAATTCTTTAAATTTTCCAATGCTGCATGCTTTGCGGGATCAGATCGCGTCTTTACGTTTTAAATCGAATATTCGGGTGGTCATTATTACCGCAGCCGGTGAAAAAGCCTTTTGTGCAGGGGCGGATCTTAAAGAACGTGCCACGCTGGCGCCGGATCAGGTCAGAGAATATATTTTTACCATCCGCAATCTATTCACATCCATCGAGCAATTGAACAAGGCGGTTATTGCGGCTGTAAACGGCATTGCGCTCGGCGGTGGCACCGAGCTGGCTCTGGCCTGCGATATCCGGATTGCATCACTGAACGCCACCATGGGCCTGACCGAAACCCGTCTGGCGATTATTCCAGGCGCCGGCGGCACCCAGCGATTGCCGCGACTGGTGGGGCGGGGGAAAGCCAAAGAGCTGATTTTTACAGGGCAGCGGATCGGCGCACAAGAAGCCCTGAACATCGGTTTGATCAACAAGATCTGTGATCCAAAAGACCTACTGGCTGAATCCAAGAAAATGGCTGCCATGATCTGTGAGGCCGGCCCCATTGCCATCGAACAGGCCAAGTATGCCATCAACTATGGGTTGGAAACAGATATTCACACGGGTCTGGCCATTGAATCCAATGCCTATTGGGTTTGCATTCCTACCGAGGACCGCCTTGAAGCTTTGGCTGCTTTTAAGGAGAAGCGGAAGGCGGTTTTTAAAGGTAAGTGAGGGATATGGTGGAATTAGGCTGTTTTGGACCAATTTATCGCAGCGTCCGTTGTTAGTCGTCCGTTGTCCGTAGTTTTTTAATAAGAAGGGCATAGATCCGATTTCTTTTTCACACCTTACAACGGACCACGGACCACGGACAACCAACAGATGTAAACGAAACGGAAATAATGATTTAAGTTGCCATTGACTATAGAAAGGAGACAAAACGAGACCATGACAGAGTACGATTACTGGAAAATTTTTCCGAGAATGCCGAAAAAGGTCACCATCGGCGACATCACGACCAGAGATGGATTTCAACACCTGGAGCAGTTTATCTCTACCCGGGCAAAGAAATTTTATGCCGAAGAATTGATTTTTGCCGGATGCCGCAACATCGAGGTCACCAACCTTGGTAATCCTTATCTGATGCCGCAGTTTAGCGATGCTGAAGAGGTCTTGAGCCATCTGCGAAGCGATCTATTCAAAAAGCGCTGTGAAAAAAGAGGCATCAATCCCGATGATGTTTGCATTACCGCCGTAACAATCCGGGAAGGAGCCGTTGATCGGGCGATCCAACTGAAAGAAAAAGGGATCGGTCCTGATCGTTGTTTGATGATGGTTTCAACCGAGGAAGAACACCATTTTGCCAATTCTGCAACCACATTACCGCAATACTGGAAAGAAGCGGAACGCTGTATCAAAAAATGCTCAGACGCCGGGATGAAGATGTGCGGTACGGTCAGCACCATCTGGGGCAGCCCGATTGCCGGGGCCACGGAATTGAAAGATGCGGTCGAGTTCACCAAAAGATGGCTGGAGATCGGTGCATCCGATATTGAACATGCGGATCATGACGGCAGCGCGTCCGCCCCGGAAGTATATCGCTATTTCTCCATGATTCTGGACGAGATACCGGATACCTCCCTTCACATCGCTCACTTCCATGAAACCAAACGGGTGGCGTCGGCATCGGTTTTGGCGGCGCTTCAAGCAGGTATAACTTATTTTGAAGCAACTATCGGCGGTATGGGGGGCCAACCGGCCAATTTTTTGGACGATTGCCCGGTGCCGGGAACCGGTGAGTACTATTATGATGATCCGCGCTTCGTCGGTCTCACCTGTCTGGAGGATATGCTGGTTCAGATCGATGAGATGGGAATTGAGCACGGCTACGATGTTGATCGGGTGCTGTGGCTCGGGCGGCAGATGGAACGCACCGTTGGACGGCGGCTGCGCAGCGAAGCGGCCATTAATGGGCGCACGCTGAAGGAAGGCCATCCGAAATTTGCACGTCCCGGACTTAAAAAATTAAAGGAAAAACGCAAAGAAAAACCCGGCCAGAACTGGCCCGCTGAGTGGGATGCCACGCCGGTGCTGCCAGAGCAGTACCGTCCATAAATCGGCCTCAATATCTTTAGATTTAAGGCCAATTTATAATTCTTTGCCATTCACTTTTGATGAACGCATTGCAATCAAATGCATTGGATGCCTACCGAATAAGCATTCGGGCGCATGGTATTGTGCCCGGCAGTTAAAAACCTAGCGGGAGGTAAACGCTATGCCTGATTTGACCAGCTTTTCGCGCAACCGATGTACCCGTGTCGAGCAGATCGACGATCAAACATTGCAGTCAACATGCCGCCTTCAAGATACGCTCACAGATGCCGTGGTGGAGGTTCAGATTAAACTGCCGGAGCTTGAAATTATCCAGGCTGCAGGCGAAATTGGCCGCACCTATAGAAAGGAATGTCTGAATGCCAGCGATGCGCTTCAAAAAGTCGTTGGCGTCCGGATCGGTTCAGGTATGCTGAAGATAATCAAGGGGCTGCTGGCTGAAGTCACGGAATGTGCAGAGTTGGCGTTTATGGTGGAGGAATGTTGTCAGGCGGTGATCATTTATTTTACCAAAGGGACCTTAAAGGATATCCCTGAAAACCCCCGGGAAAAAAAAGAATTTTTTGCGAAAATGATCAAGGAAAACACAAGGCTTTATAACCGCTGTGCGGCCTTTGCCCCTGGCAGTTCAATTGTTGATGATATGCCACCCCCCAGATAGATCATTGAAATGGAGCCCGCTGAACAGTGCTGAAATACGCTCGAAATAAAATCACGAATGTTGTTATAAAGGATGCCGGCACGCTGGCTGTCCATGGTGTCCTCGATGATGATATTTACAGTCTTGAAATCGATGTGACCATTCAGTTGTCCGAATTTAAGATTCTATCTCTTAATGGAAAATGGCACCGGTATACGACTCCGGATTGCCCCCGAGCGATTCCGCTACTTCAGGAGGTCGTCGGATTTCACATTGATGATGAAGGATTTAATCAAGCGGTTCACAAAATTATCGGGCGCAAGGCGTGTCGCCATTATGCTAATTTACTGATTGAGTGCTGCGATTCGGCCAAAGAGGCTGCACTTATCCATAAATGGAAGGATGCCCAAAAGAACCATCCTGATCTTGGTTTTGATGATTTTATTAACGGTGAGAAATCAGAATCCACGCTCAGCCGCGTGCAGCCTTTGATACATGTTGAGGAAGAACGCCAGCCAGATGAAAGGAGATTCACCAAAAAAGAGGCCGAGGGTGACCTGTCCGACACAAAACTTTCTTCAGGATTCACCATTGACTTGCACGTTCACACTTATCCGGCTTCCCCCTGCAGTTCAGCCACAGAAGATGAGCTGATTCAGGAAGCTAAGCGAATAGGGTTGGATGCCATTTGTTTCACGGATCATAATTTCGTATGGGACCCCGAGCGGATCAGAGTACTTCAAAAAGAACACCAATTTTTAATCCTGCGCGGCAACGAAATTACCACCGATCAGGGAGATATGTTGGTGTTTGGTCTTGATGAGGATATCAAGGGAATCATATCGATCGAGTCGCTAAAACAAAAGATCGTTGCGGCCAACGGATTTATGATCGCTGCTCACCCCTTTAGAGGATTTTTAACATTTGATGCCGCCCACTTGGGTATGACCCCGCGAAAGGCGATGCAAAACCCACGATTTAAGCAGGTTGATGCCCTGGAAGTGTTCAACGGAAAAGTTACCCCCAGAGAAAATCAGTTTGCCCATCAGGTGGCCGAAGGCCTCAATCTGCGGGCAACCGGTGGAAGTGACGCGCATGAAGTCTATGAAGTTGGTCGGTATGCGACCCGGTTTTCCAAACCGATTCAGAATGAAGCCGAACTCGTAGATGCGCTGAAAAGCGATAACTATGCGGCGATCGCCTATCGGAAGGAAAACGGATTTGACTGAACCGCTCAGCATCACATGTTAAGGAGAATCGTTTATGCAAAACCAGCATGATTGGGAAGAAATTGTCAGGAAAATGGAGCACTTGATGCGACTGAAATCCTTTCCGGTGGCCTTTAAGATGCTGTCAGATAAAAAGGATCTTGCCAAGATTCCATTCATGCGTCGAACCTCCCATAAGGTGACGCTTTGCCAGTTGATTACCTTGGTCCGAAATTTTGACTGGACGGTGGGCGCCGAGTTAGATGATTTTCTTTTCCCTACCTGTGCATCCATATTAGGCTTAACGGATATGCCGGCCGTTCACAAAGACGGAACCTTTCGAAGTATCGTTTGGGTTAAAACCAAGGAAGATGGTCAGAAATTCGAGGCGGCGATTCCGCGCCTGCCGCTTGGCAAATACAAAGCGGTGGCCCTTGCGCCATTGGTGTATAATCCCTTTGAACCGGATATGGTCCTCATCTATGCCAACCCCGCTCAAATGATGCTGTTGATAAATTCTCTTCAATTTGAAGATTATGAAGTGATGCAATTTTTCTGCGTAGGCGAATCTTCATGTTCAGATGCGATTGCCAGATGCTACCATACGCACAAGCCCGCATTAACCATTCCGTGTTATGGCGAACGACGATACGGACACGCTCAGGATGATGAACTCGTGATGGCTTTGCCGGCCGATGTGATGGAAAAGGCCTTGACAGGTATGGAAGCACTTTACAAAAGGGGCGTTCGCTATCCGATCAGCTTTGCCGGCGTTGAATCCGATGTGGCCGCATTATTTCCTCCGGCCTATTCAAATCTGGAGGACCTCGTTGAAAAAATTAGAGGGAATGACAACCGTTTGGTTTTGGCTGTAACCGGCGGGATTGCTACCGGCAAGACCACCGTCGCAAACATGCTGGCGGAACTGGGTGCACCCCACATCGATTTTGACGTTTTGGCCAGACAGGTTGTTGAACCCGGAACAGCGGCTCTGGAAAAAATCGTTGAATATTTTGGAAAGCAGGTTCTGAAAGAAGATGGCACCTTGGATCGGAAAAAGCTTTCCAAAGTCGTTTTTCAGGATATTGAGAAGCGTAAAAAATTGGAAAGTTTTACCCACCCCGCCATACTGGAAGAATTTTTGAAACAAATCAATGCGATCGCCAAACAGAACCCCGACGCTATTATCCAGGTTTCGGTTCCGCTTTTAATTGAGCTGAATTTACAGTATATGTTCGATAAAATTTTACTCGTCTATGCCAAATCAGAGCAGCAGGTGCAAAGGCTTTGTGAAAGAGATGGCATGAGCAAAGAAGAAGCCGTGAACATTCTAGAAGCCCAGGTGCCCATCGACGAAAAAGTGGGTTATGCTGATTTTGTTGTTCGAAACGAAGCCAATTTTAAAGATACGCAACGCCAGGTTGAAAAAATTTGGCAGGCTCTAAAAAAAGATCAACAGGATCAACAAAAATTTTAGAAGTGGTTTCAAAGCGTTCTATGATTTTCGTCGGATTCTACAGCCGATTCCCTTTAGATTGGGTGTGCCGAACGCTTTGCCCAGCGTTTCCATTGAGGTGAGCATATTAAAATTGGATGTCTTCCAGTCGTACTGGGATTCTGGTGTTCCCTCCGGAAACCACCATCCATAGGCGGCATTAATCACTTTCGGATGAATGGCGTCGGTTACATGCGCAATTTGCGTTATCGCACCTTTGTCTGTTTCGATCATGACGGCGTCGCCGTGTTTGATACCATATTTCTCTGCTGTTTCTGAGTTGATCTCAACCTTTGGATGCGGTCTTTTCTCTCTGAGCGGCTTAAGCCATCTGTAGGATGAATGCAGGTAAAAACGGCTTGCGGAACTGGTCAGAACCAGGGGGAAGTCTTTATCTTCTTTTTCCGGGAGCCGGCTAAACTGCGGCAGAGGCGCAAGCTTGAACTTGTCGGCCCGGGGTAATGACAATTCTACCTTGCCGGTCGGGGTTTTAAAACCCGCGGTCAGATATTTCTGAAACTGTTCGGTCCCCTTGAGATATCCTCGATCAACGAATTCCGGGTAACGCAAACCGCTCGGTTGCAATATTTCATCTAACAGATTCTCATAATCATCATACCAGTATTCCTCGGATGTGAGCGATTTTCCCAGTTCATTTAAAATTTTTATGTCGGGCCAGCATTCCGCGGGTGGGTCAACGATCTTGGGGCGGGCAAGGATGAAGCCGTGGCCGAGCCCGTAATGGCCAATATCATTAAACTCAAACTGCGTGGCAGCCGGGAGTACGATATCCGCCATGGAAGCGGTTGGGGTCATGAATATGTCGGCGATGGCAATAAAATCGAGCTTCATCAAAGCCGCATAGGTCTTGGGGCTATCCGCGTAAGTGACCAGCGGATTGGTCCCGTGCATATAAGCGCCTTTGACCGGGTATGGAAATTCTTCAAGGACCGCCTTTCTGAATAAGCCCGAAGGAACGGTCATCATCCCCGGTATCGTCTGATGATGGGCATGAATCATTTCCTTTGCTTTTGAAGGAATCAGATCGGCTCTGACAAAATTTCCAAACTTCGCCGTCCTGGGCTCTGTGGGCCAAATATTTCCACCCGGTATGTCGAGGTTTCCGCTGATGGCCATCAAAGAAACCAGCGCCCGGGCTGTATCAAAATTATGAATATTCTGCTCGATGGGATTCCCCCATTGAATGGCCGCCGGGCAGGATCGGGCGTAAAACTTCGCAGCTTTTTGGATGAGATCGGGAGGGACCCAGGTGAGCTCTGATATTTTTTGCGGCGTATATTGCTGAATATGATCGGCCAGATCGTCAAAGCCGGATGTCCATTTTTGGACGAAATCCACGTCATAGATTTTTTCATTGATGATAAAATGCAAAAAAGCCAGGGCCAGGGCGTTATCCGTTCCCGGTCTTATCTGAAGCCAGTATTTGGCTTTCTGTGCAAGCGCTGTTTTTCTGGGATCGATAACAATCAGCTCGGTACCCTTTTTCAACTGCCTCAGCAGGAGGCTGCAGATGGCACCCTCTTCGTTGGTGCTGGTGATATTGCTGCCCCAGAGGATAACGGCCTTGCTGGGATGATGAAAATCGGCAACGGGATAAAACCCGCAGGTGTGTCTTGCGGTTATCTCACGGGGGGCATGGCAGACATCCTGCGCACCGACGACATTGGGCGAACCAAAGGTATTGGCCAGACGATTGAGGACAAAGAGCTCCAGGCCTTTGGGCATACCCTGACAAAACGCAACTGCTCTGGCACCATAGGTGTCTTTGATCGTTTTGAAGTTCTCACAGATGTCGGCAATGGCTTCAGGCCAGGAAATCCGCTGCCACTTGCCTTCTCCGCGGCCCCCGGCCCGTTTTAGAGGATACTGGAGACGATCGGGATGGTTGAGTCGTTTATGGGATACGATGCCTTTGAAACAGACATACCCTTTATTTAAAAGTCCTTCAGGATCTCCCTTGATTTTTACGATCCGGTTGTTCTTAACGCCGACAATAAGCGCACAGCCCCCATGGTCCATTCTGGCGCAATGCGTTTTTACCCAGCGAATATCGTCCGTCATCATCAGCTACCTTGTTTTATATCGACGATGGGTTGCACAAACTGTGATTCCGTATCCCAGGGAAACAATATCCAGGTGTCCTGGCTGACTTCGGTAATAAACGTGTCCACCAGGGGGCGGCCCTCCGGTTTGGCATAGACGGTGGCAAAGTGGGCCTTGGGGAGCATGTCTCTGACGATGCGGGCCGTCTGGCCGGTATCTACCAGATCGTCAACCAGCAGCCAGCCATTGCCGTCCATGTCCACCGGTTTAAGAACGGTAATCTCGCCCTGTTCTTGCACATCGTAACTCGACACACACACCGTATCCACACAACGGATTTCCAATTCGCGCGCGATGATGGATGCCGGCACCATCCCGCCCCGTGTTATGGCGACAATGCCTTCCCACTTCTCCAAATCCACCAGTCTCCAGGCCAGGGCCTTGGAATCGCGGTGCAGCTGTTCCCAGGAGATCGGGAATGTTTTGGTATAGCGTTCGTGAGTTGCGGCCATTTGATACCTCCAATATGAGCGAATTCAAGAGACCTATCATAACCGATTTGCGAGTGCAAGTCTCCCCCGCTGACATGAATCTATCCAGCGGAAAATATTGACAAACCCGGGTTTGTCTTTTATCCAGGTTATGGTATGGTCGTAACAAATAACGCCCAATTGGTTTAAACCAATTGGGCCCGGCTGGAATGGTAACGCTTTGGAAAACATACGCTGTCTAAAATGTCTGATTTGCGGCAGGCAATATCGTCCTGATGAAGTCGATTACATCTGTCCGGAACACGGTAACGAAGGCATACTCGATGTTCAGTATGACTACGATTTCATCGGGCGGCAGATCAGCAAAGAAGCCCTTCTGGGATCGAACAATTTTTCAATCTGGCGCTACCTGCCGCTTTTACCGGTTCATCCCGACGCGACGCTCCCACCGCTCTCGGTAGGCTGGACCCCCTTATATCCTTCCCGGTGCCTTGCCAAGGCGCTGGGTCTAGATGCCCTGTGGATCAAAGACGACGGTCGCCAACCGACAGCGTCACTTAAAGACAGAGCCAGTGCGGTTGCTGTGGTAAAGGCCAAAGAAAAGGACGCCAAGATTATTACGACCGCCAGTACCGGAAACGCTGCGGCGGCATTAAGCGGTCTATGCGCCAGCATCCAGCAGCCGAACGTGATTTTTGTTCCCGAAACTGCCCCCGCGGCTAAAATTGCCCAGCTGCTGGTTTTCGGCTCCCGCGTTTTTTTGGTAAAAGGGACCTATGATGATGCTTTTGACCTTTGCCTTAAGGCGACCGAGACTTACGGCTGGTACAACCGCAACACGGCCTATAACCCTTACATGACCGAAGGTAAGAAGACCGCCGCCTATGAAATCTGCGAGCAGCTGGGCTGGAACGCACCGGACCGCATTTTTGTCAGTGTGGGCGACGGCTGTATTATCGGCGGCTTGCACAAAGGCTTAAAAGATTTGTCGGCCCTGGGATGGATCGACAAAATGCCCAAACTGATGGGCGTACAGGCTGCCGGCAGCGGTTACATGTACGAAGCCTGGAAAGGCAATGAAGATATTCACACCAAACTGCCGATTCGCGCCCGAACCGTCGCCGACAGTATCAGTTGCGAACTGCCCCGTGACCGTATCAAGGCGCTGGCTGCCGTAAATGAAACCGGCGGCGCATTTCTTAGCGTCGAAGATAACGAAATTTTAAATGCCATTACCCAACTGGCCCGCAGTACGGGTGTTTTTGCAGAACCGGCCGGTGCGGCCGCCTATGCCGGCCTGATAAAAGCAGTCGCGCAGAAACGCGTTGCCAAAGATGATACCGTCGTGGTGCTCAACACCGGCAATGGTCTCAAGGATGTGGCCGGCGCTATGCAGGCGGTAGACCTTGCGGGCACAAAGCCGTTTCGGGTCACGCCGGACCTGGATGCGGTCCAGCGGGTTGTGGATCGCTGGTGATCAGCCAGTCTAATATCTAAAGCTGTGAGTTGACCTTTTAGTCTGTTTATTGGTCTACATCTAAATGATGTATTCTTTGCTTTTACTCACCGCCCGCTTCGCTCGAGGCGCAGACTGCGCAGAGATAATCATTTTTTCCTTTGCCGTTGAGAGGACGGCAAAGGAAAACCGTTCAGCAGCTTCGCTGCAAAAAACAAAAAATTTAGGCGTCTGAGATATTTGGGGGCAAATCATTATTGCCCGCAGGGCCTGATGATTTTAGCTTTTCGGCGTCTCAGCGAGAAGCTAAAAAATAATTAACTCAGCGCGCTCTGCGTCTCTGCGGTGAGTAAAATTACTGGAAAAGGAAATCGACCGTGATAGATTTAACCGTTGTTCCCGAAGCGCTTGAAAGGGCTGTTAAAAGAGCCAGAGAACGAAACATCATTATCCCCACATTTAAACAGCAGAAAGACCCCGGCCGGATTCCGGACGCCATTGTATCCAGATTGAAAAACATCGGGTTGTGGGACATCAATCCCCTGAACCTTTTCAGGATAACCTGGCGCAACGAGCCGGTTGCCCATGGGGGCGGGTTTGGTGCTGTTAATTTTATGGAATTTCCCAAAGCATTGACCGGCGTCGATGCGCGGATTTTAGCCGTCATCGGAAAATGGTTTCCCACCGGCGCGCACAAGGTGGGCGCGGCATTCGGCTGTCTGGTCCCCCGGCTGGTGACCGGTCAGTTCGATCCCAGCACCCAGAAAGCCGTCTGGCCGTCCACCGGCAACTACTGTCGCGGCGGGGCGTATGATTCCACGCTGCTGGGGTGTGAATCCATTGCCATCCTGCCCGAAGGCATGAGCCGTGAGCGCTTTGAGTGGCTCACATCGGTCTCCGGAGAAATTATTAAGACCCCCGGCAGCGAAAGCAACGTCAAAGAGATTTTCGACAAGTGCCGGGAACTGCGGGAATCCGGGCAGAGTCTGGTGATTTTCAATCAGTTTGATGAATTCGGCAATTACCTCTGGCACCATCAGGTCACCGGGCCGGCCATATTGGAGGTGCTCGAACGTACGATGGGTGCCGGGGATAAGTTCAGAGGATTTATGTCGGCCACCGGGTCGGCCGGTACGATCGCCTGCGGGGATTTTCTCAAGAAACACTTTCCGATGAGTAAAATCGCTGCCAGCGAGGCGCTGCAGTGCCCGACGTTGCTGCGTAACGGATTCGGAGAGCACCGCATCGAGGGCATCGGTGACAAGCATGTGCCCTGGATTCACAACATTAAAAATCTCGATTTCGTCGTTGCAGTTGATGATGAGACCCCCATCAGTCTGATGCGTCTGTTCAATGAACCGGCCGGGAAAAAATATCTGACCTCAAAAGACGTTCCGTCATCACTGATTGCGATGCTCGATCTGCTGGGAATTTCGAGCATCGGGAATTTGGTGACAGCGATTAAGTTCGCCAGGTACTATGAATTGGGTGAGCATGATATCGTGATGACGGTGCTGACCGATTCCATGGAGATGTACGCCAGCCGGTTGCAGGAACTCAATCATGAACGCGGAGAATTCACGGAAGGCGATGCGGCCGCCATCTTTGCACAGCACCTTCAGGGGCTGTCCATCGATAATATGGAGGAACTCAGCTATTACGGCCGCAAACGCGTTCACAACCTTAAATATTATACCTGGGTTGAACAGCAGGGCAAAACATACGAAGAAATTCAAAAGCAGTGGTATGACGATGATTATTGGGAAAGCATCCCCACGTGTGTGGATCAGATCGATGCCCTGATCGAGGAATTCAACGCCAAAACCGGTTTGCTCGATAAACTTTAATTGTTAAAGCGGAATGGATTTCATCACTTTCTTCCGGAAAGTGATGAAGATAAAATTATCCAAATAATCCTGTTAATCCTGTCATTAAAAAAAATAAAAATAGAATCCATTCATCTAAAAAGAGGACTGCATATGAAAATTGATTTTAAAGAGGTTTTGAGCCGTGCCGATGAATATAAACCCGCGATTTCAAGATTCTTGCGGGATATGATCGCGATTCCCAGTGAGAGTCGTCAGGAAGAAAAATTAATACAGCGAATCAAAGCAGAAATGGAAACGGTGGGGTTTGACCGCGTGGATATCGATCCCATGGGAAATATCCTGGGTTATATCGGCAGCGGCCGTCACCTGATTGCCATGGACGCGCACGTGGATACTGTAGGCGTGGGGGATCCGGGCCAGTGGGAGTATGATCCGTATCAGGGCTTTGAAGACGATGAAATCATCGTTGGGCGCGGGGCCAGTGACCAGGAAGGCGGCATGGCCGCCATGGTTTATGCCGGTAAGATCATCAAAGATTTACATCTGCAAGATGATTACACGCTATTGATTACAGGAACCATTCAGGAGGAAGACTGCGACGGTCTCTGCTGGCAATATATTATTAATGAGAACAACATCCGGCCTGAATTCGTTGTTTCCACAGAACCGACTTCCTGCCGGGTTTACCGGGGTCAACGCGGCAGAATGGAAATCAAGGTAGCCACCACGGGGGTCAGCTGTCATGGGTCGGCACCCGAGCGGGGAGATAATGCCATTTTCAAGATGGCACCGATCCTCAACGAGCTCAAAGTTTTGCACACCCGCCTGAAAGATGATGATTTTCTCGGAAAAGGATCACTGACGGTTTCGGAAATTTTTTTCAGTTCGCCGTCACGCTGTGCGGTGGCCGACGGTTGCTCGATATCCATCGACCGGCGCCTGACCGCCGGCGAAACCGCAGAATATGCTTTACAGCAAATACGGGATCTGCCCGCGGTGAAAGAGGTCGAGGCCCAGGTGTCCATGTATAACTATGACCGGCCCTCTTATACCGGGCTGGTATATCCCACAGATTCCTATTTTCCGGCCTGGGCTCTGGAGGAAAATCATCCGGCGTGCCAGACGCTGGTGGCCGGCTACAGGAGCCTTTTCGGAAAAGATCCGATCGTTGACAAGTGGACTTTTTCCACCAACGGGGTAGCGATTACCGGGGTGTCCGGAATTCCCTGCATCGGTTTCGGCCCGGGCCATGAGGATCAGGCGCATGCGCCCAACGAGAAGACCTGGAAAAGCGAACTGGTTCAGGCCGCAGCAATGTATGCGGTTATACCAGCCATGTATGTTCAAAAATTTGCCCGGGATTAAATCTTCGCCAAGATGAATAGAAGCGTTTCAGCGGGGTGAGAGCCATGCCAAAACTGGTCGCCATTGCCATTGGAGGCAACTCACTGATAAGGGATCGTCAACATCAGAGTGTTGACGATCAGTATGCGGCCATCTGTGAAACGGTTCACCATATCGTCGATATTATCGAGGACGGATACGAGGTTGTCATCAGCCACGGGAACGGGCCTCAGGTCGGCTTTATTTTGCGGCGATCGGAAATCGCATACGTGCATGAGGGGCTTCATTTTGTACCGCTGGCCAGCTGTGTGGCCGATACCCAGGGCGCCCTCGGTTACCAGATCCAGCAGGCCCTGGAAAATGAATTTAAAAAGCGAAACCTTGCCAAGAAGGCGGTCACCGTCATTACCCGGGTCGAGGTTCATCAAGATGATCCGTCATTCGCCCACCCGGGCAAACCGATCGGATCGTTTTACAGCCATCAGCAGATCCAAAACCTGAAAAAGGATCATCCGGACTGGACGGTTATCCATGATGCCGGCCGGGGCTCGCGGCGAGCGGTGCCGTCTCCGGTGCCGGTGGGCATTGTCGAGTTGAAGGCCATTGAAACTCTGGTCAATCAGGGTTTCTGCGTCGTTGCGGTCGGTGGTGGGGGCATACCGGTGGTCCGCCTGGAAGATGGCACCTTTGAAGGCCGTGATGCCGTTATTGATAAAGATTACGCCACCTGCCTGCTGGCCACACATTTAAAAGCCGAAATGCTATTGATATCAACGGCGGTTGATAACGTTTTTTTAAATTTTGGTCAACCCGGTCAACAGGCCCTGGGGACAATTAGCGTCGAGAAGATCAGGCGCTTCATGGCTGAAGGGCATTTTGCTGCCGGCAGTATGCTGCCGAAAATAAACGCAGCGCTGGACTTTATCGAACAGGGCGGCACTATCGCGATCATTACCAGCCCGCATCTGTTAAAAGCGGCCGTCAGAGGAAATGCCGGCACCCGTATTTACCGTGAAGGGGCCTGATCATTATAGATCAGGATCAAAATAGGCTGGCAGGCTGGAAAGCTATGAGGCCAGGAGGCTTGGCGGCTAGGAAGGATTCATCCCTTCAAGCTTCCCGGCATTCCAGCTTCCAAGCAGCTCATGAGAAGGGACCCATGATAAGCTTCAACATAAACGGCTCCGCCAAAACGTTTGACGGTGACCCCAAGATGTCCCTGTTAAATTATTTAAGGGAAATTGAGGGTATTGTTTCTATTAAAAACGGGTGCAGCGGAGAAGGGACCTGCGGCGCCTGTCTGCTGGAAATGAATTCGAAGCCGGCGCTTTCCTGTATTACACCCATGGAAAAGGTCAGCAATGCAAACATTGTTACCATTGAGGGCTTTCCGGAAAGTCTGCGCCGAACTCTTGGGCGGGCATTTGTGGCCAAAGGCGCCGTCCAGTGCGGATTTTGTACACCCGGATTTTTATCGCGGGCTAAAATCCTGATCGAAACCAATCCTCAGCCAAGCCGTAAAGAAATCATTCGTGCGCTCAGGTTTAATCTCTGTCGCTGCACGGGATATGTGAAAATCATCGATGCCGTCAAACTGGCGGCTGAGCACATTCGCAAGGATGTGGAGCTCAAATTGCCAAATGCCGGCAGGGTGGGCGCTAATCAGCCCAAATACGACGCTTACAATAAAGCAATCGGCAAGAGTGAGTTTATCGATGATATTCGCATGGATGGAATGCTGCACGCCGCCCTGAAATTTAGCGATTATCCCCGGGCGAAGGTTCGCCGAATCGATTGCGCGACCGCCGAAAAAATGGCGGGTGTCGTGCGGATCTTTACGGCCAAAGACATTCCCGGGGAGCGAACCATCGGGGTTATCCACCAGGACTGGCCGGTAATGATTGCCGCAGGTGAAACCACCCGTTACATCGGGGATGTCCTGGCCGGGATTGTGGCCGAAACCGAAAAAATCGCCCGTGAAGCCATAGAAGCCATTACGGTGGATTATGAAATTCTGGAGCCTTTGACCGATGCAGAGGCCGCCGAAACCAGCCCGATTAAAGTTCACGAATCCGGAAACCTGCTCAGCGTATCCCATATTCAACGGGGCAAAGATATTAATACGGTATTAAAATCATCGGCCTATGTGGTGAGTGCAGCCTTCCAAACGCAGCGGGTGGAACACGGATTTTTAGAAACCGAGGCGGCCATTGCGCTGCCAATGGAAAATGAAGGCATCGAGCTGTGGGTTCAAAGCCAGGGAGTGTATGAAGATCAGCGGCAGATCGCCCGCATTCTAAATGTTTCCGCCGATCGGATTAACGTTAAGCTGATGCCCACCGGCGGGGGATTCGGCGGCAAAGAAGATCTGACCGTTCAGGGGCATGCCGCCATTTTTTGCTTTCATCTGAAAAAACCGGTCAAGGTCCGGCTGAATCGGTCAGAATCCATTCGCATGCATCCCAAACGCCACCCCTTTCACATGCAATATGCTTTGGGATGTGATGAAAACGGCAAGCTGACCGGGCTGTCCGCGCGGATTCTCGGAGATACCGGCGCATACGCCTCCCTGGGAGCTGAGGTTTTGGAAAGGGCCGCCGGGCATGCCACCGGCGCCTATTACCTTCCCAATGTAGATATTGAATCTAAAGCCGTTTATACCAACAACATCCCCTGTGGTGCCATGCGGGGCTTTGGTGTCAATCAGGTCACCTTTGCCATGGAAAGCTGTATCGAACAGCTATGCGCCCAAGGTGGATTTGATCCCTGGCAGTTCCGTTACGACAATGTGCTAGATACCGGTAACAAAACCGCAACCGGGCAGATACTGGGCAGGGGCGTTGGTTTGAAAGAAACGCTGCTGGCGGTTAAAGAAGATTTTTATGCAGCCCGAACAGCAGGTTTGGCCTGCGGGATTAAAAACTGCGGTATCGGCAACGGGGTGGTCGAAGAATGCGAAGTTAAAATTGAAATCAAGTCCAAAGATCATATCATTTTACACCACGGCTGGACCGAAATGGGCCAGGGCGTGGATACCGTCGCCCAGCAGATCCTTTGTGAAGAAATCGGTATCGAGGATCCGGGGATTATCCAAGTCAAAGTCAGCACCGAATCCAAAGCCCGGGCCGGTATGACCACCGCCAGCCGCGCCACTTTTCAGATGGGACACGCCATCATCAATGCCGCTAAAGGGCTTAAGAAAGATTTAAAGGTCAAACGCCTGTCTGAATTGGGCGGTAAGGTTTACACCGGCCGCTGGATTTGCGATTGGACCACCCGGCTCGGAGAACCAGGGGATGTCATAACTCATTATTCTTACGGGTATGCCACCCATCTCGTCATACTGGATGATGCGGGGCAGGTGGATTGTGTGGTGGCGGCCCATGACGGCGGACGAATTATCAACCCGACCCTGTTTGAAAGCCAGATCGAAGGGGCGGTGGTCATGGGGCTCGGCTATGCACTCAGCGAAGAGCTTCCCATGGAAAACGGTCAGCTCAAAACCAAGCGTTACGGCAAGATGGGGATTCCGCGCATCAAAAATATTCCGAAAATTGCCGTGAAAATGGTAGAAGTCGAAGATCCTTTAGGACCATACGGTGCCAAGGGGGTGGGGGAGATCGGTAATATCCCGACTGCCGGAGCGGTGGCAAACGCGCTTTTCCGCTATGATCACATTCCACGTTATCAACTGCCATTAAAAAAAAACATCAAAAGTTTAAAGTGCCTAAAATGAACTAAAATGAGCTAAAATGCCTAAAATTAAGGAATGATGCTTATGACCCTTTATTTAAAAGATGCGATTTATATCGATTGGAACACCCTGGCATTTCAATCCGGCCATCTGGCGGTCAGTTCGGGTGATGGCGGTGGCATCCGGTTTCTGGATGTGCTGCCGCCGGAGGATGAGCGGGGCGTTGATGACCGGGTATTGGATTGCAGCCGGCGGCTGGTGACCAAATCCTTTGGTTGCGGGCATCACCATATTTATTCGGCTCTGGCAAGAGGGATGCCCGCGCCGTCTAAAATCCCGCACAATTTTTCAGAAATCCTCGAATATATCTGGTGGCATCTGGATAAATCGCTGGATACCGAAATGATCGAAGCCAGCGCTCTGGTTTCAGCACTGTATTGTGCCAAAAACGGTGTGACCTTTGTTATTGATCATCACGCCTCGCCGTTTGCTGTCGAAAATTCGTTGGAAACCATTGCCCAAGCCTTTGATCGCGTTGGCATATCCCATTTGCTGTGTTATGAAATATCGGACAGAGACGGTGAAGGCCCCAAGGAAAAGGGTTTGTATGAAACCGACGCTTTCCTGGGTTCCGGTCGTCAGGGTCATGTGGGGTTGCACGCTTCTTTTACCGTCGGCGACGATTTGCTGAACAGAGCCGTAGAACTGGCCCGAAAGCACGGCACCGGATTGCATGTTCATGTCGCCGAAGATGCAGTGGATCAGGAATCCTGCTTAAAACATCACAACAAACGGGTGGTGGAGCGTTACGCTGAATCCGGGGTGCTGGATTTGTCCAGGTCCATCCTTTCGCACTGCATCCACCTGGATGAAAAGGAAAAGCGCCTTATCCGTCAATCCGATGTTTACGTCGTACAAAACACAGAGAGCAATTTGAACAACAATGTGGGCGTGACCAATTACCGTGAGCTGGGAGAAAATATCATACTGGGAACCGACGGAATGCACAGTGATATGCTCAGAAGCGCCAAAGCCGCTTTTTTAGCCGGTCAGGCAACCGAAGGCATCGATATGGCAGGTATTTACAGCCGCTTTCGAAAAGTACATGAGTATATCCGCGCCAACGGGTTTGTCGGTGACGGGGACAACAACCTGGTGATACTGGACTATGATTCCCCGACAGATATCAGCGCGAGCAATTTTTTAGGCCACTTTGTTTATGGGATCGACGCCCGTCATGTCGAAAGTGTTATTTCATCCGGAAAACTGATCGTTGAAAACAAAAAGCTGGTGACGGTGGCGGAAGACGAAATCCTCACCTTTTCGCGCGAGATGGGGCGGAAGCTGTGGAACAAAATGCAAAAGTAAAGACGGCTTGAAAGCTGGGATGCTGGGAAGCTTGATGAGATGAGCTGTACTTAGCCTCCAAGCTTTCTGGCTTCCAAGCCTCCCAGCCCTTGATTCATAAATGGAAACATTTGGAGGTAACAAATAGCAATGCAGAAAGCCGAAATTTTACGGAGTATCGAATCGCTGTCGAAGAAAAATATCGACGCCATGTATTTGAACGATTTCCTGCTTACCTGGGACAAGTCCGAAGAGGAAATATATGCGACTTTGCAGACGGCGGAAATATTGCGGGCCATGCGCGGCGACAATATTTCCTGCCACACGTTCGACAGCGGCCTGGCGATTTCCATTTTTAGAGATCAATCGACCCGCACCCGTTTTAGTTTTGCCAGTGCCTGCAATTTACTCGGCCTGGCGATTCAGGAACTCGATGAAGAAAAATCCCAGATCACCCACGGTGAAACCGTACGGGAAACTGCCAATATGATCTCTTTTCTGGCCGAGGTCATCGGCATCCGTGATGACATCTACCTGGGCGAAGGCCACACCTATATGAAAGAAGTTGCCCGGGCAGTCCATCAAGGACACCAGGAGGGGGTGCTACCCCAGCGGCCTACTTTGGTTAATTTGCAGTGCGATATCGATCACCCCACCCAGACCATGTCCGATGCCCTTCATTTAATCAATACCTTTGGCGGCGTTGAAAACCTCAAGGGTAAAAAAATCGCCATGAGCTGGGCCTACTCACCCTCATACGGCAAGCCCCTTTCCGTCCCCCAGGGGGTTATCGGTCTGATGACCCGGTTCGGAATGGATGTTGTGCTGGCGCATCCCGAAGGGTACAACTTGATGTCCGAAGTGGTAGCGCTCGCGCAAACAAACAGCGCGCAGGCCGGCGGATCGTTTAGCCAGATGATGAGCATGGAAGAAGCTTTCCGAGACGCCGACATCGTCTATCCTAAAAGCTGGGCGCCTTACAGCGTTATGAAAGAACGAACCCGACTGCTGCAGGCCGGTGATCTCGACGGACTTAAAGCGCTAGAAAAGCATTGTTTGGAAACCAACAAACAATTTGTCGACTGGGAATGCACCGAGAAATTGATGCAAACCACCCGGCAAGGCCAGGCCCTGTATATGCATTGTTTGCCGGCGGATATCAGTGGTGTCAGTTGCGAAAAGGGCGAAGTGGAAGCTTCGGTCTTTGAGCGTTACCGGGTGCCCCAGTATACCCAGGCCGGTTACAAGCCGTATATTATTGCCGCGATGATCTTTTTGAGTAAGTTTAAGAATCCGGCAGACAAGCTAGCCGAGCTGGTTGATAGAGGACGAGCGCGGGTATTTGATAGTGACTAAAGTGCGCTAAATTCCAAAACAAGTGCGCTAAAGTTGGAAGTGAACTAAAGTGACTAAAGTTAAGGAATTCTGTCTTTTTTATAAAAAGATTGAGCGAAGCGAAACCCCAACTTTAGGCACTGTAGCTCACTCTAGTCACTTTTATTAATGGAGATATTGTATGAGCGACAAGTTCGCCTGTTGCCCGTTAGACCGTTTGCTGAAATGGATCCTGGAAGAAGAAAAACAAGGCGGGATCTTCGGGATTCGCAAGGAACTGTTCTTCATCCCGCAGCGCGGTGATGTTTTTAAAATTACGCGCTACGATCAGGATCTGGAAACGCCCATCGGTGTGGCAGCCGGCCCCCATACCCAGCTTTCACAGAATATTATCAGTGCCTGGCTGACCGGCGCCCGGTACATGGAGCTGAAGACGGTCCAAACGCTGGATGACCTGGAAGTGACCAAGCCCTGTATCGATATGACCGATGAAGGCTATAACTGCGAATGGTCCCAGGAACTCAAACTGGAGCAGTCTTTCAACGAATATCTCAACGCCTGGATTATCCTGCACATTCTGAAAGACAAGTTCGGCTGGGGCAGTACCGCTTCGCCGGGCTTTATATTTAATATGAGCGTCGGTTATAACCTGGATGGCATCCTGAATTCCAACGTTCAAACGTTCCTGGATAAGATGACCGGCTGCGCCGCAGAAAAGGCCGCCAAAATAGACACGCTGGCCGGGTTCTATCCGCGGGTCAAGGATTTAGAAATTCCCGACAGGATCACTGATAATATCACCATTTCCACCATGCACGGGTGCCCGCCGGATGAAGTCGAAAAGATCGGCCGCTATTTTATCGAAGATCGCAAGCTGCACACCACCATCAAGTTGAATCCGACCTTGCTGGGTCCCCGGCAACTGCGGAATATCTTGAACGACGAATTGGGTTTTGAGGTGGAAGTGCCGGACCTTGCCTTTGAACATGATTTGAAATACGAAGCCGGCCTGGCCTTGATCAGATCGCTGCAGGCCAGTGCCGCGAAGGTCGGCGTTGAATTTAATTTAAAGCTGACCAATACCCTGGAAACAACCAACCGTGATCAGAACCTTCCCGAGAACGAGCAAATGGTTTACATGAGCGGGCGGGCCCTGCATCCGATCAGCATCCATCTGGCGCGGCGCCTGCAAAGTGAGTTTAACGGTGAGCTGGATATCAGTTTTTCTGCCGGTACCGATTGCCTCAATGTGACCGAGATTCTGGCCTGTAATATGCGGCCGGTCACCGTCTGTTCAGATATTTTAAAGCCCGGCGGTTACGGGCGTCTGGGACAGTATCTTGAGGAAATCTCAACACGCCTGGCGGAAGCCGGTGCGGATTCGATAGAATCATTTATTACGACCCAGGCCCAAACCGAGGATTTAGAACCGGCGGTATTGAAAAACCTTGAAGTCTACGCTGCGATGGTGATGGCCGGCGAATACTATAAAAAATCCAATTTTCCTTATGAAAATATAAAAACACCGCGGGAGCTTACTGCATTTGACTGTGTGAAAGCGCCGTGCGTATCCACCTGTCCGGCCAGTCAGGATATCCCTGCGTACATGCATTACGCCGCCATGGGCGATTACCGCAAGGCCATGGATGTCATTCTGGAAACCAATCCCTTCCCCAATATGCAGGGGTTGGTGTGTGATCATTTATGCCAGTACAAGTGCACCCGTATGAACTATGACAGTCCCCTGCTGATCAGGGAAATCAAGCGCTTTATCGCCCAGAAGCATAGCGAGGTCAGCGCGCGCAAGCCGGCAGCGCCCAATGGGCTCAAAGTGGCTATCATCGGAGCCGGTCCCTCCGGGCTGGCCTGTGCCTATTTTTTGGCACTGGATGGATTTGCGGTGGATATCTATGAAACCAAGGATATCCCTGGCGGTATGGCGGCCGACGGGATCCCCAGTTTCCGCCTGGATGACGACAGTTTGAAAAAAGACATCGAGGGGATCGTTGCTCTGGGGGTCAAGATTCATTACGGTTCGAAAATAAACCTGAAAAGATTTGAAGAGCTGAGAAACACCTATCAATACGTCTATATTGCCGTTGGCGCACAAAGTGGATTGAATTTAGGCATTCCCGGTGAAGATGCACCGGGGGTCTACGATCAGATCAGTTTTTTAAGAGCGGTAAACCGCGACCGGGCGCCAGAGCTGGGTAAAAATGTCGTGGTCATCGGTGGCGGGAATTCGGCCATGGATGCTGCCCGAACCGCCAAGCGATTGGTGGGGCGCGATGGTCGGGTGAGTATTGTTTATCGTCGAACCCGGGAAGAAATGCCGGCTGACTCTGAAGAGATTCAAGCCACGCTGGATGAAGGCATCGAGCTGATCCAGCTTACGGCACCGGAATGCCTTCTGGTGGAAGACGGACGGGTACAATCAAATGTTTGTTTTAAAATGGAGCTGGGAGAAAACGATGCCAGTGGTCGCCCGCGACCCATTAAAATTGAGGGCACCGAATTTGAAATCAAGGTGGACAGTGTCATCTCAGCCATCGGACAGCGGGTGGAGCTGGATTTTTTCCCGGAAGATGATTTGCGACCTGATACGGACACACTTGAAACCCAGCTGCCCAATGTCTTTGCAGGGGGTGATGCCGTGCGTGGCGCCTCCACCTTGATCAGAGCTATTGGCGACGGCAAGCGTGTGGCCGAAACCATCCGGCGGCGGGCCGCTGTCCAATTTGAGATTTCAACCGATAAAACTGATCGTATTTCGGATCCGAAGATCCTGCAAATTGCCCAGGCGCGGCGCGTCTTTGGCCCGGAGGTGCCAAAGACCTCGCCGGACCAGTGGGTTGATTTTGGATTGGTTACGCAAACCCTGGATGAAGAATCTGCCCGGCAGGAGGCCCGACGCTGCCTGCAATGCGACCTGCTCTGTAATATTTGCACCACGGTTTGCCCCAATCGGGCCAATATTGTCTACACGGTAGATCCGATTGAAGTTCGTGTTCAGCAGGCCGTACGCGACGGCAAAAAGATCCGAATCGAGGAAGTTGAAAGCCTGCGGATAGCCCAGAAGTTTCAGATCATTAATATCGGTGATTTTTGTAATGAGTGCGGAAACTGCACCACATTTTGTCCCACCAGCGGTGCGCCCTATCGTGTCAAACCCAAGTTTTACCTGAGTGAAAAAAGCTTTAAAGCTGAGCAAAACGGCTATTTACTCGTTGACGGTGTTTTGAAAGCTAGAGTGGATGGCGAATTGGAAACCCTGTCACGGCATGCAGAACACCTGATTTATGAAACCGGGAACATTCGCGCGCAATTGAATTTAAATACGTTTGTTGCTGAGAAAGCAGCTTTTCTCTCGGATACAGACGGTCCGATCGCTTTGCGGCATGCCGCTCAGATGGCGATCCTGTTCACCGCATTGAAAGATTTTTATTTGTTTGTCTGAATAAGATATAGTGGAATGGATTCTATTTTAATATTAGAATTTAGACCGGATTTACAGGATTAATTGGATTTTTTATCTTCATCACTTTCCGGAAGAAAGTGATGAAACTCAATCCGCTTCGCGGAATCAACACTAGCCAGTAAAAGAAGAATATTCTACAATTACAAAAATATGGTCTGATTGAGGCGTCCCTAAAAGACATGCGAGAATATCGACAAGTAGTTTTTAGCTAACAACCTGCCTGGTTCATGAACGAAAAGGTTTCCGCCGCAGGCGGATTATGTTTTCACGGTTTCATCCGGAAACCGTGAAAGAAAAAATAAATAAATCCTGTAAATCCTGTCTGAAAAAAAGAAAATAAAAATAGAATCCATTCCGAATAAACCCTAATCGATTTGGATAAGATGTAACAATGAGTTCTATTTTACTGAAAAGCTGCTTTTACATATTTTTATCTGCTGATGAGGGGTCGCGGCGGGGTGAAGATATTCTGATCCGCGAAGACCGCGTTGCCAAAATCGGCGCCGATATTCGCGAACCCGCCGATCGTGTCATCGACTGCTCTACCTGTGTGGTGATCCCCGGCTTTGTGAATACTCATCACCATTTTTATCAGACCCTGACACGCAACCTGCCGGCAGTTCAAGACGCGGAGCTGTTTGACTGGCTGGTTTACCTCTATGAGATCTGGCAGCATCTGGACGATGAGGCGGTTTACTACGCTTCTATGCTGGCGATGGCAGAACTGCTTAAAACCGGTTGCACAACGTCCACAGATCATCATTATGTCTATCCGCAAAATGTCAGCGGGGACTTGATCGGCACCCAATTTAAAGCCGCCGCCAATCTGGGGATGCGGCTTGCCCCCACAAGGGGCTCCATGTCCCTGAGCAAAAAGGACGGGGGGCTGCCGCCCGACAATGTCGTGCAGACCGAAGATGAAATTCTTAATGACAGCGAACGGGTCATCCAGCAGTACCACGACAACGGGGAACTGGCCATGCGCAAAATCATGCTGGCGCCGTGCAGTCCCTTTTCGGTCACTGAAACGCTGATGACCGCAACGGTCCAACTGGCACGCAAGTACGGCGTCGGGCTGCATACGCATCTGGCCGAAACCAGAGATGAAAATGAATACTGCCTCGAAACATACGGGTGCAGGCCTTTGAAGTTGATGGAAAAATGCGGGTTTATCGGTGCGGACGTCTCTTATGCCCATGGTATTCATTTTAATGACGCGGAGCTGGAGCGGCTGGCGGACAGCGGTACCCACATCGCGCATTGTGCGACCTCCAATATGCGGCTGGGGTCCGGGATCTGTCGGGTCAAAGAGATGCTGCCCCTCGGGATCAACGTCGCGCTGGCGGTGGATGGCAGTGCCTCCAATGATTCATCCGATATGCTGGGGGAAATTCGCAATGCCTTGCTTTTGCAGCG
>Ga0209536_100003345_pt1 | contig 25800 bp, 20 predicted proteins | sample DeeMarSeWOR28_12_FD_187461 | JGI IMG/M metagenome (GOLD analysis project Ga0209536, IMG submission 187461) | Marine sediment microbial communities from White Oak River estuary, North Carolina - WOR-2-8_12 (SPAdes) (version 2) | ecosystem: Environmental > Aquatic > Marine > Intertidal zone >...
CGCCTGCGGAACGGGCAGGTAATTGATAATTGATCATTGTCACCGGATTAAACGGATTGGGGTAATTTTGAAGAAGGGCATAACTATTAATTCTGCCTTAGCCAGATATCACTCCAAAAATCACCCCACCAACCAGTTTCAGCAGCAATAATATATCCTCCGTCAAGAGTTTGTTGAACCGAATATCCAAGATCACCATAATGTCTATCATATGTTTTCGTCCATATCGTATCACCGGATGAATTTGTCCTAATCAGTACAACATCACTGAAATAATTATCAGTCTCGGGTGTACTTCCTGTAATAATGTATCCTCCATCATGTGTTTGATAAACTGATCCCGTACCAGATATTTCCTCAATATCATAAAATTTCGTCCAGAGCGTATCCCCATTTGTGTCGGTTTTTATAAGAAATATCCTTCCTAGGTGAGTGCCAACCAGTGCGAATCCACCATCCACTGTTTGTTGCAGACAATCTCTTCCCCGACCATGATGCCCAGGAAATGTTCGTGACCAGAGGGTGTCACCTGTTTGATCTGTTTTTAAAATCCAAATACCTGGATAAATTGTGGTTGAATCCGCTCTTGAACCACAAACGATATATCCTCCATCCAGAGTCTGTTGTACACAATAGCCAAAATCCCCTCCCCAGTATTCACCTCCATCAAATATTTTAGTCCATAATGTATCGGGTGCATTTTGGGCAATAGAATTTATAAAAAGAAGAGAAATAATGAGTGATACTTTTAAATGAATTCTCAATATTATTTTCGTGACATCCTCCTCGATTCTATGATTTTTGTATATCTTGAGTTTGCTATTTACCTCATTAGTAATATACTGTCTGAGGCCAGGAAAGCAATAAAAAATCGGAGGGGAGATTTTTGTTTTGATGATGATATGTTTCTAACCGCAAAGACGCGAAGGAAAACCGTCACGCCAGAAGGCGGGCAGGTAAAGAGCGCAAAGAAAAAATGGGTCGTACCGATGGCACTTCCGTTTAATTAGGTATCGCTTAACCCCGGATTCTGTCGTGCCGCATGTGCGGCACTCCGCATCCGGGGCTACTTTTGGGCCGTCTTGCAAGCAGGACTTTTAGATTTTAAATATTCCGAAATCCGCAATCTAAAATTCAAAAGTTGCGTCGTGGCGTCGTAGGGAGAGGAAAAATTTTCTGGTTTGGTAAGATGGACTCCCTTATCGGGACTAATTATCTTTGACTTTAATCACGACAAAGGTGCAATCGTCGGTAAGCGGTTCGTCTTTTCGCCAATCCTGGCCCAGTTCAATCAACTCGGAAATAATATCATCTGCCGGCTTGTTTGCGATTTCACTAAATTTTTTCTTTATTCTTGGATAATCAAGCATTTCCTTTTGTTGATTAAATAATTCCGGCAAACCGTCGGATAAAAGCAATATTGTATCTCCGGGAAAAATCTCAATCTCTTTATCCTGGTATTTAAAATCACGGGAGGCGCCCAGGGGCATACCTTTCATCACCAGCTCGTCTACATGTCCGTTTCCTTTGTGATGAATAAGGATGGGAGGCATCCCCGCTGAAGCGGCAGTCATCGTCCGACAATTAAATTTGACGAGCATCATTCCCATAAAGATATTACCCATTTTCATATCTTTGATAATATCCGTACAGCGATTAAAAAAAGCGGCAATATCCGGTTGATCACCAAAAGCGGCAAAGAGACTTTTCACAGAGGTGACCATGGTTCCGGCACGCATGCCGTGTCCTGTTGCGTCACCAATGGCAACGGTAAAGGTACCATCATCACCAAGATAAAAATCATAGTAGTCTCCACCAACTTCATTGGCAGTAATCATCATGGCGGCAATATCCAGATTTTTTGGTGACGGAATTTCTTTAGGTAACATCGATAATTGTAAATTGCGTGCTTCTTCCAGTTCCTGCGTTTTTCTGGCATTATCTGCCTCAAGCAACTTTCTTTGAACCTCCTCTTCGCGCATCCGTCGCTCTTGTTGTAAGGTTTTCTCCGATAATTCACGGACCTGTATTAATTGCTCTTCTAAATTTTTTCGGGTTCTGGCAAAATTTAATGACAGATCAAGCGAGACCGATATGCTGAGTGCAAGTAAGCCATAGACATAAACAATCCCATATTCTCCAATCCTCGGTAAAATCTGTAAATTAAACAACATTTGATATATAAGAGCCAGCATAAACAGACTGAAACCAATAAGCGTTGCCCTTCGGACAGGTTTACCGCGAAGGCTGGGGAAAATGACCAGGCGAAAAATCTCCAGAGCCGCAAGGCCAATAAATGCATACAGGGTAATAGACAATGCGATACCCCTGAAGGAAATATATTGCCATATGACGATGCCCGCTGCGATCAGATAAAAAAGATAAATCCGCTTTGGGATCCGGCCGTAAATTCCGGTGTAGATCGTCAACAGCCCAAATATGATTGCCAGGGGAACAACAAAGCCGTGAATTCGTGCTAAAATGTATATTTCGGTAATGCGGGTATAAAATGGTATGAAAAAATCAACATAAGCAATAAATGCCCAGCATAGCATACAGATCGCAAAGTAGAGATTTTCTTTATTTCTGCGGTCAAAGATAAAGAGAAAAAAATGCATAACCATCAGGACCAGGGGAATAACGGTGAATGCTAACTGGAAGATGCTGAAATCTCTGACAACTTTAAGGCGGTTATCAATCATTGAGAGCAAGTTTCGATCCAAACGGCAAACAAATCCGGCTACTCGCTCACGATCGTGGAATTCCTGCCAGTCAAAATTGGAAAAACGTACCGCAAGAACATGGTGCTTTTTACCCTTAAAAACAAGATATCGGGGATTTCTTTCCACAAAAGGTTCTTCATCTGCTGCTGATGTACCGACTTTACCGTACTGATAGAGAGAATCTCCATCCAGATAGATTTCGACTGCCCCTGCCTGGTCAAGTATAAATCTCAGCGGTTCTCCCCACAAAGAAGAATCAACAACAATATGTGTGCGAAACCAGCCGATACCATCCCATTGATTTACAGGCATTCTGTCTTTTGTCATTAGCGGATGAATATTTTCCCAAACTGTGTCATTAAAATTCTCACTGGCAAAGTCGGGATTATCGCCCGGGTGATACAACCAATTTTCGATAACCAGTGCCTTTCCTGTTCTTTTATCCAGCCAATCAGAAGACAGGTATGACATCCCCGGGCGTGAATTCGGATCTATGCTGTTTTTGCGAATCAATCTGATTTTATGATCTTCTAAGAGTTCAGCCGTACCGAGAAGGGCGGGCATCGTCCAGACCTCATCAGCCATGCCGGCCGACCACTGTATCGATCCATCGCGCTTATCAGAATCATTATCGTGAATATTTATTGCCAAACCGAAAATCCGTCCCGGTTCAACACGGATTGTTTTGCCTTCCGCCTGGATCGCCGGCCAGCGAAGACGCATTTCAACTGCATAGCCTTCCACTATTCGGCGCCGGGCATAATCGGTCATCGATATAACTGTCGAATCAAGATTGCCCTCCGAGTAAAGATTGTCTACACCCCTATGATCAGTGGTCTCAAGCGTATCCAGTGCCGTCAGTCTGGCATTGACAATTCCTGTAAATGATTTTTGGGAAGGATCAGGATCAAATTTTACCTCGATGCAATCATTCTGTGGACGGGTTTGATTATTGACACAAATACTATCATCGCTGATTTCTGCGTATAAATAAAAGTAAGTCTCATCCCAGGCCATCCATACCTTCGCTGAAAGATCAGCATCATCTTCCGGCATAGGTCCGCAAAAGGGTAAAAACTCTGTGTGTGATATATGAAGGTATCCCTGATCGGGATTGGTCAAATCATTATAAAAGGGATCTTTCTGGGCATCGACCGTAATTCGAATATCGGCCAGGATGGAATTCAGCGATAAACAAAGGCTCAGAAAAAATATGGTTTGACGTATTTTCATGACCATCTTTTTTTCTTTGCTATACGAGAAATCTGTCACAAAGATGCATCCAAAATCCCTTTGTATCCCTCGTGTTAAAAAGTAGTAAATCAGTAGCGTCGTTTTGAGAGGAACTCACCGCCTGGCCCCCTCTCTTGAGAAGAGAGGGGGAATTAAAAGGGTAAATAATATATTTTGCTGCGTCGCTGAAATCCTGGCCAAATCTTGTATGATTTAGTTCCGATTCGTTGACTGGAGGGAAACGATTTTATCGGGAATGATTTCATCCCGGCAAGTCGAAAGGATGGAGACTTGTTTGTCGGGATGCGAGATGTAATAGGAATAACAATATTCCAATATTAGTTTGACATGATATCACCAATATCAATAAAGAGAAGGGGAGGAAAGAATCACACTTTTTGAGATTTCATTAATCATAGCGACGTTTTTATGTTCGTTAGTGGCGGGATTACTATTTGCTTTTGCCGTTGTCGTCATGCCGGGAATTAAAAATTTAAATGATAAGGGATTTATCCGTGCGTTTCAGGTAATCGATCGTGTTATCCAGAATAATCAGCCTGTTTTTATGCTGATTTGGGTTGGATCAATACTCGTTTTAATTGTCACTGCTGTGCTGGGATTCAGTCAATTGGATGGTGTTGATATTTTATTACTAATGGCCGCTGCAGGTATCTATTTTTTTGGTGTCCAGTTGCCAACGATCCTGATAAATGTTCCGCTCAATAACAAACTACAGACGGTGGATGTTGAGGCCTTTGATGAAGCAGAAGCGAAGCAAGCGCGCCAGAATTTTGAACCACGCTGGAACCGCTCGAATGCAATCAGGACGGTTTTGGCCAGCATCACCACACTTCTCCTGATCTTTTTGATCACGAAACTTTGAAAAGCAATAAAGTATTTTAAAACACGAAGGACACGAAGTTTTTATAGAAGTTGGGTCGTACCGATGGCACTAAAGATTAATGGGTTATCGCCTTTCCCCGGACTTCTGTCCGGGGCTATTCTAGCGTCGCCCCCTTGGGGCTTAGATCTGCAACCCCCATGATATTTTACGCTACGTCGTCGCGCCACTACGAGAAAGTCAATAGTTTTTGAAGATAAATTGGTGCGATATAAGCAGGATGATGACTTGAAATAAAATTATAAAACCTTTGCGCTCTTTGCGGTTAAAAACATTATAACGCTCAGAGAAAATCTTCAGGTTGAAGATTTGAATCTATCCGAAAATATACTTCTGCCGGACTTTGACATCACCATCAGCTTCACTAATCGCCTTAAAGCGCCAGGCCAGGATCCGGTTTGAGATGCACTTCTCGATGTTTCTGCTGTATATTGACGAGCGGACGATGCGCACCGCTTTTACCTTTCCGCTGTAATCAATCGTAAATTCCACATCCAGATCACCCTTCAGTGTCGGATTCGACCGCAGTTCCTTTTTATAACAGTATTCAATGGCGCTGTTGTGCTTATTGATTACCTTGGACAGCTCATCCTGACTTCTATAGATGGATTTTTTACCCGGTGTTTTATATAAACCAGCCGGATTGATCGATCTCTTGATCTGTCTCTTACTTGTTGGTTTTACCGGATCCGTTCGTTCTGCCGGTGATGGTCTTGAAGAGATGCCTGAAATAGAAGCTTCCGCTAAAAAGTGTGTGGTGATGGTCGTATCGGACAAGCCGGCATCAGCAGACAAGGGATTGGCAGATTGCTCAGAACCTGCGGTCAATTTGTTTTTGAGAAAAGCGATATCGGATGGTACACCAATGGAAAGAATTGAATAGAGAACAATAAGTCCGCCAATCACCATGAATAGAAGACCGGGTCCGCTGCCCGAAAACAGAAGTTTAAAGCCTTCTGACTTTCTTCTTAATTTGCTCCGCCCAGTGTCAATCCCGTAAAGAAATAATTTATAGCCAACGATTACAAATGTAATACCGGCGAGGATGATCAATATTAATTGAACACCACGCAAAAACATAACATTACGTAGTAACTCCACAGAATTCCCCTCCTAAAAATTTTTGCCCCAATTCTGTTGTAAGTTAATGTAATTTCTAAAATTACAATTATTCTAACAAATGATCAACTAATTCTATTCCCCTTTTTAATCATTCGAATAATTTACGGATATAAAACTTTTTGTCAAAGCAATAAAATGAATATATAACTTTTGTTATTTTTTTGTTAGAAATTTTTTATCTCGGACAGAGATGCAGTGTTTTTTACCGCCAAGACGCAAAGTATACCTCCCCGATGCTCGGGATCTTCGACCGGCGGCCTACTTTTTGAAGGACCAAAAAGTAGGCAAAAAGTCCTAGTCCCCTAAGTCGGGATAAACTGCCTTAAACTCGCTTAGATCCTCATTGCTCGCGACCCACATTAAAGATTTTGAATACGGGAGTCCCGATGAATTCGGGAAACGTAATTTCGCCATTTAAAAAGAAGTTTTTACTCAAACCTCAGACCCAAGACATAAAGTTCTTTCTTTGCATCTAGGCGGTAAAAAGCGCTGTGATGTTTAAAAAATTGTGCTTTGACATCGGCTTTCATTTTCGTATTTTATGACGGTTGATCAAAATCATGTCCGGACAAAAACTTCACGTAGATATATTTGATCTGGTAACCTCGATTGCCAAAATCATCGATTTGATGAGTCCTGCTGTTGGCAGTCACCATATGCAGGTTGCCTATTGGGTGTTTCAGTTAGGCAACACCTTACACTTCTCTGAAGATGAAAAATTTGAGCTGGTAATCGCCGCCGCCCTGCATGATATCGGCGCGTTTACATTAAAGGAAAGACTGGATCTGCTTGAATTTGAAGAAACGAAAACCAGCGAACATGCTATTGCCGGCAGTCTGATCCTTGACCGTTTTAAGCCATTCACTTCAATTGCCAAATTGGTAAAATTCCATCACACTGCCTGGCAGAATGGAAAGGGTGCGTTTCTAAGCGGCGAAGCGGTCCCTGAGGGAAGTCATCTCATCCATCTGGCAGACCGGGTGGCGGTCAGAATATCTCCCCAAAAACCGGTTTTGGGTCAAATCCGCGGTATCTGTGAGGCCATTGCGGAACAGAAAGGGGACGTATTTGTACCTGAACATGTAAATGCCCTGCTGAAAATAATGAACCGCGAATATATCTGGCTGGATGTGACATCAGATTTCCTAGATTCGATCATAGAGCGATTGGTCAGGTCACAGACAAGGGAATTTACAATGGAGCAACTGGTTGATTTTTCCCAGTTGATATGCCGCCTGATCGATTTTAAAAGTGAATTTACAGCGGCACATTCCAGTGGTGTTGCTGCTGTCGCGGTAGAATTATCCAGATTGAACGATTTCTCATATGGTGACCGCAGACTGATCGAGATTGCCGCTTACCTTCATGATGTGGGAAAACTGGCCATTCCGTCTGAAATCCTGGAGAAACAGGATAAACTGACTGAAAATGAGCAGTTCATCATGCGCTCCCATGTTTACTATACCTATCAAATGCTTGCACCGTTTGAGGTGCTAAAACCCTTAAGCGAATGGGCATCGTTCCATCAGGAACGTCTCAATGGTACAGGTTATCCCTTTGGACTGAATGCCGTTGACCTGCCTGCCGGTTCGAGAATTATGGCTGTGGCCGATGTCTTCACGGCATTGACGGAAAACCGGCCTTACCGGGAAGGGATGGATACAAAAAGTGCAATGACGGTTTTACAATCGATGGTCGATAAGGGGGAGTTGGATAAGCATCTGGTTGATATGGTTTTTGAGCATTGGCAGGCGCTGAATGAAATACGTGCATCGGCCCAACAGGAAGCGATGGAGGAATATAATTCGTTTCTGGCCGAATTAAATCAACATGTCAATGTATAGGCTTTTTACTATCCCAAAAGATTTTAATTTGAGTCCTTTTGTCCCGCCAAAGGCGGATTTTCATCTTGATACAAAAGGACTAAAAAATCAAGGCTCATCAGAAATTTGTCTGAGCAGCCTCAGAAATATCGGAAAAATATAAACTCGCCCCGCTGCGCGCGGCTCAGACAGTAGTTTTTCTGATCGAAATTTCTTCACCTGCTCCGGGCGACAAATTTCTGAATGGCCGTTTTAATAAAATCTAAAACAATCCAAAATTATAGCGTTGCGTTGTTCCCTGTCCAACGATGGCGTGGCGCCGTTGAAATCGTCATCAAATAACTATTTTCCTTGTTTTTCCATATCCATGTATTATATTACTCTGTATTCTCTCCTGCTTATTCTTTCTGATATCGTTCGACTGAAGAAACTCATACTGAATCATCCGCTACATCCTGTTGATCATTAAATTTTTCTTTGACGTATCCTTAAATGAGTTGATATCATTCGTATGGATGGCAAAACCATTTCCCATTATCCCGATAAGGCATGTCATCCTCCGGCCGACATATCGGGACTAAATCATCCATGATTTAGCAAATTTTGAATTACGGTTGATTATGATAGGCAAAACAATCAGTCATTACCAAATCAGAGAAAAAATCGGTCAGGGTGGTATGGGTGTGGTTTATAAGGCAGAGGATACCAAACTAAAGCGCAATGTCGCCCTGAAATTCCTCCCTCCTGAATTAACCAGTGATTCAGCAGCCAGACAGCGTTTTATCAACGAGGCTCAGGCTGCCTCCGCCCTCGATCATCAAAACATATGCACAGTCCATGAAATTGATGAGGATAAAGACGGGCAGACATTTATTGTTATGGCCTGCTATGAAGGAGAAACACTTAAATTGAAGATTGACAAAGGTAAATTGAAAATTGAAGAAGCAATAGACTATACGATTCAGATTGCCCAAGGATTAGAGAAGGCACATAAAAAAGGGATTGTGCACCGCGATATTAAACCTGCAAATATTTACATAACTGATGAAGGCGTGGCCAAAATAGTCGATTTTGGCCTGGCGAAACTGGTTGGACAGGTCAAGCTGACCAGAACCGGTACAACAACAGGTACAATTGCTTACATGTCCCCGGAGCAAATCCAGGCATCTGAAGCGGATGAGCGATCAGACTTATGGTCGTTAGGTGTCCTCCTGTATGAGATGCTCACCGGTGACCTGCCATTCAAAGGGGACTACGAAGCAGCAATTATATATGAGATTTTGAATTCAGAGCCGAAAACCTTTCAACAATTGCCTTCTGGTGTTCCCGATCATGTATCCACTCTCATCTCACAGCTTCTGCAAAAGGATCGTAACCGGCGTATTTCATCAGCCAGGGAGATCATAAATCAGTTGAGATCACCTCAGACGGTAAAGCCGCCAAAGGAAATAAAATCGATAGCCGTCCTCTATTTTGAAAATATGAGTGATGATAAAGATGCGGAATACTTCTGTGCCGGCATGACAGAGGACCTTATCACGGATCTTTCTAAGATTAAAAAATTAAAGGTCATTCCACGATCTGACATTCTTCCTTATCGAAAGAAAGAGATCCAATCCAGACAGGTGGGAGAAGCCCTGCATGTACATTATATTGTAGAAGGAAGCGTTCGTAAGGGCGGAGATAAGATCCGGATTACGGCCCAACTGATAGATATTAAAAGTGGATATCAGGTATGGGCAGACAGATACGATCGATTGGTGGAAGATGTATTTAATGTTCAGATAGAAGTCTCCGAAAAAATTGCCGAAGCGTTGAAAGTGTCCCTGACGGAATCTGAAAAAAAGTTGCTGGCCAAGAAACCAACAGACGATCTGCGGGCCTACGATTTTTATATGCGTGGCAGTGAATTTCTCCTGAAAAGAGGCAAAAAAAATAACGATGCAGCCATACAAATGTTTGAACATGCGCTATCTATGGATCCGGGTTTTCCTTTAGCATATGCAGGTCTGGCCGAAGCCTATTCATATAACTATACATTTTACGATGGGGATCGGTCGTGGTTGGACAAGACAATGGAAATGAACGAGAAAGCGCTTGAACTTGATCCGGATTTAATAGAAGCACAAATAGGTATCGGTCTGGTTTACTTTTTTCAAAAAAGACTAAAAGAAGCCTCATACCATTTTGAACAGGTTCTTAAAATCAGACAAGATCTTTATCTGGTCCTGTTCTGGTTAGGGACCATTCATTTTTGTCTGGGAAAGCATGACGCTGCCATTGAGTATCATCGTAAAGGAGCGATTATCAAACCCTATAGTGAAGAACCCTGGCACCACATCAGCATGATATTTCATAAAAAGGGAGATCCGGATTCGGCCAGGGAGGCGGCGACAAAAATGGTAGATCTCGCTTTGCACAAACTGGAAGTAGATCCGGAAGATGGTATCGTCTTAAGCCGGATGGCGTTAACGTATGCAGTTATAGGTGAAGATAAAAAATCACTGGAAATCTTGAAAAAAGCAGAGGAAATCCAACCCGATGATGGTATTGCCCTTTATAATTGCGGCGCAACATATACCTGGTTGGGGCAAAAAGATGAGGCACTGAAATACCTGAAAGCAGCCTGCGATAAAGGATTTATGAATGTCATCCATTGGTTTAAAAATGATCCTTATCTCGAATCGATTCGTAATGATCGAAAATTCAGGGAATTGCTTTCCAAGTATTCTAATTGATTTGCCCTGATGAATCCGGAACCTGGAATTGGGCACTATCTTATACATAAACAGAAACCAGAAATCAATGAGGGATAAATAATGTCTCTTCTAAAATCTTTTTTGTACAACATTAAAGAAGCGAAATTCAATCCGATAACGCTGACTCATAATTTATCATATATCGCAACCGTTACCTATCTGAGAGTGTTGAAATATTTGGTGAAAATTGATTTCAAATGGTTTCGCGATCACATGAGCGAAACTTATCACAGCAAGGTATTACGACTGGAAGATGCCAGGAAAATCATTAACATCAACAGGAATCTTGACCTGCGAAACCTCGATCAGGTAATTCCTTATAAACACGCAAAAGACATCGTGCTGAATAACCCTCAGAACATAGTCGCCTATGAATGTGGATGCCGGGGTCAGAAAAAGAATTCCTGTAAACCGAGTGATGTATGTATGGTAATAGGCGAACCCTTTGTCGATCTGGTTCGTATGTTCCAGCCGTTTCGATCCCGCAGAGTCAGTCAGGAGGAGGCGCTGCGGATCCTTAAAGAAGAAGATGAAAGAGGTCATGTTCATACGGCCTGGTTTAAAACAGCCTTGTTGGATCGCTTTTATGCCATTTGCAACTGCTGCAGCTGTTGCTGTCTGGGGATCAAATTCATGAATGAGCACCAGATGAGAACGGTCCTTCCCTCAGGATATCGTGCGGTGAATGGAGATGATTGTTCCGGATGTGGCGAATGCGCTAAGTATTGTCAATTCGATGCGATAGAAATGACAACCTATTCGGATAATGGCAAGGAAAGAAAAAAATATCATGTTGTTGCTGATAAATGTTTTGGCTGCGGTATTTGCGAAAGCAAATGTAAAAAAGAAAATATTTCACTGATCACTGATCCTGAAAAAGGGATCCCTCTAAATATAGAAGAACTGGCACAAGCGAAGGTTGCTGAGGTCAGAATTTAAAAGAGCACCATCCTCATATTCTACAATTCACACCAATCAAAGAATAGATTAAACACACTTGAGGAATAACAAAATTACCAAGTTCGTTTGACATAACATAACCAACACACATTTCAGGAGGGGGAGAAAATGAGAATTCAATTTTATTCAACTTTAGTTTTTATTCTTTTACTGACCGTTACTTCGTTGAGTTCGGCCATTGCGCATGATAATCACAAAAAGAAAAAACCGGATGTTATCGCCGGGACCATTGAAGGTTTGAAGATTGATAATCTTATGTCCGAGGAACTTGAACTGGTTGAAGGAACCGAGATCGTGGTTTCTCATCTCGTCGTACCGCCCAACACAACATTACCCAAACACTGGCATCCGGGTGAGGAATTTGTTTACATCCTGGAGGGTACGGGCATTCTCTGGCAAAAAGATAAAGAAGATATTGTTCTTAAAAAAGGGGATGTTTATAAGATACCTCTAAAACAGGTCCACACAGCGAAAACATTGGACGAAAGCGCAACGATACTTGTCTTTCGCGTCCACGAAAAAGGCCAGCCGGTACGGGTTAATGTCGAATAACTATTGGATCTTACAGATAGGACAAAATTTTATAGGATAACATTTTTCACTCATGGCGAAGAGTTTCCTAACCGCAAAGGTGCAAAGTTTTACCTCCGGCGGGCTACTTTTTTCTTGATAAAAAAGTAGCCAAAAAATCACGGCCTAAATAAAATTTGCCTGAGTAGTCTCAGAAATCCGGAAAAAAATATTTTTCTGCGGATTATCTTCGACTACTCCGAGACGGCAAATTTTATCATGGCCGTTTTCAAAAACCATAGTCAATTTCTTTGCGGCCCCTTGCGCCTTTGCGTTAAATCATACGAGATACGTTGTGTCGTGGCGTCGTCGCAGAGATACTTTTACCGCAACAATATCATCTTCTTTACAGCCTGAAATTCGACGGCTTCAATCCGGTAGTAATACACACCGCTTGCAAATCCTGTGGCATCCCATTGAACCTGATATGATCCTGCTGGTTGTCTTCCAGACACCAGCGATACCACCTTTTGCCCCTGCAGATTGTAAATACTCAACTCAATATCACCGGCCTTCGGTAATTGATATGTGATCAGCGTAAGCGGATTGAAAGGATTCGGGTAATTTTGCCGCAAGACAAAAGCATTTGGAACGGAGCTGTCTTTATTTTCAATAACAGCCGGATCGACGATTTTTACGGTTACGGGGCGGCTATACAGAGTTAATTCGCTTGCAACCGTATTGACCACCCGACACCAATATACCCCAGAATCTTCTGATTGTGCTGTTGTAATTGTATAGACACTATCCGTTGCCCCTTGAATATCAAGTTCGTCCTTGATCCATTGATAAACGGTACTGATACCCCCGGCAGAGACTTCAAAGGTCAAGTCATCACCGATATTAATCGTCGTATCCTGTAAAATACCGATACTATCCTGGGGTGAATAGATAAATGTCTGAGCAACAGTAATATTTTTTTCTATATCCTTAAAGGTAAATTGATTATCCTGGATGTATAAATCCGTTAAAGCAGTTAAAGGAGATAGATCGGGCAGGCTGGTTAATTGGTTATCACTGATTTGCACTGATTCGAGGAGCGTCAGGTCGACAATTTCAATAGGCACCGGCCCGGTTAATTCATTGTTAAATAAAAACAGCCTGGTAAGATTACTTAAATTACCAATTTCAGCGGGAATGACTCCCGTCAGATTATTCCCCTGCAGCTGGCAATTATCCAAAAGTGCTATATTCCCAATTTCAGGAGGGATTGAGCCGGTGAGTTGATTGCTAAATAAAAAAAATCTGTCCAGATTAACAAGGTTGCCAAGTTGTGGTGGTATCTCACCCGTCAGTTGATTGCCCCCAAGGTGCAGAGCGGTTAAATTGGTTAGATTACCAAGTTCAACCGGAATCGTACCCGTTAATTCATTGTTACCCAGTTCTAAAAGTTCCAAACTAGACAAATTGCCAAATTCCGGGGGTATCGGTCCGGATATATCTGTCCTGGTGAGCCTTAGATATAAAAGATTTGATAAATTACCGATTGTTGCCGGCAATTCTCCGTTTAGTGGATTATTAAATAAATATAAAGTCGTTAAATTGGCGAGCGTATCAATATTATCCGGGATTGATCCCGTAAAATTATTATTTCTGAGTATTAATTCCGTCAGATCTGTCAAATTCAGTACCTCTGTTGGAAAATCACCGGAAATTTCATTGCGTTCTAAGTTAAGCACCGTAAGACCTGTAAGATTTTCCAGTTCGTGTGGAATTGTACCCAGCAGATTATTAAGATTTAATTCCAGGTGTGTAACACGATTGTTCGAAACGGTAATTCCATACCAGTCACTCACATCCTGATCCGTTAACCAATTTGTATTGTCAGTCCAGTTATCTCCATTTGTACTTGTATAGAGGGCGACCAGAGCCAGGGAATCCTGTGGAAGCACCTGTGCTACAACATCATTATTTAATCCAATAAAAAAGAAAAATGAAAATATCAAACGGATTGAAAGAGTAAAACTGATTTGTTTCATAATAACCTCTATATAATCATATACTTAGAAGTACTACCAGGGGAAAGTGAAGATAGTCCCTTAAAGGATGTTTTTTGCATATACGAATTAATAAAAGGTAAGTGTATATGAATAAATATAGGTCAAAAACAGGAAAAAACAATGAAATTTTATAATGGTTTAAGCGTAATTTGAAATAAATCATCCTGCAAGCAGAACTCTAATAATAAAAAATAATTCTTTATCTTTGTGACCTTCGTGCATCCTCAGTGTCTCTGTGGTTAATTTTTCGTTGCGCCGCTTACAGAGATAAAGACCTTGATTCCGACATTACATATTTCTATTGTACTTACTACATTGATGATCGTAAATTCAATTGAATTCCGGCCAATTTATTATTCATCGATTTATCATCATCTTCGATTGACCGAGTATATCATATAAAGTGACTCATTAAAATTGGGGAGTCATTCATGTTGCAAAAATATAACTTCATTAACCGACAGAGCATTTTGCTCTTATGTTTGCTCATTCTATCGGGATTGGCCTTACAGAGCTGTTTTGGAACCAGCAAACACCGTGGCGGAAAATTAAGCGATGCCATGGAAGCCTCTTCAGACGATCATGAAGGTGAACGCAAAGTAGATACCCGACATGATCCTGACGAGGAGGATGATGACGAAGATTATGTCATTGGTATTGCAGGCGATCCTGATGCCTATATCGAAACCGATTCGGCCCATGCTGAACCACCCCCTGAGCAGTCGATCGATATAATTGAAGGCAGGAACAATGCCTGGCTGACGATCGCCGGCGGTACAGGGGTGATGAGAGAAGAGGATTTTTATGGCTGGAACCACTTTAACCTGGCGCTGGGCGGTTTCATTGCAGAACGGCACTATCTGGAAATAAATGCCGGTATCAGCGGGGCGCCGATTCAGGAAACCAGTCTGCTCAGTGAATCGCTCGATAACGGTGTGTTTTTGTTAAAACTGGGGGCAGGATATAAATTCTATACAACACCGCCCCATACATTTATGGGACTTTACCTGTGTGGCGGCCTCGGTTATGCCTATATGCGATGGTCGTATAAAAATCCCTTTGAAGCGATGGCCTATGACGAATATGGGAATGAACTGGGAATGGAAACCATCAGCAGTGATGGAGTCTCCGGTTTTGAAATGTATATCGGTGCAGGGCTGAATGTGGTCCAAACGGAGGGATTTCAATTAGGAGGCGAGGTCTTGCCGGGATTTATCGCCTGGGGCGGCGAAACCTCCGAAGGTTTCGATAATGATGTCTTTAATACGTTCTATTATACAAAACTAAAAGTCTTTATTCGGTTTGGTTGGTAATCTGTTTTTAACCGCAAAGGCGCAAATTATGCCTCCCCGATGCTCGGGATCTTCGACCGGCGGCCTACTTTTTGATGGACCAAAATGTAGGCAAAAAGTCCTGGTCCCTACGAAGTCGGGATAAACTGCCTTAAACTCGCGGTAGGTTTATTGCCATGCTTAGATCTCATTGCTCGCGACCCACATTAAAGATTTTGAATACGGGAGTCCCGATGAAATCGGGAAACGTAATTTCGCTATTTAAAAAAACAAATCATTCAAACCTCAGATCCAAAACATAAATATTTTCTTAGCGTCCTTTGCGGTTAAAAACACTTCATCCCTCAGCTAAGAACCGTGATTTGACTAACCACATCCTGCAGTTTTTTTATGACCTCGAGATATCGCGTGAAGTATATATGAGCGATTTTATTAATAATATCCAGGCCGGCCGTACAATTCAACCGCAATAGATCTCGAAAAGGTTTAGCTTCAATTGAGAGCACTTTTGTATCTTCATGACAGAGCGCTGTTGAGGTATAGAGCTCAGACTTAAGCAAGGAAGAAATACCGAACAGTTCGCCTCTTTCAATTTTTGAAATTGCAAAGCGGGTGTCATCCGGATTGATAGGGAGCTGAAGATAGACTAATCCTTCCATTAACATATAAAAATGAGTACTGGGCTGGTTGTATTCGAAAATCGTAAAATCCGCTTTAAAATCTTTTACAGAAGAAAAAGAGCTCAGCTGGTGCATCTCATTGACATTTAAGGATGCAAACAATTCATGCCCTTTCAAAATTGTATCAATACTCATGATTTGCTCCTTTATATGTTTTTTAGATTGAGACGCGATGAATCGCGTCTTTACTTTTCGTTGGGCGATTCTAACTTGAAATTTCACATTTACTTCAATACGTTTTTGGCGATCTCCCTGATATCTCCTATGTAGCTGGTGCTCAGGTTTTCAAACATGGAAATGCAGCGCTTGAGGAGATCATCTTTTTCCGCGTCATTCGGCTCACGCTTGTTGACAATGCAAAAGCTGACTTTATTGGCGTAGTATGAATTTAGAATATTCGATACCACGGTCATCAGAGTTAATTGATTCTTTTTCATATCAAACCTCCATACGTTTTTAAAGAATGTGGCGGGAAAGAATGTTGTACGTCTTTAAGAAGAGTCTCTATTATAATTTATTCGAGTGGTCTCAGTCTATGTCATTGTAATAATATACAATCTCATCGGGGGAAAGCAACAAAAATCGGGTTGTTTTCGTGGAGCGTGGAGCGTAGCGCGTGGTGCGTGTCAATTAATTCACGCCTTACGCCCTACGCTCTACGCACTACGGATTATTTCTTTGCCTGGCCTTGGGCCGTGCGGTCTTCCGGCGGTGGTGCCGGCGTGAATTGCTTCGGCTTGGTTTTAACCAGTTTCAGCACTTCTTCCACAACCTTTTCGATCTGTGGATCGCGGCCCTGGACCAGCAGGTTTGGATCATCCCAGACTTCAAAGTCAGGGGATACCCCTTCACCTTCCCAGAACCAGTGCCCGTCATTATCATACAGGCGTCCACCGGGAACGGTGATGCCGCCACCGTCGATCAACATATGGCCGGTTGCCGGACCGACCAGAATTCCAAGCGTCCGTTCGCCGACAATCGGACCGGCTTTCAGTTCCTGAAAAGCCCAGGGGAGGGCGTCCCCACCGGAACCGGCCCAGCCGTTGATAATCATTCCCACGGGACCGGTATTAGTCTTTACGGGCCAATGGTGATCTTTGCCATAGCGCCAGTGCATGTGGGAGACAATCGGGCGCTGGATCAGTTCCAGAAACCTGTCCGGTAATTGACCGCCACCATTAAAGCGTTCATCAATCACCATTCCTTTTTTATCCAGCTGACCGTAGAACATACGCACCAGTTCCAGCTGTCCCCGGTCGGCGGTATTGGACATATAGACATATCCCAGTTGTCCATCGGAGAGTTTTTCGACCATTTTACGGTTGTTCTCGATCCATTCCAGATAACGTAGTCGTGTTTCCTCATTGGTCGAGAGACATTTAACAATCACCTGCCTGCTGTCACTCATTTTTCCGGATGCACTGACCGTCAGGGCAACTGTCTTTTCGGCCAGGCCGTCAAAAGCAGCAAAGGGTTCCTTTGCGGGATCCAGTTGAATACCATTAACCGCCAGTATATAATCGCCGACTTTCACATCCACACCGGGCTGGTCAAAAGGTGAACGTACTTCCGTATCCCAGACAGCCGGTGTGACAATCCGTTTGATGCGGTACAGATTATTGTTCATTGCCCAGTCGATCCCCAGAAAACCGGCGCTGCGCTGGGGAACATCCTCCACATCCCCACCAAAGGCATAGGTATGCCCGGCACTCAGTTCTGCTCCCAGGTTACGCTGGATATTTCCTACATCCCAGCGGGTGCGGGCATCTTCAATCAGTTGGCCGTAATGTTCACGCATTTCCGGCCAATTGACGCCATGCATGTTGGGATCATAAAAGAAATCGCGGTAACGGCGCCAGGTATCGGTAAAGATCTGCCGCCACTCTTCTTTTGGAATCAGATCCATTACCAGACCATCGGTAGGAATCGGCTCTTCAATTTTCTGATCGGCTTCCGGTTTGATGATACCATATTTTCCCTCAGTGGCGACCAGCAGGGATTTTCCGTCTCCGGTGGTCACGGCATTATCAACTGCGGACATCACTGTTTTTTCCTCACGTTTTTCAAAATCATAAACAACCAGCGATGATTTTTCTTCACCCGAGCCGGTATTGGGAAAACGGTGATAAACCAGTTTACCCTCGAAGGGAATAAGACGGTACATGTTGCCCGGTTTTGGTGGCAATAAAGTAAGTCGCGCCTCGATATCTTCAAGATCGACCTTCACCTCTACTTCTTTTTTCTCTTCTTCCTTGTCTTCATCATCCTTTTTCTCATCTTCATCCTTCTTTTCATCTTCTTTTTTCATTTCGTCATTTTTGGGATGAAGCAGAGAGGGGGCATCTTTGGTCAGACTGACGGAAGCAATTTGCGTTGCATTGGGATAGATCCAGGTGGCATCAAAATCGGAATAATTCGCTGATAAATGACGATTAGTCAGGTAGAACAAGTATTTTCCGTCAACACTAAAGACCGGATAGGCGTCCTGATAAAATCCACTGGTCACCTGATAGGATTTTTTCTTTACCACCTCAAAGAGAAAAATTGCATTATTGGAATTTTCCAGGCCCTGGGTAAAGGCGATCCATTTAGAGTCGGGGGACCAGCCAATGTGATAAAACTGTTTCTGGCCATGACTCTGGTGCCATTTAGTATGACCGGCAACCGTCACTTTTTGGCTGGCTACATCGAGTATGGAGATATCATTTTTTTCATCGATAAAGGCCAGTTTCTTGTTATCAGGCGACCAGTACAATTTGTAACCGTAACCGATCTTGCGGTTGGTGATCTGCTTGGCTTTGCTTTTGCCATCCATCGCTTGTAACCAGATCTCGTATTCACCGGAACGGTCACTCCAGTAAACTAAATTCTTTCCATCCGGTGACCAGGAGGGATTACGATCGAAGGCACCACTACTGCGGGTCATGTTCATGGCATAGCCTTCTTTAAGCGGTACATTGAACAATTCCCCACGCGCTTCGAAAACGATCCGCTTTCCTTCCGGCGAGGCGGTCATGTTACTTATATTTTTACTGACATCCTTCGCGCGCGGCATTTCCAAAGAAAGATCACTGACGATGGTCACATTTACAGGTTGATACTGTTGGGTATTGAGGTCCATCAGATAGAGGACACCGCCTGCTTCAAAGACCAGATCCTGTTTATGAGCTGACATGTGTGTAATATCAAAATCTGTAATTTTTGTGATCTGAGACGCCTGTTTTGTCGCAATATCATAAACCCAGATATTAAGCCGCATATTTTCGCCCTGGTCTGAAAGGAAATAGATCTTGTCACCGATCCAGGCCGGTTTTCCGTCGATCGCCCAGCTATCGGTAATTTTTTCGGCCTTATCGGTTGTTAAATCATAGACGATGATATCCGAAGAATATCCCCCTCGATAACGCTTAAAAGGAAAATTTTCGGTAATTTTTGTGATATAAGCCAGGGAGTTGCCAGCCGGTGAATAGCTGGCCAGTTCCCCGTAAGGCATTTTCAATTTTTGCGGCAATCCGCCATTGATGCTTACCGTATATAACTGGTTAAAGCGGCGGATCCCGCTTTCACGTCCGGAGGCAAAGAGGATCTTCTGGCCTTCGGGATGCCAGTCTACCATGCGGTCAAAATGGGAATGGTAGGTGATCCGTTTTGGCAGACCGCCAACCACAGGAATGATATAGATATCAATGTTTCCGTCATAGCTGGCTGAGTAAGCGATCGATTGACCATCCGGGGAAAAGCGCGGCCAGGATTCTTCCCCGGGAGAATTAGTAACCTGAATCGCTGTGCCGCCTACTTTGGGCATGATCCAGATATCACCGCCATAGACAAAAGCAATCTGCGTATCGGATACATCCATAAAACGCATCAGCTTGGCATTGATCTGACTGTACACATTACTGATAAAAAATAGAGATACAACAACAAAAAGAAGCTTCTTCATGCGGACCTCACGTGTTAAATGGTTTCAATTCAATTTTTAATGGTATTTTGTTCTTAAGGAATGTCATTCCCGCGCACGCGGGAATCCATATAACTTATATGTAAATATGAATTGTTAATATAGACGTAAAATATAAAAAAAAGTGACAAAAAAAATGCAGTACCCCCGGCATTTATGCCAGGGGTATTTAAACTATTTCCTTTTTATGTCCTTTTGTCTTGATACAAAAGGACCAAAAAATCAAGCTTTCCCTCCGGGGGCCTACTTTTTGAGGGACCAAAAAGTAGGCAAAAAGTCCTGGCGAATTTAAACTCGCTGATGATTCGTTGCTATGCATAAATCTCATTGCTCGAACGTAAATTCGCCATTTTAAAAAACAAATTATCCAAACCTCAGATCCAAAACATTAATAAATATCTTTGCGTGCTTTGCGGTTTCAATAATCTTAGCGTCTTTGCAGTTAAAAAAAGCTTAGCCGCTTTGAGATAATATTTTGACAAACTCCTGACATCCTCATGACACTACCACAGAACTTTTTCCCTATCTTTTTTCCGGAAGAGATAAGTATCTGCTCAATTTATTATTTAGCGGAGGTGTGTTATGAAATTAATGACAATGATTTTTATCTGTCTGATACTGGTTTCGTCCGGATTGTATGGTCAGTATGGTCCCGGCGAAGGAATTATCATTGCTGGTGTTGTAATTCTTGGTAGTGAGATTGCGTTAATCATGGGTGGAATCTCAAATCTATCTTACAACACCGATTATCTGAATGGCAAAGACTCAGAAAAACCAAGCGTTACCGGTGGTATAGCCTTGGGAACTGTTAATGTGCTGATAGGAGGACTCATTCTCAACTCTGATAGCTTTGATAACAGTAACTGGATAAAGGCAATCAGTATCAGTCAAATGGCCATTGGTTTGGCCGGAATTGCCACTTCTATTGCCGTGGAAAATAAGTCTGTGACGTATGGCCCGGCAGTCTTGTATGATTCCGGACAAAAAGCAGTTGCTGGTCTTAATTTAAATTTGCGATTCTAAGATTCATTGAATTAGCTATAAAAGGAAGGATTGTGGTTTGGGATTAGTCTTTAAACCACAAAGAACACGAAGGGCACGAATTATATTTGTGGAGCGTAAATTGTGGGGTATAGTGTGTGTTTGGCACATTATACTCTGCGCTCTAAAAAATTGATCTTTGTACTGCCGGGAGAGACAGTACCGATATCGCGGATCTCCGCGGATTTATTAGATTTTAATATTACATCTTCATACCGAAAGATAAATGCTATTACTAAAAATAATCCCGCTGTAGGGGCGACTCGGTGAGTCGCCCACTCTGTAAATTCAACGGGTATCCTATTGGTAACGGTTTTATCCCATTGATGAAATGGATTCTAAATATCATCTAAATATGGGCGACCCAGCGGGTCGCCCCTACAGCGGCTTAATTGTTGGTTATAATCAATAATCTATCCATACCTTTAATATTTAAACAGTATAAAATCTCTTTGCGTCCTTTGCTGTTGAATTAAATGCCTAAAACCTCTACTTTGAATTGTCAATTCTTTATTCTATAAAGATCCTCCTGAAAGGTCACAGGTTAAGATCCATGAAGCGTGTAAATACCTCCACTTCTTCATTTATCTATTATGTGAAATCGATGGGACCGGGTATTGTGGTTGTACTCACCTGGCTGGGGGCCGGCGATCTGGTGGAAGCGGCAACGGCCGGAGGAAATTACGGCTATGCTCTGATGTGGGCTTTCATTCTGGCTCTCTTTTTCCGTTATCTTTTTGTGTCCATTATTTCAAAATATCATCTGTTTAATCCGCATCATGAAACCGTGATTGCCGGACTGTGCCGTGTAAACAAGCTTTATGCCCCTTTCATTTTTGTCAGCGGACTGATCGTCTCTCATGGGGTTGGAGTGTATCTTTTGATGGGAGTCGCGGAGATATGTGCCAGGATCACTGGTTTGGGTGAGCCGCGTATCTGGGCGATTATCATGTCTTTACTGGCCTTTGTGAGCGTGTTCCAGTATTTGTACCGCCGGATCGAAATTTTACTTTTGATCATGGCGGCCATGCTCACCCTGTCTTTACTGAGCCTGGCGGTCGCTGTCGGGCCTTCTCCTTTAAACCTGGTGAAAGGGATGATTGGCTTTCAGATACCGCAAACAATCGGGCGGTTCGATGCGCTTTTTATTGCTGTATCGATGATGGGGGCGGTTGGCGGCGGCCTGGCCAATCTGATGTATCCTTATTTTATTGCCGAGAAAGGATGGAACAGACCGGAACACCGTCGTTTACAGCAGTATGATCTGATCTTTGGAATTGTGGTACTGATCATTCTGGATTTATCTGTCTGGACAGTTGGCGCGGAGATCCTTCATCCCAAAGGGATCCGGGTGGTTGATCTGGAGAGTCTTGCCTCTTTACTGGGGGAATCCTTTGGCATCATCGGAACCCGGCTTTTCTATCTTGGTGCTTTTGCCGCTTTGTTCAGTTCGATCGTTGGCAATGGCGCTGCCTATGGCTATCTTATTTCTGACTCATTTGTCCTGATGAATAAAGAGAGAAGTGTTCCAGACCGGAAACGATCTTACCGCTGGATCACAGCCTGGGTGACCCTTTCGCCACTACCCTGGATTGTGTTTGGTCAATCGGATTTTGTGGGGGTGACCATCTCCGTCAATGCGGCCCAGGTCGTCATCATTCCCTTTCTGGTACTTGGCATATGGATAATAACTTCCGGTATGAAATATATCGGAAAGGAGCACCGTAATAATCGATTGGAGAATATTTTTATCGGATTTATGATGCTGCTTGGCTTCGGGGCAGCGTATTTTTCACTGGATCGGATCATTGGGATATTAATGAACTAAAATGATTTGTGTTGAATTTTTATCTTTTTAGTTAAATAATCATTTGTTTTTTGGATTCCCGCTTTCGCGGGAATGACAGAATGTGTTGCTTATCGCCAAGTTTTGACCTGAATTGCCTCAATTTGCAACAGCCTCCATTACGGGACGGGAATGACAAATGAGATAAGGATGACTTTTCAATACATTTTCATTATTTTGTAACAACCTCTAATATCTAATCAGATGGGGCTCATGATTCATGTCAGTCGATTTTGAACAATATAAAAAAAAGCATCTGGATTTCTGGAATCTTACTGAGGTGGAACATCCGCTGATCGGCTTCACAGTCGGCGCCGGATCAGATTCCTGGAGTTACTGGCAGGATAACAAAGCAGTCAGCGCCATTCTCAGCAAAAAGCAGATTTTTCCTGAAGACCTAAGGCCGGAAGATTTTGTCGATGATCAATTGAATTACCTGGAATCAACCGAAGTAATTAAAGATGATGTCTGCCGTACGGCGATGCCACTGGCTTCGATTCCCTGGATGGAAGCAATTTTAGGATGCCCGGTCTTTGCCAGCGGAGCCAGCATGAAGAGCGGAAAAATCCTGGAAAACGCTGCTTCACTCAATCCGCTTCCTTTTAATCCGGATAACCCCTGGGTGGTTTGCTATTTAAAGTTTATCGAGGTATATGCAGAGGCTTTTGGTAACCGTTTTCCGGTTGCCCAGTCTGTTATTCGCGGGCCATCTGATCTGGCCTGTGCCCTGCTGGGGGCGGAAGAGGCAACGATGGCTCTGGCCACAGAACCGCAGGAGATGCAAATATTGCTGGACCATGTCACCGCTCAACTGATTGACTTTCTGAATTATCAATTAGCCTACCTACCTCAATTTAGGGAGGGGTATGTTATCGGCCAATATGAGATTTGGGCTCCCGAGCCGGCGATCCGTTTTCAGGAAGATTTTTCAGTGATGTATTCACCACAATTATATTCAGACTATCTAAAACCACTGGACGAAAAGCTGGCCGAGGTAGCCCCTTATAACCTGATCCATCTTCATTCCTCATCCCTGTTCCTGATTGACCGTTTTCTGGAAATTGCACATATTAAAGCCTTTCAGGTGACCAAGGATCCCGGCGGTACTCAATTATCGGATATGATGCCGGCCTTGCAAAAAATCCAAAGAGCCGGAAAACCTTTAATTGTAAAAGGACAATTTGATCAGGCAGATCTTGAGCAGATCAGAAATCAGTTGTCGGTCAGAGGATTATGCATCCAACCGGTTGTGGGCAGCCATTATGAGGCAAATGAGATACTCACAAGCCTGAGAAATTGGGATTAAAAAGCTGGGTCGTACCTTCCGGCACTTCCGATTTATGGTTATCGCATTACCCAGGACTCCTGCGCCCCGCTCGGGCGGGGCTTGTCGTCCGGGGCTACTATTGGGCCGTCCTACTCCCGTAGGACTCCGGATTTCGTAAATGAAATAATCCTTCATGCTCTTTGCGATATTTGCAGTAAAAATGAATCTTCTTCTGGTGGTATTATAGCAATCACCTCGTTCGGAATTTTTTTCAGGTATTTCTTCAATCAAAGAGAGAGGTGAATAAATCCCCCTCAACTTATCTAAGAACAGAATTGATATAATTTTATGTTTTGCGTATATACTAAAAAGGCAGCAGTAGATGCTATTTAGCTTTATTCAAAATCTTACGGGTGAAATACAATATAACCCATCATCTTATATATAAAAAAGGGAGCTTATCATGTATAAGAAATCACTAGTATTGGTCAGTCTAGTGTTATTCGTATTGTTGGTATCATCCTGTACAAAACTTAAATCTGCCCATTATGTCGGTGAAAGAGAAATCTTAACGACGAAGGAATATGAAAAAGAGAGTATCTGGCAATATGAAGATGATGTTTTTTATGCCAGAATTATTGATTCAACAACCGTCATTGCCTCATCTTTGGAATGGAATAACTCCAAAAAAGAATATGAAGTTGTTACAATGGAGGTTATACCAACTAAAATTGGAGAAAATTATTTTTTAAATCTAAAAGAGGCGGATGGACTGTATAATGTCTTGCGTATGATTTCGACGTCAGATGGATCTATCGCTTTTTTTGGCGTCGACGATGAGAAATTAGATAAAGATATGGAAGAAGGTCGAATAAAGGCAACCAAGGATGATAATGATTACATCCTTGAACTCGATAAAGCGGAACTGGATGTATATATATCTGAAAATATTAATGAACTCTTCAAAATCAAAACAGCCGGATTGATTAAACCCCTGACAAGATTCAACAAAGAAATTAAATAATATTTCATTTCACTAATTGGTGTGGCGAATTGTTATATTAATTGATTAATGGATTCCCGCCCTCGCGGGAATGACAATAGGTATAAATATCATGCCCCTGCCTGGTCGCAGGTCACTCGGTCCGCAGCATCGCCGCGAGAGATCTATTTGCTAACCAGGAATTTCTCACAAGCCACCTTCGTTTTAAGAAATTGTCATTCTTCTCAACTGAAAAAGATCAATAACATCCATATATTAAAAATAGATTAGAATGTAATTAAAAAATTATCATTAGGAGAAGTAGATCGATGAAACAGTTTTTACTTGAAGTACCTCATGAAGAGGATCTTGAATCCTGTAACAAGGCCGTCAGAATTTTATTGTCAACCGGATCTCATTTTATGACTCATGCCCATTTTGGATGTCATGATAGTGTCCACAAAGCATGGATCATCGTTGAGGCAGACAATAAAGAAGAAGCGCGGGCCATTATTCCAGGAGAATACCGAACTCAATCACTTGTTGTCAAACTTACCCGATTTTCTCTGGATAAGTTAAATAATATTAACATCTATCATAGCAACAGAGTCGAAAAAGCCCAATCGGCATAGGAAATTTA
>Ga0209536_100003346_pt1 | contig 25798 bp, 16 predicted proteins | sample DeeMarSeWOR28_12_FD_187461 | JGI IMG/M metagenome (GOLD analysis project Ga0209536, IMG submission 187461) | Marine sediment microbial communities from White Oak River estuary, North Carolina - WOR-2-8_12 (SPAdes) (version 2) | ecosystem: Environmental > Aquatic > Marine > Intertidal zone >...
CGCATAATCACCTGGCCTCCACGAAAGACTTACCCATGTATCCGTATATTGTGTGCCATCTTTCGGAGTGGGACCATAGGCCTTTGTTATCGGCCCGGCAATTTCATTAGTAAGGCCATAGAGGTGCCAAGACTGGTTAAAAAGGTTCTGCGTCGCGGTGATCACCAGATCCTGGCCTGCGACCGCGGTGAACTGGTAGTTGATGTAATAGGCGTCGTTGCCGTTGGTTAATCCCGGGGGAGAGGCAGAAGCGTCGTCCTGGTTGATCGGTCCGGTGGAGTCAGAAATGGGGCCGGCGCCATCGGGATCGAACATGATAGTAGCTGTGCGGTCGTTACCCGCTCCCCACTGGCGTGAGTAGATCCGAGTGCTGTAGGTTTGTCCCGCGGTGAGCCCGCTGAGCGTCCACGTGGTGCTCCCACCAACGGCGTTGTCGCCGTTATAGTACATGTCCGTCATCAAAGCCACCAGGCTGCCGGAGACGTTGTGATTGCCGTTGCCGGCGTGATCGTAGAGAAATCCCGAGGAAACCTCTCGGTTGAAGTTCAACGTGCCATTGGCCGCAGCGTTATAGGCATCGAACTGAACCCCGTTGATTAGGGCACCTGGGCTTCCGGTTCCGAAATCCAATTTGTGGGTGTAGGTTTTGTCGGTACTGATGCCGCAATCCGCATCATTGGTGATCTGGACATAACTGATCACCCCCGCGTTGGCCGGAGTGGTCTTGAGACCCAGAATTACCATCGCCAAAGCGGCGAGGGTCAATACCGTTCTGGTTCTCGTAGTCATCTTCTTACACATAATATTTCTCCTTATCAAAGAGTTTGAATTATTACGCTTTAGCCATTTACTGATGGCGCCCGACATCGAACTTTACTTTCACGGTGCTTATTCCATGTCTGCTCGGTGCAATTTCTTATGACTTGAGGAAAGCCCCCTTCAAAAGCAGACACTGGCGTTTTATACAAATCCACAGGTAAAAAAGCCTTTGGAAGTTCGGCCTCAATGTAAAATACCCTGAATCTTCCATTATTATTTATACCAGATTGGCCCTCTTTGCGTCAATGAAAATCTTTTGTTTCTAAAATATGGACTTTTTACGCTTATCCTGCAAGTTTGGAAGGTACAACCTCAGATTTATGTGAGATCTCATATCTATCAGGCTGTAATAGTTTCTTTGCAGATTAGTTCTGGATTAAAATAAAAGCAGGGCCTGTGCCGAAGTTGTCGGCACAGGCCCCTGATTCATATACATTCTATTTTTATTCTAACAAACGCTGTAATTACTCCTAAGGTTCAGTGCCTGGTTGATACAACCGGACGTCATCAATGTACATCTTGCCGGAGCCGCCGGGGACAGTCATGTTGCCCTGGGTGCCCAGGCCGATTGCTATCTTGTCGACATTGGTTAGAACGATGCCCTGATCAGCAAGAGCCTGGAGCGGAATGACCCACTCTATCCATGTGTCGATCTGTGCCGCGTTCGCATCATCATGAACTACAATAGCCGGTGCTCCGGCGCTGTTGGATACTGCTATATAAAACGGCTCTGCATCATTGCTGGCTATACCGATGTCCTGGTTTATCCACTGCCCGGTAACATTACCGGTAGTCGTAACATTTGTGAATACTGCCTCGCATGCGGCTGATGCATCGTGGGCGGTCACCGCCAAACCGATATAGACATTCGCGCCCATCGGGAGGTTCTCCGAGCCCTGCATCTCCCACGTCGTTCCGTTGGCCGAACTATACCCTGTGAAGTTTCCGGCAATGTCACGCTCGATCTTCACCCAGTACGGTGTCGCGATTCCGGCTGTCGTCGTATCGAGACTGGTCGCACCTATGCCCGGACGACGCTGAAAGGAAACACCCTGAGCGGGTGTCACTACCATCATCGCGTGTGACGAGTCAGGATCGAGCGTTTCTCGAATCATCACGCCGGCTTTCGCCCAGTTGTTGGTATTGGCAACACTCTCGACCTTTGCGATCATTGAACCGGTGCCGGACAGCATCTTATATGCAAAATGGAATTCATCTGCTTCAACACCGTTAACTGCCCAGATGTCCGCCCCGGAGCCGATCATAGTATAGGTCCCGACCGGCCCCTCGACAAAGCTGCCGACGGACGCTGAGTAGCCTCTGAACCAAAGCGACAATTCCGTGACACCTTCCGCAGTCCAGTCTCGCTGGTCTGCCAACGTATATTCTACTTCTGAATACTTCGAGGAATTCTGCTTGTTATTGTCATATGTAAACGGCATTGCCTGGTTACCACCATGTACAATGGTTTCTTCAGTATAAGAAGCGGTTGCTTCGTCGCCTACGGCTGCACCGGTTCCGTTACCGGCAAAGTAAGGATCCATTCCAGCCACACCATAACCGAGGCCGTCATGCCATGAGTACCATATCTGGTTGTCATTGGCGTCGTAAATCTCGAAATCGTCTATGACAAAGTAGTCTCCCGTCGTAAAGCTCCAGACGTTACCGGTCCATGGACTATCGGGACTGTCGTTTACTTCATCAATCCGCCAATAGTACGTTGTATTCAACGTAAGATTACCGGGATCGTAGCTCTCTTCACTAAGTGCCTTAGGCCCTTTATATTCGGGTGAGGTTGTTGTGGCATTGGCTACGGCGTCCGCATCCATGCCGAAATATACCTCGTGCGAAGCAGCAACGGCCCCGGCAACCCAGGTAAGAACTACCGACGGCTTTACATCCACTGCACTATCTGCCGGACTTGGGCCGCTGACCGCACCTTCGGTAGTGAAGCTCCAGACTTCGCCTTTATATGTCTCGAAGCCATCGGACTCATCGACACGCCAATAATAGGTCTTAGCTAATTGTAATGGGCCGGGGCTGTAATTCGTAGTGCCGTAAGGAATTCCCATGGCGGCATTACTCACCTCGTCGAAATCTTCACCGAAGACTATATAGTGTAATTTTGCACTGTAACCCGCCGTCCATGTGAGTCGAACATCCAGATCTACGAATTCAGCACCGTCTGCCGGCACGGGGAAATACGCAGTCTTGGGAGGAAGCGAGAAACTCCAAACATCGCCTTTCCAGGGACTGTTCGGGTCGGCTTCATTTACTTCATCGATTCGCCAGTAGTAAGTCGTACCCGGAACAAGACCGTCAGGATAAGCATATCCGGTAAAGCCGGCAATATAAAATTCCGTACCTAAGGCCTGATTGCCCCTGAATAAATCAGAGTCTCGGGTGGCGTTGTTCACATCGTCAAAATTTTCGCCCACATACACATCATGCGAAGCCGCAAAATCTCCCGCACGCCAGGAAAGGCTCACCCACGTATCCGCATATAGGGCACCATCTTTTGGGGTGGGCTTAAATGCCAGAGGGAATCCTCCGCTCGATGCTGCAATCCTTTCTACATCCTCAGCCGTCAATATGCTGTCAAAGAGTTGAACGTCGTCAACTACTCCCTGAAACCACCCCATGCCGTGTCCTGAGTTAGATCCAACGTAGTAACGATCCCCATCGGCCCACAACGTACCATCGACGTTAATCGATGTGGCGTCCTCTTCACCGTTAACATACAGATGCATCGTACCATTGCTGGCAGCAGCGATAGCAACGTGATACCACTCGTCCGCTTCCACCAGTGTCGTACCCGCCACATGACGCTCGGAACCGACCCACAGGTAGTGATGAAACGCACCCTGAAGATTAATACGAAGCTGGTGTGACCAGTGGGTCGTCGGACCTGAACCGCTCGTTCGTACAAAGATGCTGGCGGCATCCGTACGCGCCGGTCTGACCCATAAAGCGACTGTATAAGCAGAGGGATCCTCCGAAGTTATATGGACGAACTGGCTTACACCGTCGAAATCAATCCCCTGTCCTGTTTTTCCCCTCACGTATGTGGGCGAGCCTCCGTTGAATGTACCGTGTGCATCTCCGAAAGAGTCATTTAAATCTCCGTCGAACCTCCAATGCCCAACCATTTCAGCCGAAGAGCTGTTCACCATGGTCAGGATCGATACTAAAGAGATTAGAAAGATTAGTTTTTTACGCATAATAATCCTCCCTATCAAAGAGTTTGAAGAGTTATACTTTTGCTATGTACTAAAGCAATTAACGACAAACTTATATATTTGTTGCGTTTCGCCCAGGTCTGCTCGATGCAATTTCTAACGACTTGTGGTAAGCCTCCTTCAAAAGCAGATTATGGACACTTGGTACAAAACAAAGATGTAAAAAAGCCTACGTAAGTTCGGTCTCAATGTAAAAAGTACCCAAAGCCTTCTACTATTACTTATACCTGAATGACCATCCTTCTGTCAAGTAAAATGTTGAGTGACTGTAAATTATTGTAGGTAATGGATTTGACAAGGTGCATTGTCGGAGATAAAGTACACTTCAAAGGAGGATAAATTAACAAAATATTAATTTAGGAATCTCGATATGAATAAATCAATAATTGGATTGTTAAGCATATTTTTGCTGCTGACGATAGCATCCGGGATTGCTGGCGCCGAATGGATTTCGCTTTTCGACGGCAAGACACTGGACGGTTGGAAAGCCGGCGGCGATAGCGGGACTTTCAGTGTTCGGGACGGCACGATTGTGGCTGATGGGCCGCGGAGTCATCTTTTTTATGCCGGCTCCGTCAAAGATCATGATTTTATGAACTTCGAGCTGAAAGTGGACGTCAAGACGATGCCGGATGCTGACTCGGGGATTTATTTCCACACGGAATACCAAGAGACAGGCTTTCCGACAAAAGGTTACGAAGTCCAGATAAACAATAGCCCTCCTTCGTCGGAAGGTAATCGGGAACTGCGAAAGACTGGAAGCCTTTACGGAGTTCGAGATGTATTCGTCTCGTGCGCTAAAGACCAGATATGGTCCGCAGTTCATATCATCGTCGAAGGTCGGAGGATTCGGATCAGTATCGACGGCAGGTTGCTGGTTGATTACATCGAGCCTGATGATCCTGTACGAGCAGGATCCAGTAAAGACAAGAAGTTTTCACATGGCACGTTCGCCCTGCAGGGATTCGGTGAGGATAGCGTTGCATATTTCAGAAATATCCGCGTTCAGCCGCTACCGGTTGACGAGCGAGGCGAGGATTCTCGCTCAACCGAAAAAATTGCATACGAAAAGCGGATTTCGGCGTTTCATGCCAAAGACCTGCCGCTTATTGATTATCATGTGCACCTGAAAGGAGGGCTGACTCTTGAACAGGCGCTGGAACAATCCAGGGCTGCCGGAATAACTTACGGCATCGCGGAAAACTGCGGCCTGGGATTCCCCGTGACCAATGATGAGCAGTTAAAGCAGTCGTTCGACCGACTTGAGGGCCGGCCCGTCTTCAAAGCGATGCAGGCCGAGGGTCGCGAGTGGGTCAATATGTTTTCGCCTGAATTAGTCGCTAAATTCGATTACGTATTTTCCGATGCTTTGACCTTCCACGACAAGCAGGGCCGACGTACCCGGCTGTGGATGGCGAATGAAGTATTCATTGACGACGAGCAGGAATTCATGGATATGTACGTCGGCAAGATTGTGACGATTTTAGAGAATGAGCCGATCGACATCTTTGTCAATCCGACGTTCCTGCCGGCCGTAATCGCCGAGCGATACGACGAACTTTGGACACAGCAGCGGATGCGGAAAGTCGCTCAGGCCGCCACCAGCAGCGGTGTGGCGATTGAAATCAACGCCAGATATCGCATTCCCAGCGTCAAATTCATAAAGCTGGCTAAACAGGCCGGAGCTAAGTTTGCCTTCGGAACTAATAACGGCGGCAGAGAACTGGGGCACCTGGAATACTCGCTCGACGTTGCTGAGCAGTGCGGATTGACGAAGGATGATATGTTCGTCCCAAAGCCATACGGCAAAAAACCGATTCAGACGAAAAGGTAACGTTGAACCGGTTCGTGTTTGAATTATTGCCGACTATAGTTTGACCATTATCTATAGCTCGTCGAGCCATTTGTCGGCGGCCACAGCCAGGGCGGGCAGGTCGATATCTTTCCTTGCGTCTTTTGCTGAATTTTTGTCTTTTGAATCAATGGAAGCAGGTTCTGCTGGTTTTTCCGTCTGCTCTTGATTTGAATCTGTATTCTTGTCCTGGCCATTTTTGTTTTTCTCCAGCACATCAATCAGCAGAGTGGCTGCCAGATTGGTGTGGCTGTTAAGCCTGGCGTTTTCCAGATGTCCGGCGGCTTCATCGAGTTTGCCGGTACCGAGAAGCTGGTAACCCAGCAGAAGCCTCATTTTCACATTGGCGGGATCCTTTTCGACCGCTTCGGAAAGTTTTTCGATTTGCTTGTTCAAGACGCTTTCGTCGGTGTACAGGCCGCGAGGATAGAACACGCCCTCCTCCTGAGGAGATGATTTCAGCAGGGCTTCACGCAGAGCATCGGCTGCCTTTTGGTATTGACTGTCAGCAAAAAGCGCCTGTACATAGGCAAACGGCACTACGATGTCCTCGGGCGCCAGTTGCATTGCATTTTGAAACTTCGCCGTCGCAGTCGTGTAATCACTGGCGTCGAAGGCTTTTACTGCTGATTCGAAGTCACGGTCTGCCTGTGTTTCATCCGCTGGTTTGGCCGGGGAGTTCTCTTCGAACTTTTTATGTGCCTTGTTCAATTCTTCACCCTGGGGTGCGGAGTTGTAATAATAGTAATTATAATTGTTGCCTGCTATCACGTAATCAGGGGGATAATCGCCGTACCAGCAGTGGGGGTGCCAGCCATACCAGTAGTAGCGCCGGTATGTGTAGCAGGGCCAGTAACCGCCGAGACTGACGAAGACAAACCTGCGATGGTAGTACGGCCAGAAATAACCAAAGGTGAAAGAAGGCCCCCAGTCGTAGCAAATGGGACGGCAGCAATCCGGCCAGGCAATCCAGTAGAAAATCCGGTGCGAGGGATAATGGTCACGATGATAATGGTAATAACTTCTGCGTGTTGATGGATAATCGTAATGACTTGTCGTTCTACTGCCTCTGCTGCCGTCAGTGATTGTGCCGGGACTGGAGATTGGGGCGTCACTTCTTCGTGAAGGCCGACTGCTTGGATTTCTTACGCTGGATGAGCTTACACTTGATTGTGAAATGCTCGGTGTAAATATTCGGGAATTGCGAGTGTTGGGGCTCGTTCGGTTTTGCGGTTCAATCCTTCTGGAGCTTCTGCTTGTTCCTCGTGAACTGCTGCTCGACCGAGACGATATAGAAGGTCGGGATGATTGAGAATTTCTATTCGAGCTGCTTCGCGAACTTTGTCTGCTCCCGGAGCTTCTTGAGGATGATCTTGAAGACGATGATCTACTACTTCTTCTTGATGCTAAAACGGGCTCGGCTAAAATCACCGCCCCAAGTATTATTATTAGCACTAATTTCCGTCTCAATCCTGGTTCTTTCATGATTAAGTCCCGGACAAACTATAGTCGATAATATGTTTCAAATTGCCTCGTACATAGCTATTTTTATTTTATCAAAGCAACTGCAATTTGTCAAGTAAAATGACATTAGCAATACGTTGTAAGCAGGTAATATGTTCGATTCGAAGTGCAATTAGAATCTTACTGCCATACTTGCTCCGACGGCGTTCGCTGCCGATGTATGTTGATATTCGATCATAATCGAACCATTTTCAGTTATTTCCATTTGGGTACCGAAGTAAACACCGAAACTCGAGTCCTCTTCTACATTCCACGATAATTTTGATGTAAGAAGTCCGCCCGTGCCGAGGTCGACTTGATTGTAAATATCTTCCCAATCACCGCGAACGAAGTGTAAAAACGGGCCGCCGTAAATCAAAACTCTGTCCGTTAATTCATAACTCGGGCCTACCGCTATCTGAATCTGGGTTAAGTCGAACTGAACAGTATCGTCGGCCACAGGCCATTCTTTCGGCCTTATTGCGCCGTCCAAATCTGCCCAGCCGGCTTGAATCAGCCCGCCTAATTTGAATCTGCCTTCATCGTAAAATGTTGCTTTGAAACCACCGCCGATGGCAAAGCCTGTATTGCTGTCGAAATTCTCGCCGGACGGCCAAAAATTATAACCGCTGAACTTGGCGTTGTTTCCGCCTAAACGCAAAAACACTTCGAAGTAGTCGGTAACACCGTAACCCAGATTGACGTAAACCGTATTTATTTTGACATTTTTTAGTTTCAGGTCCGTTTCTCCTCCTGATGCATCGAACCAGCCGTCGAGATATTCGACAAATTCACCATCGTTGAATTCGAGATCTATCTCACTATGTGAAAAATCAACTCCTATCTTGAAATCTTCATGCTTCAGGCCTGATGTTGGCGGTCCCATAGGGCTCAGGGCAAAAGCTGCTGGGCCACTTATGAAGATTATTACGATTGCAAAACTTAAATAACATATCCATCTTGAATTTTCTGTCCATGTCATGATAAATCTCCTAATTTTTGAATCTTTTAATCCTCAACGAGCATTATTTAAGCTACAATTATGGGCATCTATTTGCATAAGGCAATTAATAACGAATTGGTAACAAATTTTAAAATTTATTTTATGAATATGAAAACAGATAAATCTAATACGGCATCGATTGGTTTAGTTTTGTCGGGCTTAGCCATGTCGGTAGGCTGGGGCTTTCGTGGCGATTACGGCCATGAAGCAGGAGCGATGGTACCGGGTGCGCTGTTGGGTCTTGCAATCTGCCTGGCTTCCGGCAGATCCGACTGGTGGCAACGCTCGACTATGATGACATTCTGCGGAGCTGTTGGCTGGGCTTTCGGTGGGCAGATGAGCTATGGAAAGGTAATCGGCTATACGGCTGCTTCTTCGTTTCCGGATGTTGCTTATGGTTACGGTAGCTTGTTCCTGATAGGAGCGTTATGGGCTGGCATTGGTTCGGCAATACTGGCACTGAGCGTAACTCAATCCCGCTCATATCTGGAGAAGTTCACCGGTCCTCTGGTTGTGTTGTGGCTCGGATGGTTTGCAATGGACCTCAGCGGTTTGACAGAATGGCTTGTGGAGACCTGGTATTTACATGACACCGACTGGTTTGCGGCATTGTCGGCTTTGCTGTTCACAGGGGCGTATGCAGTTGTTGTTCCCCGAAGTCGGCCGGCCTGTTTTTTCATTATGCTGTTGGCCGGCGGCTGGTGGCTCGGATACATAATCTTGACATGCCTGCTGGGACTTCACATGACGCCGCCTCGAAGTGATAACTGGTCGGGTTGTGTCGGCTTGTTTGTTGCTATTGTGTTTTATCTGATTCGCAAGCAAAATCGAGCTGCGCTAAATGTGACGCTATTTGGATTCCTGGCCGGAGGGATAGGGTTTGCCGTGGGGGATTTTTTAAATATGCTCGGTCGCGCCCAGTGGGGACCAATCGGCCGCTACGAAGCACTGCAGGGCCTGGACTACTGGAAATGGATGGAGCAGCTTTTCGGATTGATTATGGGTTTGGGAGTTGGTCTGGCTTTCCTTTGGCGTTTAAGACCAAAGCTTGCCCCACCAGATGAAGATCAGGGCAGCGGAAACCTCAATACGATTGGACTGCTGTTTTTGCTTATTATAATGATGTGGGACAACCTGCATAAAAACGTCATTAACTGGGCGAAGGGCAAACACATCCCGGAGCATCTCTTCGGAATCCCCGCCCAATGGTGGTTTTTAATTGTCGGATTAATGCTCTCGGTAGTCATATTAATTGCAATCATCCGGCATCGCCGTCAGGATTTACCATTGGCGCCGTGCAGCGATTTCGGAAGAGGGCAGTTATTGTTCCTTGTTATTCTCTGGATTGCAATAGCCGGCGCTTTCACACAGGCCCTACCGGGAATGGCAAGAAAAGGGACGTTCTTCGTACACGTGACATTCTGGATAACCGGCGGGATTTGTTCTTTGATTGTACTGGTGTTATCCGGCAAACCAAGGCTCCTGCCCGAAGCGCAATTCACCGCTTCCGCTCAATTCTGGAAGCTCGGTTTGCGACATTGGATAAGCTGGCTGCTTGTTCCTGCTCTTATCATATTATTGGCGTATCTAACCGTATCGTCACACGATGTAACACTGCCGGGCAGCCATCTACGTTTCACGATGAACATGCAAAAATAACAGATGCACCGACTTGTCGGCGGTGCATCCGAAGAACTTATCACATCACAAAGTATCTTGGCAATTGTAAATTGCTATGTAAGGTGTTAGTAGCGTCGTCTGTCGCCACCGCCACTGCCGCCTCGGCCGCCGCGTCCACGACCACCTCCACCGCCGCGTCTGGAATCGCGTCGTCCGCCGCCTCCGCCACGATTGGCCGGCCTGGGTCGAGCCTCGTTTACATTGATCTTTTTGCCCTTTAATTCCCGTTCCTCCAGGCCGCTTATTGCTGCTGTAGCCTCTTCTTTTGAGGGCATTTCCACGAAGCCGAATCCTCTCGATTCACCGCTGTACTTGTCCTTAATCACGTTCGCCGATTCAACCTGTCCGAATTCCTCAAATTCCCGGCGCAAGTCTTCATCCGTTACTTCATTGGACAGATTTCCTACATAAATGTTCATTCTGTTCTCCTTATTAACTTATTTGTTTGCACCAGGGCGCATTTCCCCATAGAGAAAAACCGGTACATATCATTATCACTGGAGTGTTTGCCGCTGCCAGTTCGGTTGGTCAAGTACTTCCAATAAAAGTTATGCAGAATTAAAGAAATGACGCAACGATAAGCATTGATGCCAAAATCAGTAAGCCCTGTTCTGCTATTTCAGCGCTCACTTGTAACAATCATTTCAATATAATTTGCGTATTATAACGTTGCTGTGTTCGGATTGCAACAAGAATTTAAGGTTTTTTGGTGTCCTGACACCTGATGGGCTTGTCGAACGAAGTTTTTAGGTGATTTGTTGGTGTATCCGTGGTATTCTTTGCATGGCTTTAAGCAGGAAAGGAATATTATGAAAAGGATTATTCTTACCATATCAATAACTCTTATTGCAGCCGATTTGATGGCTGCACCGCCGAAAGTCGAGCTTGTCAAAGGCGAAAACAGAATCGACGTGATGATTGCCGGTGAGCTTTTTACAAGTTATCTCTACGGCGAAAATATGACCAAGCCGCTGCTGGTTCCGGTGCGGACACCTTCCGACATCGAGGTCAACCGGCGTCATCCGCTCACCGGGATAGAAGGCGGAAGCACGGATCATGAGCATCATATCGGCATTTTTTTTGCCGTCGATCTGGTCAATGGCGTCAACTTCTGGAACAATAAAAGCCTTTCGCCGCAGATTAGGCATGTAGAAATCACAGAGGTAACCGGCGACGTTGGCGTCGGAAAACTCTCAGCCGTCTCGCACTGGATAGATGAGAAGAAGCAAGTCCTGCTTGAGGAAAAAAGGACCATGCTCTTTATCGCCGAGCATGAGCATGAATACGCAATCGACCTGAGCATCGACCTGACGGCCATGTGCCCACGCGTCTTGTTCGAAGATATCGAGGAAGGTATGCTCGCGATACGAGTCAGCGACTATCTGAGAGAGAGCGATCCTAAAATCTCGCCGCAGCCGGGTAAGCCTCTGCCGAGTGAGTCTATTGCCGGCACCGGCAGATATTTCAGCTCCAACGGCGACGAGACGGCAAAAAATGTTTGGGGCAAGCGGGCACGCTGGGTGGCCTTACAGGGTCTCAGGAAAGGTAAAGTCGTCGGCGTTGCCATTCTCAACCACCCGGCCAGCATAAACTACCCCACCTACTGGCACGTGAGAAATTACGGATTGTTTTCGGCCAATCCACTCGGCCAGGGTGACTTCCAGAGACAGCAGCCTAAGAAATATCGTAAGAACAAGGTAATGCCACTCCGGCTCACGCTCGAACAGGGCGAGACGGCACATTTCAGGTTCCTTGTGATTGTTTATGAAGGATTCCAGACGAACGAGCAAATTGAAGAAAGATTTAAAAAATTCGTAGAGTGAAGGGAGATTTACAATGAACAATCTTACACGCAGAGATTTTGTAAAGAGTACCGCAGCGGTCGGTGCCGCAATGGCAATACCGTTCTCAAAAGTACGAGGTGCAAACGATGACCTTCGCGTTGGCGTAGCTGGCATTCGCGGCCGGGGAGACGGACTTGCTAATGAATTTAACGACCTTGACGGCGTACGTCTTGTCGCCTTGTGCGATGTAGATAACGAGGTCCTGGATAAGAGGGTAAAGCAATTCAAAGATCGCGACCAAACTGTCGCCGGTCACGTCGATTATCGCCGGATGCTTGAAGACAAATCCATCGATATCATTGCCATCGCTACGCCTGACCATTGGCACGTGCCGATGGCCGCAGCGTCGATTATTGCCGGCAAGGATGTGTACGTGGAAAAACCGATGAGCCACACTATCGCTGAAGGGCGCCTGCTTATAAATCTTGCTCGAAAGTACGGCAAAATGGTCCAGCATGGCACACAAATACGCAGCACTGACGGCACAATAGAGGCCATCGAGTACCTCAAATCGGGCAAGCTTGGCAAAATCCGCATGGCAAAAGCGATTAATTGCCAACTCCGAGGCCCCATCGGTCGGGTGGCCGACAGCGAAACACCGCCCGGTGTAAATTATGACCTCTGGCTCGGCCCGGCACCGAAACGACCTTTCAATAAAAACCGCTACCACTATAACTGGCACTGGTTCTGGGACTACGGCACGGGTGATATTGGCAATGACGGCATACACCAGATCGACATCGCCCGCTGGGGACTCGGCGTTGAGATGCCCAAAGCCGTCTCGTGCAGCGGCGGGCAGCTCTTCTACGATGACGACCACCAAACACCAGATACCCAAATCGCCACTTTTGAATATGACGATGTGTACCTGATGTTCGAGATGCGGCTGTGGACGCCGTACGGCCTCGAAGGACACGATAACGGCGATATCTTTTACGGCGATGAAGGAACACTTTCCATCGGCAGAAACGGCTGGCAGGTGACATTCAAGAACGGCAAAGAAGGCCCCGGCGGCCCGCGAGGCAGCTATAAGCACGCTCAGAATTTCGTCAACGCAGTCCGCAGCCGTAAAACGAGTGGCCTGTACGCCGGTGTCGAAGTCGGTCATTGCTCAGCAGCGCTCTGCCACATGGCCAATATCGCAATGCGTGTAGGCCGCCGGCTGAAATTCGACGCTGCAAACGAGCGCTTCATCGACGATGCCGAAGCCAACGCCTACCTGACCAAGCAGTACCGGAAGGGCTACGAGCTGCCAACACTATGAATCTCCTTTTTCAATGCCCATACGACGTTGTACTACTTGACCTTTGGGCCATCAGGTCCCCATAGTTCGATCTGCTTGAGGTTTTTGCTTTCAAGAACTCTGTAGCAGTCGGGCAAGTCGAATGATTTCAAGATGTCCGGTACGAGGGCTGAGAGCGGCCAGGAATAAGTCTCCGACTCGGCAATATCGGAATAGCTGGTCAGGGCGTTTTTCAACGTAACCTGCTTAATCTGATCCGACAGTACAGCGGCAAATGTTGCTGGGATTGTGCCCCAACCTTTGGCGACTAAGTGCACTTCCTCATGGCCGTTGCTCTTGAGCCAGCTTAGCACGCGGAGAATATCACGAGTCCTCTGGCCCGGATACGGTTTGCCGAGCATAATCGAATGAATCGCATAGAAGTAATCGCTGCCGTAGTCGCTGAGATATGAATTTTCGTCGCATGTGTCCGGCTTAGATTCTCCGATGCCCCTCACATCGCATGTGTAAAAGGCCGCATCGGATTCGGCGGCAATTAGCTCTTTGATAAGCGGCTCGCTGCGCAGTTCGGCATCACTGGACTGGTGCGAGATGTAAAGGATGGCCCGCTTTTGTCCTTTGGGCGGCCGGGAGTACAGCCGCTCTTCTGAAAGACGGTAAACGACAGCGAGAATTCCCGGCTCGGTCTCGACAAGGTAGGTCGTCCAACGAGGCTTCGGGAATCGGCGCGAACTCCAATTGCGAAGGATGCGATATTCGGGAGGTTTCTGGGTCTGATAAGCTGCCGGTCCTCGAAATCCCAACACCTTGGCGATATGCCGCTTGAGTAGGGGAGCGGGAATATTTTTTCGTCGCTCTTTAGCCAATTGCTCGGACAGCTCTTTTGTAAATGAATAAATGCGGCGTGAATCCAACTCGCAGACCTGCCCGCGCGGAGCGCAGTAGAGCGTTTCGTCTTTTTCGATAACCAGTTCAGGCTCTTTCTGTGCGTCTGAGATTCCTGTAGCACGGTTAAACCATTTGTACATGGCCTCGCGGTTTTCCTGGGAATAGCCGTGATAGCCCGGGCCGATGAAAAGTCCGATGTTCTCCTTTGCTTCCATAAGTCCATACAAATGGCGGAGCCGCTGATATGTCTCTTCGGCCCCTCGAGCATCGAAATAGTCGCCTTCTTTTGCGAGAATAATGACCGGCCTGGGCGCCATAGCGGCAAGAAAATCGGAATGGTCGAGCCCTAAAGCTAATACATTGGGCGGGCACTGCTCGGTGTCGGCGGGAAGCTCGTTTTCTGTGTTCCGGCGGAAAGTGATGACAAAGCAGCTCGGGGCCGCCATCGTCCAGCGGCGTTCAACGCCACACAGCCAGGTCGTCATGGTGCCGCCTCCCGAGTTGCCGGTGACACCGATATGCTTCGGATCAACTTCGTCCCGGCTCAGCAGATAATCCAGCGCGCGTATGCCGTCCCAGGCTCGCCATGAACCGAAGAACTCGCCGACGAGCAACTGCTGGTTTCCTGCATATAGATGCTCGCGGACGCCTACGCCGATTTTCGATTTCAGGTTCTCATCAGGGTACTGGAGGCGCTCACCCTGTCCGATGGGATCGTAAATCAAAACGACGTAGCCCTGCCGGGCGAGTCCCTGGGCGAAGGATTGGTATAGATTAATCATTTTCCCGGTAGCCGAGTGACCGCACGTTCCCACAACGCCGGGCAGGGGGAAGTCCCGCCCCTTTGGGATATATAGGTTTGCCGTGACAAGAAAATTGGGCCGGCTCTCGAAGATGATGTTTTCTATTTTGTAAGTATCCCGCTCGACGACGCCGGTAATACGCGGATTGAGCGGAGTTTTTTCAGGCCAGGGTCCGAAACTCTGCTGGATTTTTTCGCGAACATCACGAACGTAAGCTTCGGCGTCGGCCTTCGTTAAAAGACCGGTTCGCCACTCATTCGCACGATTCTCGATGCGACGCACAGATTTAACGAAATATTCCTGTACCATACGGGGAAATCGATTTAGCGGTTTGAGTGAGTCACCGTTCGAAGAGGCTTCGATTTTGGCCGGGCTGATATAAAGCAGGGCGATCATAACAGTAATAAAAACATTAATGACTCTGATATAATGGTTTGAAGTGTTGCGTGAATCTGTTTTTGAAGAGACGTTAAGATAAATCATTATTTAATCCTCCTTAAGGCTATTTACTTATTTGGATTCTTTTAATTCAGTTCGCATTATAACCTTATTAGAAGTCGTTGGGAACAGGTAAGTCAAACTTGACGTGGAAGAAAAAAATTACAGCGAACACAGACAAATTCATGGCGGATAAAAAAATCGTGACAGAATTCCGACAATATGGATAATGCCCTGAAATTATAAGTCTATAGGAGTTATGAATGAAGCTTAAAATCTGGTTATTAGAGACACGGCCTCAGTTTCTTTTGCTGTCGGTTGTTCTGGTTCTATTGGGTACGGCGATTGCCTGGCATGAAGGTTGTTTTGACCTGCTTAAATTCGTACTGACGTTGATAGGTCTGGTATTAGCTCATTCCAGTGTCAATATTCTGAATGATTATTTCGATTATAAAAGCGGCATAGATTTGGAAACCAATCGAACGCCGTTTTCCGGCGGAAGCGGAATACTCCCAGCCGGACTTCTCAAGCCGAAGGGCGTATATTTGTATGGCGTGGGCTGTCTGATTGCAGCTTTGGCAATTGGTATATACCTTACTTTTGTTTCCGGCTGGCAGCTTCTGCCTCTAATACTTCTTGGCGGGCCGGTGATTTACTTTTACACATCTCATTTAACAAAATGGCTGGTAGGAGAATTCTGGGCCGGCCTTGGATTGGGAATGTTGCCGGTTTTGGGGACGTATTTTGTTCAAACCGGCAGATACAGTCTCGAAGCTTTCGTTGCCTCTCTGGCGCCGGGATTTTTAACTGCGAATTTGCTTTTCTTAAATGAGTTCCCCGACGTGGAAGCGGACAAAAAAGGCGGCCGGTATAATCTTGTAATCGCACTGGGGCCTAAAAATGCAAGCCGGTTATATGCCGGATTAATGGTGCTGACATACCTCAGCATTATTATCGGAGTAGTGTTGAAATTAATGCCGCCATTGACTCTCATCGGCTTTCATTCGATATTTTTTGCTTACAAAGCGGTTAAAATAACGTTTAAGCATTATGATAATTTTCAGGAGCTGCTGCCTGCATTAAAAGCGAATGTTTTAACTGTGCTGGTAACAGATGCCTTTCTGGCTCTTGGTTATTTTATAAACAGCTTTCGTTAAATACTTCACACCTTCTAAACCGAATACTGCGAACTAAATATCTTCTGATAACGCAACGATTTTCAACACAACGCCGGTGTTGCCGTATGGGCCGAGAGCCGAACTTGCCAGAACGTAAATCTCGCCGTCATGGTCCTGACCCATTCCTTTAACGTACAGATTCAGGTTGTGAGAGTCGCTTCCAATCAGCAGTTCCCGGATTTTCCCTTTTGAAAGGTCAGCGGCGAATAAACGGCCATCCGCATCTCGAAAACCTCTTGAGAAGTCGCCGAATATGTAAAGCGCTCGCAGTTCAGGGATTTGTGCTCCGTAGTACATATGGCCTCCGATGACGGATAAGCCGTCATCATGGTCATATTGAGCCACAGGATCTATCAGGCTGGAATCCTCGAAGAGCAGGCCGATATTTTGTCCCTCCGGATCGAACAGGAAATCACCTTCTTTGATATTCCAGCCGTAATTTAGTCCCTTGCGTACGATGTTTATCTCTTCGACATAATCCTGGCCGACGTCGGCGACGACAAGCATACCGCTGAGCTTGTCAAAACTGAAGCGATAAGGATTGCGGAAACCATAAGCATAGATTTCATCTATGCCGTCGATTCCGACAAAATAATTGTCCCATGGAATTCTATAAGCCCCATTAGCACTTGCAGCATCACGACTATCCGGCGTTAGTTCTGGAGCTGTAGGGTTAATTCGGAGGATACTACCATGAACTGTATTGAGGTTCTGGCCGTTACCCTGGTCACCGTGTCCGTCTGCTGTATCGTTGGCTCCTCCGCCATCACCGAGTGCGATATAGAGATAGCCGTCCGGGCCGAAAGCAATAGCTCCGCCGTTATGATTGAACTGTGGCTGGTCGATTCTCAGCAGTACTCTCGCTGAATCCGGATCGATATGCAATCCGCCTGCGGCCAGTTGCCACTCAGTTATTACACTCTGATGGTTGATTTGATCGGGCGGCAGGTCTATCGTAAAATCGGCTGGGCCGTTTATAGGTTCACTTGTGTACGTATAGATTTTATGGTGACCCGGTAAGGCGGCGTCTGTGAAATCGGGATGGAAAGCAAGTCCCAACAGGCCGCGTTCGTCAAAATCATCGACGTCGAAACTGCCGAGGATTCCGAGAGGTTGAACGATACGATCCGTAACGTCCAGCAATGGATCGGCCTGGAGTTGTCCATTGGAGATAGTGTGAATCTTGCCTGCCTGATCTACGACGTAGAGAATGCCGGGTACTTGCGGATCCGGTACTAAATCAATCGGTGCCGTTAGTCCGGAAGCGATAGTTTCCAATTCAATCTGTACGGGAGATGGGCTGATATGCTCAGCAATAGGCAGGCCCGATATCAGAAAATCACCGCGCATGCTAAACAAATGTGGCCGGCAACGGTAGCCAGGGATCAAATCGTTTTTCGTCATGGCCTGGTAAAGCGGCAAAGTTAGTGTAAATCGAACAGTACCCTGGCCGTCATCTTCCCAGTTGACCTGGGGATCCGACTCGAATGGGCCCTCGATCGCCATAGACAGAAGCACGTTATCCTGGGCGGGAGACGTTGCTTTGGCGATGATTTCAAAGGGATGAACAGTGTGGTTCGTAACTTTCACCTGGTAACGTTTGCCGAGTTCAAGCGGCAATGTGGGGTCTTCGCCTCCGATTGTCCCAAAATCGATGTCGGACGGCTCAAAGGAATTCAGCCGGTACGAGGAAGATCCGATGTTTCCGAATGTCCATGCAACATCAACAATCTGCGCCTGGGCGGAGACTGAACAAAGAATTACGAACAATAAGAAGAAATAAATCGATTTTGCTCTTTTTGTTTTAATAGCATCCATTTTACAACTCCTTTTATGTTAAGAACATAAGCCAACAAACAACAATACACCTAAAATCATATAGTTCTGATATGGTATTACGTCTCAAAGCAGCCTGAGTTCGTAGTTCTTATTGTTCATAAAATGATTTCCAAAAATTTTATTTTTCTTGTTGACATATGCTACAGATGTAGTAATTTCTATTACAATTGTAGTAAGGAGAGAAAATATGAAGCTGACCGAACCTGAGTGGATAATCATGAATGCGTTGTGGGAAAAGCATCCGGCAAGGGCACGGGATATTTTTGAACAGCTTCCGGATACCGTCAGCTGGGCTTATACGACCGTAAAAACCATGCTGGATCGACTGGTTGAGAAGAAGGCTGTAAGTAAAAGTAAAAAGGGCAATGCCGGCCTTTATGAGCCCCGCCTGTCACGCCGGCAGGCCCGCAGAACTGCTTTGAGGATGGTGCTGGATCGGGCTTTCGATGGAGCTTTCGGCCCTATGATGTACTTTCTCGTGGAAGATGAGAATTTGTCCGCCGGCCAGCGTCAGGAGCTAATTGAAATACTTTCCGGAAAAAGCAGAAATAAGGAGAACAAAAATGATTGAGCAGATTAATGCTATTGCACAGGGCTGGTGGAACTGGATGTGGCCGATGTTCTGGCAGGTAAGTGTTCTGGTAGTTTTCCTTGGTATTGTCGATCTCCTTTTACGAAGGCACGTTTGGCCACAGGTGAGGTATGCGCTTTGGTTGCTGGTTCTTATAAAACTGATATTACCTCCGACATTTTCCCTATCCACCAGCGTCATATCACAAGCTCGAATAAAGACAGACCGAATGGCAACGAAGCTTATCACAATGAAAAGTAGCGCCGATGTTCCATCTGTTACGCCAAGTTCAGAACAAAACGCATATCTTATGGATATTGATATCAAGCCCTTCATTGAGCCTGTGACCATAATGACAAACGTGACGGGTAAACCTCATGTAGAGACACATTCGAATGATATTGCTGGATCGGATATAAAAGTAATGCTCCACAGGCACTCATACATAATGGTAGTCTGGTTAATTGTTATGCTTGCATTGTCTTTGTGGGTAGTAATTAGATTTCGAAGACTCAGAAAATATCACTGCCGTAAGTTCCACAAAGACGATCTACCTCAGTGGTTTCGGCCTTTACTCACACAGACAGCGAAAAAGCTTGGCCTTCGGAAACCTCCTGAGATTACTTTATGTCAGAACATATCTTCACCGGCGGTGTTCGGTGTATTCAGACCTGTACTCGTGTTGCCTGTAGTGGCCGTCCAACGGTTGTCTCAAAAGCGTATAGAACATATTTTGCTGCATGAACTTGCTCATATCAAACGGGGAGATCTGTTGGTTAATACATTTTATATGCTGCTGCAGATTGTCTATTGGTTCAATCCGTTGCTCTGGCTGCTCCGGCGCCGGCTTCAGCACATAAGAGAGCTCTGTTGTGATGCCACGGTAGCAAGAATTTTGAGGGAAAAGACAGTGGATTATCGTGAGACTATCCTCGAAGTCACTCAGCGGTATCTGGCCAGAGCTGTTGAGCCGGGAATCGGATTGTTGGGTATGACGGAAACTTCCAACCGGTTATTGATAAGGCTTAAGTGGCTTGAGAAGGAGACCTGGAAGCACCGCGGACTTCGTATTATCACGGTCTGTGCCGCTATTGCCTTTATGACAGCATGTGTTCTGCCAATGGCAAAGGCGAAGGATTCCGATGTGCTAACGATTGATTCAATTGATATTGCTTTACTTTATCACAGTGAGCCGGATGTTCGTATTAAAGCAGTCAGGAAGCTTGCAGAGAGGAATGACTCAGAGTTAATAGATGACCTGATTCGAGCACACAGTGTTGAGAATTATACTCCGGTTCACAATGAGTATGACAAGGCGTTGCGTTCAATGACAAAGAATCGAAATGTACGTGGCAAAGGTGACTGGAAATCCTGGCTGGCCAATGAAGTAAAGGTCGGTCGTATGCAAATCGAGTATTTACCAATTCACCCTGATTCCGATCATCAAAGTAAGATTTTGCCTTTTGCTCTGAAAGGAGCGGATGATTTTGATGAGATGGCGGCAATCTTGACAGCTAAAATCTATGATCGCCGAAAATGTCATGATGCCCTGAGGTACATGGTCTTTAACGACCATCTTCCTGAAGTCCAGAAGTTTCTGTCCAAAGACTGGCTCAGCAAAGTGTTCGAACATCAGAAAATAAATATTAATGACTTTGGATATTTTTTGAACGGCCTGGCAAATCCCGGCCTACTCAGAGATCAAATCAATACCCAGGTTCGTAATTGTCTTGATTCGGACAATCCAATAGTGGTTGCTAATGCCCTGAATCTTATCGCTGGAGTTGAAGGATATTCAACTCGTTTTCTTGTTCCTAATGTGGAAAGCAAAGTTGAAGTGCTTCTCTCCAGTACGGTTCCGGGAGTTGCTACCCAGGCAAAACGGGCTATGGAGAGAATCAGACCTGGGGCATCCCAAACAAGCAAAGCTATGTCAACTGGGAAAGTTTTTCCTGCGATGGATGACCTGCCCGGAGTGCTTGTTTTCCACGGTCGATATAAACACAGAAGCCGGGGTAGAGACTACAGAGAACCAGGCGAGTTATGGCTAAAGCAGAGTCGAGATAGTTCTATCACGGCAGTCGCCCATCTTCCCTTCATGGCATCAACAACAATAGCATCCGGTGACCGGCACAATCGACTCACACATTATACAAAGAAAAATTCTTCAGCAGGTCAATCCGGTTATTCAATAGACCTTGAACTGCTCGATGGTAAGGTGATGCTGACTCGGCGAGGTTTGCGTCAGGACTGTGATGATAAAGAATTAAAGGTGCCTAAGGGTGCTTTGTTCAATCCCAATACTCGCCCTGATTCGTATTGCGCTGCCAACATTCTGCATCGGGGATTCAATCTCGAAAAAGGCCAGTCAAAAGAATTTCGCGTTTATGACTGGGACAATAGTGGCGAGGCCATGGCGGATTACACTATCCGAGTCGAACATGCCGGCACCGAGAATGTTGAAGTTCCAGCAGGAACTTTCAAAGCAAACCATATTGTGCTTACTCAGGTTACATCAGCCGATACCTGGTTCAAGAAACGTGCGGGCCACGTTACGGATTTCTGGGTATTGGATAACGGCGTGATTGTGCGGGTTCTGCGCCATCGAGAGCCGTACGAAATCCAGTTGCTGGATTACACTACGCCGGCTGAATTGCCGGGCAAGTCAGCAGTTTCCGTACAAGCTACAGCAGCACCTGTTGAAAAAGGCGAGCTGCAGCGAATGATTGATTCTGTGCCGGCCGGTCAGACGGTAACCATACCCAAAGGTGTTTATTCCGAACCGGTGACTGTTTCAAAACCTTTAACACTTAAAGGTGAGTCGGTGAACGAATGTATTTTCGAAGTAACTTCAAATCAGCCTGCTATTTCTATTGATTCTAAAGGGAAAGGTAAAGTTATAATCGAGGGAGTCACCATTAAATGGCAACTGGCGACCAGCGACAAGACCGAGCAGCCTTTTGCCGTCGCGATTAAGGACACTGTCGTAGAAGTTAAGAATTGCTGCTTCCAGCCGCTTGGCAATTTCAAACGCTGCCCCGTGGCGATAAACTCCATGGGCTTTTCGGAATTGAATATTGATACGTGCAGATTCGAGGGATTCGAATATACAGTCTGCTTCGGCCAGGGCACAAAAGGAGCGATACGCAACAGCCTGGTTATGGATTCGGGACATCAGGGAATTTCGCTGTACTCCGGTGCGACAGCCGAGATCACCGGCAATGTTGTCACGGGATCGAGATTTCACGCTGTACGCAGCACGGGCGGAACTTTGAATATGAGTGATAACCTGATAATAAACAACGCCAACAGGGGAGTCTATCTCGGCAATAGAAGCGCGCGCGGAACCATAGCCAACAATGTGATAATCGGCAATGGGACCGGCATCGGCGGATTTGCCCGGTCGAATGTCAAAATTGAAAATAATATCATTGCCGATTCGAGTTACGCCGGTATTGGGGTGCGCGATTCGTGCAGTCTTTCGATACGTAACAATATTTTCCGGGGTAATGAGCGGGGCTGGATTTTATTTCAGGAAGGTAGCGGGAACGGTAATACTGTCTATAAAAACACATTCTGGCGTAACAAGGTTGATGCCGAAAACATGGACAAAACGGTAGACTCGATAATCGCCGATCCGGTTTTTGTCGATGCCGAAAATGGTGACTTTTCGTTAAAACCGGGGCCGGTATTGCAGCATAAACAGGGCCTGACGAATCCTGAGATATTTATGAAGCTGTGGGAAATATGGAAGAACCGTAGAGATAAGAATATGCCGTTCACAGAGAATTAAATCTTATTGATCGGGGAATATTAGTTGGGCAATATTCGCTAAATCCGGTTTGTTTGTAATATTTCTTTGCTTTCTCAGTTCTGTGCAGTTGCTCATAACTTTTCCTTTTGTGTCCCTTCAAGGCATCGGTCCGGACATTCTGCTCGGATTATGTTGCTAAAATCATTGTCTCGGTGGGAACAAATCCTATAATTATCCGTACTTAATGGGAAAAAGGATGGGGATTATCTCCAGTCCGGCGGTGAACAATAATAATCGGATCCCGCAAAATGGGCTTATCACAAACGAAGACCAGCAAAGCTGCGATGTGTCAGATACTTTGCCTCGATGGCGATCGCCGGGGCAATTTTATCAGAATTGAGAATGCATTGAGCGAAGTGAGGGATGCCAGGGCGGATATTGCGTGTTTTCCTGAAACTTCATTGCTGGGCTGGATCAATCCAGATGCCCATAAAAGGGCGTTTCCGATCCCAGGGGAAGATTCGAATCGACTTTGCAAGCTTGCCAAAGATTATGACATTCATCTCTGTGTCGGTTTGGCGGAGAAGGAAGGGCGACGATTGTATGATTCGGCAGTCCTGATTGACAATAAGGGGAATATTTTGCTTAAGCATCGCAAGATCAATCTGCTGACGGAATTAATGAATCCGCCTTACACTCCCGGCAAGAACATCAATGTAGTCGAAACCGGGTTCGGAAAAATCGGTCTGCTAATCTGTGCTGACACGCATGACAGCAAAATCCTCAAGTGTATGGCAGCACTAAAGCCGGATTTACTGCTCATTCCATACGGATACGCCGCTGCCAAGGATGAATGGCCCGGCCACGGTAAAGAACTTGAGAAAGTTGTCGTAAACACGGCAAAGAAAACCGGAGCTTTTATCATAGGAACGAACCTTGTCGGTGAAATAACAAACGGACCCTGGAAAGGCAGGACATACGGCGGCCATAGTGTGGCCGTCGATAGAATGGGTCGTGTAGTGTCAGTCGCTAAAGACCGAGACCAGGATATAAATATAGTCAATATGTAAGAGATTGAAATTCAATAATGTTCTGAAAGCTTGTAAATTACATTATTCTATGCTTTAAGGAAAGTTAAATGATGAGAAAGATTATTTTATCTTTAACGTTGATTGTGTTGTTGGCTTGTGGCATCGGCTGTGCAACAAACGATCAAAGTAAGACAGCAACGGCTACCGCAGAATCTGAAGTCCGGGTGTATGAAGTGTTCGGAATGGATTGCCCAGGCTGTCAGGGTGCAGTAGAAAAGTTGGTTAAAAAAATTACGGATGTTCAGAGCGCTAAGGCTGACTGGCAGAAAAAAGAGCTGGTGGTTACTGTCCGGGCTCAAAGCGAACTGGATGACAAAGATGTTTTTGATGCGATCCGGCGGGCAAATTTCACACCTGGCAAGCGGATTAAATAGTCTCACGGGAAGGATCCTGAAATGAGAAGGATATCGCTGTATATGTTTGCTGGTGTGATTTTACTGGTAGTGGAAAGTGCAAACGCCGGGGGAATCAGTGTCGATGCCGGACTTACTCCGGCGGAAGACCGATGGATTTTTCGTACACAAATGCGATACATGCAGCGAAAAAACGATCCGACACTGATGGACCGGGAAATGGAGATGTATGCTGTTCCTGTTGTTCTGGCGTACGGATTGCATCCTGAATTGACCCTGATGGTCAAGCAGGTGACAAAGAGCAGAAAAATGACCATCGCAGGTTCTGTCAGCAGGGATACCGGCCTCGATGATTTATATATCCTTGGTAAGTATAAACTTTATCGGCGTAACACTCGAGAGTATACTCTCGGCATCGCTCCGACTCTCGCATTGGAATTGCCGACCGGCGATGACGACTTCACATCAGATACATGGGATTTGGAGCCGGGACTGTTCGCATCGTGGCGGAGCGGCCCCTGGGCTTCGGATTTCAGCATGGCATATAAATGGAATGGTTTTGCCGATGATGGCCGGTCAGGCCTTAATCCGGGCGATGAGCTTTCCGTTGACTTGGCCCTCGCCCGCCAGTTCAGCATAGGCGGAAGTTCGGACGCTTCCATTGCTCCAGTTCTCGAATTTTCTTACAGGCATGTTTCGCCCGACGATCTGAGCGGGCACGATGTTTCAAATACGGGGGAATCTCTTTTCTTTATCTCTCCCGGCGTGAAATTCACGAAGCTGTCCTTTATTCTGGAAGCTCTCGTGCAGATTCCGACATGGCAGGACCAGAAAGGCTCTCAACTCGAACAGGGTGCGAGGTTCATTCTCGGCGCCCGGTATATGTTCTGAAGTCACAGAGTCACGCGAAAAGAAGGAAAATAACCTAAAATCTGTAATTTTAGAATCTGTAGTACACCACTATTCTTGTCTTAAATCATATTTAATTCTCCGGGAAATTCCTGCCGGGCATAGTTTTTTGTTTCTTTTACTGGCGATGGCAAATAAATTATAGACCTATGAGCAGTGAAATCTTTCAACGACGAAGATGTTAACTAATTTTATCAGAGGAATGTGAGGTGAATATTATGAGAGGTCTTCGCGGGTATTCTTGTATATTACTAACTTCTATCGGATTGACTTTGTTGCTTTCGAGTCAAAGCCTGGCCAAGGTTAAAGCATGGGAGGGCACTCTTACTATTCCGACTTACGGATGGCAGGAGGATGTGAATCCCAAGCTGTGGGCGCTCGAAGGCGATGTGAAATTCTCGACCACCGTCAAAGGCTCAATCGTCTATCCTTATCCCATGCAGGACCATCTTTCCAGGACCAAAAAGGACAGGATGTACAAGGCGCTGTTTCTTGAAAACGAATATTTGAAAGTCACCTGCCTGCCGGAGCTGGGAGGCAGGCTGCATTCGGTTTTCGATAAGACTGAGGGCAAGGAAATGTTCCATCTGAACGACGTGATCAAGCCCGGCATGATTGCGATGCGCGGGGCATGGATCAGCGGCGGAGTCGAATGGAACGCCGGGCCGCAGGGACATACGGTCACTATTCTCTCACCGGTCGATGCCCTGATCGGTGAGAACAAAAACGGCTCGGCATACCTTGAAATCAACAACTTGGAGAAAACCCAGCGCACCCAGTGGACGGTGCGC
>Ga0209536_100003347_pt1 | contig 25798 bp, 27 predicted proteins | sample DeeMarSeWOR28_12_FD_187461 | JGI IMG/M metagenome (GOLD analysis project Ga0209536, IMG submission 187461) | Marine sediment microbial communities from White Oak River estuary, North Carolina - WOR-2-8_12 (SPAdes) (version 2) | ecosystem: Environmental > Aquatic > Marine > Intertidal zone >...
CCATTCCGCTTAAATGGGGCATCATCAAATCCAGCAAAATCAGCTCAAACCTCTGATTTCTAACAAGATCCATTACACCTCGGCTGTCAGAGATCAACGCCGGTTCAGGCAACCCTGAGCTGACAAGGGTGGCTTTTATGCTTAAGAGCAGCCCTTCGTCGTCGTCAACAACCAATACGGGTGTGTTGTTGTGCGGTATCGATTCCATTTGATCTAAGTTAAGAAACCTTTTTGTTTAGGTAATCGACATCTTCTTTAATTCAATATAATATGTTAGTTTGAAACTTACAAACAGTCAAGATTTTCTCAACAGCAGTGTTGGTAGCTCTTTGTTATTTTTAACATTTTTATTGTTAGGCTGCTTGGCTCATTACTCACCATATGCTGTTGCCAAAGGTGGGCATCGCGGCGAGAGGTTTGGCTTTAGAATGCAATCTTTCTGGGGGTAATCATTTATTCAGTACCTGAGAAGATCTTACCAATGGTTTGTTGCAAGCTTGCCTGCCAGGGTTTGGGTATTATTCCGAAGTTTTTTTTGATTCGGCTGCAGTCAAGTGCGGTAAACGCCGGCCTTCTCGCCGGCGTAGGGAATTCGTCGGTTGTAATCGGTTTAACTCGGTGAGTGCGGATTGATCCGTAAAATTTCGCCATCGCTAGTATGGTTCCGGCAAATTCATGCCAGGTGGTTATACCTTCGCCGCAATAGTGGTAAGTACCCCAGAAAACTTTAGTCTTTTTGACGATATGGAAGGCCATTTTAAGCAAAGCTTCAGCCAGATCCGTTGCGCTGGTTGGAGAGCCATATTGATCCGCGACTACGCTAATTTCTTCATTTTGCTGGCTGAGTTTTAATATTGTTTTTACGAAATTATGCCCAAAAACACCATACAGCCAGGAAGTTCGTAAGATAATATGCGCTTTCAGGATGGATCGTAATTTTTCTTCACCTTCGGCTTTGCTTTGGCCGTAAACGCCCAATGGTGCTGTGGAATCTTTTTCCACATAAGGTTTGCCTTTTTTTCCGTTAAACACATAATCCGTCGATATGTGTATTAGGGGGATTTTCCGTTCGCAACAACTTTGCGCCAGATTTGCAATCCCAGTTTTGTTCACGGCAAAGGCTAACTCAGGTTCGGTCTCTGCTTTGTCAACATTGGTGTACGCCGCTGCGTTAATCACCAAAGACGGCCGCATCTTTGTAATGGTCTTTTCAATCTGCGAGATTTTTGTGATGTCCATTTGTTGACGCGTAGGCGTTTCTACGGTCACATTGCAGCTAAATGCTTGCTGAACCAAGTCGCAACCCAGTTGTCCACTTGCGCCGATGATCAGGATTTTCATTATTATTTCACCGGACAGTAAAGCCTTTCAGGAGGGAGCTCGGATAGTAATGGAAACAATTTGTCCTTTTCAGAAATAATCGGATTTTTGACCGGCCAATCGATGCCAACTGCAGCATCCGACCATAAAACCCCGCCTTCGTCCTCTGGATGATAATAATCTGAACATTTGTAGGCAACATGGGCGTTTTCACTCATAACACAAAATCCATGGGCAAAGCCTTTGGGTATATACAGTTGTCGCAAATTGTGTTCTGACAGGTAAACTCCTGACCATTTGCCGAAAGTTGGTGAGTCTGGTCGGATGTCTACAGCTACATCGAATATTTCTCCGGTAATGGCTTGAACCAGTTTAGCTTGGGGAAAGTTTACCTGGAAATGCAATCCTCGCAGCGTTCCTCGAACAGAGAAAGAGAGATTATCTTGGACGAAAACGTGGTCAATTCCTGATTCTTTAAATCTGACTTGATGATATGTTTCAAGTAAAAATCCACGGTTGTCCTCAAACACTTGAGGTTCAAAAATCAAAAGCCCCTTCAATGAGGTTTGGATAATATTCACGGGAACTCCCTTTTTCAATGACTTCTGGGCGGCAATTACAAAAAATTTCCGGCCGCCGTTGCCTTATGACTTAATTTTAAATGATTTTAGCAAAGCATGCAATACAGTGTCGCCGTTAAACGCGTCGGCCGCCGTCGGATTTAATCGATTTTTTTTAGCAGGTCACTGATGTGATCAAAGGCTTTTAATTCAGAAAGCCAATTATTCGGAATTGCCTCCAAACCCAAATGGGCGCCTAAAATGGAACCTACGATTAAACCTCTTCCCGCGGAATCTCCGCCGGCCATCGCATTTTCTACCAAGGCCTCTTTAAGGTCATTTTCATATTTTGCTATCAGATGCACCACGCAAGGAAAGGCTGCATCGATTTCACACATTTGCCCAAAATCTTTTATCGTCGTCCGCGTATCTTCCCCTGAACTTTTCAACCCCTTTTCAATCCATCGGGAAAAGGGTTCCTTGTCAAAATCTTGGTTTGCTGTATGCTTCATAGCGATTGTGGGTTTTTCTTCCTGCAGCACGCTCCAAATGACTCTGGCAAAATATTCGGCGGCTTCAATAACCTGGATATTGTTATGGGTCAGGGCGGTTTGAGCTCGAGCACTGGCGATTAATTGGTCGAGATCCTTTTGATAAACATAGGCGAGCGGCGCAATTCTAGCAGCACCGGCCAGATCGTCTGAATCGGAGCCGGAACGTGTTGGATCTTGTCCGGCGACAAAATTTTCAAGGGTTCCTTTTGTGGCTCCGTCAAAATAGCCGTCGTAGGTTTTAAATAATTGTTGCCAGCGTTCTGCAAAATCATTGAGATCAAAGCACGATCGTCCTGCAACGGATTCCAACAAAACCAGTGTTTGATCACCATAATGTGTAAACTCGCCCAGATCTTTGGTGGGATGATAAATGGGTCTTTCAGGTTTGATATATTTTTCTATCCGCCCCCACTTTTTGTCGATGACATTTGTGTTGTAAATCCAGTGAACACCTAGAGCTAACGAATCGGCCGTAAATGAAGCCAGAACCATAGCTTTGGCACGATCATTCATTTTTTTCTCCTATATACATTGGGTTGACAAATCTGGCGATTCAATAATCTTTTTTGTTCTACGTGAAAGATTAACATTTGTTTCGATGATATATGGCGTGACAGAATGAAATGGTGGATTGGCGAATGCAATTGAAAAAACCTGGTGCGGAAATTTCATAATCAGGATAATTTGTATTTTTTCTTTAAGTCTTCCAGTTTCATTAAATATTGTTTTTGATGAATCAGGCCGATTTGATTTTTAATATCTTCGAACGTTAATTCAATATGCGGTCGAATATCGATACCGTTTGAGTTCAACTTTTTGTCATTGGCTTGATCAAGAATCAGCACGCAATAGTAGGTGGTAAGTATCCTGATCCTTGAATCTCTCCTCAACAAATAGCTCCTTCCTCCCAAGGTGTTCAAAAAATAAGCAGAATATTCATATAAAATCGGAAGAGGAGGGCGCCCCTTTATGTTTTCCTCGGTCTCATTTTCGAAGGTATACCAAAGATAAAAGGTCTTGATAACGGATTCAATAATTTCTGATTCATTTTTTAATATAGCCCTTATCAGAAATACCCGGTTTTTGCCCAATACTCTGTAAAAATGAGCGATATTAAGGAATAAATTATAAAGTGAATCCGTTTCACCTGCAACTATTGGCAGCTTTGCAGACAATTTCTTAACCGATAGCTCATATTGATGATATGTACCGCCGCCTAAATTATATTTCTTAACGTATTGCTTCCCGTCGAGATAAGCAAAAAATGCTGCTATTTGACGCTCTATTTCTGCAAAGGTTATTTCTTGTTCTTTCTGTGGAAGCGGTATGGGGTCTTCGCCAAAGACTTCGGCTAACTTTTCGTTAGGAATAGTTTGCCCTTTAAGCTGGGTTAATTCTTCTTCAAGAGTATCAACCTTTTCGATCAGCGTCTTGGTGGTTTTCTGCCATTCTTTCCTTTCTTCAGATTTTGCAGTTTCAATGTTTCCTTCATACCACCCCGCCATAAGACTATAGCAAAAATAAGCTATCGCTCCGAGAACCACTGTAACAATGGAAATTTTTATAAATCGCTCCATTGGGATGTCATGCCTCGTTTAAGTAGACCAACAGTATTATCTTAACATGATTTAAGCGGCTGAAACAAATCCTTTTTGAATCGGAGTTAAGCTTATTTTTGTGCGTTGACTGTCTGATTTTGATCAATTGATACCATTCGCAAAAGCCGGAGTCAAGATACGCCAACAGGATTTTTTATCTATTTTTTGGCAAGAAAATCCAAAAAAATAAGGGCAGCGCCTCAATTGACGTTGCCCTCTTGAATAGACCACTTAATTATATCCCTAAGATTGCGTCACCAGGGGTGCTTTCGCTGGGAGTCTGCTTAATTATTGTCACCACCTTCTGCGCGCATGCGCTTTTCGGCGTCCATTACTGATTCTTCGGTCAACGCCTCTGCGACGATCTTTTCCGGACCTTCTTTCTGGAATGTGGTAGGAATAGGAAAATCGGCGTCTGTCCAATCCTGAACGTTTACAGGCTGAATCGCGCAATTCGATATTTTTATCTGTTGCAGACACGGGAAAAGTCCTAAATTAAATATGAAATACGTCATGGTGTTGGCCAAATCCATATGCTTAATGTTGCAAAATTCGTGCTAATGTATGAAATTATAAAATTTACTATCTATTTCATATGGTTAACGAAAAAGGCATTCCCGTAAAAAAGAAACAATATGAAAACGATTAACCAAATCTTATGAAATTGATTCCACAATGTTTATCAAAAATTCAAGGCGGCAATAGAATATAGGCAATAGTACCCCCGGCAGGGATCGAACCTGCGGCTCATGGATTAGGAATCCATTGCTCTATCCACTGAGCTACGGGGGCTTAGGGATGACAGATGGGAATTTTGAATAACAGATCGATTCGGAAACTTCAAGAAAGAAATCAGGGTTTCAATTTTGGATTTCGGATTGCAGATTTTGACTTGTGCTCTGGTGAAATAGCCTTCGACCTGATAAAATACAATTTTATTTTTTATAGATATTTCGAAAGGTTGTTGATATATAAAGACTTTTTGTGATATATATTTACTTTGTCTAAAAATAATTTTCTTGTTGAGACCATTTGGATAAGGCGTTTGAAACCTTAATGGATAATTGGCAAAGGAAATAATGATGCACCTTCAGAAACGCGTTTTAGTAACGGGGGGCGCTGGATTTCTTGGCTCTTTTCTCTGTGAGCGCCTTCTGAATGAAGGATGTGAAGTCGTTTGTGTAGATAATTTTTACACCGGCACAAAACGGAACATTGTGCACCTTTTAAAAAATCCGTATTTTGAATTGATTCGGCACGATATTACTTTTCCTCTATATATGGAAGTCGATGAAATTTACAATTTGGCGTGCCCAGCGTCACCGATTCATTATCAAAACGATCCGGTTCAGACCACTAAAGTGAATGTCCATGGATCGATCAACATGCTGGGCCTTGCCAAACGACTAAAGGCCAAAATATTGCAAGCCTCAACATCCGAGGTTTATGGCAATCCCCATGTGCACCCGCAAACCGAGGATTACTGGGGCAATGTGAACTGCATTGGAATCAGATCCTGTTATGATGAGGGCAAACGATGTGCTGAAACGCTATTTTTTGATTATTTCCGCCAACACAAATTGAAAATCAAGGTTGTTCGTATATTTAATACCTATGGACCGCGAATGCATCCGAACGACGGACGCGTGGTGAGCAATTTTATTCTCCAAGCCTTGCGAAACGAAAACATCACGGTGTATGGCGACGGCAAACAGAGCCGCTCGTTTTGTTACGTGGAGGACATGATTGATGGAATGATCCGGATGATGAACACGGATGACGAGTTCACCGGTCCGGTAAACTTAGGTAATCCTCATGAATATAGTATTATCGAGCTTGCCCAGCAAATTATTAAACTGACAAACGCTACGTCTGATATTGTTTACAAACCGCTTCCTGATGATGACCCGATGCAGCGCAAACCCAGCATCAAACTGGCTAAGAAACAGTTAGGCTGGCAACCCACAATGATGCTGGAAGAAGGACTTCAAAAGACGATTGAGTACTTTAAAAATTTCATCTAAAGCGGCAAAGAATATATCTTTTTTCAGGAGGCTCTAATGAAACGAGCACTCATCACCGGAATCACGGGCCAGGACGGCGCCTACCTCGCGGAATTTCTTTTAAAAAAAGATTACGAGGTGCATGGTATCAAGCGCAGAGCATCATCGTTTAATACCGCACGCGTCGATCATTTGTATAAGGATCCGCATGAAAAAGATGTACGATTTTTCATGCACTACGGTGATCTTACCGATGCAACCAATCTGATCCGGGTCATACAGGAAGTACAACCTGATGAAATTTACAATTTGGCCGCTCAAAGCCATGTTAAAGTTTCGTTTGAAACTCCTGAATATACAGCCAATGCAGACGCACTGGGAACTTTAAGAATCCTTGAAGCGATCCGAATTTTGGATCTGATCGAAAAAACCCGATTCTATCAGGCTTCGACCTCTGAGCTTTACGGGAAAGTGGTGCAAATCCCACAAACTGAAGAAACGCCGTTTTATCCTCGATCCCCCTATGGGGTGGCGAAGCTTTATGGGTTTTGGATTACGGTGAATTATCGTGAGGCATATGGAATGTTTGCTTGCAATGGCATATTGTTTAACCATGAATCCCCCATTCGTGGCGAGACGTTTGTTTCACGTAAAATTACCCGCGGTCTGGCAAGAATTAAAATGGGACTGCAGGGTATGCTTTATCTCGGCAACCTCGACGCCAAGCGAGATTGGGGCCATGCCCGCGATTATGTGGAGATGCAATGGCTGATGCTTCAACAGGATGCGCCTGAAGACTATGTTATTGCTACGGGGCAGCAGCATTCGGTTCGGGAGTTTGTGGAACTGGCCGGTCAAAATCTGGGCTTTTCGATTCGTTGGCAAGGAAAAGGGCTTGAGGAAAAAGGGATTGACGATAATACGGGAAATGTGATGGTTTCAATTGATCCGCGTTATTTCCGTCCGACTGAAGTAGATACCTTGCTGGGCGACAGCACCAAGGCGCAGCAAAAACTTGGATGGAAAGCACGGATCACGTTTAAACAGTTGGTTTCAGAAATGGTGGCCACCGATCTGAAAGAAGCCGAGAAAGATCAGATGTGCCTACAGGAGGGATTTCAGACATTTAATCACATTGAGTAGGCTAATTTGGGAAATGAATCTGTCAAATAAAGCCACTTCTGAGTCGCTACCGAATTTTGAAATTCTGGTATCAAATTCCCGTATATACGTTGCTGGACACAAAGGCATGGTGGGTTCGGCCATTGTCCGTCAATTAGAGGCCGGAGGCTACACGAATATCATCACGCGAACCCATGCCGAGTTGGACTTAACGGAGCAACCGGCTGTCCGCGATTTTTTCCGTCATGAAAAAATTGATGTGGTTATCCTGGCCGCCGCAAGGGTTGGCGGAATTCATGCCAACAACGCGTATCCGGCTGAATTTATCTACCACAACCTAATGATCCAGACCAATGTCATTCACGAAGCGTTTCGTTCCGGCGTGGAAAGACTCTTATATTTGGGCAGCTCTTGCATTTATCCGAAATATGCTCCGCAGCCGATGCGCGAAGAGCATCTTCTCACCGGATATTTGGAGCCCACCAACGAACCCTATGCCGTGGCAAAGATTGCAGGGATTAAGCTTTGTGAATCCTACAACCGGCAGTATGAAACGCGGTACCGGGCGGTGATGCCGACCAATCTGTACGGCCCAAATGATAATTATGATCTGGAGACATCCCATGTGCTGCCAGCGATGATCCGTAAATTTCACTTGGCCAAACTTGCTGTCCAGGGAGATTGGCAGGGCATCCGACAAGACGAAATGCGGTTTGGTCGAATTCCTGAGGATATTCGTGCGAGTTTAACGGCCCTATCTTCCCCAAAAAATCCTGATCCGCAGCTGCCGCCTCCCGCGGTGAGGCTTTGGGGTAGCGGCAAGGTAAAGCGCGAATTTTTATATGTTGATGATATGGCTTTAGCTTGCATTTTTGTTTTAAATTTGCCAGATAAGCATTACGATACGGCACGAATGCTAGACGCCGCCGACAAGGATACCAAATCAATTGACCACCCAACTGTTTCTCATATCAATATCGGCAGTGGCAGAGATTTGGAGATTAAAAGTCTTGCTGAAATAGTGAAGACCGCAATCGGTTACGAAGGGGATGTGGTATGGGACCAATCCAAACCCGATGGTATGCCCAGGAAATTATTGGATGTTTCCCGACTCAATCGTCTCGGCTGGAAGTCCAAGATTGATCTGCAAGACGGCATTCGACGAACCTATCAGTGGTACCTGGATCAATCCGCCAAGCAATAGCCTCGAATCCAATAGGTTAATGCGGGCAAATAGCATATTTTAGTCATTTGAGCGAAAACTAATAAAATTATTGGCAACAGCGGATATAATCTAAATGAGGGAGGTGGGGATATGATCAAAATCAAAACGCAGCAAAAAGCTTTAAGACATCCGGCTGTCATCGTGATGCTCGTACTTGTATTTTCAGCCTGTGCGACGTCTTCTCAAAAGAAAGAGGAGTCGACCACCCACCAGACCGCGGAACAGGTAAAAGAGAGTACCCCCTTATATTATGATTTTGGCGATGTACCTATTCCTCCGGAACTGAAATTAAGACCAAAATCGTCATTTGTTTATCATACATCTGGGTTTTCTGCCGGGGTACTCGTTTTAAGAGGCCGCGTTGAACTCGGCTCGTTAATACAATTCTTTGAAAATAATATGGCCAAGGATAATTGGCGGATTGTGAGTACGTTCAAATCCCCCCGAACCCTTTTACTTTTTCAGAAAGAAACGCGATGGTGTGTTATCAACATTACCGATGAAAAATATAATACACACGTTGAAATATGGGTGGCGCCCACAACAAGTCCGGCCACTTCCGGTTTGCTTAAATAAAAATAAGCAACAAGCTCAGTGAATTAGCAGTATCTTGACACTTTCAAGCTTGATGGATATGTTGAGTAGTATAAATCTTGGCTCCTTTGATCAAGATTACAAACGTCCACGATCTGCTCCTCGACCCAAATAGGATTCTCGACAAATTCGGATAATGCTTTTCTTTTAAAGAAGACAGTGAGATTATATCAAGCTAGCTGCTGCAGATCCCACCCTCAAAATTGTATGAATTGAAATTGCATATGGTTAATAAACGGGCAATTTTAGAGACGGTTGCGGAAATCAATTACACCCTCAATCAAATGGTCGCTCAAGGGTGTCGAGGATTCGAATGCTCTCGGCAGAGTCTTGAAAAGCTTTCGAGGTGGAGACAAGATGGAGTTTCCTTATCTGAAACCTTAGCGGATATCCGCTTGGATTTAGGTGACTGTCAGCGATGCAAACTGGCTTTCGGCCGCAAACATATCGTCTTTGGCAAAGGCCCTGCGAATGCAAAGCTTATCTTCGTAGGGGAAGGACCGGGTTTTGAAGAAGATCAAAAAGGCGAACCATTTGTGGGTGCTGCCGGTCAGCTTCTTACGCGGATCATTCAGGCCATAAAACTGTCCCGTGCGCAGGTTTACATTTGTAATATTATCAAATGTCGTCCTCCCGGGAACAGGGACCCGGGGCGTGATGAAATTGAGGCCTGTTTACCGTTTCTGGAACGCCAGATTGCCGCGATAAAACCGAATTTCATTTGCACGTTAGGCAAGGTTGCGGCGCAAACGCTTTTAAAAACCGATGCGCCGATATCAAAGCTCAGGGGGCGTTTTCATGAATATAGAGGCATCGAAGTTCTGCCGACCTATCATCCTGCGTTCCTACTGCGAAACCCTGAAAAAAAGCGGGATGTATGGGAGGATATGAAGAAATTAATGAGGGAATATCGTTATGAAGATTAAATTTTTTCTAGTATTGCTGATTCCGTGGGTATTTGCGTATGTCGGTTATGCGGTCGCAGATGAGAACGAGGTGTATATCATCGAGGTGGCCGATGCAATTAGCCCGGGGACGACCGAATTTATCAGCACTGGCATAAAAAAAGCCGAAGAAAACAGTGCCGCTTGTGTAATTATCGAACTGGATACCCCCGGTGGTTTGGCCGAGTCCATGCGTAAAATCGTCCAAAGCATTCTCAACAGTAGGGTGCCTGTGGTCGTGTATGTCTCTCCCAGCGGAGCAAGGGCCGCATCGGCGGGAGTGATGATTACCATGGCCGCCGATATTGCCGCTATGGCTCCCGGGACCAACATTGGCGCAGCCCATCCGGTCGGCGGCGGCGGAAAAGAAATTGAAGGAAAAATGTCCGAAAAGATCATCAATGATATGGTTGCCCACGCCAAGAGTGTTGCCGAAAAGCGCGGACGGAATGTTAAATGGGTGGAAGAGGCTATCCGTGAGAGTGTTTCGGTAACCGAAACAGAGGCCTTACAAGAAAATATTATTGATCTGATCGCCAAGGATATCGATGATCTGATTCAACAGATCAACGGCCGCGAACTTAAAGACAAAGGTGTTTTGAAGCTGGATAATGCTAAAAAAGTGGTACTCGAAGAAACCTTGAGAACCAAAATTTTAAAAACCATCAGCAACCCCAATATTGCCTATATTCTCATGATGATCGGACTCGCAGGACTTTATTTTGAGCTGTCCCATCCCGGTGCGATATTTCCCGGGGTAATCGGAGGTATTTGTTTAATTTTGGCCTTTTTTGCTTTGCAAACCCTTCCGGTGAATTATGCCGGGATCCTGCTGATTGTTTTGGCGATTATATTTTTCATTATGGAGATGAAAATCACCAGCTACGGACTATTAAGTGTAGCCGGGATTGTTTCGTTGCTGTTGGGTTCTCTGATGTTATTTAAAGGCAACAGCCCGGAGATGAATTTGTCCTGGCAAGTACTTATACCTACGATTATTTTAGTATCCGGCTTTTTTGTGGTTGTGGCCGGATTGGTATTTCGTGCCCAAGTATCCAAACCCACCACCGGGTCCAGGGGCTTAATCGGGGAGATCGGTGTTGTCAAACAAGCACTTGCGCCGGAAGGCAAAGTATTTGTTCACGGAGAGCTGTGGAACGCAAGATCGAAAGAGCCGATTGAAGAGGACACCAGGGTTCGCGTCATCAATGTGGTTGGCCTCATGCTGGAAGTTGAGCCACTGAATGAACAGACAGTCACCCTTTAGTTCGAAGATATAAACTCAGCCGAATCAACAATGAGACAAATAACTCACTATTCAATTAAAGGAGGATAATATGAGCTTGTTTACGCCAGTTGCCATCCTTGTTCTTGTCATTTTTTTTCTGTCGGCCGCACTGCGCATATTAAATGAATATGAACGCGGAGTAATTTTTCGATTGGGACGTGTCATCGGTGCCAAAGGGCCCGGGTTAATCATTTTGATTCCGATTGTTGATAAAATGGTTAAGGTCAGTTTGCGTCTGGTAGCCATGGATGTGGATCCCCAGGACGTCATTACCCGGGATAATGTGTCGGTTAAGGTCAATGCCGTAATCTACTTCAGAGTTATTGAAACGGTTAAAGCGATTGTAGAAGTTGAAAATTACAGTTACGCCATGTCTCAATTGGCCCAGACGACTTTAAGGAGTGTCTGCGGACAGGCCGAGCTCGATGAATTATTGGCTGAGCGGGAGAAAATAAATACTCAACTTCAGGAGATTCTTGACACCCATACGGACCCGTGGGGCATTAAGGTGGCCACCGTAGAGCTTAAACATATCGATTTGCCCACGGAAATGCAGCGCGCCATGGCCAGACAAGCCGAAGCCGAGCGTGAACGGCGCGCCAAAGTCATCAACGCCGAGGGTGAATTCCAGGCAGCCAGCAAGCTGGCGGAGGCTTCTGGAATTATAGAACAGCATCCTATTGCATTGCAGCTAAGATATCTTCAAACCATGAATGAAATGTCTACCGAGAGCAATACAACCACAATATTTCCGTTTCCGATCGAATTATTAAGACCCTTTGCACATCTTTTGGGAAAAGCATCCGGGGATAAGGAATAAGCCGTCGTTGGTTTCTGAGAAGTTCATCCGATACCCGACATGAAATCTTTGGGTTTCCCTTAGCCGCTGCAGCCCATTTTGATGCGTGTAGGTCTTTACATGTTGACAGAATAAATCTAAACAGTTTATCTAATAAAGTTTTAAACTCTTTTAATAGGGTGAAAATCAATAGGCCTTAATTTCTTTAATACAAAAAATTCAAAAACCTCTGAATTTACGAAAGGCGGGGGCTTTGCAGCCTCCGCTTGTGCTTTCGTTACAAGGGAGAAAAGGAGAGTTAAGAGAAATGAGTGCGGAGAAAGTTGAAACCAAAGAAAAACCATTGGAAAAAATGACGGTCAAAGAGCTGAGGGAGATGGCCAAAGAGATGCCGGAAATTAGCGGTGTACACGGGATGAAAAAAGATGAGTTGCTGGTTGCCATCAAAGGGGCCAAGGGTATCATAGACGAACCGGTCAAAAAAGCCGATGCCAGCGTGGCCGAATTAAAGAAGAAGATTAAGGTTTTAAAATCCGAACGACAGACGGCGCTGGAAGCCAAAGATAAAAAAATGGCTACCATTTACAAGCGTCGTATCACCCGGCTTAAGAAGAAGACCCGCAAGGTGGCGGCCTGAATAATAAGTTGGTTGATTTTTATAAGGTGTAACGGCGAAATTATCAATTGACAATTAACGAACAACGAATAACGGGTATCTCTTATGATCGATCCGGCCTCGGTAGCCTTTGATATCGATGGTGTCATTGCAGACACCATGTCTCTGTTTCTTGATATTGCCCGTGATGAATTTAATATCAACCATATCCGCTATGCGGATATTACCCGATATGACCTTACAGACTGCCTTGATCTGGATCCCGATATAATCGATTTAATCGTCGGCCGGATATTGGACGGTAATTATGCAGCTTATTTAAAACCGATTGCGGGAGCCCCCGAAGTTCTGGCTCGGATCGGAAAATGTCACAGTCCGGTTGTCCTTATTACCGCCAGGCCCCATCTGGGTCCCCTTCGTGATTGGTTGTCTAGTGTGGTTTCCCTTAGCCCGACTTTAATCGATATGGAGGCAACCGGCTCCCATGAACGCAAAGCAGGGATATTATTGGAGCGCAATATTTCTTGCTTTGTGGAGGATCGGCTTGAAACGTGCTATGCGCTTAAAGAAGTTGGTATTGTACCTGTTGTGTTCAAACAGCCCTGGAACAGGCAGCCGCATCCATTTATAGAAGTCGGCAATTGGAGTGAATTAGAAGCACTCATGGAATTTAAGGAATGAAGTTCTGATGCAGTCCCCCTCGGTTGAGAAATTTATTGGATCGTATATCGAATCTTTAGCCACTGAAAAAGGATTTTCAGCGAATACCTGCCGAGCTTACCTGCATGATTTAGAAGAGTTTTTTTCCTTCCTTAACACCAACGAAAATTCAGGAACCCGCCGAACCGAAGATGCAAAACCGGTTGGTCGGCTCCGCGTCGAAAGCTTAATGATCAGAAGGTATCTCGGCTACGTGCACAAAAAAAACGCCAAATCTACTGTAGCACGCAAATTATCAGCGATCCGATCTTTTTATAGCTATCTGATCAAAAGGGGGCTGATTGAAGATAATCCGGCTGAAATGATCAGCACACCAAAGCAGAGAAAAACCATTCCGAGCTATCTTCCTGTTGATGAAATGTTCCGGCTGCTGGATTCCATCCAAACCGAAACATTATTCGGATTGAGAAATCGAGCCATTTTTGAAACGCTTTATTCCAGCGGCATCCGGGTTTCTGAGCTCGCTGGGATGAACATTTCCGATGTGGATTTTGCGAGATCGCTCATTCGAGTTATGGGAAAGGGAGGAAAGCATCGGATTGTACCGATCGGCCAAAAAGCCCTTGAGGCCATCAAGGCCTATCGAAATCAGCTGCGACGGGAAACCGGAAATGCATCAGGCGATGAAGGTCCGCTCTTTCTAAACAAGGATAGAGGGCGCTTGACCACCCGCTCGATAGCACGGATTCTAAATAAGTTGGTTGATGCCTGTGGCCTGATCTCTCCTGTTTCACCACACGCTTTGCGGCATACATTTGCCACGCATATGCTTGACGCCGGAGCAGATTTGAGAACGGTTCAGGAATTACTGGGACACAAAAGCCTCTCGACCACTCAGAAATATACGCATGTGAGTATTGACCGGTTGATGAAGACCTATGATAGGGCGCACCCCCGAAAATAATTCGTAAATCGTTATTGGATTTTTAAACTTTAAGAGCTTATCTGGAGCTAGGCAAATGAAAGGACTTCGTGGAACAACAATACTTGCCGTCCGGCATAATGGAAAAGCGGTGGTTGCCGGTGATGGACAAGTGACGTTAGAAAACAGCATTATAAAGCATCAAGCTAAAAAGGTCAGAAAGATTTATAAAGATCGAATTATTGTGGGATTCGCTGGTGCCACGGCCGATGCCTTAAACCTCTCAGAACGTCTAGAAAAAAAACTTGAGCAATTCAACGGCAACCTGACGCGTGCCGCGGTTGAATTGGCCCGGGACTGGCGAACCGATAAATATTTGCGGCGCCTTGAGGCCATTATGGTTGCTGTCGATGATGCCAAAATGTATCTTCTTTCCGGAAATGGTGATGTCATTGAGCCGGACGAGGGCGTTATCGGCATTGGTTCAGGTGGTCAGGTCGCCCAGGCGGCAGCAGTTGCGCTCATTAAAAACACCAAAATGGATGCCAGGGATGTGGTCGAAGCGGCCATGAAAATTGCATCTTCCATTTGTGTTTACACCAATGATGCGGTAACCGTCGAAGAGCTTTAGAAACGAATTCATAATCCCATTTGATCCTGATAGCCCGCCGCAGTGGACGATCGCAAATGAGTTGCGGTTAAGAAGTCAGTGCTTGCATCTAACAACTTTCCAATAACGGATAACAAACATGAGCAATCTGAAACCTTCTGATATTGTAAATAAACTCGACAAATATATCATTGGACAAGACAAGGCCAAACGTTCTGTAGCTGTAGCATTGCGAAACAGATGGCGCAGGCAGCAAGTTTCCGAGGACCTACGCGATGAAATAGCACCCAAGAATATCATCCTCATCGGTCCGACCGGCGTGGGAAAGACTGAGATAGCCAGACGGTTGTCCATGATGACCGACTCTCCTTTTAGCAAGGTGGAGGCCTCAAAATTTACCGAGGTCGGATACGTCGGCAGAGATGTTGAATCAATGGTAAGAGATCTTGTTGAACTGACCGTAAATAAAGGCAAAGCAGATGAACAGGAGGCGGTAAAAGAAAAAGCATGGCAGGTTGCGGAAGAAAGAATGCTTGACCTTTTGCTTCCTAAATCAGGGGGGCAGCAATCGCCCAAAAGCGTCGATTCCAGAGAAGTCCAGTTTGAGTTAATTACAGCCGCAAATGATGAACCATCTTCGACAAGAGAAAAACTGCGCAGCATGCTTCGCCGGGGTAAGCTGGATAATCGTTATGTGGATCTTGATGTTGCCGATCGCAGCATGCCGATGGTGGAAATTTTTTCAAACGTCGGCATGGAAGAGATGGGTATTAATTTTAAAGATATGCTGGGCGGAATATTTCCTAAAAGCACTAAGCGGCGAAAAGTAAAAGTGCCGGAAGCCATGCAAATATTGGCACAAGAAGAGGCCCAAGGCTTGGTGGATATGGATAAGGTGGTCAAAGAGGCGATTAACAAGGTTGAACAATCCGGTATTATTTTTCTTGATGAAATTGACAAAATCGCCGGAAAGAATAGCACCCATGGTCCGGATGTATCCCGGGAAGGTGTACAAAGAGATCTTCTTCCCATCGTTGAGGGTTCCACTGTGACGACTAAGTATGGTCCGGTTAAAACCGATCATATCCTATTTCTTGCGTCAGGCGCATTTCATACGGTCAAACCATCGGATCTAATACCGGAGCTGCAAGGGCGTTTTCCGATTCGGGTAGAGTTGAGTTCTCTCGGGCGCAAGGAGTTTAAACGAATTCTGACCGAACCTCGAAATGCTTTGCTTCTTCAATATTTGGCGCTTTTAAGAACCGAAGGTGTTGAAGTGGTATTTGAAGATGATGCGGTTGAAGAAATTGCACGGATTGCAGAAGAAGTTAATCAACGTACGGAAAATATCGGTGCCCGCAGGCTCCATACAATAATGGAGCGATTGTTGGAAGATATTCTCTTTGAGGCTCCGGATATGCAGGACAAACGTCAAATTATAGACAAGAAATACGTAACGGACAAATTAAAAGACATCGTAGAGGATGAGGATCTGAGTCGGTATATATTATGACAAGTGGCGGGTTACGTATTAATCGAAGGCAAATTTAACTCTGCAAAGCTTTATGAAATGTGTTAAGCTTGCCATTGATGAGGAATAGCAGATAACCAATAACAGATAGAAAATTGCATGCATCCAAATGTAGCCGATATACTTATCGAAGCGCTGCCGTATATTCGTCGATTTTACGGTATGACGATTGTGATCAAATACGGTGGACACGCCATGGTGGACGAGCAACTCAAGCAGGATGTCGCCCGTGATGTCACATTGTTGAAATTTATTGGTTTAGATCCGGTAATTGTTCATGGCGGCGGCCCGCAAATTAACGTGGTTCTTGATGCAATGGGGATACGATCCAAATTCGTCAGGGGCCTGCGCTTGACGGATGAGCCAACCATGGATGTTGTTGAAATGGTGCTTGGCGGAAAGGTAAATAAGGCGATTGTGGCGCAGATCAATCAGCAGGGGGGCAAAGCTGTCGGCTTAAGCGGCAAAGATGGGGGGCTTATTCAAGCTAAAAAACTGCGCATTGTGCATCAGGAAGACCACGATAAGCCGCCTGAAATTATCGATCCCGGTTTGGTGGGAGAGGTTTCTCATATTAATCCAGACATTATCAATACACTAAGCCGGCAAGGGTTTATTCCAGTTATTGCTCCGGTAGGGACAGGTGCATCCGGTGAGACGTATAACATCAATGCCGACATGGTGGCCAGCCGAATTGCGATGGCCCTGAAAGCCGGACGTCTCATTTTGCTCAGCGATGTAGATGGCGTCTTGGATGCCTCCGGATCTCTGATCAGTTCTATAAATGCTGAGACCATCCAAACGTTGATCAACGAAAAAAGCATATCCGGTGGGATGATTCCCAAGATCGAATGTGCCTTAGAGGCTTTGAGAAGCGGTGTTGAGAAGGTACAGATTATCAATGGAACGAAACGACATGCCCTGCTTTTGGAACTTTTTACCGACAGCGGGATTGGGACGGAGGTTACACTATGACGGCGGAATTGATGAAACAAGCCGATCAGGTTATTGCCAAGACATATAAACGGTTTCCCGTTGTGTTTTCAAAGGGGAAAGGCAGCACACTTTTTGACACGGCCGGTCGTTCCTATACGGATTTTGTGGCCGGAATCGCTGTCTGTAATCTGGGCCATGCTCATCCGAGGATTTGCCGAAATCTGACGAATCAGGCGTACACCCTATGGCATGTCTCCAATCTTTACTATACGGTACCCCAGATTGAGCTGGCCACATGGCTGGTGAACCATAGTTTTGCCGAACGGGTTTTTTTCTGCAACAGTGGTGCGGAAGCCAACGAGGCGGCCATTAAGCTGGCCCGCAGATATTTCAAAGAACAGAATGAAAAGAATCGCTTTCGGATTGTTGCCATGGAAAAATCGTTTCATGGGAGGACCATGGCCACGCTTTCTGCTACCGGACAAAATAAAATTAAAAAGGGTTTTGATCCTGTTCTTGAAGGTTTTGATTTCGTGCCCTTCAATGATGCTGAAGCTTTGAGATCAAAAATCGGCCCATCGACCTGCGCTGTGCTTATCGAGCCGATTCAAGGAGAAGGCGGAGTTCGCTGTCCCGACACTGATTACCTTAAGGCGGTACGGAAAATTTGTGATGAAGCCGGTGTCCTGTTGATTCTTGATGAGATTCAAACCGGAATGGGCCGCACCGGCAAACTATTTGCTTACGAACATTTCGGAATCGAGCCGGATATTATGACGCTTGCCAAAGCGCTCGCCAACGGGTTGCCCATTGGGGCGATGCTAGCCAAGGATCATATCGCCGCAGCTTTCGGACCGGGATCTCATGCATCAACTTTCGGAGGTACTCCCATCGTCACCTCCGTCGCCCTTGAAGTCTGCAAGATGCTCGTTGAAGATAATATTATCCAACACACCCACGACGTCGGTGCTTACTTTAAAGAAAAACTTTTAAAATTGAAAAATCGTCATGAAATTATTGCCGACGTGCGTGGAATTGGACTGCTGCTCGGCATCAAGCTTACCATCGACGGACAATCCACGGTTGCGCGATGCATGCAGAAGGGATTTTTAATTAATTGCATCCAAGATAACATATTGCGTTTTGTTCCGCCGTTGATTATCCAGGCGGAAGAAATCGACCGTTTGATTAGATGCCTGGATCAAATACTTAGTGATCTGTCAAGCGCTTAACTACTAAATTAACTCGGAATGATTTTCATATGGTCCGACAATATCTATCGGCTTATCTTTAATCGTATTCTTCATTGGAACCCTGAACATTTCAACCTGCTGACGATTTAACGAATGATGGAGGTTGGCTATGGCAAGACACCTATTAAAACTCTCAGATCTTTCTAAGACGGATTTCGAAGTCTTTTTTGAAAGAGCCATGGAGTTAAAAAAGCGTCAAAAACAGGGCACTGCGAATAGATCCCTGGTGGCAAAGACGCTTGGGCTTTTATTCGATAAACCATCAACACGAACTCGAGCTTCTTTTGAAGCGGCAATGGTACAATTAGGAGGGACGCCTCTTTTTATCAGTTCCAAAGATACCCAAATTTCAAGGGCAGAGCCGATCAAGGACACAGCCCGGGTGCTTTCACGATACTTTGACGGTCTGGCTATTCGAACATTCTCCCAGGACATCATTGATGAATTTGCCAGATTTGCGACAATTCCGGTTATTAATGCGCTTACAGATCTCTACCACCCCTGCCAGGTGCTCAGTGACCTTTTAACCGTCTTGCAGTTTAAAAAAACCTATGAAAAACTAAAGATCGTCTGGATCGGCGATGGTAATAATATGGCGCATTCCTGGATCAATGCCGCAGCCGTTTTAGGTCTAAATCTCGTTTTAGCCTGTCCGGAAGGCTTTTTCCCGAATAAAGCGGTCATAGATAAAGCCACCCAAAAAAATCCCGATAAAATTACGCTGACGACCGATCCGGTAGACGCCGTAAAAGAAGCAGATGTCGTCAACACGGATGTGTGGGCCAGCATGGGGCAAGAAAGCGAACACGAAGCACGTAAAAAGGTTTTTGAGCCTTTCCAACTAAATTCAAAGCTCCTTGCCGAAGCTGCAAAAGATGCTATTGTCATGCACTGTTTGCCGGCTCACCGGGGAGAAGAGATCACCGAAGACATTTTAGAGGGACCAAATTCTGTGGTTTGGGATCAGTCGGAAAACAAGCTTCACATGCATAAAGCTATTCTGGAAATATTGCTGACTCGATAATTATGTTGCTGAAATACATTCCTCAGGTATTAAATTTATCGCCCTTTTTCGATGAACGGAAATATTAGCAAAAACAGATAACAAACAACTATACTAGGGAGGGAGAGTAAATCGTGTCGGATAAAATAAGCAAGGTGGTGTTGGCTTATTCCGGTGGACTAGACACATCCGTGATTTTAAAGTGGTTAATTGAAACCTATCAATGTGAAGTGATCGCCTTTTCAGCTGATATCGGACAGGATGATGACCTGAATCAAATCGAACAGAACGCTCTCAATACAGGGGCAGCAAAGGCCTATATCGAAGATCTTACCGAAACATTTGTGAAAGATTACGTTTTTCCGGCCTTTCGCGCCAATGCAATTTATGAAGGACAGTACCTTTTAGGGACCTCCCTTGCACGTCCGTTGATCGCCAAACGTCAAATTGAAATCGCACAAGAGGAAGGAGCCGATGCGGTCAGCCATGGGGCGACCGGAAAGGGTAACGATCAAGTCAGATTCGAACTGAGCTATTTCGCCCATGATCCCCATGTTAAAATTATCGCACCCTGGCGGGAATGGAAGTTGAATTCGCGGACGATGCTGATGGAGTTTGCTAAAAATCACAGAATAAAGGTGCCCGCTACCAAAGAACGACCTTATAGCATTGATTGTAACCTCTTGCACACCAGCTATGAAGGAGGGATTCTTGAGGATCCATGGAATGCACCGCCTGAAGACATATTCCGAATGACCGTTGCGCCTCAAGATGCACCCGAAGAGCCCGAGATAATCGAGTTAACCTTTTCTTCGGGCAATCCGGTCGCTTTAAACGGGAAAAGCCTCTCGCCGGCAAACCTTCTCAGAGCGCTGAATCAATTGGGGGGGAAGCACGGCATTGGTCGTGCGGATATTGTCGAAAATCGATTTGTGGGCATGAAGTCACGCGGCGTTTATGAAACCCCCGGCGGTACAATCTTGAGAGCTGCCCACATAGCCGTCGAATCAATTACGCTGGACAGGGAAGTTATGCATCTGCGCGATTCCCTGATACCCAGATATTCTGAACTGATTTACTATGGTTTCTGGTTTTCCCCGGAATTGAAGATTTTACAAAACATGTTCGATCTGACCCAGCAAAATGTGTCCGGGATTGTGCGTCTTGAACTTTATAAAGGCAATTGCCGCGTGGTGGGCCGAAAATCAGATAAGTCCCTGTACCACGAAGATTTCGCGACGTTTGAAGATGATTCCGTATACAGCCAGAAAGACGCCGAAGGTTTCATCCGGCTGAATGCACTGCGCTTGCGAATTCAAAAGATGCTGGATGATTAGAATTGAGGGATTGGCGAATTGAGGAATTGAGGAATTTAGTTCCGGGTTAATTTCAAAATCTCATAATTTAAACGTGCCATTCAGATATGGGGTGATTGTGACTGAAAAACTTTGGGAAGGTAGATTTTCTGAAAAAACCGCTCAAATTGTCGAGGCCTTTACCGCCTCCATCGACGTGGATCGACGGCTTTACGCTTACGATATCGAGGGTAGTATTGCGCATTGTAAAATGCTGGCGCATACGTCTATTATTTCGACTGAAGACGCCGCCGCCTTGATTCACGGGTTGCAAAAAATAAAAGAAGAGATTGAAAGCGGAAAATTCCAATTTGACGATTGCCTGGAGGACATCCACATGCACGTTGAATCCAGGCTGAGCAAACTCGTTGGGAAAGTCGCCCAAAAGCTTCATACAGCCAGAAGCAGAAACGACCAGGTAGTCGTCGATGTTCGCATGTTACTAAAAGACGAGACCTTGCGCATCATAGGGCGACTTGTTGCACTTGAATCTGTGATTGTCAACCTTGCCAAGAAACATATTGATGTGGTTCTGCCGGGCTATACCCACTTGCAACGAGCGCAGCCCGTTCTTTTTGCGCACCACTTAATGGCCTATTTTGAAATGTTTTTAAGGGATATCGAAAGGTTTTCAGACAGTTTAAGACGCACCGATGTAATGCCCCTTGGCAGTGCGGCCCTTGCCGGCACGCCATATCCCATTGATCGTAACTACACGGCAAAACTGCTTGGCTTTGCCAAAGTGTCGGCCAACAGTATCGATTCGGTATCGGACAGGGATTTTATTCTTGAATTCCTATCGGCTGCCAGCATTTGCATGGTTCATTTTAGCCGCTTATCTGAAGAATTGATTCTCTGGTCGACATCTGAATTTGGATTTATTGAACTTCCGGATTCATTTGCCACTGGAAGCAGCATTATGCCGCAAAAGAAAAATCCGGACATTTCGGAGCTTGTAAGAGGCAAGACCGGCCGTGTTTTTGGAGATTTGATGGCCATGTTAACGATGATGAAAGCTTTGCCACTTGCCTATAATCGCGACCTGCAGGAGGATAAATCTCTATTATTCGATGCGATTGATATTTTATCTGCATGTATCGAGATTTACATCCAGATGCTGCCAAAAATTATGCTAAATAAATCCGCAATGGAACAGGCGGCATCAATAGGTTTTTTAGGCGCTACCGACGTGGCCGATTATCTTGTAGGTAAAGGAATTCCCTTTAGAGAAGCTCATCATTGTGTTGGTCAGGCCGTACGCTTTGCGATCGATAATCATAAAGAACTCCATGAGCTCAGCCTTGAAGAGCTGCGATCATTTTCTGTGCTGATCCAGGAAGACATCTTTAATGTTTTAACTCCAAAACAGATGATCGATCGGCGCACATCATTTGGCGGTACTGCATCAAAGCGGGTCAAGGCAGCCATCAGGAAGGCCGAGAAACATTTAGTCAACCTAACAGATAGTTTTGCCTCTTAACTTTACATATTATTGGGAGGCGCACCTTCACGCTAATTCTTTCAAAGGATACAATGTGAACACGCGCGTAAACATGAGGTGGGTCGTATCCACGCTTTTTATTAGCGTCATATGTGTTTGGATTTTTGGGTGTGGCGTAAAAGATCCGCCGGTTCCACCGCCTCGCGAAAAACCGCCGGCGGTAAAGGATTTAAGTTATCGCATCGAAGAAAGAAACCTGGCACTGGCGTGGACAATTCCAAAGAAAGATAAAAGACGCCAATCCAATTTGGCTGGATTCAAAGTATACGCAGCCAAAGTACCGCTTTCAGAATCTGATTGCAGGAATTGTCCTCTCAAATTAAAAGTAATGAGTGATATTCCGATCCTAAGGCATCAAGAACACCACAAAATAAGTTTCTTTTTTGCCTTGGAAACCGGTTATCGCTATGTCTTTATGATTAAAGGTTACAGCGATAACGGTATGGTTAGTGCGGATTCAAATTATGTCGATTTTGTCTATCAGTAGCGGAAAATAAACAGGACTTATAATTATGCATCATTTTACATATAAAGATAAGCGGCTGTATTGTGAAAATGTTCCCATCGCAAAAATTGTGGAAGCCGTCGGAACGCCTTTTTATTTATACAGTTATGCAACATTGAAACGTCACTATTTAGCTTTTGCCGCAGCTTTTGAAGGCGTAAAAAAACTTATTTGTTATTCCGCAAAGGCCAATACGAATCTGGCGGTGTTGAAATTGTTTGCGACCTTGGGCTGCGGACTTGATATTGTTTCCGGTGGCGAACTTTACCGGGGGATTAAGGCTGGTTTTTCACCCAACAAGATTGTTTATTCAGGTGTAGGCAAACGTGATGACGAAATTGATTATGCGCTTGAGACCGGTATTCTCATGTTCAACATTGAATCACTTGATGAACTCAAGCATATCAACTGCAGGGCGCAACGATTGAAAACCCGGGCTCCTGTTGCAATTCGCGTAAATCCCGATGTTGACCCGAAGACACATCCATACATTTCAACGGGTCTGGGGAAAAATAAATTCGGAATTGATACACAAGCTGCAATTGAAGCGTACAAGATGGCAAATCGGCTTGATAGCATTGAAATTGTCGGCATCGATTGCCATATCGGGTCTCAAATCACCGAGGCCGCACCATTTGATGATGCCCTCAAAAGCTTAAAAGCCTTGATGAATGAATTAAAGCGACTTGGAATTAATATCCGATATCTGGATATGGGCGGAGGACTTGGTATAACTTATGAAAAGGAGACCCCCCCGTCATTGAGCGATTATGCCAAGGCCATCCTGGCCGACCTTGATGATCCGGATCTTCATCTTATCCTGGAGCCGGGCAGAGTTTTGGTTGGAAACGCTGGTATCTTGGTGAGCCGTGTACTTTACCGAAAATCAGGCGCGGCCAAAGAATTCGTCATCGTTGATGCGGGCATGAATGATCTACTGCGTCCCACCCTTTATAACGCGTATCATGCCATTGAACCGCTAAAAAAGTTTGCAGACAATTTGATCGTGGCTGATGTGGTGGGACCCATTTGCGAGAGCGGGGATTTTTTAGCGGTAGAACGCCGCATGGCAGATGTCAAACGCGGAGATTTACTGGCGGTGATGAGCACAGGTGCCTACGGCTATGTGATGTCCTCAAATTACTGTTCGCGACTTCGTGTTGCCGAGGTTATGGTAAGAGACGATCAGTTTGAAGTCGTCAAAAAACGAGAGAAATACGAGGATTTGGTAAAAGGGGAGATAATACCCGCTTTTTTAGATGATGGAAGGTGACGCTCGCATTATCTGTACTGGAATACTTTGGCAATATGCCCGGGGATAGAAAAAATGTCAGCATCACATATGGTTTACATTTCAGTTGGTTCCAACCTCGGAAACAAGCTGGAAAACTGCTGCCAAGGGATTCAATCATTGACTTGTTGCGATGCTCGCTTAATAACTCAGTCTCCAATTTATCAAACCGAGCCGGTTGACTACACCGATCAAGATTGGTTTCTCAATTTCGTTGTCAAGATTGAGACATCGCTTGATCCATATCAGCTATTAGATCGCATGCAGTCCATCCAACGCAAAGCAGGACGAATCCAGCAACCTGTCCGATTTGGTCCGCGCATTCTTGATCTGGATATAATTTTTTATGATAATGTTGTCATTAATTCCGCACAGCTAATGATACCCCATCCCCGAATGCACAAAAGACGCTTTGTTTTGCAGCCGTTATGTGATATAGATTCAACAATTATTCATCCGGTTTTAAAAAAAGACGTGCAATCGTTACTGGAGGATCTGGATGATAATGAGCAGAGGATAATCAAATATCGATGATCAAGATCTTAATACTTGTCGCATTGGGTTACCTTGCATATCGATTCTTGAAATCATGGATGTTTCCAAATAAGTTGTCTCCAGGAGGCGTTGCACCGCACAGCGCAGGTCAGATTGATGATATCATGGTAAAAGATCCGTTTTGTGAGACCTATTTCCCTAAAAGAGATGGTGTCCATCTTAAATCAGGCGGACAAGATCTGTATTTTTGTAGTACCAATTGCAGGGATCAATATCTGACTGAACGATCTAACGCCAATAAGCAAAAAGAATGATGCAATGGCTACTCTAACAAAATTAATAAGCCATCCCAACGGGTTGACCCTTTTCCGAATTGCTGCGGTTCCCGTAATTGTAATTCTGCTCTTGTTTCCGAACAGGGTGTGCACGTTTTTGGCTGCCATATTGTTTAGTGTAGCGGCGATTACGGATTATCTGGACGGCTATTATGCAAGACGTCGCGGGATGGTATCCAATCTGGGTAAAGTGATGGATCCGGTTGCTGATAAGCTATTGGTATCTTCAGCCTTTATCATGCTGGCGTCTTTGGGTTGGGTACCGGCCTGGATGGTGTGTATTATTGTCGGCCGTGAATTGGCTATCACCGGTTTGCGCAATATTATTGCCGGAAAGGGTGAAGATGTCTCGGCTTCCAAACTCGGAAAATATAAAACCGGCTTTCAGATCGCCGCCATCATTCCCTTAATGATTCACTATCCGTTCTTTAGTCTAAATGCTCAAGCGATTGGGACGTTGATGTTGTGGGCTGCACTGATATTTACGATATGGTCGGGCGCCGATTATTTCATAAAATTTAGAAGACTTCTTCAGGATTAGGAGCCGGATTCAGACACGAGAGCTTAAGCTTTTTTATTGACAAAAACGAAATAAAAAGTTAAAAAATATTTTGATTTAAGCGGGAATAACTCAGTGGTAGAGTGCGACCTTGCCAAGGTCGAAGTCGCGGGTTCAAATCCCGTTTCCCGCTCCATTTCTTTCGGCGGCATAGCCAAGTGGTAAGGCAGCGGTCTGCAAAACCGCAATTCGTCGGTTCGACTCCGACTGCCGCCTCCA
>Ga0209536_100003348_pt1 | contig 25797 bp, 20 predicted proteins | sample DeeMarSeWOR28_12_FD_187461 | JGI IMG/M metagenome (GOLD analysis project Ga0209536, IMG submission 187461) | Marine sediment microbial communities from White Oak River estuary, North Carolina - WOR-2-8_12 (SPAdes) (version 2) | ecosystem: Environmental > Aquatic > Marine > Intertidal zone >...
GGGTTTCTGTGGCCACCGCCATGATGCTCCAGGTATTTGCCCTCGGAATCGAACCGATTGTCAAATTCGGCAGCGACGCGCTCAAAAAGAAATATTTGCCCGGATTGGCCAAAGGTCAATTGCTGGCAACTACGGCCGTAACCGAAGCCACAGGGGGCTCTGATCCCACCGGTATCCGATCGTCTTATAAAAAAGACGGCGATGATTTTATCGTCAACGGTCGCAAGTGTTTTATCACCAACTCTCATATTGCAGATGTCATTACTATTCTCACAAAATCCGAAGACGATCCCAAGGCATTTTGTGCCTTTGTGATCGACAAAGACATGGAAGGCTGGCGGGCAACCCACAAAGAGCATAAAGTCGGCATGCGCGGTTGCAACACCGGCGAGCTGTCTTTTGAGAATTTAAGGATATCCAAAGCGCAATTACTGGGAGAAGAGGGCAAGGGATTGCGGGTTACCATGGCAGCCATCGGCGATGTCGGCCGCGGCGGCATGGTGGGCACGGCGCTGGGGCTGCAGGCAGCCTGTCTGGAAGAATCCATCAAATTTGCGGGTGAGAGAATTCTTTATGGTAAACCCATCAGCATGTTACAGGGCATTCAGAATAAAATAGCCGAGATGAAGATCGACTGGGAAGCCGGTCGCCTCCTGGCATACCGGGCAGTCGCCATGCAGGATAAGGGTGAGAGATGCAGCAACGAATTTGCCGTGGCCAAATATTTTACCACCGAAGCGGCGCAAAAGGCTGCGAAAATCGCCGTTGACATTCACGGTGGTTACGGCTGCATGGAAGAATATGCAGTTGCCCGGTTCTGGCGCGATGCAGCCGTTCTGGGTCCCTCAGCCGGGACTTCCGATATCATGAAGGTGATTATCGGCCGCTGGGCATTGGCTTAGATCATTGTGGCTGCAGCAGCAATGGCATTATTATTTCTTTATTGGAGATTTTACCGGCAAAACTATATGTTTGCCACCAGGTAACATATAAACCAAGGTGAAGGAGTATAGCGTAAAGTGTTAAATATCGTGGTGTGCGTCAAGGCCGTTCCGGACCCCAAAGAGGCCTGTAACATTAAAATTGACCCCGGTACCAAGACCCTGATGCGCTGTGATGTCCCATTTGTGATAAACCCGCTGGATCGAAATGCGTTGGAAGCCGCCATCCAGCTCAAGGAGAAGCGCGATGCGCATATCACCGTTCTGAGCATGGGGCCGCCTGAGGCCGGCAACATTGTCAAGGAATGTCTGGCATTGGGAGCTGATCGGGGAATTTTGCTTTCAGACCCGGCTTTTGGCGGCGCCGATGCCTACGCCACGGCCTATACGCTTGCCCGCGGCATTCAGAAAATCGGCGGCGTTGATCTGGTGTTATGCGGCATGGCCAGCAGTGACGGCAGTACCGAGTGGGTGGGGCCGGAGATCGGCATATTCCTGGATATTCCGGTGGTCACGATGGTCAAAGAGGTTGTCGAGTCGGGTGGAGCGTGGTGGAAGGTAAAAGCCAGCCTTGAAAACGGGTATCGACTGATGCGGGTCAAATTGCCCGCGGTTCTGACCGTGACCAGAGATCTGAATACTCCGCGCACACTCAGTTTTTCCGGCATCATCAAGGCCAGAAAAAAGGATATCACCGTATGGGGAGTCGATGATCTGGGTGTGCCTGCGGAATCACTGGGCATTAAGGGCTCTCCCACGGTGGTTTCAAATCTGAGCACTACCGAAAGCAAGCGGGAAGTCGAAATGATCGATGGCACCCGCGAAGAAAAGGCGGAGTGGCTGGTTCAAAAGCTGGCTGAGGCTGGAATGATCTAGCCCACAGGGGAGAGCAGTGCGCTTCGGCTAATGGTTGGGGCTGCGCTACTCGTGCCGGCAATCGTTGCTCGGCGGCGGCATTAAAAAATTACGGCCGAATAACGCAAAGCGAAACGAGTTGCGCAAACCAAAGACGACGAACGTTGGCAGAGCTAAATAAAAGGCATTAAATATGGATAATAACCCTTCCCCTGTTTGGGTGGTTGTCGATCAAATCGATTGTCGGATTCTTGGTGTCTCCTTTCAGCTTGTCGGACAGGCACGAAAATTGGCTGATGAGCTGCAAACTTCGGCAGAGGCGATTCTTCTGGGAGATAATATTCAAGGGCAACCCCAGGAGTTGATTGCCGCCGGGGCCGACAGGGTCTATGTAGCAGACTCGCCTGAATTGTCTTTTTATCACCCGGACTTATATACCGAAATCATCGTCAGGCTTGCCCTGGAGCAGCAGCCGGAAATAATGCTGCTCGGATCCACGGCCATGGGCAGAGAACTGGCGCCACTGGTTGCTGCCAGACTGCAAACCGGTTTAACCGCTCACTGCATTGATCTGCTTATCGATGAAAATCGGATTTTGGAGCAAAAAATACCGGCCTATGGCGGATTGCTTTCCATTATCTGCCCGCAAAAGCGGCCCCAGATGGCCACCGTAGCCGGAGGGGTATTCCCAAAACCTGATCCGGATACCCGTCGAACCGGTGAAGTGGTTCAATTAGAAGTCCCAAATGATCTGCCTCAGCGGCTTGAGATTTTGGAGGTGGTTCGCACTCAGCAGGAGGGCGTCCTGCTGGAATCAGCTCCTTTAATTGTTGCCGGCGGGGCGGGCGCCGGGGATTCGGATGGGTGGCAGCTGATCGATGATCTGGCGAAAATTCTAAATGCCGCCCTGGGTTGCACGCGTCCGGCGGTTGACGAGGGCTGGGCCGATCTGGAAACGATGATCGGACAGAGCGGAAAAATGGTTAGCCCGGAGTGCTATATCGGAGTGGGATTATCGGGAGAGCAGCAGCACATGGTGGGCATCGCCGGCGCTCAAATCATGGTAGCCATCAACAACGATGCCAAATCACCGGTGTTTGGGCAGGTGGATTTCGGCATCGTTGACGATTGCCGGGAGTTTTTGCCGGTATTGATTGAAAAGATAAAGGAATACCGGGAAAAGCAGGTCACCTGCTGAAGTCTGTCAGGCTTGGATGCTAAAACTAAGGTAATGGCCCAAACATTTGTTATTAAATAAATGGTATCCATAAGCTGATTTAATCTCACTTTTTTCTTGCAATTATCATTCTGCATGTGGCATAAACAGCGGTTAGAAAAAATTATGTTCTGAAAAGACCATAAACCGCCTTTAAACAGATCGCTGGATTGCGCCGCGGGCCGTTAATTCTATACAGCAAACCTCTTGCTTCAGTGTGGGGAAAGGCAGATTATCCTCCCATGGCCAGCGAAGTTAAAAGCATCAGAACAGATATCCACTGAACTTGCACTTTTGAATTTCCTGGATAATGAATACCTTTTATTCTACATTTTGATGGAAAGGAGGACACGTTCATGTCAAAACTCAAGCAATTGGAGACCTTGCTGTCAAACGGGAAAATATCCCGGCGTGATTTTATTGCCCGGGTGTCTGCTTTAGGCCTCATGGCGGCTGTATCGCCGGCGCTGTTGAATGGAAAGGCGCGGGCAGCAGGACCCAAAAAAGGCGGCAAGGTGATCATAGGTGCGGCCGGCGGTTCGACCACCGATTCCATGGACCCCGGAACACTTGCGCATACCATGCCCCAGACCGTCAGCCAATGCATCCGCAGCCAGCTGGTTGAGATTAACTATAAAGGCGAGGCGATTCCGGAGCTGGCCGAAAGCTGGGAGGCATCACCCGACGCCGTGACGTGGACCTTTAAATTACGCGAAGGCGTGGAGTTTCACAACGGCAAAACCATGGATGCTGAGGACGTCGTTTACTCCTTCAATGAACACCGGGGCGATGATACCAAATCGGCAGCCAAGGGCATTGTTGAGCCGGTAAAAGACATCAAGGCCGACGGCAAAAACACGGTAGTCTTTACTTTGCAGGAGGGCAATGCCGACTTTCCTTACATCGCCAGTGATTATCATATCCCCATCATACCCAAAGGTACCAAAGGCAAAGATTACGAAAAAGGCGTGGGCACGGGTCCATTTATCCTCGAGGCCTGGGAGCCCGGCGTCCGCTTCTATGCAAAACGCAATCCCAACTACTTCAAAACGGGACGCCCCTACTTTGACGAGGTCGAGATCATCGGCATTTCGGATGTCAATGCCCGCACCAATGCACTTCAGACCGGTCAGATCCATGTGATGAACCGTTGTGAGCCTAAAACCTTCCATCTTCTGGAAAAGGCACCTGGCGTGCAGGCATTGAAACTGGAGGGCGCGCGGCATTACACCATCCCCATGCTGACGACCATAAAGCCCTATGACAACAACGATGTCCGCCTGGGACTCAAATACGCCATCGACCGCGAGCAGATGGTCAAGCAGATTTTACGCGGATACGGCTACCCGGGCAATGACCACCCGATTCCCCGGATTCAACCCTATTTTGCCAAAGAGCTGCCCCAGCGACAGTATGACCCGGAAAAAGCCAAGTTTCACTTGAAAAAGGCCGGCATGCTGGGACACGAATTCAACCTGCATGCCGCCGATGCCGCCTTTCCGGGGGCTGTCGACGCTTCGGTTCTGATCCAGGAATCGGCGGCCAAAGCTGGCATCAAGATCAAGGTCGTGCGGGAACCCGATGATGGTTACTGGGAGAATGTGTGGATCAAAAAGGAATGGTGCCAGTGCTACTGGAGTGGACGGGCAACCCCGGATTGGATGTTCTCAACGGCCTATACAGAGGATGCCAACTGGAACGACACGCTATGGAAGCACGAGCGTTTCAACAAGCTCATCAAGGAGGCCCGTGCCGAGCTTGATGAGAAAAAGCGGCGTGAGATGTACGTGGAGTGCCAGAAAATTGTCAGGGACGAAGGCGCCACACCTGTACCGGCCTTTGCCATGCAGCTTTCGGCAGCGAGCACACAAATGGCTTTTGAAAACCCGGCGGCCAACTGGGAGTTTGACGGCTTCAGATTGGCCGAGCGCTGGTGGTTTGCCTAAGATTTTGCAGATCCACCCCGGAGAGCGTTTTATTTGATGACCTTTCTTTCCCCACCGCCTGCGGGGTGGGGAAAGGAACTGATTTCAAACTACAAAGAGGCTGAACAATGAGTGGATTATTTGGTCTAGTGGCCAGGCGCATCGCCATGGGCTTTTTAACGATTATCGTTATTTCCATCCTTATTTTCGTTGGCGTGGAGGCACTTCCAGGCGATTTGGCGACCGCCATTCTGGGGCAGGAAGCCACACCGGAAACCGTGGCCGCCTTCCGCAAGGAGCTCAAGTTGGATCTTCCGCCGCATGTTCGCTATTTTGCCTGGCTGGGCGATTTTTTAAAGGGCGATCTGGGTACCTCTCTGGCCAATAAGCGGCCGGTTGCGGAGCTGATTGAATGGCGGTTTGCCAATACCTTATTTCTGGCGGCATCGGCCGCGCTGGTGGCCGTGCCCATTGCGATTATCCTGGGTATTCTGGCGGCGCTTTATCGCAACACCCTGTTCGATAAAACGATTTCCATGGTTACGCTCAGTACCATCTCTTTTCCCGAGTTTTTTGTCGCCTATATACTGATCGCGCTGCTCTCGGTACAGATCATTATTTTTCCCAGTATTTCCAATATCAACGAGCAGATGTCACTCGGGCAGAAGATTTATTCGATTATTCTGCCCTGCCTGACGCTGACGCTGGTCGTGGTGGCACACATGATGCGCCAGACCCGAGCTGCAATTATCAATATTCTGGCCAGCCCGTTTATCGAGATGGCCAAACTAAAGGGTATCAGGCGCCTGCGCATCATCGTTTTGCATGCATTACCCAATGCGCTCTCACCGGTAATCAATGTGGTTGCCTTGAATCTGGCCTATCTTGTCGTTGGTGTGGTCATCGTCGAGGTGGTGTTTGTCTATCCGGGCCTGGGGCAGTTGCTGGTGGACTCGGTGTCCAAGCGTGACATTCCGGTGGTGCAGGCCAGCGGCCTAATTTTTGCGGCCGTTTACGTATCGCTTAATCTTCTGGCGGATGTGCTCTCAATTCTCACCAATCCCCGAATGCGAAATCCTAAATAAGGAGAGAAAGGCAGATGGCGTTTTTTAAACTTCTTCGACAATCTCCCTTAAGCGCACGAATCGGTCTGGCAATGGTTCTTATCAACATATTCGCCGCAATATTTACACCCTGGATTGCGCCCTACACCGAGACGGAAGTCGTGGGTGATGTGTGGCTGCCTTCCAGCAGCGACAATTTGCTCGGCACCGATCACCTGGGACGCGACATGTTCACGCGATTGGTATACGGTGCTCGCAACACCATTGCGATAGCCTTTGCCACCACCATACTTTCCTTTTTGGTCGGCACAATCGCAGGATTTTTTGCTGCCACGCTGGGTGGATGGGTAGATCAGCTTCTCAGCCGGGTCATCGATATTTTAATGGCCTTTCCGACGCTCATTTTTGCTCTGATGGTACTTTCGGTCATCGGAACCTCCATCACGGGCTTGATTGTGGTGATTGCATTGCTGGATTCTACGCGGGTCTATCGCCTTTCGCGGGCTGTGGCCATGGATATTGAAGTGATGGAGTTCGTTGAGGCCGCCCGTCTTCGCGGCGAAGGCATCTGGTGGGTGATGCGCCGGGAAATCCTTCCGAATGCAATGCCGCCGCTGGTTGCCGAATTCGGTTTGAGATTCTGTTTTGTATTCTTGTTTATTGCCGCGCTGAGCTTCCTGGGGCTGGGTATTCAGCCGCCCCTGGCGGATTGGGGCGGCATGGTGAGGGAAAACGCGGGAGCCATCACCTTCGGCATACTGACACCGCTGTGGCCAGCCGGTGCGATTGCATTTTTGACTGTCGGCGTCAATCTGATCGTGGACTGGTTCCTTCACATCGCCAGTGGCCTCAAGGACTAGAAAGCCAGTAGTTGAGCATTTTTTTTTATCGGAACATTTTATGGCGAGCTTCATAATTTAAACCGTGTTACCAATTTGGACACCATCAACAAATAAACGATACGGTGGAAAGCCAATGACAGAAATACTCAGAATGACCAACCTGAAGATAGAAGGATTCAGCGACGAACAATGGGTGCCGATTGTCAAAGGCGTCGACGTGACCCTGAAAAAAGGCGAAGTTCTGGGCCTGATCGGTGAATCTGGTGCGGGAAAATCAACCATCGGTCTGGCCTCCATGGCATACACCCGAATGGGGTGTCGCATCACCGGCGACTCGATTATCTTTGACGGCATGGAATTGTTCGGCGCCGAGGAAGAAGAATTGAGAAAAATCAGAGGTACGCGCATCGCCTATGTTGCGCAGAGTGCCGCAGGATCATTTAATCCGGCGCATCGGCTGATCAAGCAGTACGCCGAAGCACCCGTTCAACACGGCTTAATGAGTTTTGCTGAGGCGGAAAAAAAAGCCGTGGACATATATCGACGTTTGCTTCTGCCGGATCCCGAACGGATCGGTTATCGTTACCCCCACCAGGTTTCCGGCGGACAGCTGCAGCGCGCCATGGTCGCTATGGCCATGGCATGCACACCGGACATCATCATTTTTGACGAACCCACAACGGCCCTGGACGTTACCACGCAGATCGAAGTTCTGGCGGCCATCAAGAAAATAACCCGGGAATTTAATACGGCGGCGCTTTACATTACCCATGACCTTGCGGTGGTGGCCCAAATCGCCGACCGCATCATGGTGCTCAGATACGGTGAGCTGGTCGAGGAAAACAATGCCAGGGACATTCTGGCCCACCCCCAGGAAGAGTACACCCGGGCATTGCTTTCGGTGCGCGCACTCAGGGAGGACAAGGATCTGTCCGCCTCGGAAAAGGACATAATCCTGGAAGTTCAAAACGTGTCGGCAAGTTATACCCGCCAGGAATCGAATCTGGTACTCGAAGACATTGATCTGAAAATAAGGCGTGGCCGGACGGTCGCCCTGGTGGGCGAATCCGGCAGCGGCAAAAGCACCCTGGCCCGGGTAATTACCGGCCTGCTGCCGCCGCTCAAGGGTAAGGTCCTTTACGAGGGAGAGGTGCTGCCGGCATCCTTGAAACATCGTTCACGCGAAATGCTCCGGCTGGCCCAGATGATTTATCAGATGCCGGATACAGCCCTCAACCCCAGACATAAGATCAGAATGGTTTTGGGACGTCCACTGATGTTTTACTTCGGCATGCGGGGCAAGGAAAGAGAGGATCGCATTTACGAACTTTTGGAGCAGATCGAGCTGCCCCGCAAATATATCGATCGCTATCCCAATGAACTGTCCGGCGGTGAGAAACAGAGGGTTTGCATTGCCCGCGCATTGGCGGCCAAACCGGATCTGATTATCTGTGACGAACCGACTTCGGCCCTTGACCAGCTGGTGGCCGAAGGTATACTGAAACTGCTGCAGGAGCTGCAGAAGGAATTGCGCGTATCCTATCTTTTCATTACCCATGATCTGGCCACGGTCAAAGCCATATCCGATGAGATGGTCGTCATGCTCAAAGGCCGCATCGTCGAGCAGGGCGTGAAGAAGGATGTTCTGGCTCCGCCCCACCATGAGTACACGGAGCTGTTGCTTTCTTCCGTGCCGGAAATGGATCCGGATTGGCTGGACAATGTTCTGGCGGAACGCAAGCGCAAAGGGATAAAGATGCAGGAATTTGTTCAGGATTAACGGAAAGGATTTTTTTCAGGGAAAGGTTAATACGCTTGCATACTTGACATAGCGCACAATCAACGCCGTCTGAACATCGAGGATTCCGGCAATATTGTTGATCTTATCCATCAAAACGGCCAGTTTATTTTGTGAACTGACATAATATTCAGCGTCAAAATCCTCTTTGCCCATCAACTGGGAGATATACCACAGTTCATCCAGCTTATATAATTCCCTGCCCACATGCTCAATTTTATTTTTTTCGGCCCTTATTCTGATGTTGCCCGCAATACCGGACTTGAGTTTGAACGGATTTACGATGGCGCGCACCTGGATGTGTTCCTCTTTGATCAGTGTCTGAAGACGATTCCTTACGGTGGCTTCGGATATCCCCAGTTTTTTCGCGATTTCGGTATTGGGTATTCGTCCGTTTCTTTGCAGCATACGAATGATCTCGTAATCGATATCTTGATTTTGAGTGCCCATGCAATCACCTCATTTTTTGAATCTCCACGAAAATAGCACGGTGCTATCCTGCTGGTCAAGTAGTTATCGCATTATTTTTTTATTAATCGTAACTTTATAGGCATATATAATAATATGTTCGAATAATATTATTGACATTCGAATATTTTGCCGGTAAATGAATACCTGAGGAATCGGGATGTTTTAACCAGCGCCTGTGGCGCGATGGGTGCATCTCCTTGATCATCGTTGACCGCCCCGGACGTGCATCACATAAATTAAAGACACGCCAACCCTTCAAATACTTAACCTATGGCACGTCATATTGCGCCATTTTAGCCGACCACCATATGCGTTGGGGCGCTGCAAAAATGATTGCAATCATATTCAAGAACGAATATCGAAAAGGAGATTAAGATATGGAATCCGGGAAAAAAACACGGGAAATGTTCAAACGTGCGCAAAACTGCATGCCTTATGGTGTAACTTCGAATTACCGATACTGGGGCGATGACAAATCGCTGGTCTTGAAAGAAGGCAAAGGCGCGTATGTGTGGGACCAGGATGACAATAAATACCTGGACTACCGGCTGGGGTTCGGCCCCGTCATCCTGGGTCACGGTTATGCTTCTGTCGTCGATGAAGTTACCCGGGCGTTGCGCCGGGGAAATGTGTTTGCCATGACCCACGAATATGAAATTGAGGCCGCTGAAAAAATTAAAAAATTGACCGGAGTTGACCTTGTGCGCTACGCAAATTCCGGAACCGAGGCCACCATGCATGCCATCCGGATTGCGCGGGCGTTTACCGGCAGAAACAAGATTATCAAGTTCGAGGGAACCTATCATGGTTTGCACGACTGCGTCATGTGGAGCACCTGGCCTCCCTTTGAGGCTGTGGGCTTTCGAAATTCCCCGGTTCCCATTGCCCAGGGATCGGGGGTACCTCAGATGATCAGTGAATTGGTGATGCTGGTACCCTTCAACGATGAGGAACTTCTGGAGCAAAAGATCAAAGCCAACTGGGGGGATGTGGCCTGCATTATCATGGAACCGGTGATGGGGAATTGTGCCTCGATTATGCCCAAAGACGGTTACCTGGAGTTTGTCCGAAACATTTGCGATCAATTTGGTATCGTCTTGATTTTTGATGAAGTCAAAACCGGATTCAGAATTGCAAAAGGCGGGGCACAGGAATATTTTAACGTTCAGGCTGATCTTGTAACCTATGCCAAAGCGATGGGCAATGGGTTTCCCATCGCGGCAATCGGTGGAAAAAAGGATATCATGGCGGGGCTTCTCCACGGTCATGTCGTGCAAGGTGGAACGTACACCGGAAATGTCGTAGCCACGGCAGCCGCGTGCGCTACCTTGGACGAAATAGAAAACGGCGCACTGGAAAAAGTCAAGGCCCACGGTGAAAAGCTTAAGGCCGGAATCAGTAAAATTTTCCAGCAAAGAGGTATTGCCGGATTTGTTCAAGGACCTGATGCTATGCCCGCCATCGTCTTCAGTGAAATGGAAAGTATTTCCGATTTCAGGGATATGGCAAACACAGACGGTGCAACCTATTCAAAAATCATTTGGAAGCTTTTCGAAAAAGGGGTTATGCCGGATACAGGCGTTCATGAGCCCTGGTTTATCTCGGCTTCTCACACGGACAGCGATGCGGATATTGCCATAGGCGCTTTTGAAGAAGCCCTTACAGAGGTGGTTGGATAAGCGCCCCGTACAACAAATATTTTTTTTGCAGGAGGAGCATCATGCAGGATCATATCCTAACCAGAATGGGAGACGGGCAGCGCGTTTCCTTGTCTCGGGGTCAGGTCAAAGAAGATCTCTGGGCCGGGACGCGGGATGCGGCTCAGAGAGCCGAGATCCCGGAATTAACTGCAGATGAGATCGATCATTTATTTGATATTTTTTCTGATCCGTCGCGCATCGTCAGTGTCCCGCCCGGTCAAGAAGTCATCGTCACCGATGATGCCGTATGCACACTGCTTTATCTTGATCAAGACAACAGTGGCCAGGGTATTCCCCTGAGCCGGTTGCAATCGGTGCTGACCTATGAGCGCGCCTGCGCGGCCGATACGGTATCCATCGGGCATTCGGATTACAGCTTCAAGCAGGTCAAGCCCATCATCAATTTCGAGAAGCATGAATATCATACGGCCTCCTTGATGACAACCGCCCCCTTTTTTTATGGTTCTCAACCCAATATGGGGCTTTATTTCCGTCCAGACGGGCCGTACCCCAATCCCGCTGACCTTCTTCCCCAGGGCAGAATCAGGGAAGCCCAGGAGGCCCAGGAAGAAGCCGCTGAGCACCTTCGAAGGGATATGGTCTATATTTCCAAAAGCTTGTATGAGGTCGGATGCGAGGGGATCAACTTCGACACGGCCGCTTCAGCAGGGGATGCAGATTTCTATGCCGCGCTGCAGGCCATTCGGCATCTGAAAAAAACCTATCCTGCGATGGCGATTGAAGTGGGCATGTCCAGTGAGTTTGTTCTGGGGATGCACGGAGAAATTCAATTTGACGGCAAGCTGCTGGCCGGCCTGTATCCCCATGAGCAGGTCAAAGTGGCGGAAGCCGCCGGGGCTGATATCTTCGGTCCGGCCATCAACATCAATTCCAGTGAATCGGTGGCCTGGAATCTGGCACGGGCGGTAACGTTTGTCAAGGCCACTGTCGATGCCGCCTGCATTCCCGTGCATCCGAATGTCGGCATGGGAGTTTGCGGTGTTCCGGTTTTTGAGGTTCCTCCCGTCGATGCGGTGACCCGGGCGGCAAAAGCCCTGGTGCAGATCGGTAAAGCCGATGGCTTGTAGGTGGGCACCGGTGATATATTCGGTATGCCGGTGGCACATGTTATGGCGGCAGGTATGGGGGGCATCCGGACGGCTGGAGATCTGGTGGCCTGGATGCAAATGACCCGCAAAATGAAAATAGACACCGCCAAACAATATGTTGCGGATAAACTGGGGATAGATATCATTGATTTGACCAATGAAGAGGTGATGCGTCAAATCCGGGAAGACCTGGGAATCGGTATCATCACCTCGGTGGCCGGCAGTGCCAAAGGGATAGCTGCCAAGTGGAAAATTGCCGAATTGCTGGATATAGAAATCAACTCGGTAAATTTTTTTAGATCCAAGGTTCGGTGAATTCTTTTCAAGGATAAATAAACAAAAGGCGCAGCTTTAAGCGCCGTTCCGGTATGGCAGTATTTGCTACCTTTTGAGGATTTGTACACGTATGTCATCAGAAAACCCCAGCAGTGCACGAATCGATCCGATCCGGATCAAACCGGAGATGCGGATAAAAACCATAGCCGATGATGATGTCGAGAAGATACATCAGGCGACTCTGGCCGTGCTGGAACAGGTCGGCGTGAAATTTCCCTCGCCAAAGATCCTGTACATCTTTGCAGAAGCCGGCGCCGACGTTGATTTCAAGAGCAAGATTGTAAAAATCCAGCCCGATCTCCTGATGAAAACCCTTGCAAGAGCCCCGGGAGAATTTGTCATGGGCTCACGGGGCAATCAGGAGTTGGATCTGAATCTTGATGGCACCAAAATATATTGCGGGACGGCAGGTACCGGCACTGTTACGGTTGATCTGGAAACCCGCATCCGCAGAGCGTCTGTAAAAAAAGACATCACCATGACGGCCCTCATCGCCGATTATTTATCGTCCATAAGCTTTTACTGGCCCATGGTAGCGGCCCGGGATTGTCCTGTCGGCGCCATCGCGCTGCATGAATTGGAGGCCGCCTTTAACCATACCGAAAAGCATGTTCACATCGTTAGCTGTATTGATGAAAGATCTGCGCAATATGCCTGTGAAATGGTCGGAGTTATAGCCGGAAGGAAGGAAAAAATCAGGGCCAGGCCGCCGCTGTCGCTGATTGCCAGCCCCATATCCCCCCTGAATAACGATACCGGCGTTCTTGAAGCGGCCCTGGTATTTGCCGGTGCCGGATTGCCCGTCGGGTTTGCGGCGATGCCGGTGCTGGGCACGACAGCACCGGTCTCCATTGCCGGTGCCCTGGTTCAGGGCAATGCTGAAATCCTGAGCGCTGTTTGTTTGCTTCAACTCGCATACCCGGGTACCCCTGTTTTCTACCCGCTGTTTTCCGCCTTGATGAATCCACATACGGGGGGAATATCCGTATCCAGTGAAATTCGGTATCTGTTCTATGCGGCCACTGTTCAGCTGGGGCATTATTACAGCCTGCCCGTAATGACCGGTTACGGCGGAAGCGATGCGCCCTGTCTCGATGAATGGGGTGTAGGGAAAGACGATGCCATTGACGCCTTTTTTCACTGTGCCGCCGGCCCGGATATGGCTCCGACCCTGGGCTTGCTGGAGGGCTACACACTGCTTTACCCGGAAAAGCTCATATTTGATGATGAAATTTATCGATCCATAAAATACATGGCGGGGGGGCTGCATGTGGATGATGTGGCACTGGCGCTCGATGAAATCATGCAAGTCGGGCCGGGAGGCCATTTCCTCGACCGGGATTATACCATTAAAAATATTCGCAATTTCTGGGTTCCGGGAATCACACATCAGTGGTCGCCCGATAAACAGCGCTTTAAGGATTCGCAGGGGGCTGCTATTGACAAAACCCGGTGGATATTGAAAAACCACAGGCCACGGCGGCCTGATGAGAAACAACGGGTAGAACTCGACAAGATTGTGCGAACAGCCGAAAAGGAACTTCTTGATTAATGCTGTATATTATGTCTTATTAGCAGAATAAAATGCAAATGGAGGGCTGAAAAAAGAGTCGGTGTTAGGGAATAACAATTTAAAAGGAGGTCGTCAAAAATGAAAAAGCATGGTTTTGTATTGGGCAGTTTGATTTTGGTAACCTGTATCTTCTTTACACTCGGTATTCTAACAAGCGCTCTGGCCGCAAGCACATACAAGGATTATCCTGTACCCAAAGAGTGCATGGATCAGGTTCGCCAAGAAGGCAGCCAGCTGGCGATCTACGACTGGGCAGAGTGGTGGCCGGAGGAATTGTTCAAGAATTTTGAAGATGAATTCGGGGTAAAGATTACGCGGGATCACTATGCCGATACCGAAGAGATGGTCACAAAAATCAAGCTGAATCCCAAAACACCCTATGACCTGGTGCTTGGCGCCGGACCTGGCGATGCGGTGCGACTAAATGGCATGAATCTGCTCCAAAAATTGAATCACGCCTGGCTGCCGAATGTGGATGCTTATTTGTTGGACAAATATAAGAAAATGGATTTCGATCCCGGCAACCATTTCCAGCTCATCGATTCCATCTTTCTGACCACTTACACCTACAATTCGAAATTTATTGACCCCAAGGATCCGATGCTCGGTTCGTGGAAGGTGCTGTTCGACGGCGCTCCCAAGTATAAGGGCAAGTTTACCATGATCGACAACCAGTTTGAGACCATCGGTGCCGCACTCAAATATCTCGGGTATTCGTGGACCTCCGATAATAAAGAGGAACTGATGAAAGCCCGGGATGTTCTCATGAAGCAAAAACCCTACGTGATGGCCTATGATTCCTGGCCCCGGCGACTTCTTGTGGAAGAAGAGGCCTGGATGTCTAATTTGTGGGTCGGCGACGGTTGGCTGCTTTCTGCGGATGTGCCGACCATGCGGGGAGTAATGCCTGAAGAGGGCACCTATATTGCCGGCAACACCGATTTTATACCCGTGGGTGCCCAGCATCCGGCAACCGCTCATCTGTTTCTCAATTATCTTTACAGAACAGAAGTAAACGCCCTGCTGGTCGGGTTTATCGGATATCCGCCGGCGCATAAGCATGTCATGGAGCTGATGTCCGATAAGATGAAGGCTTGGCCCGGCTTTGTTCTCACAGATGATTACCTTCAGAAATGTGATGGGTTCAATGCCAGAGCGATAACAGGCCAGGGACTGGAAATCAGAACCCAGATATGGGAAGAGTTGAAGAGATAACCTAATTTTTGAAATGAAAGAAGACAAGGCGGCATTCCCTTGTCTTCTTTTTTTAATCAGGGTGGCGGCCTGGGCAGGTGGCAGGTACCAAGCCTTCGATGCATCGGAGCGACCTCGCCGGCCCCGGGCCGGTTTCGGGGTTAAGTCGCAGGCTGCGTCTTGCGACACCTTTTGATGCCAAAAAACCTCAGATTCCATGCAGTGCAATTCACACGTTGAAACCGGAAAAACTGCCCCCTGACGCCAGAAAGCCGCTATTTGGAGCTGTTCATGACTGCGTCGGATATTGAAACAACCCCCATGGCCGTCAAAAGAGAGAGACGCAAGCTTTTTGTGGATGTGACCGCCTATTTGAGCCCCATCATCATTATCGTAGTTGTTTTTGTCTTTGCGCCGCTGACGATTATTTTATTCTACAGTTTCTTAAAATCCGGTATTTATGGTGAGATCATCTATTCCTTTTCTCTGGACAACTTTCGTGCCATTTGGGGTGGTGGCTATGGAAGGGTTTTTCTTCAATCCATTTATCTGGCGTTTCAGACCAATTTCTTCTGCATATTGATAGGCTATCCCATTGCCTACTTTATTGCCAAATACGGTGGAAGATGGAAAACGCTGCTTCTTTTTCTTGTGATTGTGCCTTCATGGGCTTCCTATCTGATCCGGCTTTATGCTTTGAAAACCATCATTGGAAGCAAGGGCCTTGTCAATACTGTCCTGATTAACTTGGATCTAATTTCAGCGCCGCTGGATATACTCTATACGCCTTTTGCCGTCATGATGGGCCTGGTCTATGCCTGGCTGCCATACATGATTCTCCCTATTTACGCGGCTATTGAGGGGCTCGATCCATCGGTGCTGGAGGCCGCTACGGATCTTGGCGCTACCCCGGTGCGCCGCTTTTTCCGGGTAACCTTGCCGCTGACAAAGGGAGGGCTGTTGGCAGGCTCTATCCTTGTTTTTATTCCTACAGTGGGCGAGTGGCTGGTACCGCAATTGTTCGGCGGATCCAAGATCATGATGGCTGGAAGTCTGGTGGCCCTGAAATTTACATCGGTTGGAAATATTCCTGAAGGCTCGAGTCTGGCAATTATGCTGGCCGCAACACTGATTTTGATACTTTACCTCACGATCAAGTGGGGGGGGCGTGAAGCAATTGAGAGAATGCTATGAAGCAGAAGCATAATATTGTCGCCAAATTACTGGGTGGGCTCAGTTTGCTGATCTACTTTTTTCTTTGGGCGCCGGTAATCGTGATCATTGTTTTTTCCTTCAGCAGCAACAAGTACGGCACCAGCTGGGACGGCTTTACCTTGAATTGGTATGCAGCGCTTTTCAACAATGCTGACGTCAAGGATGCACTGATCAGAAGCCTTGTAATTGCAAGTATTACCGTGGTCGTATCCACTATAATCGGCACCATAACGGGTTACGGTTTATTCAAGCTCCATTTTCGGGGCAAGCAGTTTTTACGAACATCGATCTTACTGCCGATTGTGTTTCCTTCCGTTGTTACCGGCAGCGCCCTGCTGGTTTTTTTTACCCGCTTCATTCAAATTCCGCTAGGATATCCGAGCATCATTATCGCACACATCGTGTTTTCCTCTCCCTTGGCGGTGTTCGTTATTCTTGGAAGGATGCAGCGTTTTGACTGGTCCTGGGAGGAAGCGGCCATGGATCTGGGGGCTACCCGTTTCCGTACCTTCTGGAGGGTGACCGGCCCGATGTTGCTGCCCGCCATCGCTGCCTCTGCAATGCTGATTTTCCCATGGTCTTTCGATGATTTTGTGATTACCTACTTTGTGGCCGGCATCGGCAGCACGACATTGCCGATTTACGTCTTTTCTCAGCTCCGATTCGGAGCAACGCCCGTAATCAATACCATCGGGACTCTCTTCGTGCTTTTAACGATGGTGGCTCTGGCGCTCATGTATTTTATACAGAAGAAAAATGAAAGTATTTAAGGAAAGAACAGATCATGGTTGGAAGAAGGGTCAAAAATGACTGAATCGAATAATGATAGCGGCCACGAACAGGGTCTCATCTGTCTTGATATCAAAGACGCCGTCAAGCGATTTCCCAGTGTTACCGCCGTCGACCGTGTCAGTGTGCAAATAACGGAGGGAGAAGTATTCTCTTTGCTGGGCCCCAGCGGTTGCGGGAAATCGACGTTGCTGAGGCTTGTGGCCGGTTTGGAAAGCCTGGATCAGGGCAGCATCTCCATCGCCGGTGAGCTTGTCAATGAACTCCCGCCATACAAAAGAGATTGCAGTACCGTATTTCAGAATCATGCCCTCTTTCCTCACATGACTGTTGCCGAGAACATTGGATTCGGTCTTGTGGAGAGAAAGTTGCCCAAAAGCGAGATAAAGAAAAAAGTTACCGAGAAAGTCGATCTCGTCAACCTGGTCGGATTGGAAAACCGGTACCCGGATCAATTGAGCGGCGGTCAAAAACAGCGCGTGGCCCTGGCACGTTCGCTGGTTCTCGAGCCCACCGTCCTGCTTCTGGATGAACCTCTGGCGGCCCTGGATCGAAAATTGAGAAAAGAGATGCAGGTCGAATTAAAGCGAATTCAACGGGAAGTAGGAACCACCTTCTTAAATGTTACTCACGACCAAAAAGAGGCGCTCAGTCTTTCCGATCGGATTGGGGTGATGAGGAAGGGCAAGCTTTTACAAATCGGAACTCCCAATCAGATCTATGAGACTCCCCGAACGAAATTTATCGCGACATTTATGGGGGCCACAAATATTTTTTTGGGAAGGGTGGTTTCGGAGCGTGGTGATATGGTAGAATTGGAAATTGAAAACGGATCAAAAGTATTCGCACCATTGCCCGATCATGTCGATATTCATTCAGTCACCGGATTTTCGGTTCATCCCGAGCTGATAGATATCGTTGCCGCCAAAGAAAAAAAATCGCAAACGGATCCTCAAAAAAAGACGTCTTTTTCCGGCAGGATCAAAGAGGTGCTCTACCAGGGTGACTACTCTGAATTGACGGTTTCTCTGGATCACTTAAACATGGAGCTAAGCACATTTATTACCCGGGGATCCGAATATGACACCCCGGATATTCGCGAAAAGCAGGAGGTCGTCGTTTTCTGGGATTCTACAGATAACAATATTCTGCTGGACGACTGACCGCGGTTATTTATATTTTCCAACTTTCAATGGACTGCTATTTGAGACTGATGCGGATCTGCCGAAGACGGAGAATCTAACAATCACACCGCTTGACAACCTTTGTGCAATTCAAGATCAATATTCTGCAAAAGAGTGCACGAGAAAATATCTGAGAAAACAATCGGAGGCATTCAATGGAGCGTGATCCGCGTTATGACATTCTTTTTGAACCGGTGCAAATCGGGCCGGTGACCGCTAAGAACAGATTCTATCAGGTGCCGCACTGCACCGGTATGGGTTACATGATGCCCAAAACCCTGGCTGCCATGCGGGAAGTAAAGGCGGAAGGAGGCTGGGGAGTCGTTTGTACCGAGTATTGCTCTATCCATCCAACCTCAGATGACAGCCCTTACCCGTACGCAACGCTCTGGGATGATGAAGACGTCAAGGCCCAGGCGCTGATGGTGGAAAAGGTTCATCGTCATGGAGCCCTGGCAGGAGTGCAGCTTTGGTACGGAGGCGGCGGGATTGCAAACCTTTTGAGCCGGGAGGTTGCCCTCGATGTTGCCAGCTTTCCTTCGGATTTTCGCAATGATCCTGTTCAAAGCCAGGCCATGGATAAAAAGGACATCCGGCGTCTCCGGCGCTGGCAGGTCGATGCCGCCCGCAGGGCGGTGCAGGCCGGATTTGACATTGTCTATGTTTATGCCACCCATGGCTATCTGCTGTCACATTTTCTGTCCCGTGACTGGAACCGCCGAAGCGATGAGTACGGCGGATCACTGGAGAATCGGATCAGGCTGGTTCGGGAGATGATTGAAGACACCAAGGCGGCGGTCGGCCACAGGTGCGCGATTGCCGTCCGGTTTTCAGCAGATGGCAGCCGGAGCACAGAGGGCTTCATCGATAGCGACGAGCAGCGCGACATGCTGGGGATGCTGTCGGATTTGCCCGATCTGTGGGACATCAACATCACGGATTATTCCAAAGAGATGGGCAGCTCCCGATTTGTTAAGGAGGCTGCCTTGGAGGACTACATTGGATTTGTCAAGAAAATTACCGACAAACCCGTTGTCACAGTGGGCCGGTTTACATCCCCGGATACCATGGTAAGCCAGATCAAAAAGGGCCTGGTTGATTTTATCGGGGCTGCACGGCCGTCGATTGCCGATCCCTTTCTGCCTGAAAAAATTAAAACAGGCCGGTTTGACGATATTCGCGAATGCATCGGTTGCAATATATGTTATTCCGGAGATTCGCGCGGGGTTCCAATCCGTTGCACCCAGAACCCGACCATGGGAGAGGAGTGGCGCCGGGGCTGGCATCCCGAAAGAATACCGCAGAAACAATCCGAAGACAAGGTGCTTGTGGTCGGTGCCGGGCCGGCCGGACTGGAAGCTGCGAGGGCCCTGGGACTGAGGGGATACAAAGTCACCTTGGCGGAGGCCAAAAAGGAGCTGGGCGGACGAGTGGCGGTTGAATGCAGGCTGCCGGGCCTGACCGAGTGGCGCCGGGTGATTGAATACCGTATTCAACAGATAAAACGCATGCGCAATATCGACGTGTACCTTGACAGCCGTCTGACCGCCGAGGATGTTCTGGCTTTCGGATTTAACCGTGTCGTCGTGGCAACCGGATCCCAGTGGCGCCGCGACGGGGTTTCCCGCTGGCACACATCTCCGGTGCGCGGTTTCGAGGGCACACGGATTTTTACCCCGGATGACATCATGGCAGATGTCGAGGTGACCGGGCCGGTTGTGCTCTATGACGACGATCATTACTACATGGGTGCCGTGCTGGCTGAAAAACTGCAGGCAAGCGGCTTGGAGGTTACTTTGGTCACACCTGCCGGGACGGTGGGAGACTGGAGTTTTAATACCGTGGAGCAGGTGCGCACCCAAAGACGGCTTTTAAATCTCGGGGTGCATATATTAACCGCTAAGACGGTTTCCGGTTTTGACGGCGATAAAGCCGAGATCACCTGTATTTATACCGGCAAATCTTATGACCAAACTGCATCCGCTATTGTATTGGTGACGGCTCGCAGGCCAAACGATGAGCTTTACCGGCAGCTGACGGCAGTACCGGAGACACTGGCTGCAAGCGGCATCAAACAGGTTGAACATATCGGCGACTGCCGGGCGCCGGGCATCATTGCGGCCGCCGTTTACGCCGGCCATCGGGCGGCACGCGAAATGGACACCACCGATACGGGTGCTTTTTCCTTCCGCCGCGAGCGGGTGGTCGTTTAATCACCTGATTTCGCTTTCGAACTTCGGATTTCAAATTTAACCTGTAAGGTCGATCGCATCCAAAATATAACTGATTTAGATTCTTTAGGGAGCAACCGATGATAACGCGTTTACAAGTATTGACAGAAGATGAAAAAAACCAGGTGCACGAACGTACCCTCAGGATTTTGGCGCAGACCGGTGTACGGGTGGACACCGCCAGGGGCAGGCAGATACTCAAATCGGCCGGCGCTGAGGTCAATGACAACACCCGTGTTGTGCGGTTTCCCCAAAGCCTTGTTGAGGAAGCGATACGGCTGGTGCCCAAGAATTTTACTCTATGTGCGCGACGGCCAGGTTGGGATCTGGATATGAATGGCGGGGATTGCAAGCTTCTGCTCTCCGGTGAAGGCACGAGCACGTTGGATCGGAAAACGGGTAAGCACCGGGATTCAACCTTTGACGACTGGTTGGAAGCCACCCGTCTGGCCGATGCATTGGATGATATCGGGCTGTATTGGCGTATCGTACAGGCCACCGACAGGCAGGACAATGTTGCAGAATATACGGACTACCTCGTTAGTCTCTTTCGCAATTTTTCCAAGCATGTTCAGGACCCCATCTACTCAAAGGAACAGGCACCGTGGTTTCTGGAAGTGTTGCAAACCGTTTTTGGGCCCCGTGAGATCATTCGCCAAAGACACCCGGTATCCTATGTACTTTGTCCGCAATCACCGCTGGTTATCGATGAAATCTATACGGATGCTTATTTTGAACTTATCGGCTGGAACATTCCGGTGGCGCTGATGCCGATGCCGCTTACAGGTGCAACCGCGCCGGCCAGCCAGATTGCGACGGTTATTATGGCAAACTGCGAAATTCTGGCAACCCTTTGCCTCGTTGAAGCTGCTGAGCCCGGTGTTCCGGTTATTTATGCCCCGGTATCCGCTCCCATGGACCCCCGCTCGGGGCTGGTAAAAAGCGGTGCTGTCGAAAGCAATGCCCTGAGTGCGGCATCTGCCGAGATGGCGCGCTACTACGGCCTGCCGGCCGAAATTTCAGGCCTGGGAACGGGCCGGTTTATTCCTGATGTGCAATCCGGATATGAGAGGGCCATGCGCACCCTTCAGTCTGTGCTTTCGTGGCCCGACATTATCGTGGGGGCCGGGATGCTGGGGGGAGCGATGATACTCAGTCTGGAGCAAATGGTGATCGATGCAGAAATTTTTCGGATCTGCAAACACGCACATCGCGGCATCGTTTGTGACAATGATAAATGGCTGGACGATGTTATCGAGCGGGTTGGACCCGGCGGTCATTTCCTTGATCAACCCTCCACCGCAAGCGCGGTTCGCAGCAAAGAGTGGTTTGAGAACCGGTTGGGAATAAACACCGCGTTCGAAGATTGGCAGGATGCCGGCCGGCCGGATATTGTCGCAGAAGCTCGGGAGAAGGTGGATCAGATTTTGACCATGCATCAGCCCTTGCCCCTTGAGGAGGAGGCTGACCGGGAACTGGATCGAATCAGAAAAAGGGCGTCAGAAAGTGTTGCCTAATTAAACTAGATTATGTCCCAGAAATATGTTATAAAATCCGCTACGGTCATATGTCCTGAAATAAGGAGGATAGAGCGATGAAAACATTTGCCGAGAAAACATACGATCTTTTGCGAACGGTACCCAAAGGCCGGGTGACGACCTACCGGGAAATCGCCCATGCACTGGGTACCAAAGCGTACCGGGGAGTTGGGCAGGCAATGAAAAAAAATCCATATGCTCCTGAGGTCCCCTGACACCGGGTTGTAGCCACATCCGGTCGGATTGGGGGATTTCAGGGCAAGACGTCGGGAGCAGCGATCCATAGAAAAATCAAAATGCTCGAAGCAGAGGGGATAGAGTTCGACGGCGGAAAAATTAAAGATTTTGAAAATGTTTTTTTCAGGCTGACATGACGATAAGCTTTGAAGGTCTTTGGCAACCACGGAAAGTAAAAATCCGCGATTGAAAATGGATCGATTTAATTCTGAATCACTTTTTTATGATGGGCAAACATATATCAGCGAATGTTATATAACTATAAGATTACATTAGATATTTATACAGGTTTGCCTCAAGGGGCGGTTTCCGGACGATATGATTCAGAAATGAATCAGTCCATAGCGGCGGAAACTTTGAAAATTGATTTAACTAACTGGAATCTATTAATTTATTTTTCTCGATACTAGCAGTGGCCCGGGTCTTGCAAAAATTTATGTATTCCACCTTCAGGAACGGCCGGGTTTTGCCCCAGGGGGAATCCATTTTTTTCTAAAAATAAATAAGAGGGAAAGGATGAAAAAATGACGGATAAAATCTTTGAAGAGGCGATTGAGGCAATTTTAAAGGGTGATGCCGATAAAGCTACTGAGATTGCAAAAAAAGGCATCGAAGAGGGGTTGGATCCACTGGAATTGATGAACAATGGATTCATCCCGGGCATAAACAAAGTCGGGGATCTGTTTGAAACCGGCCGGTTGTTTCTGCCGGCGTTGATATACTCGGCCACTGCCATGGAGAAAGCCACCGAGATTATCAATGCCGCGATTCCGGGAAAACAAGGAACAATTTCCGGCAAGGTTCTGGTGGGCACGGTTGAGGGGGATGTGCACGATATCGGCAAGACTATCGTTGTATCGTTATTTAAGGCCAACGGATTTGAAGTCCTGGACCTTGGAAGGGATGTCCCCATTGCAAAAATTATTGATGAAGCCGAAAAGTTTGGCGCCGACATTATTGGCACCAGCACCTTGCTGACCACAACCATGGTGGTTCAAAAGGAGCTCGAGCAGGAATTGAAAAAAGCCGGTCTGCGGGACAAATACAAAACGATTGTCGGCGGGGCGCCCGTGACCCAGCGCTGGGCCGATCGTATCGGGGCGGATGCCTATGCCCAGGATGCCAGTGACGGGGTCAGGAAAGTCAAGGAACTGCTGGCGAGCTGAATATATTGTAGCTGCCCGTTTGGAGCCAATGATTGTACTGTTTTCTACAAATTTTCTCAAAATACCCGCCTTTTTGCGGGTACCGGGGAGGATCGGGCATGAGCCGGGGCGATGAATCACCAACCTCTAGGAGTTGAAAATAATGGCTGCTGGAAAATCCAAGTGGTCCATGCGCGATCGTGTTGCGGCGGTGCTTGGAGAAAAACAGCCTGATCGTCATCCTTTTATTGACCGGATGGAAATCTGGTACAAAGGCAAGTGCCGGCAGGGCAGCCTTCCGGAAAAATTCAAAGGAATGTCCTTGAACGAAATTCATCGCGCCGTCGGCATCGGACGGCAAAAATTCACACCTCCCTATGCGTTCAAATTGAAGCGTGTCGAGGTCACTTATACCTTTGAAAATGAAGTTGTTGAGCAGGAGTTCGAGCCGATAACGGAGTATTTCCCGGCCCAGTGGGCGCCTGAACAGGTGCCGCGAGATAAAGCGGGTGCGACCATCATTTCCTACGCCACCCCGGCCGGGAAGCTTAGCCTCAGGTATGAAGTGGCAGAGAGCATGATCCGGCTCAGCGCAGTGGAACCCTATCTAACAGAGCATCTGATAAAAAACGACGAGGATTTCCGAACCGTTGAGTATATCATCGAGCACACTGAGATTGTTCCCCGGTTCGATAAAATAGACAGGGATGAAAAAGAATTGGGGGACATCGGATTTGTAGTTCCCTGTCTCCACCGGATACCCTTTCAGCAGGCCCTGCTCGAATATTTGGGCGAGATGCCCCTGTTCGCGGCGATTTACGACAACCCCCGGCGCCTTGATCGCCTCATCCACATTCTGGATCAACAGCTGATTGAAATTATCCATCAGATGGCAGATCTGCGCGCGATCTATGTAGAATTTGGCGACAATCTGGACGGGACGATGACAAACCCCAGGCTTTTTGAAAAATACAGCCTTTCAAGCTATCAAAGATATTCAGAGCTCCTTCACCGCCAGGGGAAAAAAGTCGGGAGCCACACCGACGGCAACTTGAAGCCCTTGCTTAAATTGCTGGCGGACTCCGGTTTGGATGTGTGCGAATCATTCTCACCGGCACCGCTGACGGAGTGTACCCTGGAACAGGCCCTGGATGCCTGGAAAAACGGCCCGCTGATCTGGGGCGGTATTCCCTCCCCCATCCTCGAGGAGCGCACCGATGAGAATGAATTTAAGGATTATGTCCAATACGTCCTGGAAAGCGTCGGGAACCAGCCGATTATTCTGGGTGTCGGTGACATGGTATTGGATAACAACATGATCGATCGCGTCGAATATATTGCAAACCAGGTTGAAAAATATTCTTTTGCAAAGTGAGAACGGGGAGCAGATTGAATGTACGACAGGATGACGACATACACCACGGAAGCGTTGACCAAGATCCATGATGGCGCCATGAATGTTCTTAAAACCGCAGGAGTAAAATTTGACGATGATGAAGCCATCGACCTTTTTAAGAGGGCGGGGCTGAAAGTCGATGATAAAATCGTCTTTTTCTCTGAAAAAATTATCAGCCAGGCCCTTGAAACAGCGCCATCGTATTTTCGTCTTGATGCCAGAGATCCCGTCAAAGGTGTGCCCATCGGTGGTGACCACTTTGCGCTTGCGCCCGGATATGGAGCAGCTTTTATCATTACCCCGGATGGGCTGCAACGGGAAACAACCCTTAAAGATTATAACGATTTTTGCAAACTGGTCCAGACCTCCGCCTTCATCAATGTTAATGGATTCTTAATGGTCATGCCAGCAGATGTTCCTTCTGAAACATCGCATTTGGATATGCTCTATTCCAATATTGTTTATTGCGATAAGCCTTTCATGGGAAGTCCGGTTTCCCGAGAAGCTGCCGCAGACTGCATCGAAATGACCCGGATTGTGTGGGGCAGTCATGCAAAAATTCAAGAAACACCGGTAACGGCGTCTCTGATTACACCCCTTTCACCCCTGCAGTATACCGTCGAGATGGCCGGTGCTGTCATTGAACTCGCCAGGTATAACCAGGCCTGTATTTTCGGAATCCTGATTCTGGCCGGCGCCTCGGGACCAATTTCCCTGGCGGGTACGCTGGTTCAGCAAACCGCTGAAATTCTGGCGGGAGTGACGCTTACTCAGCTTGTCCGTCCGGGTGCGCCGGTGATCGTAGGAGGCACTTCTGCGATTATGGACATGCGCACCGGATGCCTTGCCATGGGAGCCCCCGAGGTCTCCCGGATTGCATCGGCGACCGCCCAGATGGCCAAATTCTACAATTTACCCGCCCGATGCGGCTGTGCGGTAACCGATTCCCAACTTCCGGATGCCCAGGCGGGTTTCGAGTCGGGTTTGAATCTGATGACGGCGATTCGAAACGGCAGCAATTTTGTGCTGCATGCGGCC
>Ga0209536_100003349_pt1 | contig 25796 bp, 22 predicted proteins | sample DeeMarSeWOR28_12_FD_187461 | JGI IMG/M metagenome (GOLD analysis project Ga0209536, IMG submission 187461) | Marine sediment microbial communities from White Oak River estuary, North Carolina - WOR-2-8_12 (SPAdes) (version 2) | ecosystem: Environmental > Aquatic > Marine > Intertidal zone >...
AAGGGAAACCTGGGTTGAAACAGTGGACCGTGCTGTGGAATATCTGAAAGAACTATCAGATTTTCGTTTACAACCGTTAACGTATCAGCGATTGAGACATGGCATTCTAAATATGAAGGTCATGCCATCCATGAGGTTATTGGCTATGGCTGGACCAGCTGCAAGAAGGAATAACATAAGCATATATAATTGTTCGTATATGCCTGTTGATAGCGTTGATTCCTTTATTGAAGCGATGATCATTTCTATGAGTGGTTGCGGTGTCGGGTATTCTGTGGAGGCGGAGTACATCGAAAAGCTTCCTAGAATTAAACGGCAAAAAAATGAACAACCTCTCCAGCATGTAGTGGAAGACTCAACTGAAGGTTGGGCCGATGCCTTACGAACCGGTCTCGAAGCCTGGTTCAATGGGAAGGACGTTCATTTCAACTATTCATTGGTGAGGCCAGCAGGTGCTGTGTTGAGGATTAAGGGAGGAAGAGCTTCAGGACCTGAACCATTGAGGGTCATGTTAGATTTTGCCAGATCAAGAATATTGGCCAGGCAAGGGTCCACATTAAGGTCTTTGGATGCCCATGACATTATGTGTGCCGTGGGAGCTGCCGCAGTATCTGGCGGTGTACGAAGAACTGCAATGATCGCCTTGTTTGATTATGATGACAATGAAATGCTTCATTGCAAAGATGGAGATTTCTGGAAGAAAAATAATCAACGCTGGAATGCAAACAATTCTGCAGTTTGGCCAGACAGAACATTAAGCCAGGCTGAAATTGCCAATTTTATTCTCAGTATGGTAAACTCCGAGCGTGGGGAACCAGGTATTTTTAACAGAAAAGCTGCTGTTAATACTAGGCCAAAAAGAAGAAAGTTGGCGCGCTTTGGTACGAATCCGTGTGGGGAAATTATATTGAGACCTTTCCAATTCTGTAACCTATCGGTTGCGGTAGCCAGAGAAGGCGATACACTTGAGGATTTGAAGGAAAAGGTGGAGCTTGCTGCCATTCTTGGGACAATACAATCAAAAGCAACGCACTTCCCGGGATTGAGAAAAGAATGGAGAAAAAATTGTGAGGAAGAACGTCTGCTTGGTGTAGATATAAATGGTCAACTGGATTGCCCTGCAGCCCAGGATCCGGAGAATATGCAAATATTAAAGCAAGTGGTTGTTGAGACCAATGAAAAAGTAGCGAGAATCCTTGGTATAAATCCTTCCGTTGCAACAACCTGTGTAAAACCATCAGGTAATTCCTCACAACTACTCAATTGCTCGCCAGGTATCCACGCAAGATGGTCACCATACTACATTAGAAATGTAAGGGTTGGAGCACATACCCCGGTATATAAAGTTCTTGAAAACTCCGGAGTGCCAATGGATCCTGAAAATGGTCAGACAAAAGAAAATGCAAACACTTATGTAGTTCATTTTCCAGTGAAATCACCTGATAAAGCAATAACTAGAGGTGATCGAACAGCACTTGAGCAGTGTGAATATTGGTTACAAAACAAGATCAACTATACAGAGCACAATCCGAGTGTCACCATCACCTATAAACCTGATGAAGTGCTGGATATTATTAGGTGGACCTGGGAAAATCAAGATAAAATTGGAGGGATGACTTTCCTACCTGCTTTCGATGCCTCATTTGATCAGATGCCATATATGGAAATCGATAAAGAGGAATATGAACGGCTGAGTGCTGAGTTTCCGGAAATTGATTTCAGCAAAATATACAGGTATGAAGAAGAAGACTTCACAACTGCTGCACAGGAATTAGCTTGTATGGCCGGCAATTGTGATGTCTTGTAAATACTAAGGTGACTAAAAGTTTATATCCTCTGCGGTCTTTTCTGCAGGGGATTTTTTATTTCTTTTTCCAAAACCTGGGAATTAACATTGGAGTTTTCATTTTGTAATTGATGTATTTTTTTCCAAAGGTTTTGATCAATTTTTTCTCTTCAAATTGAATGCCTATAAGGAAATATATAATCAACATACACGAAGAAATCAACGAGCTGAATTTTGGATTATAAATAAAATAACCAATAATGAGCAATATTGATCCAGTGTATAACGGATGTCTGACGGACTTTAATAATCCATCGGTTTTAAAATCATTCTCAGGAGATAAATTTCCCAGTCCAAGAAATGCTTTCAGATCGTAACTTTTTAAAGCCATTCTTGCGATCACAACTCCCCAGCCCGCTAATATCATTCCTGTTATTTTTGTAAATGAATTTGGATAGAATACAAATTCAGAATTAATAGTTGAGGAGATAATAATGACAGGAATTAAAGATAAAAAGGCAAAAATATTATATATCATTCTATAATACTGGTCTTTGAGTCCTAAGGAAAAAATGTACTTTTTTATTTGAGTGGAAGCCATGACACTGTGTAGTGTAAAATATATTATCCACAACAGAACAAGCCAGAGATAATCCATTAATATTACTTATTTATTATCTTAGCAATGGTACAAAATTAATAGCATGCCAACCATAAAAATTGCAATAATAAGAGAAGAGAAAATTCCTCAGGATACGCGTACGCCAATAACTCCCATTCAGGCTAAACTCATCAAAACAAGATTCCCATCTATTGATATTTGTTGTCAAAGCAGTGATATGAGATGTTTTTCAGATGATGAATATCGAAGTGAAGGCATAGAAGTGGTTGAAGATATAAGTCATTGTGATTTGTTCTTTGGGGTTAAGGAGGTAAAAATCAGAAGCTTGATCCCAGATAAAACGTATTTCTTTTTCTCACACACAATCAAAAAACAACCACACAATCAACAGCTTTTAAGGACCATTGTGGATCAAAATATCCGGCTTATTGATTACGAATGCCTGACAGATGAGCAAGGAATCAGGGTAATTGCCTTTGGCCGATGGGCGGGAATAGTAGGAACCTATAATGCTTTATGGACATTCGGAAAGAAATATGGTTCTTATACCATAAAGAGGGCTTATCAATGTAAAGATCTCAAAGAACTACACCGTGAATTGAAGAAAGTGACTTTGCCACCAGTTAAAATATTGATTACGGGAAATGGCAGAGTCGCCAGAGGAGGATTAGAGATCCTCGATGCTGCTGGTATAAAGCGGGTTGATGCAGAGCAATATCTTTTTCAGCAATTCGATAAACCAGTATATTGCCAGATCGATGTCGATGTCTATACAAAAAGAAAAGATGGGAGTGAATTCCGGTTTGATCATTTTTTTAAGCATCCTGAGAAGTACAAATCTAATTTTAATACCTTTACAAAGACCACAGATATATTGATTATGGCTGCATATTGGGATCCAAGCGCCCCCAAATTGTTTGAGCTCAATGAGGTAAAAGAGGATTCATTTACAATCCGCGTAATTGCTGATATCACCTGTGATATAAATGGATCAGTCCCAACTACTATTAAAGCGACGACTATTGAGGATCCTGTCTACGATTTTGATTTGAAAAAAGTAAATGAAATCCAGGCTTTTTCTGATGATCAGCTTTCCGTGATGTCTATTGATAATTTGCCCAATGAACTGCCAAGGGATGCTTCAGGGGCTTTTGGAGAACAATTGATCGAAAACGTATTACCTGCCTTGATGAGAGGATTTGATCAACCTATGATTAAAAATGCAACAATTGCAGAGCGCGGTGATCTTACTAAAAAATTTGAATATCTAAGGGATTATTTGGTAGGGGATAAATAATTATTCCACTTAAAATTAGCATTTATGACGAAATTTTAAATTTAATTTTCTAACGAAAAATTTTTAATTAACTTTATGCACACGTGTGCTAAGACCGTGTAAGTTTAAAAATTTCAACATTATTCCTTATTATTAAAAATATTCAATTTAGGTTACATTAGCATTTATGATGAAACTCGGGAAATACTCATTTGGAACAGGTGATCGTTTTGCCCATCAGGGAGAAGCGCAAATGCAAGGAAGTATACTGGCTAAAAAAGCAGGTGTCGATTTGACCCATGTTTGGAATAAATCTTACCGGGAGCATAAAACAGTGAAGTCAGATCCTTCATCTGTGCGGATAGAGGCTGATGATGCCGTAAATTCCCTGGGTTGGACGGGGCAGTATCTCGTGGATGCGGATCACATTAATATGAATACCGTTGATGGATTTGTGCCTTATTCTGATTTTTTCACCCTGGACGTCGCTGATTACATAGGAAAGGAAGCTAATCGTAAGGAAATTGATACTTTCATAAAGAAATATTCAAAATTCACAGGTCAGCTCACGATTCCTGGGATTGAAACACCATTCAACATCGATAATGAATTTCTGAATAAAATAGCCGCCACATTTTTGTATGCAGCCAATGAGGCAGGGAAAATTTACAGAAGGATTGCAGAATTAAAGGGGAATGAAGACTTTATAGCTGAGGTTTCCATGGATGAAGTGGAAAATCCACAGACACCTGCGGAACTATTTTTTATTTTAGCGGCTATAGCAGATGCCGGTATTCCAGCACAAACAATAGCGCCAAAATTTACGGGTCGATTCAATAAAGGAGTAGATTATGTGGGTGATACAGATCAGTTTGCACGTGAATTTGAAGAGGATATATTGGTCATCAGGCATGCTATAAAAGAATTTGGATTGCCTGAAAGTTTGAAATTAAGTGTTCATTCAGGCAGTGATAAATTCTCGATTTATCGACCAATCCGTGAACTTACCAGGAAATATAATACTGGAGTTCATGTGAAAACTGCAGGTACTACCTGGCTGGAAGAACTTATAGGATTGGCAGAAGCCGGAGGTGATGGCTTTGAATTAGCAAAGAAAATCTATGCAAAAGCATTGAACAGGTTTGATGAATTGACAGGTCCCTATGCTACCGTAATTGATGTTCAGATTGAAAAATTGCCTTCGGCTGCGGAAGTAAATGGTTGGTCTGGTGAAAAATATGCAAATACGTTAAGACATAATCAGGATCATCCGGATTTCAATCCACAATTCAGGCAATTATTGCACTGCGGGTATAAGGTTGCTGCTGAATACGGTGATACTTATTTCAATGCACTGGATAAGTATAAGGACATCATTGCTAAAAATGTCACAGAAAATATTTACGAAAGGCACATAAAACCGCTTTTTATTGGTTAATGGATATTACAGATAATAATGAGAAAATTCCTGGATAAAAATTTTATGCTTGAGAACGGAACAGCAGAAAAGCTGTACCATGATCATGCAGCGAAAATGCCAATCATTGATTACCATTGTCATCTGCCTCCTGAGGATATTGCATCAGACAGAAAATTTGAAAACCTGACTAAGATCTGGCTGGATGGTGACCATTATAAATGGAGAGCCATGCGTACCAATGGTGTGGATGAACGTTTTATCACGGGTGATGCTAATGATTATGAAAAATTTCTGAAATGGGCGGAGACGGTCCCTTTCACGATGCGAAATCCCTTGTATCACTGGACACACATGGAACTTCAGAAACCTTTTGGTGTTAATAAAATATTAAATCCAGCTTCTGCAAGAGAAATATATGATACCTGTACTGACTTACTTCAAAAGGATGAATTCAGTTGCCGTGGTCTGTTAAATCAATTTGATGTCCGGGTAGTTTGTACTACAGATGATCCAACCGATTCACTTGAACACCATAAGTCCATTAAGGAATCCGGTTTTAATGTCCATGTATATCCTACATTCAGGCCGGATAAGGCCATGGCCGTTGATAATCAGGCATCATTTAATGCCTACCTGGATAAATTGAGTAAAGTCTCGAACGTGGATATCGTGGATTTTAAACATCTTATTGATGCCATTAAAATCCGACATGACTTTTTTAATGAAATGGGAGGTAGGCTTTCTGATCATGGCATCGAGCAAATTTATGCTGAGGATTTTTATGATCATGAGATCAAGGCTATTTTTAATAAAATCAGAGCAGGGAATGACCTGGACCAAAAAGAGATACAGAAGTTTAAATCAGCTATGCTGATCCATTTCGGGATCATGGACCATGAGAAAGGTTGGACACAGCAATTTCATTTGGGGGCTTTAAGGAACAATAATTCCAGGATGATGAAAAAGATTGGGCCCGATACCGGATTTGATTCCATTGGTGATTTTGAAATGGCCAGGCCGATGTCAAAATTTCTGGATAAACTTGATGCTGAAAATCAATTGCCTAAAACGATCATATACAATCTGAATCCCAGGGATAATTATTTAATAGGGACGATGGTTGGTAATTTCAATGATGGATCTGTGGTCAGCAAAATAAATTTTGGTACCGGTTGGTGGTTCCTGGATCAGAAAGAAGGCATGGAAATGCAGATGAATGCATTATCAAACCTGGGATTACTTAGTCGCTTTCTCGGAATGCTTACAGATTCCAGGAGCTTTCTATCTTATCCAAGGCATGATTATTTCAGGCGTATTTTATGTAATTTAATCGGGAAAGATGTTGAGAATGGTGAACTGCCCAATGATCTGGGTTGGCTGGGTAAAATGGTGGAAAATATTTCCTTTTACAATGCAAAAGAGTTTTTTAACTTTTAAACAAAAAGAAATCCTCAATTAAGATACTTACTTTAGATAAATTCAGTCAATTATGGGAAAAATTGTCACTTTCGGAGAAATCATGTTGCGATTGGCACCTCCTGATTTTCTGAGATTTAGCCAGTCCACATTTTTAGAATCCACCTTTGGAGGTGGTGAAGCAAACGTTGCTGTTTCTTGTGCAAATTTTGGCATGGATGTGAGCTATGTAACACGGCTGCCTAAAAATGATATTGCAGACTGGTGCGTGCGGACATTAAAGTCGTATGGGATAGATACCAGTAATATTGTGTATGGGGGAGACCGAGTGGGGATTTATTTTCTTGAAACGGGAGCGGTTAGCCGTGGCAGCAAGGTAATTTACGACAGGGCCAATTCAGCAATAAGCCAAGTAAAGCCGGGTATGATTGATTGGGACGAGGTATTTGATGGTGCATCCTGGTTCCACTGGACGGGAATCACCCCTGCAATTTCACAGGGTGCGGCAGATGTTTGCCTGGAGGCCGTAAAAGCTGCAAATCAAAAAAGTATTACTGTTTCATGTGACCTGAACTTCCGGAAGAATTTATGGAAATATGGTAAAACCGCTACTGAGATTATGCCAGATCTTGTGGCCGGTACCGATATCATACTTGGCAATGAAGAAGATGCCGAAAAAGTATTTGGAATCCATCCGGAGGGTGTAGACGTGACCAGTGGACACGTAGAGGGAGCAGCGTATGAATCCGTCGGAAAGCAATTAATGGCAAAATTTCCAAGGGCAAAAAAGGTGATTATTACCTTAAGGGGTTCCATCAGTGCAAGTCACAATTCATGGTCTGGGGTACTTTGGGACGGCAAGAAATTGTACCAGGCACCAACCTATCAAATTACACATATCGTGGATCGCGTCGGTGGCGGAGATTCTTTCATGGGGGGACTGATCTATGGATTGAATGCTTATACAGATGATGATCAAAAGGCCCTGGATTTTGCAGTTGCGGCCTCCTGCCTGAAACACACCATCAAGGGAGATTTCAATCAGGTTACCGTTGATGAAGTGGAAAAACTTATGGGTGGAGATGCTTCCGGGCGAGTGTCGAGGTAATTCAGGAAGTTAGCATATGATTTAGAAAAGAACTTTTAGCAATTAAAAATATGGCAAGATTTTCAAGAATTAATGTGGTACTGGCTATGAAGGAAAGTGGTATGGTACCTGTATTTTTTAATAAAGATATCGAGGTCTGCAAAAAGGTCCTAAAAGCTTGCTATGATGGAGGAACCAGGGTTTTTGAGTTTACCAATCGGGGAGACAGGGCACATCTTGTATTTCAGGAATTAATTGTATGGGCAGAAAAAGAAACTCCAGACATGATTTTGGGAGTTGGTTCAGTTGTAGATGCCGGGACTACTTCCTTATATATTCAATTGGGAGCAAATTTCATCGTATCGCCAATACTTAATCCGGATATGGCAAAAGTATGTAATCGACGTAAAATTTCATGGTCACCTGGTTGTGGATCATTGTCTGAAATTTCTAAAGCTGAAGAGTTAGGAGCCGAGGTAGTAAAAATATTCCCGGGATCACAGGTCGGAGGACCAAGCTTTGTAAAGGCGGTTTTAGGTCCATGTCCATGGACAAGCATTATGCCAACCGGTGGCGTATCGCCAGATGAGAAAAACCTCACCGAATGGTTTAAAGCCGGAGTTCATTGTGTCGGAATGGGATCTCAATTGATGGTAAAAGATGTTGAGGGGAAGTTTGATTACGAGGCAATCAAAGAAAAAACTAAGGAAGCCATATCAATTATTGCCAAATTGAGAAAATAAATCGTTGGCAAGGGACTGGTTATTGCTGTTTTTTGTATTTTGAAAAAATCTTTTAAACACCTTATTCATGCATAAACCTAAAATATTTGGAAGGGTAGTATTGTTGTTGATTGCGTTAGGAATATTTGTATCTTCTTGCGGGGAGTTAAAAAAATACAAAACGCTAAAACTTGCTCATGGCTTACCCACTGATCATCCCGTACACAAGGCTATGGTGTATATGGCTGACAGGTGTAAGGAAATTTCAGGAGGAAATCTTCAGATCCAAATTTACGAAGGAGGACAGTTGGGTTCTGAGCAACAATGTGTCGAATTGTTACAAATTGGCAGTCTGGCTATTACCAAAGTATCTGCGGCAGTCATGGAAAGCTTTACTGATGATTATAAGGTGCTTGGATTACCATATATTTTCAGGGATCAGGAACATGCTTTCAAGGTGTTAGATGGAGAAATTGGGAAGGAGTTATTATTAAGTACGGAAAATATATGGATTAGAGGTTTGTGTTTTTATGATGCAGGGAGCAGGAGTTTTTACACAATAAATAAGATGGTTGAGACTCCAAATGATTTGAAGGGGATGAAGATTAGGGTAATGAAAAGTAAAACTGCCATGGATATGGTACAGGCACTTGGAGGAAGCCCAACTCCGATCTCGTGGGGAGAATTATATACCGCATTACAAAGTGGGGTTGTTGATGGCGCTGAAAATAACCCTCCAAGTTTTTATACCTCGCACCACTATGAAGTATGCAAATACTACTCCCTTGACGAACACACTTCGGTTCCTGATGTTTTGATAATTAGTCAGCATATTTGGAATGACCTGACTGAAGAAGAAAAGGAATGGCTTCAACAAGCTGCAAATGAATCCGTGCCAGTGGAACGCAAACTCTGGGCAGAATCCGTAAAACATTCCCTGGAAGAAATTCAAAAGGCGGGAGTTCAAATTTATAGACCTGATAAAGCACCCTATCGGGAAAAGGTGAAAGGTGTTTATGAATCGTATCGCAACCAGAAGGTAATTTATTCATATATTCAAAGAATTCAGGCAGTACAATAATATCAGTATGAGACTTAGAGAGAGTATCGATAAACTTTTGGAAAGATTTCTAGTAGTCCTTATGTCTATATTAGTGGTTGATGTACTTTGGCAGGTTATCAGCCGATATGTTTTAAGTTCGCCAAGTTCGTTTACTGATGAGCTGGCTGGATTTTTACTGATTTGGGTGGGATTATTTGGTGCAGCCTTTGTTGCCGGTAAAAATGAGCATTTAGCCATTGATCTGCTGGTGCAGCGATCAGGTCCAGCGCGAAGGAAATTTCTGGAAATATTTATAAGTATTTGTATTGTAGTTTTTTCACTTACGGTGTTGGTGGTAGGAGGAATCTGGTTGGTATATACAAGATTTGCACTCGATGTAAAATCTGCTGCCCTTGAGATCCCTCTGGGATATGTATATATCGTATTGCCAGTAAGTGGGCTATTGATAATTTTTTTTACCATTGATAATGTTATTCAATTTCTAAAAGCACATAAAGAGAATTGACATGGATTATACCGGAGTTTTCATTTTAGTTGTAAGTTTTATTGTTCTGCTTTCCATGGGCGTTCCTATTGCTTTTAGCATTGGAATTTCCGGTATTGTAACCATGCTGATAACTGTTGACTCACTGCCGGCATTCACGACATTTGCACAACGCATGGCTACTGGTCTGGATAGCTTTGCACTTTTGGCAATTCCTTTTTTCATACTGGCAGGAAATATCATGAATAGCGGAGGTATTGCACACCGACTTATTGATTTTGCAAAAGTCCTTGTGGGTAATTTGACTGGAGGATTGGCCTATGTAAATGTAATCGCCAATATGCTTTTTGGTGCAATTTCAGGATCTGCTGCCGCCGCCGCTTCAGCTATAGGATCTATCATGGGAACAGAAATGAAAAAAGAGAATTATGATGTGAACTTCAGTGCTGCCATCAATATCAGTTCTGCTACGACAGGTTTATCCATTCCTCCAAGCAATGTGTTGATAGTCTATTCTTTGGCAAGTGGTGGTGCATCGATTACGGCCTTATTTCTGGCTGGATATGTTCCGGGTATTTTAACAGGACTAGCTATAATGATTACTGGTATGGGAATGTTGATCTTAAAAAGAGATGGGATAATCGGTTTATTTAAAGTATTAGTAAAGCTTGCCATAATCGGCGTGGTTATATTCGCTTTTGTTTATGGACTCATTTATGCCCATGATAATTTTAATACTGGCATTTACAGAACTATTTGGATAGGACTTATTTTGGCCTTCCTTGCTTACTCAGTGTATAAAACAATTACCAATAAGGAAATAGCCCGGATTGGATTTAAGAAATTTGTAGACGCAATTCCCAGTTTATTTTTACTGGTCATTGTTATAGGGGGTATTGTTGCAGGGTACTTTACTGCCACCGAGGCGTCTGCTGTAGCAGTTTTATATGCATTGATATTAGCCATGGTTTATAAAGAAGTGAAATGGAAAGACCTTCCTGAAATATTGCTGAGCTCCGTGAAAACTACAGGTATTGTCATGCTATTAGTGGCTACATGTATGGGGCTTTCATGGATTATGGCATATGAAAATATACCACAAACGGTTAGTGCAGGATTATTAAATATTAGCGATAATCCCTATGTTATTCTCTTAATCATCAATCTTATCCTCCTTTTTGTCGGAGTGTTTATGGATATGACTCCTGCTATTCTGATCTTTACACCGATTTTTTTACCTATTGTCCAATCTCAACTGGGCCTTTCTCCAATTCATTTTGGAATAATAATGGTGCTGAACCTGAGCGTTGGATTGTGTACTCCACCTGTAGGATCTGTCCTGTTTATTGGTTGTAGTGTGTCGAAGGTTAAAATAGAAACCGTGATCAAGCCATTATTGCCTATGTTCATGGCGATGATCGTAATACTGATGTTAGCTACCTATATTCCGGAATTATCACTTTGGTTACCCGAATTGTTTGGATTTTAATAAATAAAAAAAGCCCGATTTCACGATGAAACCAGGCTTTTAAATGTTTGGTTACCAATTATATTTCTTCTGTCTCAACAATTTTTGCCAATATATCAGCATATGGTACCACTAAAAATTTATCGCCATCCAGGTCAATTTCGGTACCTGAATAATCTTTGAATATCACAGTATCACCAACTGCAATTTCAGGACCTTCAATATTACTTAAAGCGATAACAGAACCAAATTTTGGTTTTTCTTTTTCAACCGTGTCAGGAATTATGATACCCGAGGCTGTTTTTTGTTCACCGCTTACTTCATCAACTTTTAAGATAACATTCTGATTAACAGGTTGTAACTCTTTCATAATTCATTAATTTGCTTTTAACTCCAATAATCTATTCAATTTGGTCTGGTCAAATCCGATGACCATTTCACCATTAATTTCTGTTTGCGGGACACCTTGCTGGCCGCTTTTACTTACCATAGCCTGTGCAGCACTTTGATTACTCGCTACATCTATTTCAGTATATCTCACACCGTGCTTTCTGAGGAAATTCTTTACTGTCGTGCACCATGGACATGTAGGTGTAGTATACACCGTAACATTTTTCCGAGGTTTGTCATTACTTTCAGCCTTTAATTCATAAATGATCTTTTCAAAATATGATTTATAATAACCGGGATCGAGGCATCCTTTAATCACATTCTTGAATTTGCTTTCTTCAAATTCGATCAATGTTGGAACAGATCTAATGCCATAATTTCCATGTATATCTCGAACTTCTGAAACATCCGCCGAATATACATGAATATCGTCAGAATCCAATTCGACATTTTCCAGGTTTTGTTTGGCGCATTTACTTTGGTCCGAATCGTTTTTATACAAAAGTAAATACGAGTTTTTATTTTTCGATAGTTCACTTAATAATTCACTATGCGACTGAATACTTTTTACTTTCATTACCTTAATTGTTAATTACGCAATAATCATATGAATTTTTATTCATATATCGTGCCAATTTGTAATCTTTGAAATGATGTAAATGGGACCAAGTCATACTGTCAGGTGCAATTCATATTTGACATATCCTGGTATATTTTGGCAGAGAAAAGGTTTGGAGCTGACAGATCTTCTACATCTGATTTTTTTCCATATACGATTGTAAAATGATGGCTGCACTTATTTTATCAACATTTTCTTTTTTCCTCCTGTCCTTTTTTTTCATTCCACCCAGAATCATTGTTTGTTGTGCCATTTTGGAAGTAAACCGTTCATCTTCCATAGAGACTGGTATATCGGGGAATTGTTTGCTGAGTTGAATAACTAATTTATTCACCGGTTCCGTGGTGTGTGTTTCTGATTGATCTGTTTTAGTGGCAAATCCAACCACAAATCGTTCAACTTCCTCTTTGTTCAAATAGTTATTAAGCCATTGCAGCAGGTTTTCAGTGAGAACAGTTTCCAGTGGTGAAGCAATGAATTTTAATGGATCAGTTACTGCCAACCCTGTTCTTTTTAATCCATAATCGATTGCAAGGATTCTTCCCATGTATTTTGACAACAAAAATAGCTACCAAACCATTCATATAAAAACTTAAACAACCAAGGCTATAAATCGTTATTTTCTAGCAGCGAGACTGTTATACTATGAATAATAGCTATATTTGCTTGTTAAAGTATTAATGATGCTAAAGAATAAGATGGTGGAGAAAATAAAAAATTCCAAATTTCAGATCAGGCTTCCTATCATACTTACTGTTGGTTTGGCAGCGGGGATAATGATTGGAGCTACTTTTGCCGGATCCGACCAGGCGACTTCCAATTTCATGAAGAGTGTTATGAAATTCAGGGAAGTGATGAGTCTGATTGATCGTTCTTATGTAGATGATGTCAATACAGATGAAATGGTGGAAACAGCAGTTACCAAAATGTTGGAAGACCTGGATCCACACACAATATATGTTTCGGCAAAAGATGTAGAGCTTTCCAATAGTGATCTGAAAAAGGAATTTGAAGGCGTTGGGATTGAATTTAATATTTTCAGGGATACTATTGTAGTGTTAGCACCCTTATCAGGAGGACCTTCGGAAAAAGTAGGATTGCTGGCAGGAGATAAAATAATTACTGTTGATGGTGAAGCTGTAGCTGGAGTTGGAATTACCAACAGAGGAGTTATTGATCGGCTAAGAGGGAAAAAAGGCACGGAAGTAGTTGTGAAAATTAAACGGCAAAGAAGTCCGGAATTGCTTGAGTTTACCATAGTGAGAGACAAAATACCACAGTATTCTATTGATGCCGCATATATGGTAGATGATGAGGTTGGTTATATTAAGGTAAATAGATTTTCAGAGACCACTTATGAGGAATTCAGGGATAAGTTGAAAATTCTTGTTGAAAAGGGAATGAAGAAATTGATCGTGGACCTGCAGGGCAATCCGGGCGGCTATATGGACAGGGCTGTGAACATCAGTGATGAATTGTTGGCCAATAATGCAATGATTGTAAGCCAGGAGGGGAAAGAACCTAGGGCAAATGCAGAATACAGAGCCTATCGGGATGGATTGTTTGAACAAGGTGCTGTTATTGTGCTGATCAACGAGAATAGTGCTTCAGGCTCTGAAATTGTGGCAGGAGCAGTACAGGATAATGATCGCGGTTTGATTGTGGGAAGGAGATCATTTGGTAAAGGTCTCGTTCAATCCATGTTCAGGTTGAGCGATGGTTCTGAATTGAGGTTGACAATTGCCCGATATTATACACCAAGTGGCAGGTCTATTCAGAAGCCTTACGAAAATGGATTATCAGAATACCAGAGTGACTTTCATCAACGTATAGAGCATGGAGAATTGTTTTATGCGGATAGTATTAAATTCAATGACTCTTTGAAATATCAGACGGCAAAAGGGAGGACAGTCTATGGTGGTGGAGGTATTATGCCGGACTATTTTGTACCTCTTGATACAAGTTGGGATTCCAGATATTATATGATGTTAAGAAATAATAATGTGGTCAGAGAATTTGCCTTGAATTATTATCAAAATAATGAAAAGAAACTCAAGAAGATGGAGTTTGAAAAATATCTAAATGATTTTGAGGTGGATGAGAAAATGATGAAGGAGCTGATAGATCTTGGGGAAAAATTTGGAGTTGAATATGATAGCGCTGGTCTTAAGAGATCAGAAGCGTTGATTAAAACCTTTGTAAAAGCATCAATAGCCAGAAATGCTTATGGCAGGGAAAGTTTTTTCCCAATCTACAATGATATGAACGAAATTTTCCAGGAAGCCTTGAATCTTTTTGATGAAGCCGAGACTCTTGCAGCTACAAAAACTGATTGAGTTTTTTTGATTTAATTTTGGCCTGGTCAAAAATTTTAATCTTTTTTTGGCAACCTTTTATTCTCGGTCTTGTCTTTCATTCGAATAAAATAAATGGACGATGAAGGCAATAACGCTACTATTAATTTGTTCTCTTTTATCATTTTCTAATTATGCACAGGAAGAATCCCCGGAAGAAGAAAAAAAGAGTAATGAACAAACCAAGGAACTAAAAAAAGAAGAATACGATCCGAGCCAGGATAATACTAAAGAAGAGGTTTTTGGGGAGTTGAAGGATGATGAAGGTTCCACAGAAACCAAAAGCTATACACTAGATGCAAATGATGCCGTCCGTGAAGAAAAACTCCTTACTGAACAATCTGATGTAATTCCCGCAACGTCTAAGACAAAGGTTTATCACTACAATGTGCACCGCAGAGATGATGAAATACAGACCTTAGCTGGAAACAACAGTCATCATGGGGGGTTTGGCGCTATTAGTTTCAGAGCGAGTGAATTTAATGGAAAAGATATCATCCTTACGGGATTCAGGGGGGGGTGGATTATAAACAGGGCGTTGGCCATAGGTTTTGAAGGATACGGAATAATTCCAACAGCAGCGTACGAAAATATAGATCCTGATATTTCATTGAATAGCAGATCCGTTGGCGGATATGGAGGATTATTTCTGGAGCCAATCATTTTATCGAATAAGGTGGTCCATGTCACATTCCCCATTGCAGGAGGAGCAGGATGGCTTGGTTATATAGTAGATTGGGAGCAAAATAATAATTTCTATGTCAATGACCTGATCGACGATGATGTCTTCTGGTATGTGGAACCCGGGGCGGCATTAGAACTTAATGTAGCCAGAAATTTCAGGATTAATATGGGCGCAAGTTACCGATTTATCCAGGACCTGGAATTGGTTAGTACATCAACCTCCGCATTCGATGCCTGGAATTATTTCCTCACATTAAAATTTGGCAGGTTCTGATTAAACAATTCCTGGTGAAATTGTTTCTGAAGCCACGACTCTGACCGGTCTGCTTCAATGTACTATTAGCACAAAATTAAGGTCAGGGTTTTAATCCTTTGAATTAATTATAGATTATGTAGATCTCACCAAAACCAGTTTAGTTTTATCCGCCTCAGCGATCTTATTGATGAATTTTACATAATCAATATATTGTAGTGCAGGGAAAGTTCCTTTCGTCATAACATGTTTTCTGATATATACAACTTTTCCTTCCTGTGATATGATTTTAGATTGGTAGTGGCCAAAACGAGAATCAATACTTGTTGTTTCCGGGATATATTCCATATGGTATCCTTGAGGAATATTAATTTCTACCGTATCAATATCCTCATAGGGATAGTTAAGCACAAAATCATATTTTCGTTCCTTTTGTGGAATAGCCATCGCATAAGATTTATTCAACACATTTGGCTGAAAGAAAATACGCTTGCCACTTACTGCAGCAAATCGACTCACTATAAGATTAATATTGGCGTTTAATTCAGGAATGATCTGACTTTTATGGTCGAATTTAAATTCCATTAATTCAAAGTTGCTTATATCTAAATTTTTATATAACCATTTTTTTTGTTCTGATTCTCCTATATCCAAGATTTGTTTATAATTATCATATTGTCTTCCGTTACAGCGTGTTGAAACTGAAACCTGTGCACTGCCATTTTCATGTAAAGTCACATTAACAGACTGGATTTGACTATTTTGTTCTTGTCGATAAATTGGAGTATGTACAATTTTTCCTCCGTTTTCATTAATGACAAGGACATCCCGATCGCCTGTAAATGATCCCAGGTAACCAAAAGGATTGTCCTGGGAAGTGCATTCCAACCAAATGGTATCCTGGTAATTTGGCACGCACAGAATCATATGATTAAATTGATTACTCGGAAAATTTGTGATGATATTTGGAGCATTGTTCCCGGCGCGGACTAAGGTATAGTAAGATGTAATCCCAACTGATTTTAGCATGGATTTCATAAAGTTGCTCAGGGCTTTACAATCGCCATAGCCATTTGAAGCCACATCAGCAGCAGGGAAAGTCTGCCATCCGCCAATGCCCAATTGAATGCTTACATATCGCGTATTTGACTGTAAGTGTTCATAAATCTTTTTAATCTTTTCTGTTTGGGATGACTCATCGGCTACTAATTCTTTTATTTTAGTTGCATATTCTTCCGGTAGCTCATCCCTGCCATCATTTAGCAATTTTTCCCATAATCCAAATGAAGTCCAGTTATTCATATTGCCTGCATATCCTTCCAATTCAAATGTTGAAGGAGCTGTCAGCACCTGCGGAAGTATACGTTGCAGGTATGGCATCCTTGCCTCATGCTCAATAGCTTCAAAGCTGCCAAAATCCCATGCAATTATTTTCTTGCCATCAATTATTTCTTCCTTTGCTGTCGGATCAAGATTTATTTCCAGGTATCTAACCTCATAGTTTTCAGGTGAAATAATTTCTAATCTTGATTTTTGCGACGAAACATTAAATCCGGAATATGGGACCCAGTTATTAAAGGACATAAATCCGTTTTCTTCTATTTCAACTTCATATTCAATTGTATATGGATAATCAGGGTATCTCAAATCAAAATATTTCATTCTGTTATCTGAATAAATCGAAAAACCGTCGAAAGCAGAATAATCCTGTATGTCCTTATTTCTAAGCTGAGTGATCAAACGACCTGTTTTATCATAACTCCTACCCTCCAATGAAATAATCTTACTTAATTTATCATATCCAATATTCACTTCAGCGTAGTGGTCAGCTTTCTTATTAAGAATCGTAATTGCCATTTTCAAGTAGGATTTGCCTTTTCCCAAATCTATGACTTCATATGTTGAAATGTCTTCCCTGATCACGGCATTGCTATTTTTTAATAGGTTTTCATCAATTTCACTAAAAGGATACCTAAGTTCTTTTTGTGCATTGGTATTAGAACATATGAATCCAAGACATATCATTAGCACATGAACAAAGAAATAATATTTACATCTCATGGTGACCAGACAGTTTAGTTGGATACAACTTTTTTGAGCACAATTTGCTCATTTTGTTTCGAAACCAACATGGCGTAAAACTCTTTCAAGTCGATAAACTTATTCGGTGCATAAAAACTTTCATCAATTTGCCAGGAGTGCAAGAGTTGTAACCTATTGCCCATAACCTGTACAGCATATTTAAGATTTGCTGTACGGTCCGGAGTGACAAGATTTACCGTTGCCGGCAATTCATCAACAGTATAACCTTCCGGGATGATTAGATTAAAAAGATAAGTGTTTTTCATTGGCACTATAAATTCAATTGGAAGGTCCCTTTTTTCCTGCTTAAATGGATTTTCATCCATTTTCTCACTAATTATAGGATTTATATATATAATATTTCCAATTGATTCTGCTGCTCCACTTACTTCAAATTCTATTTTTTCTTTAACAGGCTCATGAATGGCTTTCGGGGCATCAATTTCAATATTATGAATGGACCAGTCTGTATGGGTGCCCTTAAAGTCTTCGATATACTTTTCTTCTCCTTCCTGATTTATTTTATTCCGGATACGTACAGCGCTGTAGCCTTCATTTTTATAACTGATGCTGCCGGTCAAAAGTCCTTTAGGATCCAGAGTCATCATGCAAACTGCTGTTTTTTCCATTCCTTTTACAGGATTCAGGCTTACCCATCCGGGATTTGTTTCAGAAATGACATATCCTCTCTGGTTGAGGCATCTATATGGTAATAATCCAAATGGCAGATCTTTTTCAGTAGCATCGAGCAATACTGATTTATCGTCTAGAGTTACTTTAACAATCAGGTAATTGTATTTATCGAGGATAGGCTGTAAGGGATGCACCTGGCCGTTGTCAATCGTACTTATAATCACGGGATCGGCATTAATCTCTACTGCTCGTAGCATAGAGACCAGGAGAGCATTGATATCGGCACTGCTGCCAGTTCGCTCATCAAATGTCTTCTTAATATTTTGACTGGGAATGTATCGTTCTTTTTTGTTCCATTTCATGTATTGACTGACAAAATTATAAGTAGCTTCGGTACGCTTAGCGGGTTCTGGGTATTCTGTAATAATTTTATCTGTAATATCCTTGTAAAAATTTCGCTTCTTCATATTGGGCCCAAAATCTTCATAATCTTTTATAAATTTTTCGACAACCTGATCCCAACTGCTCAAAACAGGATGGTTTTTATCGGAAAATGTTCGGTAGTTCGACAACTGAAAATCAACACCTAGCATATAATTATTAAAATTTCCTACAAATTTTTCATCTTTCAATCCAGGAAGATCCTTGGCTATCCAATGATAAACATTATCCTGATAGTCTTTTTTGCCCGATGAAATCCCACCTCTGTTCCCAGAATAGGCATCCGGACGCTCTGTTTGAGTCCATGTAATAGACCTGGCCCTGGAACTGGTTTCGAATTTATAAAAAGAACCAAATCCCTGTGAGTTTTTCAGATAGGTAAGATATTCAGGAATGTTAACGACATACTCGCTCCATTTTACAGGAATTGATCGTTGAAATGTCCATCGATCCAGGATAGTGAGGTAATTGGAATGAATTGTATATGAAAACTCAATTACCGAACCTTCCTTAACATTCGGTAAGGTAAATTTTACACGGTCGTAATATTCGCTGGCCTTTTCTGTAAATATGTTGTCCTTTTCCAGTTTTGATTTCTCAATTTTCCCATTTTCAATATTATATGTATATCCCTTAATCTGAGATATAGATTGCTCAACCTTGTTATCATCATAGAGTGATATTTGATCTGTCGCCCACCTGTATCCATCATCATTGAATATTTTAATTCGGCAAATTCTTTTTAAATAATTTTCCCATTGGCCATCTTTAATATTATAATTAAAGTGTAAGTATCCGTAGTCGCATAGCACTACAGCATCTGCGTCTGGATCGAGATCGTATTGCTGCATATCGATTTCTTCCCGTGTTATATCACCAAGTTTTATCGGCGGTTTTTGAGAAAAAGAGTTAAAAGATATCAGTAGAATAACAAGTTGCGAGAAATTTTTTAATGAGATTTTCATGATCTAAAAATTAAAAAATTGTTAAAGTTAAAAGCTTTAGATGCTAAAAAAAATCTATATCCAGTGTAAAAAAATATACTGAAATACAAGCTTATATCAAATATTAAAATAAATAATTATTAAAAAAATGATAATTACATATGAAAAACCAACTATGTAATTTATTAAACTTTATTTGTATATAATTAGATAAATTAAAGAAGGGAATTATTTTAAAGATCTTTTTTATTAAATATCAGGAGAGAAAGAAATCCAAAAACTACTCCATATCCGATAGCCCAAACAAGTTGTTCTAATGATATAACTGCCTGGTTTCCAATATCAACATATTTGGTAAAAGGGAAAGTATTAAGATTATCAATGGTGCTCATGGGCAAAAATCCACTTATTTGATCGGGCAAACTCCATGAAAGAATAGGCTCAAGGATAAAATCATAAACTAAAAGTAGGATAATTGATAAACCCGTTCGCTTTATTATTAATGCCAAAAAAAGGGCATAAATGAAATAAACCAATAATTCAACAAAATATGCCAGCACATAATCAAGTCGTGTGAAAATGGTTGGCATTTCGACTTGAACGCCTTGAGTAAATCCCAGCAACAATCCTATGATAAGTACGAGGAATGTGGAGAATAATGCCAAAATTTTAGCCAGGCCTATTTTACTGTAAAGCCATTGTCTTCTGCTCATTCCGTCAATTATGTTTTGTCTGGCAGTGGCGTTGGTAAATTCATTACTTACTGAAGTTATTACGACCAAGGCCAGTATAATTTTAAAATATCCGGCTATGTAGGTAAGGTTTTGCCATACATCTGGGAATTGTAATACTGGTTTTAATGATAAATCAATATCCGGAATATCATTGATCATGATATTGGCATTTTTAAGAAATGAATTTAAATTCATGGATATTAGGGATATCACAATGGCATGAAGTGCGACTAATATCCAGAATCCGGAGCTGGTAACTTGTTTTCTGAATTCTATTCGTAATAGTTTAAGCACGATTTTCAGATAAAAGGTGTAAAAATTCTTGTTCCAAACTTGATGATTTATGTGCAAAGTGGGTAATTTCAACTCCATTGGTAATCAAATAGGCGCTCAGTTCAGAGGATTTGTATCCATGCTTGAGCTTTATATAGTAACAGCCAGGCTTTTTTTCCATGGATTCAATACCTTCAAAGTCAGAGAGGACAACCTCAAGTTTATCTAAATTATCAGATCCAATCTCGATTCCTTGATCGCCAGTAAGAAGCGATTGAACATTTCCCTCAAAAAGTTTATTTCCACTCTTAAGTACGGCCACATGCGTACATACTTTTTGAACTTCATCTAATAAATGACTTGCCATAATAACCGTGATGCCTTCATTGGCGATCTTCTGGATAAGTTGTCGCACATCAGCGATTCCCTCGGGATCAAGCCCATTTGTGGGTTCGTCGAGCACCAGTACTTCTGGATCACCAAGAAGGGTTGACGCTAAAGCGAGTCGCTGTTTCATGCCTGTGGAATACGTAATGAATTTTCGATTGGCAGACTTGGCAATCCCTGCGAATTCCAGTTTTTCTTTAATCTTAGGATTTTTCACATCCTTGATATCAGCGACAAGTTTCAAATTCTGAAAACCATTGAGGTGTGGATAAAAATTAGGTTTATCAAGTAAGGCTCCTATTTTTTTCCTAAGCTCATGATTATTTCCTTGCTCAAACCATGAATAAGAACCCGTAGAGGCGTTTGTTACACCAAGTACAATTCCCAAGGTGGTCGTTTTACCGCTACCATTTGGTCCCAGAATACCAAAGACATCTCCTTTATGTACAGTAATAGATAAATTTAGAAGTGCTTTTACAGCACCATAACTTTTGGAAAGACCTTCAACCGTGAGGATTTTTTGCATAGTAAAAACAAAAATAGTCTATTATAACAAACCAACTCACTTATTTATATTTGTGGTGATATCTTTATTTGAGCAGGGAAATAAAAAATATAGAAGCAACAATTTATTCTTTATTGAGTGTTTTTAAATCCCCTTTTACATCGATGTCAATTGCCCCCTCAATAAATGGGATTTCAACGATATTCTTTAAATAGTTCACAAAGATCTTCTTACCACCTTCATCACCTTGAAGCTCTTTCAACATGTCAAAATAAAAGCTATCAACCAAAACAGGAACACCGAACGTACCTGAATAGGCCGAAGCTATAATCATTGGACGCGATGGATCATAGGTATTTACTAATTTTTTTAGATGGACAGCATCAACGAACGGTTGATCAACCATAGTCAATAAAATTGCATTCGTTTCCGGATTTTTTGCTAAAACATGTTTTAGCCCATTTCTGATTGATGCACCCAGACCTTCTTCCCATTCTTCATTATAAAATATATTCACTTTCAGACCCTTAACCTCTTGTTCAATTATTTCATGATTATAGCCTGTAACTATGGTAATATTTCCGATATTAGCTTTAATACTTTCTTCTGAAATTCTTCTTATCAGTGATTTTCCTTTATATTTTAAAAGTTGTTTGGGTTGGCCGAGCCTCCGGGATGCTCCTGCAGCCATGATCATTAATTCAATATTGGTTGTTGTTCCAATCATGTTTAGTTCTATTTTATCTCAAAATCCATTGTCTTTATCTATAAACAATTTAGCATATTTAATTCGTGTTTTAATATTTGCCACCATTGTTTATTTAATTTCATGGCATACCTTAGAATATCCGGGGTTGGCATGAAGGTGATTTTCTAACAGGGAATAAATAACAAGTAGGTTTATGCGTAATAAAATAGATTTTTTCCAGGAAAGGACAGATAATTTAAATCAACAAATTAATATACTTAATTCTAAATATAGCAGGGTGTCCGTTTACAGGATCCTTGTTTTTATTCTGTTTCTGGTTTTTTCCATATGGAGTTTAAAGGTGGAGTTTTTAGGAGGGCTAATTTTTTCAGTTGCGTTATTTCTCATATTTTTTATCCTGCTCGTCAACAAACACAAGAAGATTAGGCAGTCAAAAGTCCTCTGTCAAAAGCTGCTTGAAATAAATCAGGAAGAAATAAAAAGGCTCCGGTTTGATTTTGATGGAATATTTGATGGCAAAGACTTTGTGAATGAATCACATCCTTACGCGTCAGACCTGGATATTTTTGGCAGTAACTCCATATTTCAGTTGATCAACAGAGCTTGTACATCCCATGGAATTGGAATGCTTAAATCATGGCTCGAAAGCCCAACAAATGAGCAAACAATTCAAACAAGACAGCAAGCAGTAAAAGAATTAATCCCATTATTGGAATGGAGGCAGAAAATACATGCAAATGGAAGGGGGAAAAAGATTGAAAAAAAGAATGAATTGGCATTTTACAATTGGCTGGAAGGCGATGATTTTATTGGAAATCGTATTATTTATAAAATTATCCCATACGTTGTTATGGTTATTTCATTGGTACTAATAGGAGGGATCTTATATGAAAAGTTACCTGGATTCATATTGTTGTTTCCATTGATCATAACTGTTTTTTTTATTAACAAAATATTCGACTACTCACGTAATACCTACAATGTAACGACTACAGCTGTTCAAATTCTTGAATCTGTTGAGAACATTATCCTACTTATTGAAAACCAAAAATTTGAAAATGAATACCTCAATCAATTAAAAAATCAATTTTTCGCATTGACCCAAGTTGCTTCCCAAAAGATTATGGATTTAAGGAAGATTTTAGAATTACTAAATTTGAGATGGAACGGGATGTATCATATTCTAAATTTCTTATTTCTACTGGATTATATCATTTTGGCAAAAGCCGAAAAGTGGAGGGCCAGGTATAAACATGAAATTTCAATATGGTTTGAAACTATTGCTGAATTTGAAGCGCTTAACAGTCTTGCGGCATTTGCCTTCGCAAATGATTCATATACTTTCCCGGAAATTATGGATAAACCTTTCTTTTTACACGGTGAAAATATTGGCCATCCACTTATCCAAACTGAAAAAAGAGTCAACAATGATTTTTCATTGGAAAACAGGGGAGCTACATGCATCATTACAGGATCAAACATGTCAGGTAAAAGCACATTTTTGAGAACATTGGGTGCAAATGCTGTGCTGGCTTTTGCAGGTGCACCTGTGTGCGCCGAATCATTCCAAATTTCTATTTTTCACATCTTTACCAGCATGCGGACTAAAGACAACCTGGGGGAACACATTTCGTCATTTTATGCAGAACTTATCCGTCTGAAAATGCTTTTGCAGCAGATTAACGATTCTCAACCGACCTTATACCTACTGGATGAGATTTTAAAGGGTACAAATTCTGTGGATCGACACCTTGGCGCGGAATCACTTATTCTTCAGTTGAATGAAATGAATGCATTCGGGCTTGTTTCAACACATGATTTAAAATTGGGTGAGCTTCAGAAAACAAATAATAAGATAATGAATTATAACTTTAGTAGTTCGATCATTGGGGATGAAATAGTTTTTGATTATAAATTGCGCGATGGTATTTGCGAGAGTACAAATGCCAGCCAACTGATGGCGAAAATAGGAATTCAAATTAAATCATAAATATAAAATCGTTTAAAAATGTCTAATGCACAAGTAGGAATTATTATGGGTAGCCAGTCTGATCTTAATATCATGGAAGAGGCTGCGAAATTTTTAAAATCCATGGGGATCAGCTATGAAATCAACATTATTTCAGCACACAGGGCGCCGGATGTCCTTGCTGCCTGGGCAGGCTCTGCCAGAGAAAGAGGGATGAAAGTGATTATAGCCGGAGCTGGAGGTGCAGCACATTTACCGGGAGTAACTGCAGCGTTTACAACGTTACCGGTAATTGGAGTCCCAGTGCGTTCCAGGATCTCCATAGATGGATGGGATTCAATTTTGTCCATACTTCAAATGCCAAGTGGTGTGCCGGTTGCTACGGTTGCTTTGGATGCAGCAAAAAATGCCGGAATTCTTGCGGCCCAAATAATTAGCACCTATGACGAGAATGTGGCCAAAAAACTTGCTGATTTTAAGGTAGAGATGAGGGAAAAGGTACTGGCATCAGGGAAGGAACTAAAAGAAAAAGGGTATTAATAAACGAAAATACGTATTCCAGGCCGGTGAATAGAATATAATAATTTGTGCTAATATTTATTTGGAGAATTTGTAGTTGAGAAAAATAAGTTTTTTCAGCTTAGATAATTTTGGCACAACGTTTGGAGGGGTAACGAAAAAATTATTCAAATAAATTTTAGCATCATGAAATCATTAACAATAATAAGCTTGACACTGGTCATATCATTATTTTCATGCCAGGGACCTGCCGGGGAACAAGGAGACCCAGGGCCTAAAGGAGATCCCGGAGCCGATGGGCTGGATGGTCTGGAAGGTTTTACCTTTGATTATATTGTCGATTTTACCTCACCGGATTATGCATCGACATTAACATTTCCGGAAACTTTTCAAATGTTGGAATCAGATGTGGCACTTGTATATTTTGTATGGGGAACAACGGATAATGAACTCGAAATTTGGAGACAAATACCACAAACCCTTTTTTTAGAAGAAGGTTTATTGCAGTATAATTTTGATTTTACCATAGATGATGTTGTGGTCTTTATGGAAGCAGATTTTGATATGAGTGTTCTTGGCGCAGATTATACGGATGATTGGATTGTGAGGGTAGTTGTGGTTCCTGCACAAGATGCCTCAAATGGACGAATTGCGGGGGTAGATCTTTCAGACTATAATGCAGTAAAGGAATATTTCAATCTTCAAGACCTGCCAGTTGATAAAAAATATTCATCCATACATCGACCAATAGGATTATAAACATATTATATTAATTCGCCTTGCTTATACATAAAAAGGTGCTGGCTATCAGCACCTTTTTTTATTAGGATGCATTATACTAAATTTTTCACTGCATCATAAAACGGCTCCGTTTTTTGTGGATCATCACTTCAGCAATTATCTTTTCCTGCCAGATTTTCTGCGTTTCATCCTGAATTTTGTATCGTCAATTTCAG
>Ga0209536_100003350_pt1 | contig 25790 bp, 42 predicted proteins | sample DeeMarSeWOR28_12_FD_187461 | JGI IMG/M metagenome (GOLD analysis project Ga0209536, IMG submission 187461) | Marine sediment microbial communities from White Oak River estuary, North Carolina - WOR-2-8_12 (SPAdes) (version 2) | ecosystem: Environmental > Aquatic > Marine > Intertidal zone >...
GCCGGACGATCGCATGAAGAAGATCCTCACCGACGCGGCCGCCGTGGGCAACGCCACCGCGCGCGCGCTCGTTTTCCGGGGCCGCGACAGAAGTTCATATCAATATGACGACCGCCAGTGGAGGACAGCCTTTGTCGGCGGCAGCCACGAGTTCCTTGCGGATGGCGCTCGCCTGCTGGACGCACGGGCGTTTTTCTTCTACTACGCCACCATGGTCACGCCAGCCATGACCGTGAAAATCCCGGGCGTAGGATCGCAATACTCCGTGGCCATGGTGGATGCCGGGGGGAACCCGCTGGACGGGTCTAAAAACTACAAGCTGCATTATCCTCCCAATGTTCCGGCCAAGGATTTCTGGTCTGTGGTGGCCTACGACAACCAGACTCGATCACTGCTCCAGACCGACCAGCAATATCCCAGCATCTCAAGCCAGCGCGGCGTGCAGGCCAATCCGGATGGCTCTTACGACATCTACTTTGGTCCGAAAGCTCCGCAAGGTAAGGAAGGCAACTGGATTCAGACCATCCCCGGCAAAGGTTTCAGCGTCATTCTGCGTTTCTACGGACCGCTACAATCCTGGTTCGACCAGGTGTGGCGGCCGGGCGATATCGAACCGATAAAATAGTAATGAGGGTCAAGAACAAGCAATAGTCCCTGGTGTGCTCGGACTAGCGAAGAAGCGCTGGGCAGATGGCTAGCCAATTACCAGCTGCAGCGGACGGCGCTGAATCGGAGCGTCAGGCGTTATGCCTGCTTGTAACGTGTAACGTGTAACGGAATGGATTGCACTCCATCTTATGATTCGGAGCGTTAAACACAAGGGACTGGAGAAGTGTTTCGCTAAAGCAACGGCCTCCGGCATCCAATCAGCCCATAGCAAGCGCTTTAAGGTTAGTTCCTTGTCGACTAAATGCGTCAACGCCGCCACAGGACATGGATTTGCCGGGGCCCCGTTTACACCAGCTCCGAGGCAAGTATCGAGTCAGTGGTAACTGGCGAGTAACATTCAAATTTGACGGTCTTGATGCTGTTGAAGTCGATTATGGGGATTGTCACTGATCATGAATATGCATAACCCGCCTCATCCCGGTGAAGTTTTCCGGGTCTTTGCCTGGGGCCTCTCGGCTTAAGCGTAAACGAGGCTGCGCAAGCATTGGGGGTAAACCGAAAGATCCTGTCGTCCATTTTGAATAGCCGTGCAGGGACTAGCCCCGAGATGGCTTTGCGTCTGTCCAAGGCGTTTAATACCTCTCCGGAAAGTTGGATAGATCAACAAGTTCAATACGATTCGTGGCATGCCAAAAAATACGAGCCAAGGCACCAAGGTCAAAAAACTATATGCCGCATAACAAGGCGATGCTGTCGGACGCGGCAGAGCCGCGCCGCTGATGCGCAGCGTTAGCTGAATGACTGGAGCGAAAACCCAACATGAGCATTCACGAAGAACACCGGTCGCACCGCGCAGGTTGGCTGCGAGCTTCCGTCCTCGGGGCGAACGACGGCATTGTATCTACGGCAAGCCTGATTATAGGCGTGGCTGCGGCTGAAGCCTCGCAGAACGGAATTCTTCTAGCGGGCGTCGCAGGCTTAGTGGCAGGTGCGATGTCGATGGCTGCCGGCGAATACGTCTCGGTGAGCTCCCAAGCAGATACGGAAAGGGCCGACCTTGAACTTGAGAAACGCTCTCTTGAAGAAAACCCGGATTATGAAAGAAGTGAGCTTGCGAAAATCTATGTTGAGCGAGGTTTGACACCGCAACTCGCGAGTGAAGTCGCGACACAATTGATGGCGCATGATGCACTAGAGACACATGCACGGGACGAGATCGGAATAACCGAAAGCGCAAAAGCCAGGCCAATTCAGGCTGCTCTTGCTTCTGCAGGGACGTTTACGATTGGCGCGGCGCTACCGCTTGTAACATCCTGGATAGTGCCCCTTTCCTACCTCATTCCCACTGTCGCGGCACTTTCAATTGTCTTTCTGGCCGCTTTGGGTGCTGTTGCCGCTCGAGCCGGTGGAGCTTCAGTTGTGATAGCAACAACCAGGGTAGCTTTTTGGGGAGCATTGGCCATGGCATTAACGGCAGGGGTCGGCCGGTTATTCGGCGTCGCTACATGACTTTGTTTCACGTCCAGCTAACAAGCGCATGCCGTCGGAAGCCAGCAGAGCCGGCGCCGCCGGTTCGGCGCGTTAGAGCGTTTCAAGAGGTCAGGTATTACTCAAAAAAACCGTGGTTCAACGTTCATCGGAACGGCGATTCTCGATGAAGGCCGGCAAAGACGCATGGATATGGATTACAGCGATCTTACCTGTGTTGAAACAGGTGAGGCATTGACAGGAGAGACCAGGGGAATATTTTATAATGTCTTGTCTTACGTCGCCGAGGGGTGCGTTACCAACGTGAACGGCTCGTTTAGCCAGTCGGTTGTCGATTTCGCCGACGCCTGGGATGAAAAGCCGCGCTATTCGCCATCGGCAAGCTACATAGCCGTGATGTCGAGCGCATTCGATAACGCCTGGATGCCCGCGGATGGAGCGGCAACCCTGCAAACGGACCTGTATCTTGGAACGGCAGCGGGTATCTTCGACCGACTCACCTTCTTCAACGACCTCAATCGGTATACTACCCGGGTACTGGTGACCGACCACGAATGGAACCGAACCGGCAACAGGCTTGTTGTTCAGGCCATGCCGAACGCCGTCGACGCGGATGCCGAGGTCTGGCTCGTTGAGCTGCCGCAGGCCTACTAGGCAGCCATATCACGAGACATATCTGCGGACTGCGGCAATGAAGTTGCCCAGGCGCCGGCCCGGCGGTGGCGACGATAAGTCCCGTCAGATATCGGCCGCCCTTCGAACGAGGTAAACTAGACGCCATCACTATTCGAATTCCCAGATGAAAAATTCCGATATCAATAGTTCAGATTCCATATACGGTCGTTCGAGCTCCGATGAGCAAACCTCCGAGGCACCGTTTTTCGGCGCCAGCACGTTTATGCGGCGCCCCTACCGCAGAGAAATTCAAAACGCAGACATCGCGATTCTCGGAGTACCTTTCGACCTGGCAGTCTGTAATCGGCCCGGCACAAGGTTTGGCCCGAGGGCGATCAGGCAGGCGAGCCGTGACATCTCGAGCTGGAAGAAACAATATCCCTGGGGATTCGATCCCTTCGAATTCGTAACTGTCTTCGATTATGGCGATGTCGTCTATCGATACGGAGACGCCGCCGAAATGGTCAGGCAAACCCGCGCCTGCGTCGCGGACATACTCGGGCAAGGCGCCCAGACCCTGTGCCTCGGCGGCGATCACTTCGTTTCCCTGCCGATCTTGCGAGAGGTGGCAAAGGCGCACGGCCCGGTATCCCTCGTTCATTTCGACGCGCACACCGATACCGAAAGAAACGACAATCCCTACGATCACGGCTGCATGTTTTATCGCGCCGTCGAGGAGGGCATTGTCGACCCCGCCAGGTCCGTGCAGATTGGAATAAGAACGGACTACGATAAGGAAAAAGACAGGTTTACCGTAATAGACGCCGCCACGGTTCAGCGGATCGGCAGCGAGGCGACCAAGGAGACCATTCTGCGGACAGTCGGCAATCACAAGGCTTACCTGACCTTCGATATCGATGCCCTCGACCCCGCCTTCGCTCCCGGAACGGGCACGCCGGTGCCGGGCGGGCTGACGTCCAGTCAAGCGCTCGAGATTCTGCGCGGCATCTGGATGATCGACTTCGTCGGTATGGACATAGTCGAAGTGGCGCCGGACTACGACCATGCCGAAATCACCTCACTGGTCGCGGCGCAACTTGGTCTCGAATACCTATGCATGCAGGCAAAGAAAAGACAGCAGGCCGAGTAACGGCTGTATGCGGCCGGCCGCCAGCGGGGCCGGCGCCGCCAGAGCGGAGCGTTACTTGACGAATCATTGGCGAAAAACCGGGGGTTTCGGAAGATGACCGAAAACAAAACCATCATCAGGCTGTATTTTGCGAAAATGAAAAAAGCATTCGGCGACCTGCCGGATAAAGAAAGAGCGGCCTTCATGCAAAAAGACCGCAACAATCTGGACGAACTCGGAATGAAGGCCGTGGCGATGATCGACTGCAGCTGGTCGAACGACGAGTGGGACTACGTCGGCGTCGAACAGTGGCCTTCCATGGAAGCAATCGCGAGCCGGGAACGTTTTGAGAACGAAGAACTGGAAGTATCCAGGTACGTCGAATCGAAGACTTTGCTGGGCAGCGCTGAATCGTTCGCCGATTATGGTAAGTAAGAATACGCCAAGGTCCGTTGCCACCGCCCTGCAATGCACGTACCGGTTTGATATGACAAACGCTTGACGCAGCTCGGGGCGAGACCGCCGCCGACTTGAGGTTACATTGGGTAATCAAAGGAGAATAGGAATTTGAGTCGTATCGAATACCTGAGAGTCTTTGCCGACGAACAGGGTTGCTCCCATTTCGAAACAGGATCGATCGCCCTCGAGGCAAGGGATTACGCGCCGCCGGCACCCGCGCTGAATACCTCGGTTCCGCAACTGGCGGACAACTACGTCTTTCTCGAACTGCCGGTCGGCTGGTATGGTGACTGGCATCCAACCCCAGTGCGGCAGTGGCTGGTGCTGATCACCGGCATGTGCGAAATCGAGGCAGGAGACGGGGAAAGAGTAACCCGGGGAGCCGGGGACGTCGTAATGCTCGACGATTTGACGGGTAAAGGCCACAGAACGAGAGTGCTGGGCGACGAAGCGGTGCGGATAGCAGCAATCCACTTTTCATGAACGGCGCAAAACACACTGACATGCCGAGGCGATCGAACTCGACAGGCCCGGCCAGCGTGCCGGGCGTTGCGAGCCTCGAGTCGAAAGACGAACTCCGGCTATATGCGCGAGGCGGCCTGCGAACCGGCAGGACGAGGATGGCATGAAGCTGGGCAGGTCGATACTGAGGGTTCTCGAGGTGCGCGCGAAACCGGGCAAAGCCGAGTTGCTGAAACAGAAACTGGCGGCCACGTCGGTTTCAGTCGTGGACGGCATGCCCGGTAATCTCGGCTATTTCTTCGGTGAAACCCTGTCTTCCGTCGGCAGCGACCTGGTATTTATCTGGATGCGGCAAGACCTGGAATCGATAAAATCATTGTTCGGCGAAGCGTGGCAAACCTCCTACCTTGCCGAGGGGTACGAGGAAATCATTGCAAGCTGCTCGGCGAGGCATGTCGAAGTTGACGGCAGCCTGGCGCCGGCAGTCGCATGCGGCAAGGCGCACTACCGAGGCAGGGCAAACGAGGCGAGCAAGGCGCGGCCATGAGCGAGGCGCTGCGGCACTACGGCCTGGTGCCGTTCTTCAGCCAGCAACTTGCGGCCGCCGGCTTCGACGAGAAACGCCTGGCGCGCGTGACCTCGGTTCAGCGCTCGCAAAGCACCGTGATCTGCGCCGCGGGCAAGCGGTCGGTGGAACTGTCAGCCGCCCTGCAACGCGCGGCGGCCGTCGACAGGCCAACCGTCGGCGACTGGGTGGTGCTGGACGAGTCGCTCGGCAGAATCGAACAAGTGCTCGAGAGAAAAAGCCTGTTCAAGCGCGTCGGCGCGGGCGGCGGCACGGAAATTCAGCCGATAGCGGCGAACATAGACATCCTGTTTATCGTCACGTCCTGCAACGAAGAGTTCAAGGAATCGCGCCTCGAGCGTTACCTGGCGATGTGCGCCGATGCGGGGGCGACGCCGGTTATCGTGCTGACCAAGTCCGACCTCAGCGAAGATACGCATAGCTATATCCAACGGGCGCGCAGCGTTCAGGCGGGAGTGCCGGTAGAGACCTGCAACGCGCTCGACCCCGCCACCCTGGATGGCGTTCGCGCATGGATAGACGACACTACCACGGTCGCGCTGGCGGGGTCTTCCGGCGTCGGCAAGTCCACGCTGCTGAACGCGCTGGCCGGGGACTCGCTGGCCGCGACGAGCGGGATTCGCGAGCAGGACAAGAAGGGGCGTCACACGACGACGCATCGTGAATTACACCGGCTGCCATCGGGCGGGCTGGTCATCGACGTGCCGGGCATGCGGGAGTTGCGGGTAGCCGAGATCGAGCAATCGATCGAAACGGTTTTTGCCGACATCGAGCAACTTGCAGGGCAATGCCAGTTCAGCGACTGCAAACACGAGGCGGAACCGGGCTGTGCCGTACTGCAGGCCGTTGAACGGGGCAGGCTCGATCGGCGCAGGCTGGTCAATTACCAGAAACTGCGGCGCGAGAATGCGCTGGCGACGGCGACCCTGGCGGAGAAGCGTGCCCGGGATCGCGACTTCGGAAAAATGGTCAAGCGGGCAAAATTGCTGAAGCAGAGCAAGGATGGGATTTGAATCTGCTCATAATCTTGTGGCGCCAGGCAGTAAAATCGATCAGGGCTTTGTCCGCCTCTGATGCGAGGCGTTAAAGGACGCGAAGATTATTATCATGATCGAAATTACCCGGGCTGAAACAGAACAGGACCTCGAACAGGCAAATCGGCTCAACCGGGAATACCTCGGCTGGTGCGTAGAGCAGTCGCGCAATCGCCTCGGGGAAGAGCTGGATATCGAAGAGTTATACGGTCACTCGCAGGCGGATCAGGACGCTTTCATGGCCGACACCGGCAGGCTGCTGTTAGCAAAGGAAAACGGGGTGGCCGGCGGCATCGCCTGTCTGAAGAAAATTCGCGAAGGCGCCTGCGAAATAAAGAGAATGTATGTACAGCCCGCGTTTCGTGGCCGGAAGCTTGGCGAGCAATTGCTGTGCCGGTTGATCGACGAGGCGAGGGCAATGGGCTATTCCAGGGTATTGCTGGACAGCGATCCCTACATGTCCAACGCGCATGCGATCTATCGCAAGATGGGTTTCGTCGAAACCGAACCCTACACCGAGGCGGAAATGGCCGGGAACGACTATTCCCGCCACATGATCTACATGGAGCTGGTTCTGAAGTGAGATCAGCCGCGCACCCTCGATGCGGTTAAGGCGAGCGAAAACCCGGTTCAAAGAACCATGAAAAAAATCGAAACATCCTGATCAGCCTGGTTGTAGCAAGCATCGCTCGCTCTCGCGGCCTGGGCCTGGAACTGGAACACGGCCCAGGACTGGCCGCTCGAAAAGGCGGTATCCACGGCAATGAGCCGGCCTTCGCCGATGGACAAGATCGACGGGCTCAAGGTGTTTCTTTGCGGCACTCCCTCGCCGCTCCCTGCCCCGGGGCCGCGCCCAGGCATGCGTGGCGGTTCTCGCCGGAGAATCGTCATACCTGGTTGACGCCGGCGCAGGCTCTTTGCAGGTTGCGACGCTGGGCGCCTGCCGATCGAGCGCCTGAAAGCGGTCTTCCTCACTCAGTTTCAGTCTGACCATATTGCCGCCCTGCCGGATTTCAATCTCAACTCCTGGATTGCCGGCAGGCAACAGCCCCTGACCGTTTTCGGACCAGCCGGCGTGTCCGAGGTTGTCGCCGGTCTGAATGCCGCTTACCGGCTGGATTTGACATAATTTCTCGGAAAGGTCTTTTCGCGTGACCTTCCGGCGGGCACGGTGCTGACCCGGGACGGCATGATTTTCGAACTCCCCGCGGGGAAGCAAAGACATAGTGCGGATCGACCCATGATACTGCAGGAGCTGCGGCAGGCTGTCCGGGCAGACATGCTTTAACATGTTCGGCCGACACCGCCCTGCCACGAGTTTCCGTAAAGTCGGGCCGGCGATAACAGGAACCAGCTGACTATGGCCCCGTAAAGATGTCCGTCATCGCCAGAATTTACCGCGCGCTACTCATTCTGTTGAGCTTGCCGGGCATCCTGGTCACGATCTACGCGGGCGCGTCCACCGCAAGCCTGCTGTGGGCCGAACTCTTTCCCGATCCGGATGACATCGCGCACGGCATGGCGATGGCGCATGCTTTCATTCCGATGATCGTCTGGGACGCCGCAGGGATCGGATACCTCCTCATACTCTGGCTTTTATGGCTGCTGACAGGGAAGCTCTGCGGAAAGGACAGGCGGAGCACTTAAATTTCCTGACCTGCCGGGTATTTAATGTTATTTTGCGCGCAATAAGCCATGAGTGCCGAATATCACCTGACGGGGGCCTGCCGCCGGAAAACGCGGTGCCCGCCCTGCATGCAGTGCACCGACACCCGTGCGCGGCGCCGCGCGGCGAGCGGCTGCCCCGGGCCCTTAGTGCCTGATGGACAGTTCATCCGCAATGGTCGAATTTACCCGGATCTACCTGGCGCTATTCTTTCTCGACCTGCCGTCGTTATTTTCAGCGGTTTGCCTGGTGGTCGGTCTGTATACCCTGCACAGCCAGGCGCTGGCCGAGGAGAACCATCTCGCAAGAGCATTTCCCGAAGGCTACCGGCATTACCGGGGCCAGGTCAGAAGATGGCTATGATCGGGCAGACTGACACGGGCCGATGCCTTCGCAACCGCCGCGCGCAACGATATTCGCGAATGAACAGGAGCCCGGGATGAACGACACCCTGGTAGTCGTGATCGGCAGTTGCTTTGTCCTGGTCGGCATCGCGACCGGCGCATTCTTTTGCTACCGCATCCTGCAGGCAGTGGCCAGCAAGCGCTGGCCCTTCGTGCTCGGCGAACTCGAATCGTCCGATCTCAGGGAAGCCGTCTACCGCGGCAGAGAGGTTGGCGGAGGCGCGGACGAGGCTTCAGCCTGGTTGGTAGATTTCAAATACAGTTACACCGTTGCCGATAAGAAATACCGGGGCAAAAGAGTGACCTACTCCGATAGCGTAAACAAAACCATGCGCGCATTGCGCAAGCTGCAGGACAGGTACCGGGGCAAGTCGCAAATCCAGGTCTACTACAATCCGAAAAATCCTCAGCAAAGCGTACTGGTGCCGGGCCCTTCAATCTTCAACTTCACGCCGCTGATTACCAGTGCCCTGTTCATCGCCGCCGGGGTATTTATCCAGACTTATGATTTTTCATAACAGACAGGTTTCGAACGGGCGGGAGCCTGCGAATAATGCGCATCGTCGGTAAGTTACTTTTGATAGTAAGTGTACTGGCGGCCAGCCTGATTGCCGCTCTTGCTGTCGGCTACGCGGCAATGGAAACATTGCCCTGCCGCTGGTTCGGCTCGGGATTCGAGGGCAGCTGTGCCTACGGCGTGCTCTGGACTTCGATTGGCCTGGCGGCCGCGGTTTTCCTGCTGTTATTCGGATTCCTGGTCTACAGGATTTTCTCCGCCGGGCACGGTTCCATGGCATCGGATAGCGGCGGTCGGGAAGAATAGCGACAAGCCGGCAGGGCTTGCCCGAACTCTGCATCCGGCAAGGGCATTTTCGTGCTGGCGCAGGCCGCGGGGGAGCGCTGGCGAAAATGCCGGTCACGCCCCGGCTCATCCGTGCAATACGCGTTCGCCGGGAATCGAACCAAAGACAGGGGTACATCGCGATGGACGAGATCTACAAACCACCGGAATCCGACCTGACGTCCGGTCGAGAGGAACAAGCCCATCGATTCTTCATCGTTTCCAGGGCGAAACTGGCGGTTCTCTACCTGTCCACGCTGGGCCTGTACGCGCTCTACTGGTTTTACATCAACTGGCGCAATTTCAGAGATGCGACCGGCGAGAAGATCATGCCGCTGCCGAGGGCTATTTTTTATATTTTCTTCACCCATTCCCTGTTCCGCAAGGTAGACGCGAATCTGAAAACCAGGAATATTGAATTTCCCTGGTCGCCCGGTCTATACGCGAGCGTGTTCGTAATCCTGGCGATTGCGGGTAATATCCTCGACAGGCTTTCCTTCCGGGAAATCGGGTCTCCATTCACCGATGTCGCGTCGATAGCCCTGTTGCCCGTATCGCTGCTCCTTCTGCTGAAAGCACAGCAAGCGATCAATCTGAGCCTGGATGACCCGGAGGGAGACTTCAACAGCCGGTTTACCGTTCTCAACTACCTGTGGATAGCCCTCGGGGTTATATTCTGGGCGCTTATCGCGCTTGGCTTGCTGGAGATGTTCGGTGTAATCTCGTTTGCAGACTGACGGGCGCTATGCTTTGAAGCGGCGGCAAGGCTTTATGGAATTCTTCGAGGAAATCGAAAAACGAGACGTAGACATCGGCGCGCTGAAGGAGCTGCTGCAGATTTCCGCGCTGCCCGCTCTGTGCGGCTCGATCGATACCGTGATATCCGACAACCGCAGCAACGGCGAGATCTATTGCGTCTGGGGGCAATTCGACGTATCGCGCGAAGAACTGAAAAACGGCGTGCGGTTTACCTTTCCCGAATGTCCGCATGCCTTTGCCTGGACGATTACATGCCACCCGCGGCGGAACATGCTGGTGGTTCATTGCACGATCGACGACCGCGACGAGGACCCGGAATTCATCGAAACCATCGAGGAATTCGCGGCCGACTGGGGCGCCGGATTGCACCGTGCATTCCCGCAAAACACATAGCCGGCGCAAGCAGCCAGGGCACGACAGCGCGTCACGTCAACATCAACTGGATTTCGAGGAGCCTGATTCATGAACATCGATCAATTTCAAACATTGCTGAAACCGGTAACCGATTTCGTCTCGGGCCAGGCAGTGAGCCATGAGCTCGCCGAGGAACTCGACCGCCGCTTTCCCGGCGACGGCGAAACCTTCAAAACCATCGAGGCGGCCTGCCACGCAGCCATCGCGGACGGCTGGATGTGCACGCAGGGAACCGAAGGGCGGCGCTTCGGCCGCATCATCGAGGCGGGCGACGAAACCGGCGGGCTCAGCGTCGACGTGGTCGATCTGAAGGATATCGTCGGCCCCCACCATCGCCACCCGACGGGCGAGATCTGCATGATCATGCCGGTTACCGAGGGCGCCCGTTTCGACGGCATGGAACGTGGCTGGTGCGTAAACGAACCGGGCTCCGAGCATCGGCCGACCGTCACCGACGGCGAAGCACTGGTGCTGTACATGCTGCCCGAAGGAAAAATCGAATTCACCGGGCAATAGCAATAGCCGCGCGCCATCGGCCGTGAACAGGAAAGGAGAAAAACATGTTTCATATGCTGACCTGCTTCGACCTCAAACCCGGATTCACACTGGAAGAATTCCGGCAATCGCTGGACGACTACACCGAGCACATGCGCGAACTCGACCTGGTGATCGACCGCGGGCCGATCGGCAAACGCGTCAGCGACACGATACTGGATACCGACAGCGAACGGGATCACGGCTATTTCATGCTGATGAATTTTCGCGACCGCGCGCAATCCGATAAAGCGGTCAACTACATCCTGGAGCACAGGGAACCCGGCGACTCGATCCACACGAGCGTATACTCGAAGGCCGAAAACCTCGTTTTCATTTGCTGGCAGGATATCTGACAGGATCTCGCAGATGCCCGATCGCAAACCCATAGCGGCGCCCGCTTTGGCCACCGCGGGACCGGCCGCTGGCCGGTTCGATCCTGCGCTGCGCGGGGCAGCGAGGCAGGAGGAAACCGAAGAAGATGGCGCGTAAACAAATACCCAGACAAGCCAGTTGCGCATGCGGACAGCTACGCCTCGACTGCAGCGGCGAGCCTGCTTCTGTTTCACTGTGCCATTGCCTGGATTGCCAGCGCCGCACCGGCAGCGCCTTCGGCATCGCGGCGTTCTACCCTCGCGGCAAGGTACAGGCCAGGGGCGAGCAGTCGATCTTTCGGCGGACCTCGGAACAGGGTTTCGATTTCAGATTTTACTTTTGCCCGACCTGCGGCAGCACGGTCTACTGGGAAACGACCCGGAAACCGGGCGATGTAGCGGTCGCGGCCGGGGCGTTCGCGGACCCCGATTTTCCGCCGCCGGCACGCTCGCATTTCGACGAGCACCGCCATCCCTGGCTCGATTTATCACCGTGAGCGCGGGTTCGGAAGGTTTCACGCCAGGCCGGCACAGGAGGACAATGCGGTCTACTTTGATCGGCCATTTGCTATCATGCCGCAATAATCCACGGGAGAACAGGCAATGAAAAAAACCTTCACGCGCTTCGAGGCAGAACCGGCCGCAGGCATGGTGCCGTCGAGTTTTACCTCGCCGGAGGATTTCACCACCGACGACAAGACCGAGCTGAACCATTTCTACTACGCCAGCGACGACGAGAGTATCCTCACCGGGGTATGGGAATGCGCGCCGTGCAAAGAAATACACGACCCCTATGCGGTAAACGAGATGATGACGATACTATCGGGATCGGTCACCCTGACCAGCCTCGACGACGGCAGCTCAGAGACCTTTACCGCCGGCGATACCTTCTTCGTCGCCAGGGGCACGCGCTGCACCTGGGAGATCACCGAGACCCTGCGCAAGTTCTACATGATCGCGGCATGACGATCGAGGGCGGGTGCCTGTGCGGCAGAGTCCGCTACCGCGTCGACGGGGCGCTGTTCGGCGTCGATCACTGCCACTGCTCCATGTGCCGACGCCAGCACGGCGCGGCCTTCGCGACTTACGCAGAGTTCTCCCCCGGAGATTTCAGCTGGATCGCGGGAGAGGATTTCGTCAAGACATACGAAGCGGAAGGCGGCGGCGGCTGGTGCTTTTGCAAGGAGTGCGGCTCGACACTGGCGGGCACCGAGCATGGCGAGGTCTCCTCGATCACGCTCGGCACGGTCGAAGGGGACCCGGGCGCCAGGCCCGAGCTACATATCTTCACCGCTTCGAAGGCGGTATGGCATGAGATAACCGACGACCTGCCGCAGTTCGAGGAACGGCCGCCGGAAAACCGGGAGCCGCCCGGGATCGGACTAACTCGAAAACTTCAGCACAGATGAAAGTTACCCGCAAAAACCTGGATGACGCGGTCGAGGAAGACATCATCACCGCCGAGCAGGCGCAGCGGCTGCACGATTACCTGCAGGCCCTGCCGGGCACCGGGCCGGTATTTAATTTCACCAACGTGCTCTATTACCTCGGCGGCCTGATCGCGATCGGCGCGATGACGCTGTTCATGAACCTGGGGTGGGAGGCCTTCGGCGGCTGGGGCATATTCTTCACCTCGCTGGCATACGCCGGCGTCGGCCTTAAGCTGGCCGGCCTGTTCCAGGGAAAAGGGCACGCGGTACCGGCGGGCATCTGCGCCACCTTCACCGTCGCGCTGACGCCGCTCGCCATATACGGGCTGCAGCAGGCGCTCGGCCTGTGGCCGGACGAGAGCGTTTACCGCGAGTATCACCGCTACATCAAGTGGCACTGGCTGTACATGGAATTCGGCACGCTGGCGGCGGGTCTCGCCATCGCCTGGCGATACCGCTACCCGTTCCTGGTGATGCCGATCGCGGTCACGCTCTGGTACATGTCGATGGACATCGCGGTAATGGTCATGGGCGAAGAGTACGACTTCCAGTTCCGCGCGCAGTTCTCGATGTATTTCGGTCTGCTGATGGTACTGGCCGCGTTCTGGGTCGATTTCCGTTCGGCGGAAAAAGCCGATTACGCTTTCTGGCTCTACCTGTTCGGTGTGCTGACCTTCTGGGGCGGTATGACCGCGCAGGAATCCGACAGCGAGCTCTCGAAGTTCGTATATTTTTGCGTGAACCTCTTGATGATTGCCGCGGGCACCGTGGTGGTTCGCCGGGTGTTCGTCGTGTTCGGCGCGATCGGCGTCTGCCTTTACCTCGGCCACCTCGCCTGGGATGTTTTCGAGGACAGCTGGATGTTTCCGATTACGCTGACCGCGATCGGCCTGTCGATCATTTATCTCGGGATCATGTGGCAAAAGCACGAAAAGGCGCTCACCGCCGCCGCGCGCTCGCTGTTGCCGCGCGGGCTCAGAGAGTTTCTCGATTCGAAGGCGGGCTGAAATTGGCGCCCGATGGCAAATCAGGGAGCAACGGCAGTAATCCTGCTCACTCCCTGCTCGCCTGCTGCCAACCTTGAGCAACAAGCCTGGTTTGGCGGACAAGCCTCACATCGCCCTGCTGCCCGGCCTCGACGGCACGGGGGAACTGTTCTTCCCGATCCTGCCGTTGCTGCGGGATCGTTTCGAGGTTCACGTGCTGAGCTACGGCGACGAGTGCAGCTTCGACCATTACGTCGCAAGCGCGGCCGAGCAGTTGCCGCGCCAGGTTTCGCTTTCGCTGGTGGCAGAGTCGTTCTCGGGCCCCATCGCCATCCGCCTGCTGGCGGAAAAAAAGTTCGACTTCGGCCCCTCGGTGCTGAGCGCGACTTTTTGCAGGTCGCCCTTGCCGATGCTCAGCCGGCTTGCAGCCTTCATGCCGGAAAAGCTGTTCGGCAGCCATGCCCTGAGCCGCGTCGTGGTCGATTCATGGGTGACCGGCAGCGCTGCAGCGCCGGAGCTCGCCGACAAGGCGCGGGATCTGCTGCAGAGGGTTGGCCCGGGAACATTCAAGCGCCGCATCGGCATCGTTGCCGACGTCGACGTCAGCGCGGAACTGAAAACTATCGGGGTGCCGCTACTGTATATCCAGGCTGCGCGGGACAGGGTCGTGTTCGCCGACTCCGGCGCCGAGATCCTGCGGCACGCGCAAAATATCAGGCTGGAAAAGGTCGACGGATCGCATATGATTCTGCAAACCCGGCCCGCGGAATGCGCAGAGCTGATTATCGCGCATGTCCTCGGCAGGCGTTCTCCGGACACCGGCCGGACCAAGCCATTCACAGGAGGCAGCTAATGAACAAGCAAGCGAACGAAGTCACGATCGAATTCCTCGAGGCCTTCGCCGACGCCTGGAACCGACACGACGTCGATGACCTGATGTCGTTCATGACCGACGACTGCGTTTTCGAATCCTCCGGCGGAGAGGAGGTTTGCGGCAGCCGCTACGAGGGCAGCGAAGCGGTGCGCAAAGGCTACGCGAAAGCCTGGGCCGACTACCCCGACGCGCAGTGGAATAACGCGCGCCACTTCGTGCAGGGAGACCGCGGCGTTTCCGAGTGGACTTTCACCGGCACCAATGCCGAGGGCAAGCGCTCCGAGGTGGCCGGCTGCGACATATTCACTTTCCGCGACGGCAAGATCCTGGTGAAAAACTCCTATCGCAAGAACCGGCCGCTGATTTGAACACAGGCTTACTGGGCTGTCTCTGTCCCCGATAAAAATATATCGCCGTGGCTGAAATGAACGAAGACGAAATACACGAATGCCTCACGGCCCTCGACGGCCGCTCGGCGCAGGGCGAGTACGAGGCGATCGCCCGGCTCGAGGCGTCGGGAATAGACGTACCGGAACTGCTGTTGCGCCGCTACCGGACATCCCGAAGATGGTCGGACCGGGCGCTGTGCCTGCGGCTTTGTACGCGATACGCGAAATCGGACGAGCCCGCCTTTCGCCTCGGCATGCTGGCGCTCGACGACCGCTCGAAGATCGTCCGACAGAAGGCCTGCCTGTTGCTCGCGGCGACGCAGAGGAAAGAGGCTGTCGAGCATCTCGCCAAGCTGCTGTCCGACCCGGGTTGCCGAGAGCATGCGGCGAGCGCGATACGCGCGCTCGAGCAAGCTGCCCCTGACTGAACCGCCCGAGAATCGCTGCGGCCCGGCAGCAGAGCGGTTGCCAGGCGATAGCCTCTGCGCTTAAGGTATGCCGATGCAGGATTCAGTCTCCGATCACTGGGGCAAGGACGAGGTCTACGACCGCATAATTTCCGCACTGGAAAGCAGCGGCAAGCTGCCGGGCAAACTCACGGTCGAGGACCTGGCGCCGGTCGACCAGTTTCATGCCCGCGGTTTGCCCGCGACCATCGAGCTGGCGGACCGCTTGCCGGTGAAAAGCGGCGACCTGCTGGTCGACATCGGCTGCGGCATCGGCGGGCCGGCTCGTTATTTTGCGCATCGCTTCGGCTGCAGGGTCTTCGGCATAGACGTCACTCCCTCTTTCGTCGACATCGGCAACCGGCTTTCCGCTCTGCTCGAAATGGAGCAGGACGTGGTTATCGAGCTCGGCGACGGCCACCGGCTGCCCTACCCTGACAACATGTTCGACGGCGCAATCAGCCAGCACGTCACCATGAACGTCGCCGACCGGCGACAATTCTTCGGCGAGGCCTGGCGGGTGCTTAAGCCCGGCGGTTTCTTCACGCTCAGCGAACATGCCCTCGGGCCCGAAGGCGCGCCGCACCATCCACTGCCCTGGTCGGCGGACGGCAGCCACGAGTACCTGGTCTCGCCCGAGGAGACCAGGGCCTGCCTCGAAGACTGCGGCTTCGCCGATATTCATATCGAGGCAACCGGCGAGAAGTACCTCGCCGGCTATCGGCGCGCGCTCGAGCTGGCCGAGCGCGGTGAATTGCCGCCGCTCGGACTGCACATCCTGCTCGGCGAAAATTCGTCAGAGATCGTTCGCAACGCGGCACGCAACATCGAGGAGCGAAGAACGCACCCGATTCACGTGATCTGCAGCAAAACGGGTTGACTGGACAGCAACGGCAGGCAGCGCATCGTGATTTTCTTTCCCGACCCGGCAACGCGCCGATTCCGCCTTGACATCTAGCAGGCGCACCGGGCCCGCCGCGGCGAACAGCAAGACCTGGTCGCAGCGGGTCAACGAAACCAGCAACGCACTCGACCTCGAGGACGGCATCTTCTCAGTCGCCGATCCCGCGCAGATCGCGCTTTCGCTGAAGAAATCGGCCGAGCAAAGCCGTCGCCGCAAGTCGGAACCTTTCCGCTCGGCGATGTCGATGCTGAGCTTTTACATCAATCGCGCGGGGCGAGAGTTGCCCCGGGCACAGCGCGAAATCCTCGAGCAGGCAAAGGACGAGCTCAGGGCGCTCTACGGCAGACCCCGGCGAAACGCTCGCCCTGGCGAGCCGAGCGGGCGATAATACCGGGTCATGCATTAACATAAGCGGCAGGTGGTAACGGGGTCGAATTCATGGGAGAGGTTATCAATATCACGCGGACGCAATTCTCGGTCGGTGAACTGGTGCATCACCGCCTGTTCGACTACCGCGGCGTTATCGTCGACGTCGACCGCAATTTCCAGGCCTCGGAGGAATGGTACGAGGCGGTGGCGAAATCGCGGCCGCCGAAGCACCGGCCCTGGTACCACGTGCTGGTTCACGGCAGCGACCATATGACCTATGTCGCCGAGCGCAACCTGGAAGCCGACGACAGCCTGGAGCCGATCCGTCATCCGCTGCTCGAACAATACTTTTCCGCGTTCGACGACGGCAGGTACATCCGCATCGGCGCAAATAATTAATCTGCACGGTTTCGAAAACGGAGAGCGGGAGTCATGAAGGTATGCATCGTCGGCGCGTCCGGCAAACTGGGTAAGTACATGGTGCAGCACGCGCTGGACCGCGGTTACGAGGTGGTCGGCGTGTGCCGCGAGAACAGCGTCGGCAAGCTCGACGACTTCAAGGGGCGTATCGAGATCGTGCCCGGCGCGACCAACGACCGCGAAGTGATCCGGAAGGCAGTTGCGGGCTGCGACGGCGTGCTCACGGTGCTGGTGCCCTGGGGAGTGCAACAGTACGCGACCGGCACGGCGCAGGCCGTGCTCGACTGCGCGCCCGAGGGAGCGCGCCTGGTGTTTTCCTGCGGCTGGCACATCAGCCGCGACGGCAAGGACGTCTACCCGCTGTCGCTGCGGATTTTCGTCGCGGTATTCGGTGCGCTGGCGCGGCTGGCGCGCTTCGCCGATCTCGCCGACCAGGTGGAAGCCTGCCGGCGCATTTTCGCCAGCGACACCCGCTGGACCGTGGTGCGCGGCAGCGATCTCGAGGAGGGCGAGAGCGAGGGCCTGCCGCTCTGGAGCCGGCACGTCGGCGACCCCGTTCTGGAAAGCAACCTGACCCGGCGCATCGATTTCGCGCTGTTCATGGTGGCGGCGCTCACCGACGACGAACTCATCCAGGAAGCCCCGGCGATTGTCGGCTGCCGCTCGCCGTCGGCGATCGCGCACGCAGCCGACGGGCATGGCGAACCATGAAAGCCCGCGCCTGTCGGCATTACTCTCGGCAAACCGATACCGGAAAGATGATCATGAAAAGAATGTTTATATACGCGGCCTTGCTTGCAACACTGCCGGCGATACCGGCGGCTTCGGCCGATAACCGGGTGGCGGTGGAATTGCCGCAGATGATGCGCGAGCACATGCTCGCCAACATGCGCGACCACCTCGCAGCGATCAACGAAATCCTCGTCTACCTCGGCAACGGCGAATTCGACACCGCGGCGGAAACCGCCGAGTACCGACTCGGTATGAGTTCGCTAGAATCTCACGGCGCGAGCCACATGGCCAAATTTATGCCTCCTGCGATGCGCGAGGCCGGCACCGCGATGCATCAGGCGGCGAGCCGCTTCGCGCGGACCGCGCAGGAAGGCGACGCGCTGCCGGCTTACCGGGCGCTCGCCGACGTAACCGCAGCCTGCGTCGCCTGCCACGCAGGCTTCAGGGTCAAGCCGTGAATACGGCTCCGTGACAAGCCGACCGGGCGGGCCGAAATGAAACGCGCGATCAGCGCTTCGATGCTTGCGCTGCTAGTCTTCTCCGGCATCGGCAGCGCGGATGTCAACGGCGAGCAAGCAGCCGAAGTCGATCACTTGCTGAATTTCGTAAAGAGCTCGGCCTGCCAGTTCGACCGCAACGGCGAGATCCACGACGGCATCGAGGCCGAGTCTCATATCCGCAACAAGTACGCCTTTTTTCGCCGCAAGATCGAGACCACGGAACAGTTCATCGAGTGGTCGGCGACGAAAAGCACGATCAGCGGCAGGTATTACACGGTAAAATGCGCCGACGCCGAGTGGATAGAGACCCGGGAGTGGCTGTTGCAGGAACTCGAAAATTTCCGCCGCGGCGGTGAAACCCGGGCGGCGCCCGAAGAGAAATCGAGAATATGCTGAGCGCCGAATGTCACTGCGGCAACATCAGGCTCGCGGCCGGCGAAATGCCGGAATCGCTGACGAGCTGCAACTGCTCTTACTGCAGCCGACTCGGCGCGCAATGGGCCTACTACGCTCTGAAAGACGTCGCCATCGAGATCGGTGACAGGCCGGTCGCCGAGTACCGCTGGGGCGAGCAGACGATCACTTACCACCGCTGCGAAGGCTGCGGCTGTACCACGCACTACACTACCCTCGGCGACGACGGCAGCGACCTCATCGCGATCAACTGCCGGATGACGCCGGCCTCGGCAATTGCCGGAATTCCGATTCGCCAGTTCGACGGACTGGCAAGCTGGAAGTACCTGGACGAATAACGCGGAGCGCCGCGCAGGCATGCAGATAGACAAGGAGCGGGAAGACGATCACGCAGCGGTTCACGCACTGAACGCCGCTGCCTTCGAAACGGAAAGCGAAGCGGACCTGGTCGACGCGCTGCGCGATCAGGCAGAGCCGCTGGTCTCGCTGGTCGCCCGCGAGCGCGGCGAGATCGTCGGCCACATCCTGTTGTCGCCGGTACGGCTCGCGAACGACAGCGACGGCCTGATCATGGGACTGGCGCCGATGGCCGTCGCCGAAGAGATGCGCGGCCGCGGGGTCGGCAGCGCGCTGGCGCAGTCCGGCATCAACGCCTGTCGCGAGCTGGGCGCCGGAGCGATCGTCGTGCTCGGTCACCCGGATTACTATCCGCGCTTCGGCTTCCGCCCGGCTTCAGGATTCGGCCTGGCGAGCGAGTACGACGTGCCGGACGACGTATTCATGGCGCTCGAGCTCGTGCCCGGCTTTCTCGACGGCAAACAGGGTACAATCAAATACCATGCAGCGTTTTCGCGATTTTCGTAAACTAGCGGCCTGCTTCGGATGATTGCCGGCAACAGCGCCGGGGGACGGGAAGAGTCATGATCACACACCGTGGCGGCTGCCATTGCGGACGGGTTCGTTTCGAGTTTCGCGCGGCGGCGGACCTCAATGCCTCGGAATGTAACTGCAGCATTTGCTCGAAATCCGGCCACCGCGGCGTCATGCTGCCGCGGGAGCGCTTCAAGCTGGTTTCGGGCGAGGATTGCCTCAGCGAGTACCGCTTCGACAGCGGCGAGGCCAGGCATGTGTTTTGCCGGCATTGCGGCGTCAAGTCGTTCTACTACCCGCGCTCGCACCCCGACGGCGTTAGCGTCAACGCCAGCTGTATCGATCCCGGCACGGTCGCGAGCATGAAAATTACGCCGTTCGACGGGCAGCACTGGGAAGACCACTACCCGAAGGGTTACGCCGAAAGCTACCCGAACTAGAACCCGGTCGATGCGAAACCCGCAGGAATCCTGATGAACCCGGAAGTCGAGGCCTGTTTCTCCGCGCTGCGGCCGAGGCGTAAAGCGAGGATGAATGAGCTGCAGGGGCTTAAAGTCGAGCTGTTGCCGGGTGCGATCGTCGACATGCACTACAGGATGCCTACCTACCGGGTCGGCGACGGCCGGATTGCGATCGCCAGCCAGAAGAATTTCGGCTCGCTGTGCACCTGCGGCTACCACCACATCGAGGCGTTCAGGGCAAATCATCCGCGGATAGAAACCGGCAGGGGCTGCAACAATCTCGGTGCATCAATCTCGGGGACAGAGACGACCTGCCGGTCGAGGATTTAAAGCAGGTGGTGATGCACGCGATTCGCCACCCCAGACCGGACTGAATGCTGTAAGGCGCGCGCCGCCTTGCTGCCCGGTTTCCTGACCATCGACACACAGGAGGAAGCAAATGCCAACAGTCGACGTACAAATACTCGAGGGCGTTTTTACCATCGAGGAAAAACAGGGCCTGATCCGCGAAATCGCCCGCGCCTTCGGCAAGGTTGCCGGCAAAACCATGCAGGACAATACCTCGGTGCGGATACACGAGGTCGCCAGCGGGCACTGGGGCGGCGCCGAGTCGACCTGGACCACGGAAAAAGCGTTGCGGCTGAAGTCGGATCCGATTTAACCTGTCGCGGCGAGCGCGGTCGCAATAACCGCGCGACGCGAATCGCGGGAGCGAAGATATGAGTGACTGGGTCAGCAATGCCATCTACAAGATCGAGGCGGACTTCAAACGTTCGTCGGATACGCACCTGCTCAAGCTGGAGTTGCCGGCGCTCGCCGGCATCGACCTTTACCTGAAGGACGAGTCGACCCACCCGACCGGCAGCCTCAAGCACCGGCTGGCGCGCTCGCTGTTCCTCTACGGCCTGTGCAACGGCCGTATCGACCAGGGCACGACGATCATCGAATCGTCCTCCGGCAACACCGCGATTTCCGAGGCTTACTTCGCGCGCCTGCTCGGCCTGCCCTTCATCGCGGTCGTGCCGAAGGGTACGTCGCAGGAAAAGATCGACAAGATCACCTTCTACGACGGCAAGTGCCACTTCGTCGAACCGCGCGACATTTACGCCGAGGCCGCGCGGCTCGCCGCCGAGCTCGACGGCCACTACATGGACCAGTTCACCTTCGCCGAGCGCGCCACCGACTGGCGCGGCAACAACAACATCGCCGAATCGATATTCGCGCAGATGAGCCTCGAACCCCGTCCCGAGCCGGACTGGGTAGTCGTCAGCGCCGGCACCGGCGGCACCTCGGCAACCATCGGCCGCTATATCCGCTACCGCTCGCTGCCGACCCGCCTCTGCGTCGCCGATCCCGAAAACTCGGTATTTTATGACTATCACCGCACCGGCGACCCCGGCCTCGTCTGCGAGCGCAGTTCGAATATCGAGGGCATCGGCAGGCCGAGGGTCGAGCCCTCGTTCATCTCGTCGGTGGTGGAGCGAATGATCCGGGTGCCCGATGCCGCCTCCTACGCGACGCTGCGCTTTCTCGAGAAACTGCTGAATCGCCGCTGCGGCGGCTCGACCGGCACCAACCTGTACGCGGCCTTCCAGATCATCTCCGAGTTGAATGCCGCCGGCCAGGAGGCGAGCATCGTAACGATGATCTGCGACGGCGGCGAACGCTATCTCGATACCTACTACAACGACGGCTGGCTCGAGCAGCGCGGCTTCGATATCGCACCCTGCCTGGCGCAGCTGGACGAGTTTTACGCCACCGGGGCAATGCCGGCAATATGATTTCCGCCGGCTTCGACGGCCGCGGCAAGCCGGGATGAAAGGCGCGGGCAGCGGCAGGGTTGTCATCCTCGACCTCGGCAACGTCGTGCTCGACTGGAACGTCGATCGTATTCTGGCTGCGCTGAATACAGGCGATCACGAGCGACATCTGTTGCGCAAGGAATTGTTCGAACACCGGCGATGGCTCGACCTCGATCACGGCAAAACCTCCGAGACTGCAGTGATCGCGCAGCTATGCGATCGAACCCCTTTGAACCGCGAAATCGTCGAGGCGGCGCTGGAGACTACCCGGCAATCGCTCGTTCCCATTGCCGAGAGCGTGTCGCTGATGCAGGACATCTCCGGCAGCGGCATCGCCATGTTCTGCCTGTCCAACATGTCGCGCGAAACCTGGAGCCACGTCCGCGGCCTGCCGCTGTTCGATATGTTCGAAGGCTGCGTAATATCCGCGATCGAAGGCTGCATGAAACCGGGAGAGGAAATTTTCGAGCTGACGCTGGAGCGCTTCGGCCTGAGACCGCAGGCGACGCTGTTCATCGATGACAGCGCGGTCAATGTCGAAACCGCGCGGCGCCTCGGAATCGAGGGATTCCATTTCAGGCGCAGCCCTGCCTGCTACCGGCAGATACGGAACAGGCTGTCTTGAATATCGCAGGCGCGAGGCCGGTAAACAGACGCGAGGCGGCCAAACCATGTCCGGCCTGATCATCCTGCTAGGCGCGCTGACGCTGCTGTCCGGCCTGTCAATCCTCGCCAGCCCGGCAATCGTGTTCGGCGGGTTGCGCCGCTTCGCCGGGCGGCTGTCGCTACACCTCACCGCGGTCGCCGTCAGGCTACTGCTCGGCGTGCTGCTGATCGACCAGGCGAACCTGTCGCGCTTCCCCGCGCTGATCGCGGCGATCGGCTGGATTTCGCTCGCCGCCGCGCTGCTGTTCGCGGTTATAGGCCGGCGCAACTTCAAGCGCCTGATGTACTGGATGATCGGCATGACCGGCAAACTCGGCCGCGCCGGCGGGCTTGTCGCGGCACTGTTCGGCGCGTTTCTGATTTACGCTTTCGTCTAGCCTTGCCGGCGCAGGGCTGACGATGGGCCCGGCCTTTGAGAAAAGGCGCGCTCGGGGAGTATAATCGTGCCTCGCGAACAGGGGGGGCCATCGAATGTTTATCGTGCTGCTGAAGTTTTCCAGGAACCGCGACCAGGCGGGGCAGTTCATGGACGGTCACAACGAGTGGATTCGGCGGGGTTTCGGCGACGACGTGCTGCTGATGGCCGGAAGCCTGAAGCCAGGTCCGGGCGGCGCCGTGCTGGCGCACAACACGACGCTTGCGGAACTGGAAAAGCGAGTGGCCGCGGACCCGTTCGTGGCAGAAAAGGTGGTTACCGCCGAAATCGTCGAAATCGAGCCGGCGAAGGTCGATGACCGCCTCGCCTTCCTGCTCGGCTGAGCGTTCGTTAACCCCGCTCCGCCCGGCGATACCGGCTCTCGAGCTGGCCGCGCAGAGCCGCCAGGAGGAATCGAAATGCCTCGATACATCATGCTTTACCTCGGCGGCGATCAGCCGTCCAGCCCGGAACAGGGCCAGCGCCACTTTGCCAGATACATGGAATGGCTTGCCGCGCTCGGCGACGCCGCCGAGAGCCCGGCCAACCCGCTCGGCCCGAGCAGCACGGTTAACCCGGACGGCAGCGTCAGCGCCGGCGGCTCGACCGGCATGTCCGGTTACACCATTCTGCGCGCGGAGTCGATGGAAGCGGCGCTCGAAATGGCGAAATCCTGCCCGTTTCTCGAAATCAACGGCTCGCTGGAAGTCGCCGAACTGATGCAGATGCCGGGCGCGAAATGAGCGATTCCAGGGCTGATGCCTTCCCCAGCATCGCGCTCAGCCATTTCGAGCTGTTTGTCGCAGATGTCGGCACGATGGAGTCCTTTTACTCGCGCTTCCTGGGCTTCAGCGTTACCGATCGCGGCAAGGGCGAGCAAGGCATGGTTTTCATGAGCCGCAATCCGCACGAACACCATCAATTGGTGCTGAACCCGACTACCTTCGATCGGCAGGTAAACAGCCCCGTAGACCATATCTCGTTTCGCGTCGAATCGCTGGCCGACCTGCGCCGCTTCCACGAGTCGCTGTCGAGCGGCCCCGCCGAACCGCAAACGGTTTCCCATGGCACGACCTGGTCGATCTATTTCCACGACCCGGAGGGCAACCGCCTCGAGTTGTTCACCGATACGCCCTGGCACGTCGACCAGCCGTGCCGCTTCGAGATCGACCTGGGGCTGGACGATGCCGCGCTGATCGAGTTTACCCGGCAAGAAATCAGAAATTTACCGGGCTTCCGCAAGGTCGAGAACTGGCGCGCGCAGCATTCGGCGTCTTTAGGGAAACCCGTGGCCGAGTAAACCGACGCGGTTACTCGCGGCCGGCGCGCTTTGCGAAGTTTGCTGTCGCCGACGCTTAAGCGCGCGCGGAATAAAGAGTAGAATGCGACCAATTCCAAAATGGCAGTCGACAGCCCGAACCGAGAGAACCCTTAATTTCCGCGATGAAATGCCCGCAATGTAACCTCGATATGGACCTCCCCGCGGTGAGCGACCAACCGACCCGCCACTGTTCCGGCTGCTCCGGCACCTGGATCAGCGGCCGGGCGCTGCACGATCTGCTTGAAGACGGCGACGATCCCTCCGGTATCGCGCAAACGCTGGACTCGATGCAGGATCTCGAATTCACGCCGAGCCGGCGCCGCTGTCCGAGCTGCGCCGGGCGAAATCTGAAAGCGGTGATCATCGAAGACACCGAGCTCGACTTCTGCTCATCCTGCAAGGGACTGTTTTTCGATCCCGGCGAGCTCGAGCGCATGTTGCCGGGCGTTCACGCGCAAAGCCAGGGCCCTCGCCCGGACGGGGAAACCGGCTTCTGGGCCGGCCTGCTGCGATTCCTCGAGCGCGAATGAAAGCCGCGTCGTCCCGCGAGATCCAATCGACTCCCGGCATTGGTGACAAGCCGGGCTCGGGGAGGCCTCTGTCGTGATCGAACACGCCGGTCTCGCTTTCACCACATTCTTCGCCACCATCAGCCCGATCAGCGTGTCGGCGATGTACGCCGCGCTGACCGTGACCTCGACCGCGGCCGCCCGCCGTGCGATGGCGATACGCGGCACCATCATCGCCGGCGCCATCCTGCTGGCCTTCGCCCTGCTCGGCGAGTACCTGCTTACCGGTCTCGGCATCTCGCTGGCCGCGCTTCGAATATCGGGCGGCATCCTGTTGCTGTTGATCGGCATCGACAAGGTGTTCGCGCGCTCGAGCAACGGTGCCTCGACCAGCGAGGCGGAACAGCACGAGGCGGAGATCAAGGAGGACATCTCGGTGTTTCCGCTGGCTACACCGCTGCTGGCGGGGCCCGGCGCGATGGGCGCGACCATCCTGCTGATGGCCGATGTCAAGGGCGACCTTGTGCAACAGACCCTGGTCATCGCCGCGCTGTTTACGATCCTGTTGCTGACCCTGGCGGCGCTGTTGTCGGCGAGCAAACTGCAGAAGATGCTCGGCGTCACCGGCATGCACGTCGTCGGCCGCGTCATGGGCGTGCTGCTGGCGGCGCTGGCGGTGCAGTTCATTCTCGACGGCATCGCGCAAAGCGGCCTGGTCGGCTGACCCGGGCAAACGCCTGGCGGCCGCGGCCGACCCTGTCAGGCCGGCTTGTGTTAATCTTGGGCCGCCCTTACAGATTACCGAGCGCAAGAGCATGACCGATAACAAGCAGATTCCCTACCTGTCGGAAACCGATCTCGCCGCTCTGGGCCTGACCACGCGCGACGTCATCGATTGCATCGAGGCC
>Ga0209536_100003351_pt1 | contig 25785 bp, 16 predicted proteins | sample DeeMarSeWOR28_12_FD_187461 | JGI IMG/M metagenome (GOLD analysis project Ga0209536, IMG submission 187461) | Marine sediment microbial communities from White Oak River estuary, North Carolina - WOR-2-8_12 (SPAdes) (version 2) | ecosystem: Environmental > Aquatic > Marine > Intertidal zone >...
GCAGCCAGCACGGTCTCGAGCTCGAGCTCGACGGAGAAGGCGGTCGAAAGCCGGCGCCATTCAGCTTCGACAGCTTCATTCTCGGGCCGTGCAATGCCCTGGCCAGGGAGGCCGCGCTCGCGCTCGCCCGCCGCCGCCAACACAGCCTGAACCAGCTCTATCTGGCCGGCGCTACCGGCATGGGCAAGACCCACCTCGCACGGGCCACCGCGGACGAGGCTCGTCGCCATGCCCAGATCGGAGCGACCCGCAGGCCGCAAGGCCCGGCCGCCCCGATCGGCCCGAGCAGCGCGCGCCGCCTGCCGAGCTCGCCTGCCGGACCCGCAGCGGGCCCGGGTCAGACGGGCATCCTCTACACGACGGCCGAGCAGTTCACCAGCGAGTTCGTCTCCGCCATGCGCAACGGGCGGAACGAGGCATGGACCCGCCGCTACCGTGGCGCGATCCAGCTGCTCGTCGTCGAAGACATCCAATTCCTGGTCGGCCGCACCAAGACCCAGCTCGAGCTCTACCACACCATCGAGCATGTCCTCGACTCGGGCGGCCGTGTGCTGTTGACCGGCGACCGGCCGCCCCGCGACCTGCACGGTCTGGACGAGCGCATGCAGAAGCTCGTCGCCCGTGGCTTCGTCGCGGAGCTCGACCGACCCGACGCGATCGTCCGCCGCCACATCCTGCGCGCGAAAGCCGCGGCCGGCGGCGTGCATCTCCCCGCCGACTGTCTGGACCTGCTGGTCGACTCGACGAGCGGAAGCGTCCGCGACATCGAAGGCGTGCTGATCCAGGTCGTGACGACCGCCTCGCTGCTCGGACGTCCGATCGACCTGACGCTCACACGCGAGGCGATCGACCTGAAGTCGGGAGCCAGCTCGAAGCTCGGGCCCTGCAAGCTCGAGGTCGGCGAGGTGGTGCGCGTCGTCGCCGCGTTCTTCGGAATGCGTCCGGAGGCGCTGGCCTCCCGGTCAAGACGCCGCGACGTGCTGATCCCGCGGCAGCTCTCCATGTACCTGGCGAATCGTTACACCGAGGCCTCGCTCGCCGAGATCGGGCGCGCCCTCGGACGCGATCATCCCTCGGTTCGCAACGCGATCAAACGGATCGAACGCCAGGTGCTCGAGCACGCGCCGATCCGCTATCAGGTCGAGGCCCTCTCCGAACGACTCGAGGCCCATCTCGAAGACACGGGACGCTAGGCGACCCGACTCCCGCGACTCCTCACTCCGTGGCGATGTAGCAAGACGCCAGCCTTGCTACGAGATGCCCGCCCGAACGCAGCAAGCGGGGGATCAGGCCGCGGGGGCGGCGCCAGCGATCGGCACAGGCTGGACGGTCTCGAGCGACTTGCGCCAGCGTGCGGGGCCCGAAAGATCCACGTCGCGAGCCGGCTCGCGCGACGGCGGATCGAGCGCCGGATCCTCGAAGCGCGCGACCGTCTGGTAGAGCGTCGTGCGCTCGACGGGTACGCGGCCGATCTCGCGGATCAAACGCCTGAACTCTTCCGGCGGCGTATTCTCGCCATGGTCGGCCCCGGACTCCCGGCTGATCGATTCCTCCATGAGCGTCCCGCCGAAGTCGTTCGCACCCGCGCACAGCGCCATCTGTCCGAGCTTGTGGCCCATCTTCACCCACGAAACCTGGATATTCGTGATATGCGGCCGCAGGAAGAGCCGGGACACGGCGATCATGCGCAGATCTTCCTCCATCGAGGGCCCGGGCCGCGCGCCCATCAGGTTGTAGAGCAGGTTGCGCTCGTGAATGAAGCCGAGCGGAACGAACTCCGTGAAGCCGCCCGTCTCCTTCTGGATCTCGCGCAGCAGCTCCAGGTGGCCGGCGATGTGGTGGGGCTTCTCGATATGCCCGTACATGAGCGTCGAGGTCGAGCGCAGCCCGATCCCATGGGCCGCCTTGATGATCTCGACCCAGCGGTCCGTCTTCAGCTTGTTGGGTGAGAGGACGTCGCGGATCTCGTCGTCGAGGATCTCCGCCGCCGTCCCGGGCATCGTCCCGAGGCCCGCGTCCACCAGCCACTGCAGATAGTCGGAGAGCTCCATCCCGCTCTTCTTGTGTCCGAAGTCGATCTCCTCGGGCGAATAGGCATGGATGTGCAGGTCGGGATAGGCCGTCTTCACGGCCCGCAGAATGTCACGATAATGCTCGTGGTTCTTGTTCGGGTGGATGCCGCCCTGGATGCAGACCTCGGTCGCACCCCGCTCGATCGCGTCCTGGCACTTGGCGAGGATCTCCTCGTGGCTCCGGTCGAAGGCCTCCTCCCGGTCGTCCTTGTGGCGAGCGAATCCGCAGAACGAGCACCCGACATAACATACGTTCGTGAAGTTGATGTTGCGGCACACCACGTAGCTCACGTCGTCTCCGCAATCTCGCTGTCTCGCGAGATCGGCGGCGGCGATCAGGGCATGGAAGTCCATCCCCTGCACTCCAAGCAGGCGCTCGGCGTCGGCCTTCGAGAGCTCCCTGCCTTCGAGAGCACCCTCGAGGAGAGCGCGCACGTCGGGGGATACGGCGGAAGTCAGTTGGTCGAACATGCTAGGCGGCCTCCTCGGACTGGTCGTTACGCTGCGCATAGCCCTCGTCGTTGGCATATCTAGGCAGCAGTGCCCGCACCTGCGGGTCGAAGAAATCGGGTCGTTCGAGAATCCAGTCCGGATAGACGGGACCTCGTTCGAAAAGCTCGAAGCCAGCGGCTTCGGTGTCCTCGCGCAGCTGGCGCAGGGCCGGCCAGGGGGCTTCGGGGTTGATGAAGTCGACGGTGACGGGCGAGACCCCTCCCCAATCGTCGACTCCCGCGGCCAGCAGCCGCGGCAGCATTCCCTGGCCGAGGTTCGGCGGCGCTTGAACGTGGACCGCCGGAGGCAGGATCAGCCGCGCCATCGCGACCCACCCCACGACGCGATCGTCGTCGAGCGGTGATGCCGCCCGCATCTTCGTACCGGGCTTCGGATGGAAGGGCTGGATGATGGCTTCCTGGATATGCCCGTAGCGCGCGGCGAGATCCGCGATCACCAGCAGCGTATCGACGCGCTCGGCATCGTTCTCGCCGATCCCGAGCAGCATGCCGCTCGTGAACGGGATGCGAAGCTCTCCCGCCTCTTCGTGCATCCGGATGCGGGTCGCGGGCTCCTTGTCGGGCGCGTGGAAATGCGGGCCACCCTTTTCGCGCAGCCTCCGACTCGTCGTCTCGAGCATCAGCCCCATCGAGGCATTCACGGGTCGCAGCCGCGCCATCTCCTCGCGCGTCAGGATCCCCGCGTTCGTATGAGGCAACATGCCCTTCTCGAGGGTCACGCGGCATGCCTCGACCAGCAGGTCCGTCGTGCTCGAATAGCCGCGCTGACCGAGCATCTCGCGATAGCTGCCGTAGGCGATCTCGGGCTTGTCGCCGAGACACATCAGCGCTTCGATGCAGCCCGTCGCCACACCGCCCCGCACGACCTCTTCGACCTCGTCGAGCGAGTACGTATGGGCCTCGGCAGAGTCCGGCAGCTTCGCGAAGGTGCAGTAGGAGCAGCGATTCCGACACAGATTCGTGAGCGGAATGAAGATGTTGCGGCTGACCGTCACGCGATCACCGGTCTGGGCGCGCTTGATCTCGCGGGCCCCCTCGCAGAGCACCTCGCGAATCGAGGCGTCGTCCAATCGCTTGCTCAGGCGCTCGGCCGGCTCGCGTTCGAGCGGTTGGCCTCCGACGACATCCGCGACCCAGCGCTCGACCTGCGCCCGGTCGGGTGGGCCGAGACGGGACGGCGTCGCGCTCTGTTCGGTCGAAATCGGTTCCGCGTCGGCCCTCGCTGATCGCTCGGCCTGCTCGGAGTCGTGCACGGGGGTCTCCAGAATCGGGCGGGCCTCGAAGGATACGGCCTTCATGCGCTCGTCGCTCTAACCGCGCCGGAATCGGGGCGCTCGGACACCGGTCTCGCCTCCGGTGCAGCGACGCGGTCGCCGGATCATCACACAGGCGCCCCGGCAACCGCAATCCGCCCGCCAGCCGGGATCGCCTGCGACAGCTTTGGTCGCCCGCAAGGGCCGGCTCCCAGGGGGACCGGCTCCATCCTCTCTTCAAGCGCTCGCGGCCGCGGCCCGAAAAGGATCGTTCGGTCCGCGGCCGCGCAGGCCGAATAGCCGAAGGATAGGAACGCCACCGCCACCGCCACCCGCGGCCGCTCCGCCCGCGACACCGGAAGTCGATGAACAACCCCCTTCGCAGCCTCGCCGGCCGAATCACGCTGCTCGTCTTCGTCGCGACGCTGACCAGCTCGCTGATGGTGTCGTGGATCTCGCTGCAGTCGCTCGACGGTTTCCTGCGCAAGAAGATCGATCAGCGTTTTCCGCTGGTCGCGCACCGTGTCGTGAACGAGCTCGAGCAGTGGTACGACCTGCGGGAGCGGGAGATCGAGGTCTTCGCCGACAGCACGATCCTCGCTGAATCGGTCGCCGGACTTCGCCAGGGCGGCCCCGCCGCGTCCCGCATTCGCGAGGAGGCCGAGCAATACCTGCGCTACGTGCTCGACGGCTTTCCCCATCTGGAGCGTCTGGTGCTGGTCTCCGCGGACGGCGAAAGACTGCTCGAGGTCGGGCCGGGCGATGCGCTGCCTGCCGAGCTGCTGGCGACGGAAGAGATCCGCTCGAGTCAGACGAAGATCGGAGAGGCCCGGCCGCTCGGAGATCGGATGGTCCAGATCGCTTCGGTGCCGATCACCGATGCCACCGGCCGCCCGACCGCGCGCCTGCTCGCGACGATCGAGGTGGCTTCGCTCGAAACGATTCTGCACAGCGACGAGCTCGGAGAGAGCGCACAGATCTATCTCGTCGACCGCGATTGGCGTTTCCTCGATCCACCCGAAGGGGTCGAGCCCGACAGCCTCTACGACGGCGATCGGGCGCTGACCGGCGCGACCTCTACGGTCGCCTACTACGAGGGCCCCTTCGGCCAACGCGTCGTCGGGACGCAGATCGTCTTTCCGCGCTTCCGATGGCTACTCGTCATCGAGCAGCCCTACGACGACGCCTTCGCGCCGATCGTTCGGTCCATGAGTCGCGTCGTGCTGCTCAATATCGCGATCGTACTGCTGGTTGGACTGGCGGCCTTTCGCATCGCCGGCTCGATCGTGAAGCCGCTGCACGCGCTGTCAGATGCGGCGAAGCGACTCTCGCGCGGCGAACGAGAGGTCGAGATCGACGAGGCACGGCGGTCATCGGAGGAGGTCGATGTCCTCACCCGCACCTTCAACGAGATGAGCCGCGGCCTCGGACGCAATGCCCGCGAGCTCGAGGAGAACCAGCGGCAGATCGAGGCAGCCAATCAGGAGCTCGTGGCGAAGAACGAAGAGCTGTCGAACATGAACCTGGTGCTCGAGCAGCTCTCGATCACGGATGGTCTGACGAAGCTCCACAACCATCGATACTTCCAGGAGGCGCTCGCCGCCGAGTGCCGCCGAAGCACCCGCACCGGAGATCCCCTGTGTCTGGTGCTCATCGACATCGACTTCTTCAAGAAGTGGAATGATCGCCTTGGCCATGCGGGTGGCGACGAGATCCTGCGACGCATGGCGGAGATCCTCCATCGATCCGTACGCGAGACCGACCTGCTCGCACGCTACGGCGGCGAAGAGTTCGCGCTCCTCGCCATCAACACCGACCTGGCGGGCGCCGCCGCTCTCGGCGAGAAGATCCGGCAGGCGGTCGAAGCCACGTCGTTCGTCACCGACGTGCCGAGCGAGCGGGAGCCGCTCACGGTCAGTGTCGGCGTCGCGGCCTACGCCGGCGATCGCAAGCAGCTCTTCATCGATGCGGACGAGGCGCTCTACGCGGCCAAGGACGGCGGGCGCAACCGACTGATCGTGGCGCCGCCCTCGGCCGACGGCTCCGCGATCGATCAGGCCGACGCGAACGATTGACCCGCGCTCAGGGTCGCGAGGCCGGCGCGGGCATGGACTGCGCCTCGTCGTCGTCGAGCACCAGCGCATCGAGCAGCTGGCGATGGATCCAACCCACTGGTCCACCGATCACCTGCACCAGGGTCCAAGCGCCTTCCCTCGCCTGCTCGATCACGGGCGTGCGAGCGGGCAGGACCGAGAGCACCAGATCATCGGTCGAAGGACCCGCGCGCAGGTTCACGCGCTCGGCGCGAATCATCTGGGCGTTGGGCGACGCGCGAACCTGCTCGGCCTCGAACAGCATGGCATCAGCGACACGCCGCGCGCGGTAGACGAAGAACAGCGCCGCACCGAAGTTCCCCTCCTCGACCTGACGTTCGGCCTCCACGATCTTCCGCCGCGCGCCGGCCACCGCCTCGGCGCGCCACGGAGCGCGGGCGGCTGCGCGCTCCACCTGGATCCGCGTCACCGCCAGGGACGAGACGGCATCCGCGCGGGTGTGATTCGCCGCCAGACCCGATTCAGCCTCGACCAGAGCGGCCTCGGCCTTCTCGAGGTCGTCCTGCAAGCGCTCGATCTCGCGCTCGAGATTCTGCGCCCGGTCGGTCTCGGCCTGCCTGAAGAGCTCCGCCTGCGAGTCCTCCGACCGAGGCCGTGCTTCCGCGCAGGCCGCCGCCGCAGGCCCGCGTTGCGTCGCCGTCGGTGCCCCGCTCTCCGGCCAGGACGCGCAGCCTGCGAGCAGCACCGCCAAGAAGAGCGTGTAGGCCAGCGGGAATCGATGTCGGAAGGGGCGAAGATGCATGAGGAGCCTCTGGATGACGCGAGCGAGCGTCACGCCCGAGCGGACTCAGTCGGAGGCGCTTCGCTCGCGGTCGGCTCCCCAACGCCGATGGGTCCAGATCCACTGCGCAGGCAGAGCCCTGATCTCTGTCTCGATCGCAGCGGTGACCGTCTGAAGGTTCCGCCGCAAGACCTCCTCGTCTTCGGCCGCACCGCGCTCGAGCTGGAGCGGAGCATGAATCGTCAGCGTGTAGTGGCGCGCGTCCGGATTCCGGGTGGCGCAGGCGATCAGTACGGGGGCGCCCACCCGATCCGCCAGCTTGAGGGGCCCGAAGCGAGTGCGAGCCGGGCGACCGAAGAAATCGACGATCATGCCCTCCTCTCGGCGCGCGCGCTGATCGAGCAGTGCCAGCACGCTGCGCCCCGCCTGGAGCGCACGAATGAACTGCACTCCGGCACGACGCCCCATGGCGATCTGCTCGATCGGGTGACCGGCCAGGGTGTCGTCGCGCGCACCCGGCGTTCCGCTCCGAACCGCCTGCAGCGCGCGCTCGAGCGCTGGCTGGCGCAGGCCGCGATAGATCGCCGAGACGGGCACACCGAGGGCGGCGAGCCTGGCGGCCCCGAGCTCCCAGTTGCCCAGATGTGGACCGATCACGACGGCCCCCGTGCCGCCCGCTTCGCGCACGGCCTGCTCGAGGTGATCCAGGCCGACCACCTCGACGCGATCGAGCATCGTCGCGCGGTGTCGACCGAGCATCAGCAGGAGCTCTGCGAGACCCTGTGCCAGATGGACGAAGACCTCGCGCGTCCAGCGCTCGCGCTGCTCCGAGTCCTCTGCCGGGAAGGCCGAAGCCAGCTGCTCGCGGACGCGATGCGTGCGCGGCAGGCCGAGCACGGGCCAGACGCGACCGACAGCGCGACCGGCGCGGAGCGTGCGCTCGATCCCCAGCCACTCCGCGAGGCGGATGGCCCCGCGAAGCACCAGCACGAGCAGGCCGTCGGCAATCCGGTCGCGCGCCGAGCGAGCCCCGGCCTGCGCAGCGCTCCCCGCTCCCTTCATGGCCGCGCGTGACTCAAACGTCTCGCGACGCTTCGTCCAGGGCGGCGATCAGACGCGGGCGCAGGTCCTGCGGCTCGAGGATGGCGGAGAGCGATCCGACCTCCATTGCCCGCTGGACGGTGTGGACCGAGTCGAATTCCGCCGCCATCGCGGCCTGCTTCTCGAGCGTGACCTCGCGCAGCACGGCCTCGAGCTCCGCCCGATTCTCCTCCGTCGGACGCCGCCGCACGAGATCGTTCTTGTCCTTCACGCGCGGATCGTCGAGGGCCTGCGCCTGGACCTCGCGGCTGAACACGACCGCAGCCGCCGGGCCCCCGCCGATCACGGAGGCGTAGGAGCCCGTGAGTGCGACCGCCTGCATCTCGTCGTTCAGCTCCTGCGAGAAGACGACGTAGGCTCCTCCGTGATAACGCGAGACCACGACGAAGTAGATCGGCCCCTGGAAGTTGACGACGGCACGAGCGATCTCGGCGCCGTTCTCGAGCTGGATCTTTCGCAGCGACTCCGGCGAGCCATCGAAGCCCGACAGGTTCGCCAACACCACGACCGGTCGGTTACCGGAGGCCGCGTTGATCGCGCGCGCGACCTTCTTCGATGATTGCGGAAAGAGCGTGCCACCGTTCCAGGCTTCGGGTCCGTCGACCGGATGGTAGCCGTCGCGCGGGACGTTCCTGCTCTCGATCCCGATCAGCGAGACCGGCTTCCCACCGATATGCGCGTCCCAGACGATTGCGGTCTCTGCACCCACCCAGGCATTCCAACGCTCGAGGTGCCCACCGTCGACGTCGACCACCGACTTCATGACCGCCCGCATCGAAAAGGGCCGCTTGCGTCCGGGGTTCGTGGCGTCGTCGAAGAGCTCGCCGATCGTCGCGAGACCATCCGCGTCCTCGGGCGCGATCGGCGTGTCGCCGATCGATCGATCGCTGGAATCCGTCGTCGCGAAGTCGCGCGGACCCGACTCACCGGGCACGACGTAGGTATAGCGATAGTGTTCGTAGAGGATGCGATAGGCGTCGGCGAGATTGCGGGCGAAGTACTGGGCCTCGCCGTTCGGCCCCATGATCCGTTCGAAGCCGCCGATGGCGATCTCGTCTTCCGCCGCGACGCCGCCCGAGGCTTCGAGCGCCGCGCGCCCCGTCAGCACCATCGAGCCGTTCTGGGTCATGATCAGGACGCCGCGCGTGTGCATCAGCATGGTCGCCAGCGCGTCCCAGTAGCTCTGCGCACCGACGTTCACGCCCTGCACGATGACGTGCACGACGCCACCGGCCTGGGTGAAGGTGACGATGCGCCGAACGACCCGCGCGGTCGCGTCGAGGTTCTCTGTGCCGCTGTCCATGGCGATCTTCGCGCCGGAAGAGACCGGCACCCACTCGACTGGCACGCCGAGGGATTCCGCCAGATCGAAGGCCGCCACGACCCGATCGCATTCGGGTCCGGAGAGCGAGCCCATGCCCATCGTCGGGTCCGACAGCACGAGCACTCGCAGCATGCCCTCGGGAACCTTCTCGGTCGGCGTTCGGATCAATCCGAAGACCACACCCGATACGTTCTCTCCATAGGGCCTGCCGCCCACGCTCCTGGCGAGCGGTCTCTGGCTACTGGGATCGAGATCGTATTCCTCGAACTCTCCGTCCGAGCGCGTCCCGTCGTCAGACTCGCTCGTCAACATCTTCACGATCTCGTAGGGGTAGATGAGCCGCCGCCGTCGCGCGGCCACGACCTTCCTCTGATAATCGTCCGCCGGCATCAAGCGATCATCGTGCGGCGCGCGCCAATCGATCTCGAGCTGCTCGCCGGTATCCGAGATCACCAGCTCGCTCGGAACAGGCGGGGCGTCGGGGTTCTCGCGATCGAGCCGATTCAACCTGACCAGGACCTTCTCGAGACCGAGATGTCGCGTGGCGGGCGCGAGGCGACGCGCGATCTCGCTCGCCACCTCGGGCTCGACGAAGATCGCCGGTGCCACGAAGATCGCGATGCGATTCCACTGAAGTCGGCGCCGTGGGTCGTGGGTCTGCAGGATCGTGCGCAGCCGACGGGCCGCGCGATTGAAGACCCGCTCGAAGGTCGCGAGATGATGGTAGAGCTCTCGGCCCGGCTCGGGCGAGCGATCCCGAGCGTCCGCCAGCACGAAGACGCGCTCATCGGCGGGCGCGTTCCGGGCGCGCCCGTGAAAGGCGTAGATGCCTTCGTCGGACTGAAGCCGTTCGAGGTCGAAGTTCGCATAGCGTTCGAGACCGATCCGCATGGCGGTCTCGGGGTGCAGGTCGTAGTACTCGGAGGCCTGCTCGAGCCGACCCTGCCGATTGACCAGGGTCCGATAGACATCGCCCTCGCCGTCGGGGGTCAAGCCACCGACCGTCATCCGTCCGTCGAAATCCAGGTCCGCATAGCGCGATTCGAGCGCGCCGAGAATCTCGTCCCAGTCGATCTCGTCCACCTTGGGGATCAGGTACTCGAGCGCCGCGATCGGCGTGTCGGGATCATGCTCGCGCAGGGACGCGGCTCCGCGAACGAGCCGGCCCATCCAGAGCGCCGTGTCGCTGGCGGGCCCTGTCGCGGCGAGGACGACGCCCTGACCCTCGTACTCGACACAGTGGATCGGCTCGCCATCCACCCGCACGGCGCGATACGCCACCGGATGACGGGGCGCATAACGTCGCTGGACGTGTGCCGCGAGCGCGATCGCGCGACGATTCGGGTCTTCGCCCGAGATCCATCGTCCGACGCGCTCGAAGACCAGGCGCGGCGACGAGGCGACCTCGAGCAGCACGCCGGAAGGCGGTGCGACGAGATCCATCTCCGCGGCGGCGAGCCACTCCTCTACCGAGCTCGAGGATCGCTTGGCACGCTCTTCGATCCCGGGCTGCTGGAAGATCACGTAGGACGCTTCGAGCGCGGCATCGGCCACGGGGTCGGTCACCTGCGGACGCATCCGCGCGATCCGCGTCAGCGCCCGCGCGAGCTGATCATCGTCACCGAGGTAGATCCCGCTCTGCGCGACGGCGCTGATGCGTCGCAGCACGCCGAGGATCAGCGATAGCCGCAGCGTCTTGTCCGCCTGGCACGAGAGGATTCGCAGCAGCGCCCGCCGCAAATCATCCGTCGCGCTCAACTTCGTGACGCCGTAATGCCGGAGCGCCGCGCGAACGAGGTCGAGATAGCCCTCGTCGATCCCGGCGCCCTCGGCCTCGATGCGGCGCAGGAACATGCGCAGTCGAGCACTGTTCGAGGGTCCCGATTCGCCCGAGATCGACGCGCTCGGCGCCCGGATCGAGAGCAGCTCGACATCCGCGAAGGCGCTGACCTCGTGTCGGATCTCACCGAGCTCTCGCGAGAAGGCCTCCGAGATGTTCTCGGGGAGCGGCGCCTCGAGAAAGGCGGTGAGCGATTCCGCCCGATCCGGATTCGCGTCGTATCCGAGCAGCACGCGCCGGACTTCCTCGCGGATCGCGTCGATCGCGGCGCGCCGATTCTGGAGTGCTGCCTGATCCGCACGCTCGAGATCCGGTCGGCCGAGCGGCTTATCGCCCTCCGGCTGGAAGAGCAGCGCGAGCGGATCGACCTGCGCCGGCAGGCTGAGCCGAGCCCGCTGCTTGTCGTCGGCGTCCTCCGCAGCGGATTCCTCGATCACCAGGATCACGTCGCCCGCCGCGACCTGCTGGCCCTTCTGGGCCGTGATCTCCTTGATCGTTCCGCTGACCGGGGCCTGGAAGCCGATCTCCATCTTCATGGCCTCGAGCAGCCCGAGCGGCTGGCCGGCCTCGACGACATCGCCCACGGCGACCTGGATCGACACGACGACCGCCGGAGTCCCGGCGCGAACCTGGCCGGCGGTCTGCGAACCGAAGCGGAACGGATGCCCCTCCACCTCGAGCCGGAGACCGCGATCGTTGGCGTCGTAGATCACCCGGCGGACGCGATCGTCGATGATCAGACGTGCGGCGTGCTCGCCCTCCTCGCGCATCAACGCGCCGACGGCCACACCCTCGAGGTGGACGCGGTAGCGCCAGGATCCGATGGCGTAGACCTTCAGGCGATAGCTCTCCGACCCGAACGTCAGATCGATCTGCTGACCTTCGGGCGAGGGCAGACGATCGACTCGCTGATCGGTGAAGACCCCTGTACGAAGCGTGCGGCGGTTGCGCTGATAGGAGAGGATCGCGGCGGCCACCAGCGCGTCCTCCGCGAGCTCCGGATACGATTCCGCGATCGAAGGACGCTCCGCACTCCAGCGATCGAGCCATTGGGTGTCCACGGCGCCGGCGCGAAAGGCCTCGCTCTCGAGGATCGAGAGCAGATAGCCCTTGTTGGTCGCGCCACCCTCGACGACGAGCTCCAGGTCGCGCAGCGAGCAGGACAGCCGCGCGATCAGCTCCGCCCGATCGTCGCCGACCGAGATCACCTTCGCGATCAACGAATCGAAATCCGACGAGATCACCGAATCGGTCGTGACGCCCGAGTCGACGCGCGTATGCGGACCGAGCGCTGGCTCGAAGAGGGCGATTCGACCGGGGGAAGGCAGGAATCCTTCGTCGGGGTCCTCGGCGCAGACGCGGGCCTCGAGCGCGAGACCGCGATTCGCCCGGGGAATCTCCGCGATCGATTCGCCGCGCGCGATGCGAATCTGGATTTCGACCAGGTCGACGTCGGCGATCAGCTCGGTGATGCCGTGCTCGACTTGAAGTCGCGGATTCACCTCGAGGAAGAAGAAGTCGTCGCCGGTCAGCAGGAACTCGACCGTACCGACCCCGGAATAACCGACGTGTTGGACGAGGTTGACCGCCGAGGCTTCGAGTCGACCCAGCAGCTCGTCCGACAGACCGGGCGGCGGGGCCTCCTCGAGGACCTTCTGATGACGGCGCTGAACGGAGCAATCCCGACAGCCGAAGGCCTTGGCGTTTCCGTGTTGATCGGCCGCGATCTGGACCTCGATATGACGACCGCCTTGAACCATCGCCTCGACGAAGAGCGCGCCGTTGCCGAAGGCCGACTTCGCCTCGGCCTGTGCGGAACGAAAGGCCTCCTTGATCTGATCGGCGCTGCGCACGATTCGAATGCCGCGCCCGCCGCCGCCCGCCGTGGCCTTCAGGACGACGGGAAAGCCGATCCGCTCGGCGTGACGGAGGGCGTCGTTCTCGTCCTCGAGCTCGCCGCCGCTCCAGTCCGTGACGGGCACCTGGGCGCGCTCGGCGAGCAGCTTCGACGTGATCTTGTCTCCGAGCGAGCGCATGGCCGCGGCGCTCGGCCCGAGAAAGATGATCCCCTCGGTCGCGAGACGATCGACGAAGACCGGGTCCTCGGCCACGAAGCCCCAGCCTGGCCAGACGGCGTCCGCTCCGACCTTCTTGAGCGCGGCGATCACGCCGTCGTGGTCGAGATAGGCGGCGACCGCCCCGTTCGCCGATGGAAGCTCGATCGCGCGATCCGCTTGACGCACGAAGGGCGCGTCGCGGTCGGGCGGAGTGAAGAGCGCAACGACCTCGAGCCCCCCTCCCTCGAGCGCGCGCAAGCTCTTCGCCGTGCGCAGACAGCGCACGGCGGACTCACCGCGATTCACGATGGCGAGCCTCTCGATTCTTCGCTGCTTCGGTTCCGCGACGGTCTCCACGTTCTCTTCTTCTCCTACGCTCATCGAATCACTCCGCCCACCGTCGAACGAACGTCCGCGAGGGTCTCGAAGGGATTCGACTCGTCACGATCGGCCTTCACCTCCCGCGGCTCACCCGCTGTCACCACGACGCTCGACGGAAGTCGTTCGGATCGAAGCGTCATCGCGCACGCCACCCAGCCACCGTGATGAGAGAGCGAGATCGCCATCGGGCTGACTGCACCGTCGATCTCGACCAGCGGAATCCGTCCGCGTCCCGTGATCGCGACCCGCTCCGACTCGATGCCGAGGTCCCGCGCGATTCGACGCCTGGCGAGCTTGCGTACGGCCGCGCTCGACTCCGCCTCGTTGGCGACCGGGCCGACCGCCGAGACGACCGCGTGCCAGTCGGCGCCCGCAGGCAGCGCCACCACGTGCACGAAGTCGTCCGTCTCGAGGCTCCGCAGCTCGAGCTCCTGGATGCCCTGCCCGATCGGCTCGGGCAGGACGAGCTGACCCGAGCGCTCCGCCCGATCGCCCGGCAGTGAAGTCGCTGCGCCGAATTTCGGCACCAGCGCCCTGGGCGAAAAAACGAAGCCCGCATCGAGCTGCTTCGCGAGCTTGTAGGCCGCTTCCTTGGCCGCCCAATGCGCCCAGCGGCGCGCCAGAGGCCGCGCATCCCGCTCGATGGCACGACGCTCGACGGGCGCGAAGACCCGCTCGTCGAAGCGCGCCCGAAAGCTCTCGGGCTGCGCGTCAGGATCGTGCAGGTCGACGACGTCATTGCCGAGCATCGAAGTAGTCTTCCTCCATGCGGATCAGCTGACGCACGATCTGCTGGGCGAGATCGCGGGAGCGTCGCACGCCCTTCGCATCGCTCTTGGGCTCGATGCAGGCGATTTCGACGTCCATCGTGTCTCCCTTCGCCGGATAGTCACCCCAGGTCTCCTGCCGGCGACCGCGCATGTACACGCAGAGCACCCGGCAGCCGGGCACGGCGCCCACGATCCGACCGACGCCCCACGCCGCCGCGGACTCCTCGACGCGACCCGAGCGACTGCGACCCGCCTCTGGAAAGAGCAACGCCGTCTCGCCGCGCCCCAACAGGTATTTCACCCGCACGAGCACGCCACCCACCTCTTCCCTGGCACCGCCGCGCGTGATCGGAATGCACTTGGCCAGGAAGATCAGCAGCCGCGAGAGCCAGGTCCGCCCGAAATTCGTCGATTCGGGCGTGTTCCAGGGCAGCTCGTCCGGATGGCGAAGCCAGTAGAAGCCCGAACCGAGCGCCCAGGCGATGATGAACGAATCGACGAGCGTCAGGTGATTGGCACAGACCAGCATCGGTGCGTCGGTCTGCGCGCGGATCTGCCGATACTGCCGTCGCAACCGGGACACGTTCGCGATCCGGTAGCGAAAGTGGAATCGCATCACGAGCACCGACGCCGTCACCCAGAGAGGTCCAGCGAGCATGCTGACGGCGCGCTGCACCGCGTGCCTTCGCACCATCTCGCGATCGAAGGCCGCGGGCGCGGCCTTGCGACTCGCCTCTCGACCGGCCCTTCGACCCGACTCTCGACCGGGCCCCTGACCGGCCGCCTGGCCCGAGACCCCGCTGGACGCTCGATCCAAAGCACGAGTCGACCCGGCTCGGTCCGTCACGCTGCTCGCGTGGTCGGACCGCGGTCCCTCCTCCGGCTCCTGTCCGCCGCCCGTTACCGACGCCATGTCACGTGCCCAGCTCCATCACCGCGATCGGTCTAGAGCTTCCCCGAGATCAGGTTGACCGCGTCGCCGACGGTGTTGACCTGATCGACGTCCTCGTCCGCGATCTCGATGTCGAAATCGTCCTCGAAGGCGATCACGACGTCCACGAGTCGAGCTGAATTCACCTTCAGGTCCTCGAGGATATTCGTTTCCATCGAGACGTTCTTGAGCGCCGCTTCGTCCTTGACCCAGGGCGTGAGAATCTTGACGACACGTTCCATCACTTCCGACTGTTCCATCGAACTACTACTCCTTCATGATTCCGGCGCGCGGCGGAAAGCCCCCCGTTCGACCCGAATCCGTCTCGTTCAATCTGCCGCGACCAGCTCTTCCGGCCGACCATCCATCATCCATCTCCATGCGACTGCCTCGACCGCCCGCGCCGGTCGAGTCGCGGGCCGCACCATCAGATCGCGTAGCGCTTGAAGACCAGACAAGCGTTCACGTCCCCGAAGCCGAATCCCGCCTTCACGAGCACGTCGAGGTCCGGCAGCTCGCGCAGCTCGTGCGGAATCGACGCCGCGTGCGGCGCGATCTCCGGGTGTACGTCCTCGCAGTTGATCGACGGGTGCACGAAGCCGTGCTCGACCATCAACACGGACGCGACGGACTCGATGCCGCCCGCCGCGCCCAGGGCGTGGCCGATCATGCTCTTGGTCGCCGTGATCGGCGGCAGCTTCCCGGGCTCGCGAGCGAGCGCCCTTGCCCAGGAGCCGACCTCCTTGGGATCCGCGCCCGTGGCCGTCAGGTGGCCGTTGATCGCGTCGACGTCTTCGGGGCCGAGACCCGCGTCGGCGAGAGCGTCGGCGATGCAGCGCTGTACGCTGGTCGGATTCGGGGCGGTCATGCTGCCGCCCATCCGGTGGCCGCCACAGTTGACGGCGCCTCCTGCGAGCTCCGCGTGGATCCGTGCGCCGCGCGCGAGCGCGCTCTCGAGACTCTCGAGCAGCACGACGCCGGCGCCGGAGCCCGGAATGAAGCCGCCGGCGCTCGCCGAGAGCGGGCGCGAGGCCTTCTCGGGCTCGTCGTTCGAGCCGCGATTGAGCACGCGCATCGCGTCGAAGCCCGCCCAGATGTAATGCGTCGCCGCCTCGGCCCCGCCGCATAACATGCGATCGGCCAGGCCGGCCCGGATTCGCTCCATGCCCATGGCCAGCGCCTCGGTCCCGGTGCTGCAGGCGCTCGAGTTCGTGGTGACCTGGTTGCCGAGCGCGAGCTGACCCGAGATGCGGGCCGAGATCCCGCTCGCCATCACCTGCTCGACCGCGGTCGAGCCCATGCGCCGCACCTTGCCGGCATTCGTGAGCGGCACGACGACCTCGGCGATCGTATCCATCCCGCCGATTCCGGTCCCGAGGATCGCGCCCGAGCGCCAGTCCACCTCGTCCGAATCGGGCGACGGTCGTTCGAGGCCCGCGTCCTCCCAGGCCTCGATCGCAGCCAGGCTCGAATAGCGATGGTTCATGTTCATCGCCATCAGCTCTTCTTCGCTGAACGTCTTCTCGCAGAGCGCGTCGACGCCCTCGGGCGTCCCCGCCACGGTGCAGCCGAACTTGGCCTCTTCCATGGAGTCCTGATGCTTGAGCCCCGAACGCCCCGCGCGTAGCGCCGACTCGAAGTCGGCGACGCCATTGGCGTTGGGCGCGATCACGCCGAGGCCCGTGATCACGACGCGCTTCTTGTGTCCGGCAGCGCTCATCGCGGTACTCCCATGCCCGAAAGCTCACCCGAGCAGACGGTCGTGCCGTCATCGAGCTTCATTTCGAATGACGCCCGCAGCTTCTTGCGGCGCCAGAACTTGATTCGTCCGGTCGTCGTGACTCGATCTCCCGGTCGGACGGTGCCGGAGAAATCGACGTTGCAGTCCGTGAAGATGGTCAACAGCTTGTCGACCTCTTCCCGGGAAGTCTCCCGAGCGTAAAGGTAGATCCCAAACGCCACCACGCTCGCCTGGGCCGCGGTTTCGATGAGGATCACGCCCGGCGTGATCGGATTGCCAGGGAAATGTCCGCGATAGAAGTCCGCCTCCGGACTGAAGGTGTAGCGCGCGACGATGTGCTCCTCGTCGAGCTCTACGATCTCGTCGATGAACCGGAAGGGCTCCTGCTGGGGAACCATCGCCAGGACGTCCCCCGTCGACAGGATCTCGCCCTTGGGGTCTTTCCCGTCCCCGTCAGCCGCCATACATGCCTCCGTTCACGTGGAGCACGCTGCCGTGGATATAGCTGCCCCGGGTCGCCAGGAAGGCCACGACGTCGGCGATCTCGTCGGCGTCGGCGACTCGACCCAGCGGCACCTTCGCCAGGATCTGCTGCTGGACCTCCTCGGGCAGCTCGTCGGTCATCTCCGTCTCGACGAAGCCCGGCGCGATCGAATTGACGAGGATCTCACGCCCGACCAGCTCGGCCGCCAGCGACTTCGTGAACGCGTCGAGGCCGGCCTTCACCATGGTGTACGGGATCTGGCCGGCGTTGCCGGTATGCCCGACGACGCTCGAGATGTTGATGATCCGACCCGTCCCCTTGCGCATCATGAAGCGCCGCAGCACGAGCTTCGTCAGATACCACGTCCCGCGGGCAACGCTCGCCACCGCGTCGTACTGCTCCAGGTTCATCGAGAGCATCGGCGCATTCACGTTGTACCCGGCGTTGTTCACCAGCACGTCCACCCGCCCGGCCAGCGGCTTCAGCTCCTTGATCATCTCGTCGAGCGACTCGGAGTCCATCAGGTCGGCCTTGATCATGAAGGAGCCGTCGAGCTCGGCAGACAGCTTCTTCGCCTTCTCCTCGCTCGATCGATAGTGGATCCCGACGCGAAAGCCCTCGGCCGCCAGGCGGCGACAACACGCGGCCCCGATGCCCGTGCCGCCCCCCGTGACCAGCGCCACCGGCTGCTCGTTCGACTCCTCCGCGGTCCGAGTGCTCATCGCTCCATCCTCCCGCCGCGCGCGTTCTGGCTGAGCTCCGGATAGTCCGGGTAATCGATGTCCCGGAAGAGCCCGACCCGCGCACCCTTCACGGTGTAGATTTCTTCGTCGTCGATCAAGACCTGGGCGTCCCCGATCACCATCGAGGCCCCCGCGCTCTTGAGCTCCGTGTAGCGCTTGATCTGGATCTCGTATCGCATGACGCCATCGTGGGGTCGGATCTGACCGAAGAACTCGACCTCGCCACAGCCGAGCGCGCGCCCTGCCCCGACACCGCCGCGCCAATTGCAGTAGAAGCCGAGCAGCTGCCAGACGCCGTCCAGACCGAGGCAGCCGGGCTGGACCGGATCACCCAGGAAGTGGCAGTGGAAGAACCAGTCATCGAGACGGACGTCCCGCGAGGCGCTGATCTTGCCGCGGCTCTTCTCGCCGCTGATATGGTCGATCCGGTCGACCATCAGCATCGGGGGCACCGGCAGGCGCGCGCGGAAGCCCTCGGGCGGATCCTCGATCAGGCGGCCGTAGCCAAAGGCGAGCAGATCCGACTGGTCGAATCGATCACGAGCCTTGAATTCTTCGTGGGTCAGCATTTTCGTTCGGTCGTTCCTGACTCTCCGGCCGAGGCCGAGGCCGCGATCGGGTGTCCATCCAGTTTCGTCCCGCCTGTCGCGCGTCGCGCGCGCGACCAGGCCGTCTGCGCGGAGTGGATTGCAGTCGTTCAATCGCCCCCGCTGCCGAAGGTCCCGCTCCCGGAACGCTCAAGCGTGGAAGCGCATCAGATAGCTACCCCAGGAGAGGCCAGCTCCCACGCCGACGACGCAGATGTCGTCCTTCGGGGTCCATTTGTCCCAGAGGCTGGAGACGACGCTCCCCGAGCTGGCACCGCCGGTGTTTCCGAAGAACTCGCAGTTCGAGTGGTGGAGCTCGTCCGGAATCTCGCATCGGCGACAGACCGATTCGAGCATGCGGAGATTCGCCTGGTGCCCGACGAAATGGAAGGGACGCTCCTCCTCGAGGAGGCTGTCACGGGTGCTCAGATATAGGTCGGAGGTCTTGCGGATCGCGAAGCTCTGTACCGTCCGACCCTCCTGCACGAAGTGCCCGAGGCGCGGAACGACGATCTTGTCGTGCCCGGCGGGATCGCTGCGCAGAATCGGCCCGATCAGCTCGGCGCGCCCCCTGTGTCGGGTCGAGAAGACGCCGGCCAGGGCACCGTCGCCCCATAGCACCGCCGAGGAACGATCTTCGTAGTGCACGGTGTTCGTCATCGGCTCCGCCGTGACGAGCAGCACGATCTCGGGCAGCTTCGCGGGATCCATCAGCGACATCATGTAGATGCCGGCGATGAAGCTGGAGCAGGCAGAGTTGATGTCGAGACTCGCAGCCTCTATGCCGAGCAGCGCGGCGATGTTGCAGGCTTCCGCCGGCGTGGTCGTGTCGGGTGCGCATCCACCGCCTAACATCAGACCGACCTGTGATGCCTCGACGCCAGCGCGTTCGAGCGCCATCTCGGCCGCTCTCGCGCCCATCTGGGCATTCGACATCTCGGCGGCTTCGATTGCGGCGCGCGGGTCCGCGTTTCGCGTCTCACGAATATAATCGAGTGGCAGCGCCGTACGGCGACTGCGAATACCCGTTCGCTCCATGATCCACTCGTCATTGGTGCCAATGTCGAGGTCTTCGAGGAAGCGATTCGTGATCTCGTTCTCGGGATTGAAATGACCGAGGCCGAGAAGATTCAAGCCCAATGGATTGTCCTCGCCGTTCCCTTGCTCGTGTTCTCGTACGCTCGCCAGGGATCTCTCCTGCTTCGACCCTGCACGACGTCGCTCCGCTACCTGGTCGAGCCCGAGATGTGCTCACCGCCGTCGACGCGAATCACCTCGCCGTTGATCCAGCTCGCTTCGTCCTGCGAGAGCAGGTAGATCACGCCCGCGACGTCTTCCGGCGTCGTGAGCCGCCCGCCGGGATTGCGCAGCCGCGCCTGGCTCTTCAGCTGGTCGCTTCCGGGAATCGCGCGCAGCGCGGGCGTATTCGTCACACCCGCCTGGATCACGTTGCAGCGGATGCCGTAGGGCCCGAACTCGAGCGCGATCGAGCGCGCGAGCGCCTCGAGCGAAACCTTCGCCGCGGATACGGCCGCATAGCCCTTCCAGGCGACCTCGTTGCCTTCGCTCGTCAGACCGAAGATGCGCGCGTCGTCGGCGAAGAGCCCGCGACGGAAGATCTCCTGCGTCCAGCCCAGCAGGCTCGTGCCCATCGCGAGGATCGTCCGGCTGAAATCCTCTTCGTCGAGGAAGGAGCTATCGGGATAGACCGGCTGGGAGGTCAGCGGATGCAGCCCATCCTCTCCGGCCTCGAAGAGCTCGTCCGCGATCTCGGTCAGCTTCGCGCTATCGAACCCCAGCCGCTCGGCCAGGTTCGGCCCCGCGGAGCGTGGCTCGACCTTCTCGGGGGCGATCAGCTTGAGATTGCCGAAGGCGATCGAGTGGAGCAGCACGCGAATGCGTCCCTCGGGTCCAATGGCCGTCACGATCTCGTCCAGTGTCTCGCTGCGCTTGTCGGCAGCGATCGCGTCCGCGTTCCAGACGTGGAAGCCGCGGCCGTTGTCCTCCGCGATCTTCGCCAGCTCGTCGAAATGCGGCTGGATGTCCTTCATGGCGCCGCGCCGGTCGCGATGCACGATCAACACGTTCAGCCCGCCTCGCGCCAGGCGCTTGGCCGTCGCGAGACCGAAGCCGCTCGACCCGCCCAGGATCAGCGCCCACTCGTTGCTCGGAAATCCTGCTCCGGAATCGTTCGTGCCCAACTTCTTCCCCTTCGACTCGCCGCGCGATTCGCCCCCGGATTCGACGGGCCCTCGCTCCTCGGCCTATTGGCAGGGAGCCCGGGCGCTCGCATCGCGCCCGATGTCCCCAAGCCCGCCCCTGCGGCGACTTTATTCTCCAGCTCGATCTCGAGACGCAGCCTCGGGGGGTGACGCTGACTCACTCCACTCGACTCCGAGCGACCCGCTGCCCTGCAGCCCAGATTGGCCCGGGTGAAGAACGAAATCAGTCCGCTGCGACATGGGATCCGGTCCTCGGCAAGAGCCCGGATCCAATCGGGAAAAAGTAGCGGGGGATTGCCCCGGACAGGTCAAATCTCTCGCAAATTCTCTGCAGCGGGCAGCGGTTCCGAGCAAGGATGACCGATGGTCAACGGTCGTCAATGCCGGATTTCCCGGGCTCTCCCGGGAATCGTGTCTTTATCAACCCAGCTCGAGCTCGTCTGCGATCTCGGGCAGCGCCTCCTTCGGCACGACCTCGATCCGGACCCCTGGCGGCAAGGCATCGGGCAGCCGCCGGAAGTAGCCACGATCGTGCCGCGCGTCGACGATCACGACGAGACCCCGATCCGTCTCGCTGCGGATCAGGCGGCCCGACATCTGCTTCAGATGCAGCAGCATCCTGCCGAGCGAGGCGCGGCTGAAAGGATCCTCGCCCGCGGCACGCAGCCGGTCGTCGCGCCGCCGGCGCAGCTCGGTCGGCACGTCGAAGGGCAGCTTCTCGATCACGACCGCCTGCAGGTCATCGCCGCGCACGTCGATTCCCTGCCAGAATCGCCGTGCCCCCAGCAGCACCGCGCCCCCCTTCGTCTTGCGAAAACGATCGACGAGGGCTCCCGGATCGTCGCTCGACCGGCGCGGCAGAAGCACCTCGATGCCCTCGCCCTCGAGGAGCTGACCGAGACGATCCGCGGCCTCGCGCATTCGCGCCAGGCTCGTAAAGAGCCCCAGGGTCCGGCCGCGCAGGCGGCGGGCCAGGATCGCCAGGGTCTGTGCCGTCTCCTCGACCAGGTCGGCGGGGTGACCCGCGCTCGAGTCGATCGCGACGACACGCATCGCCTGCTCGTAGGGAAAGGGCGACCCAACCGCGCGGCTCCAGCTGCCCTCGACCTCGCCACCGGCCAGACCGACCTCTCCGAGCGCCGCGTGATCGTCGTCCCCCACGAACAGCGTCGCCGACACGACCGCGAGCCCATCCACCCTCCCGAGGAACTCCTCGCGAAACGCCTCGCCCGGCGCGACCGGCCGCAGCACCAGCGACCAGCGATCGTAGGGGCTCTCGAGACCCTCGAAGGCACCGACGTACTCGTCGCTCTGCGCGCCGCGGGCGTCCGTTCCGCCCTCGGGCGGACCGAACGCGATCCGGAGTCCGCGCGCCGCGGCCATCAATCCCTCGACGTGAGCGGCGATCGCGCGCTCGTCCTCCTCTTCGGCGGCCAGGTCCCGCTCGGGCCCGGTCGGCAAGCCGTCCTTGTCCTCTCCGCGGACGACCCGTCGCGCTGGCCCCTCCCGCGCCGCGTGCGCGGCGATCGCCTCGAGCCGCATCGCCGCGTTCTCGCACAGCTCTGCAGCCATCGGAAATTTCTTGCCCGCATCCGGAGGAAGCTCGACCCCACCGAAGGCGTCCGCTCCATCGGCGAGCGTCCGACCGAGGCCGATCAGCTCGAGCATCAGGTCCCGGCGATTCTGGCGCAATGCGGTCTCGTTGCTGCGGCTCTCGGGCTGCGCGACGAGGCCGCTGCTCGCATAACGTCTCTGCCCGCGCCGCACGGGCGCGCCGAACAGCTCGTCGAGCCGCTCGGCAACGTCCTCCGGACGCACCCGAAGTGCATACACCTCCTCGGCGACACCACCGACCTCGTGTCCCTCATCCATCACGACATGCGAGAAGCTCGGGTAGTCGGGGGGCCAGCGAAGCAGCAGGTCGTGATTCGCCACCACCAGATGGGCGCGACCGAGCGAGCGTCGATGGAGACCGAAGGGACAGCGCTTCTCGAGCCCGCACTGCTCCCGCGAACACTGCTCGGCCCGCGCCGCCACGCTCGCCCGCAGCAGCTCGCGGAGCTTGGGATGTCGGCGCAGCAACGAAGCCGGCACCGTTCCGACCTCGCCCTGCGGCCGAATGCGTGCACACGCCTCGACCAGCGCGTAGTCCATCCTCAGGTCATCGAGCAGCGCGGGATCATGAGACTCGCCGAGCACCGCCGAGAGTCTCCTCTCGCAGACGTAGTTCGCGCGCCCCTTGATCGAGAGCGCACGCAGCGCTGGATATCCGAGAAAGCGCGCGGCCGCGGCGATGTCCTTTCGAAGTAGCTGGTCCTGCAGCAGCTTCGTGCGCGTCGACAGCACGACCGGCTCCTTGCTCCCATCCCTCGCCCGCTCCATCGCGAAGGGGATCGCCGCCGCGAGATAGGCGAGCGATTTCCCGACGCCGGTTCCGCCCTCGAGCTTCGCGACACCTCCGTCCTGGAAGACGTGAAAGAACTCGCGGGCCAGGGCGAGCTGCTCCTCTCGAACCCGATAGCCGGGGAAATGACGCGCCCCTCGCTCGGCGTCCGCCAGCGCTGCGAGAATCGCCTCGAGCTCGAAGGGCACCGGCTCCTCCTCGCTCGGCCCGATCTCGAGAAAGCGCTCGTCCCGGGCATCCACCGCGACGCCCTCCGAGCCTTCGGGCTGCGCGGTCCCCGCTTCCCTGGAGCCGGGTTCGCGCCCCGCCTCCCGACCGCGCCGGTCTCTCTCGGCCTCGGCTCGCGAGAACGAGACGAAATCGAAATCCGTTTCGGCGACGAGACCGCTCTCGGAGAGTCCGCCCCGGGCGTGCGGCTCCAGCAGCCGCCGCCAGCTCGAGTGCGCGAGGTGTCGATCGAGAATGCGACCGGCCTCGACGTAACGTGCCTCTCGTGCCGCCGCACCCTGGGCAATACGGCCGAGCACGCAGGCGGCGTCGATGGCGTCCGCGAGGGCCCGGTGGCGCTCTTCGCGACCCAGAAGCAGACGCGCAAACGTCTCGAGTCGCAGATCCGGCGCGTCGGGATGGGTCAGAGCGAGGATCTCCTGCGTGTCGAGATAGGTCGCTCGACCGAGAGATTCATCGAGATCGCGGCGCAGGAAGGCGCGCTCGAAGTCGGCCTGGTGGGCGACGAGCACTCGTCCCGCCAGCAGCTCGCGAATCCCGTCGCGCACCTCGGACAATCGCGGAGCCGTCGCGACGTCTGTATCCAAGAGGCCCGTGACGCGGGCGACCAGCGGGGGGATCGCTCGACTCGGTCGCACCAGCGTGGAGCAGAGACCCACCGTCTGCTCGCCAGGATCCAGCAGCACGAGGCCGACCTCGATGATCTCACTCGATCGACGATCGGGTAGACCGGTCGTCTCGAGATCGACGACCGCGACGGGGCCCACTGCGGAGAGCCAGGGTTGCATCGCATCGAGAGCCAGGCCTGCCGTGTCCGGCGACTCTCGCGGCTCCCCCGAGCCCCCCAGTGTCACGGGATCACGGCGCTCGACCTCAAGGTCCAATCCAGATCCCCTCTCCGTCCTGCGTCCCCGGCCCCGGCCCGTCCGATCCCCGACCCCACGCCCTATACGTAGATGCCCCCGCCGTACTCGCGGTCCTGCCGGATCTCGACGTTGATGAGCGCGGGCAGCCCCGATGCTGCGGCCCGGTCGAGCGCCGGTCGTAGCTGATCGGGCTCGGTCACGTACTCGCCATGGCCACCGAGCGCCTCGACGACCTTGTCGTAACGCGTGCGATTCAGCAGCACGCCCTCGAGCCGATCCCATCCGTAGATCGCGCCCTGCGGTCGCATCATCTGACCCCAGGCGCCGTCGTTGCCGACGATGCCGATGATCGGGAGCCCGAAGCGAACGGCGGTGTCGTACTCCATTCCGTTGAAGCCGAAGGATCCATCGCCGTAGACGATCACGACCGGACGCTCTGGATGCGCGAGCTTGGCCGCCAGCGCGAAGGGCATGCCCACGCCGAGCGTTCCGAGCGGTCCCGGATCCATCCAGGCGCCTTCGCTGCGAACGGGGATGATCTTGGCGGCCGTCGCGACGATGTCGCCGCCGTCCCCGATCACGATCGGCGAGTCCATCGTGTCGAGCCAGTCCCGCACCTCACGGCACATCCGTTGGGGATCGATCGGCACCTCGTCGCTGGAAAGCTTCGCCTCGACCTTCGCCTCGGCCTCGTTCTCGATGGCCCGCAGCTCGTCCCGCCAGCCGGAGAAGTCGAGCTGGATGCTCTGGCTCTTCATCTCTTCGAGCAGGCCATCGAAGGAGCACGCGAGGTTGCCGACGAGCGGCACGTCGGCCTGGCGATTCTGACCGATCAGCGTCGCATCCATGTCGAGCTGGATGATCTTCGCGTCCGCCGGAATCGTCTGCCCGAAGCGCATTCGGAAATCGAGCAGCGTCCCGGCCAAGATGATCAGATCGATCTTCTCGAGCGCATCGCGCCGCGAGCGATTCAGGAACTCCGGCGAGTCCGGCGGGACGCTGCCGCGACCCATTCCGTTCGTGTAGGTCGGAATATGCGTCTCGGAGATGAAGCGGTTCATGTCCGCCGCGGCGTTCGACCACTTCACGCTGGTCCCCGCCATCAGCATCGGGCGCTCCGCGTCGCGCAGCAGGTCGATCGCCCGACGCACCTCGTCGCGATCCGGCGACAGTCGCGGCGGGCTCGTGCGGATCTTCGGAATCGTGATCTCCTCGTCGACCGCGCCCATGAAGATGTCCATCGGAATCTCGAGATAGCTCGGACCCGGGATGCCGGAGACCGCATGGCGAATCGCGAGCTCGATGTATTCGGGGATCCGCTTGGTCTGATAGATCGCGTCGCAATACTTCGTGATCGGACGCACGACGCCCAGGTGATCCATCTCCTGCAGCGAGCCCCGTCGCAGATTCTCGAAGGGTCCCTGGCCGCCGAAG
>Ga0209536_100003352_pt1 | contig 25785 bp, 15 predicted proteins | sample DeeMarSeWOR28_12_FD_187461 | JGI IMG/M metagenome (GOLD analysis project Ga0209536, IMG submission 187461) | Marine sediment microbial communities from White Oak River estuary, North Carolina - WOR-2-8_12 (SPAdes) (version 2) | ecosystem: Environmental > Aquatic > Marine > Intertidal zone >...
ATTTTACTTTCGGGAAACATTATATTCCGGGATCAAAATGAACAGATGATCAATTTAAGATTGAAAGAATACTTTAAATCCATACGAAAAATCATTTTCTTCGAAACTTTTTTTTCTTCGTCATTCTTTGCTTGGATTGAGGAATAAAATCCATATATTCAATCCTAGAGTCGATTTCTTTCATTCCAACCAAATAAAGATAAAAAAATGAAAAGGGATTCATCAAATTTTGCCCCCACCTCCATGTTTTTATTATTAACATTGTTTTTCTGTCTGTTTTTAGCCGGTCCTGGGTTAGCCGATATCCGGATATGGGCAGCCGGATGTACCGAAAAGATCCGGCGGGATAGCCGTTCAGATCTACCTCACGACCAGATCTGGGATGAATCTACCAAAACGGTTAAAATTAAGGGTGTTCGTGGAGAGCACGTTCCGTTTCAGATTATCGTGACCGCAGATCAGGTTAATGTTTCCGGAATCACTTTTAAAAAAACAGCTCTTTCGATGGGAACAAATGTCCTCCCCACTGAAAATATACTATTTTACTTTGAGCACATCGTCAAGGTGTATACCCCATCGGGTGATCATGGAAAAAAAGGCTATTGGCCCGATGCGCTTGTTCCACTGACCCGTCCTTTTGATATCCGATCGGGTGATAGAGGAAGGCCGCCTGAATTAAGGCACCAGCCGATCTGGACGGATATAATCATTCCCACAGATCAGTCTCCCGGCACTTATGAAGGTGTTATTACGATTTTCTCACAGGAGGATCAAATTGGTGAAGTGAATATCGAACTGACAATCTGGGATGTAACCATGCCGTCCGAACGGCACTTCCCGGCCCTCATGAGAATAGGATCCGTTGATGTGGCCCGGTTGCACGGACTCAACGAAGAAAGCCCGGAGTTCAAAGCCCTTTATTATAAATACCTGGAACATTCTTTGAATAACCGGGTAGATCCCAGGTTTCTTATGTCTTTTGGTTTGGAAGGGCGTATTGAGGAAGGAAATTATAAACTCGAGTGGACTGATGAAGGAATTGAAAATTACTTTATCGAAAAGGGGCTCCTGATGTTCCAGATCGATGCAGCGCCTCCGGATATATCAGAGGAATCAGGAGAAGAACCCTTCTCGGAAACTTACAAGCGACATGTAATTGAATATATCAACCAGGTAATTACACATGCCCGCGACAAGGGCTGGTATGAAAAATTAGCCTTTCTTTGCCCGGTCGATGAACCCCGTACTGCCGGAGAATATGAAGCGGTTCGCAGATGGGCCGAACTGGTCAAGGAAGTGGATCCGGATGTTAATTTTATGGTCACCGAACAGCCTTATCCGGAAAATCCGGCATGGGGCAATTTTGTGGGACTCGCCAATTACTGGATCATTCATGGTAATTATCTGGCGCGCGACAACCATGTCCAGGCAGTTTCAGAACGCCAACAGGCAGGAGAAAGTGTGATCTGGTACATCAGCTGCGATCAACGTTATCCTCAACCCAATTATTTTATCGACCGTGAAGCGGCCGATTCACGAATGGTCTCCTGGATCACATGGCGGTATAAGCTGGGCGGTATTCTTTATTGGACAACCACCTTCTGGCGGGAAGTAAAGGATCCCTGGATAGATCCGGTTACCTGGAAAATCTCCGAATGCAACGACCCCCTTTCCGGTGAAGGTTCACTTATCTATCCGGGCAACCTGGCCGAAAGATATACCGGTCAGGAAAATGTATTCGGACCGATCAGTTCTGTCCGATTTGAATTACTACGTGAAGGTTTCGAAGAACTTGAACTTATTAAACTCCTTACGGATTCAGGTGGTGGCACTGTTGCCGATCAAATTGTTGAATCTATCTGTAAAGGGATCCGGGATTTCACACGCGATCCCAATGCCATTGACGAAGCGAAAGAAAAAATTATCCAAGAGATCCTGAAAAGGAAATAATCAGGTTCTTTTTTTGTAGTTATTTCTTCATTTCCTTAACAGTATCGATTACTCCATCCGCCATATACTCCAGTTGTTCTTCAGTTAGAGGATAAAGCGGCAGATGAGTAAATTTATGTAGAAAAGCCTCTTCTGCATTCGGACAGGTTTTCAGAATAGCGCTTGTATCGTATCCAAGTTGTCTTAAATAAGAAAACCTGTATAACGGCGCAAAATGAGGGATCTGGATAATTCCCCGTTCATTCATTTTTACCTTGAAATCCTGAATGTCGCCTTTCAATTTATTATGATCCAGTTGAAACAGATAAAGATGATAGGTTCCCTTTATCTTTCCCGTATCCAGTGGACAGGGTAAAATTTCTTCAATATTTTTAAACCGTTCGTTCAGGTATTCTGCGTGGGCCCTCCTGATTTTTATAATATCAAAAAGTCTTTTGATTTGATTGCGTAGTACCACTGCCTGTATCTCCGTGGAAGAGTGGTTTCCTGCCATCGAATAATGATCCCCCTTTCCTTTAAGAGCTACCACGTCGTACAACCAGTTATCGATGGGATTGGAAATATCAAAACCTCCGAACCTGCTTTTGGGAAACTGTTCTCCATAATTGGTGTTGGTAACCACAATCCCTCCTTCTCCCAGGGAGTTTATATTTTTAACTTCGTGAAAACTGTAGGATCCGAAATCCCCGATGGTTCCAATGGCTTTCCCCTTATAACTGCCGCCAAAAGCATGGGCTGCATCTTCCACCACCGTCAGGTCATATTCTTTTGCCAGATTCATGATTGTATCCATGTCGCAGGGATACCCGCCGATATGAACGGGCATAATCACCCTGGTTCGTTGCGTGATTTTCCTTCTAATATCTATCGGATCAATATTCAGCGTGATGGGATCAATATCTGCCAATACTACCTTTGCTCCGATCTGTAAAGGATAGGTGATTGTTGAAAGGAAGGTTATGGCTGGAGCAATAACCTCATCTCCCGGTTTCAATCCCGATAATTTAAGCCCGATCTCAAATCCGGCCGTGGCATTGGTTATAAAACAGGCATGTTTGACATTCAGTATTTTTTTTACTTCCTCTTCCAAAGCCTTAACCTGGGAACCCAAAGAAAGTTTCGTGACCGGTTTTCCACTTTTGGTCAAGGTTATGATTTCCTGTTTTACTTTGGATAGTTGCTGACTATAGACGTCCTGATCCGATCCGGGTGGTATAATGAAGTTTATTATAGATAAAATATCATCGATATTAATGTTTTCACCAATGGCTGACCAGGGTACCCTGGCGGCCCCTGTATCGTAGCGGAAATCCGATTTCGCTTTTTCTGCTTCCATGATTGTTCAGTTCAATTCCAAAAACTTTGTTATAGGTTTCTTGTACTAGAAATTATCTATTTATTATCAGATTATTGAATTTAAGAAAAAAAATCTATCTATATTCAAACGTTTCCTTATTTCCAGGGATCAATCTCTCTTTTTTTCACCTTACTGATAGCCAGTAGAAGAATTGCATTGTTGGGCAGCGGTTCGGTAATGACCTCTGAATAAACCGGCTGAACGGCCTGGTAATTCCTTGAACCCACGAGATTCACCTCAACGATCTTTTTGCCGAACCTTTTGTTGATCCATTCATAGGCGAAAAAACGGATTGGGTTATTTTCCATATCGGTGGAGCAATCAACCACATCCGCTTCGTAACAATACGTATTCTGGGGTGAACCCGTATCTCCTTCTGCCAAATCCAATGATTTTTCACCTCCCGGATTCCATTCCAGAATGTTGACCCCGTATTGTACCGGGATGATCTCAATATAGCCATCTTCATAGACGACCTCATACCATCCAAGCAGGTCCGCTGTATCGAAAGTATTGTAGATATCAAAATAGGATTTCTGATTCCCGGCCGGCAAAGCACTGGCATGCAGGAAGATCAGGCTGCTTACGTCTTCATTAATTTCAACGCCTTTCATTTCTCCTGATAGCGGATTTTCTTCTTTGCCCTGAACCCCTACCGCGACGATCGAATGAATATTCCTGTTTCCGGATTCTGCCAGTTTGAAGTATTGTTTTCCATTGACCAAATCTCCCGATCGTAAAGAAACTAAATTGACATTAAAAACATCGGTATTGGATTTCAGATTAAAATGCGGTGAAATATCTACGGGTTCCACCCGATCGCCATCTTCACTCGGAGAACCATAACCTCTGAAATTACGCCTGACTACGGGTAATTGTTCCCATACATATCCGGCCAGATCCATTTGCTTAATGGTATGTTTCGACCAAAGCAGATTGGCACAACCCAAAAAATCAAGGACAAGATCTTTCCCGAAGGTAAATTCATTGGTTGAGATCCATCCCGAAGGTGCACCCCCGATGAGATCAAAGTCCTTTATCCTCTCATCCCAGTTACTGATATTGGGTTTGAAGTTGCCATATATCTGGGTAAATCCGAAATTAAACAATTCCATATCCTTTGTATGATCACCCCAGAACCAGTTGAACATCAATATATCTTTTGGGATCGATTCCCGGACCACTTCAGGTCGAAGGCCTCCCGGTGTTTGATAATTATATCCAGTTTCAGAGGTCCGTTCATGAGGGCCTTTTCCTCTTACACTTTCCAAGAGAAAATCACCCCACATCGCCACTTTGATATTTTTCTTCTTGAGATAGCTGTGTAGTTTATTCACATCATCTGCAAAAAGTTCTGAATAGTCTTTTCCTTTACATCTCGGGCAAACATCGAGAGGGGCCCCCCGCCATTCGTCATGACCGATATGAATCATCTTTGGATTCATCACCTGGATGTATTCATCGAGCACATCAAACATCAGGTCGTAGGTTTTGGGATTGGATGGGCAATACGTGTCAGGCCAGATATCTGCCTCATATTCGGCCAATTCAGGATGACGTGTTAACAGATAGAATCCATGAGTCAGCGAGGGTATTTCCGGTATTACCTCGATATAATTTTCTCTGGCTAACTGAACAATCTTTCTCACATCTTCCTGTTCCAGTATAAAACCATCGCCGGCATCCTGGTGACCGGAATTCCTGGTCTGACCATGTATTCCCAGTAATTCGCTAGTCCGGGTATATTTCATATATTTTGAAAACTCTATCCAGCCTGCATTTACTTCAGGATGCCGGTTCAGCCGCATGCAGTTAACCTCAATAATGACCTTATTGAATTTATACAAGGCCATAAAATCCATTAGAAACCGATTAAAGAAGGAAATATTTTCAGGCCCGGGTATGTACAGCCGTATTCCCCGGAAGGACATGACCGGCCAATCACGTACGTTGACTCCTGCCAGGTAGTATCCGTCTTTTTCATACACAAGTTGCCTGAGGGATTGAAGCCCGTAAAAGGCCCCCGCATCATCCCACCCGGCTACAACCACTCTGTTATTCCTGACCACCAATGCATAGCCTTCCTTGCCGGGATTGTTCGCTGAAACTTCTATTTCATTGTTAGTGCAAAAAGCCTTGATCAGTGGATTGTCGATTACTCCCATAATAATATATCTCCGATTATCATCAGGGATTTTCGACACGTGATTTATGGTTAAAGCCAGGCCGTATTTATCACTCAATTCCCTGACGAGAGAACGTGCAAGTCGTAGGTCATTATCTGTGGCATGCTGGGGGATCAAAATCAAAACCTCCGCATCCAGTTTAAATGTTTCACCGTTTTTTTCCATTTCCTGTGGAAGTGGGAAGATCAGGGTTCGTTCCTGGGAGAAAACTGATTCTGAATTCAAAAGATTTAACAATATAAGGACTAAAAAAATAAGATAGTGTCTGACAAATAGATGAATTGGGAAAGTCTTCATGATAACATAATTTTTTCTGATAATTAAATAATTTTTAGATATTCCCGCAAAGGTTTGGAGACAGGAGTCAGGAGACGGGAGATGGGAGTCGGAAGTCGGAACCTTGTTCATTTGAGGGTATCATTTAATATTCCTGCGAAAGGCTATTAGCATGTTCATTAAATCCCTTGAAGCGTTATAATATTCACAAAACTCCTTTTCCGAAATATACTTTCTAAACTTTGCTTTATAGAAACAGGTAATTACTTCGGCCAGGGAACGAATGGCGTATCCGAGAAATTTTTTAAATTCCGGATTGGATTGGCCGATGGATCCTTCGGAAATATTCAGAGCAATTGAATCTGCTGCTCTACGAATTTGGGAAGAAAGATTGTAATTTTCCTTTTTCGGGAATGTATCCGATAATGTATTTATGTCTTCTCCCAATTTCATTGCCTTCTGCCATATTATTAAGTTTTCAAATTTAAATCCTGCTTTCATGCTGGTTGAATATTTCAGGTAAAAATTTTTCTTACGATAATATTAAATAATTTTTCCCAATACTTCCATGTTATTATACTAATCAATTCCCAACTTCAAAAATCTGATTAATCTTTCCTGATTTCGTTCTTTTTTCTTCAGTCCTCGTTCTCCCATCTCCTGTCCCCGGTCTCCCAACTCCGGTCTCCCGTCTCTTGACTCCCATCTCCGGTCTCCCTACTCCGGTCTCCCTACTCCCGTCTCCCATCTCCCGTCTCCTGACTCCCGTCTCCCATCTCCGGTCTCCCTACTCCCATCTCCCATCTCCCGTCCCCGGCCCTTTTTCACTATTTCTTCTCCTTAATTATATCCAGTAACCGGTCCCTCATTGCATCATAGGCGTCACCATGCTGAGGCCAGTAAACCCGGTCGTCCATATCCACTTCGTCCATGGCTTTTACCACAAGTTCCCTCGCCATAGATCTTATCAGGTCTTCACCCGCTTTCTGTCCAGCCAGCTGGAGCAGCTCATAATCCTGCTGCCCCCTCCGTATATTTTTCAGCCTGATGGAAGGCATAAAACGGTTGATACCCCGGTTTTCTTCCGGCTGGTGTGGCATCCTGCCCGGATAAAAAAGAACACCATCCCCATTTCCCCATTCCAGGTGTTCATTAATGAAGGTCAGGGGTTCATTAAATATTCTTTGATGAAGCCTCCCTTTGGGTCCCTGTGAATTATGTCTCCAGTGGGTGCTATGCCATACAAACCAGGTATTAATTCCAAAAAGGTATTTGATCCAGCCATTAACACGTAAATCGACTGCCGTTCCTTCCAGGATGACGGATCCGTATCTTGGTCTGTTGCCGTTGTAGAACCAATAATCTTTGCCTTCCTTCCTTAATCCATCTAACCTGTTAAGTTCTACGCCATCATATGCATCCCATATATCAACCGAATTCTTAAGTTCTTCCACATATCCTGTCGTGACCTGTAATTTTAACCTTTTCCCAGGCCCTGGATTCGATTTAATCCATCCCGCCTCTTCATTGATAAAGGAATACTGGGCAGGTCCGGGTTCGTCGATCATATACTTAAAATAGGTTACATCGGGGGCATTTTTTTCAAACCACAACACCCATTTATCGGATTCTTCCCTCATTTGCTCTTTCGTGTTACCCAATACCCTGCCTCCATACATCCCTACCGGAAACAATTTTTCTCCGATCCCTTCGCCAGGGCCATGATATCCATTGGCCGGAGTATAGGCAGATCCATCCAGAAAGGGTTTGTACTCTTCCAAAATCTCCATATTAAATTCCGTCTGATGGGCCTTAAATCCTCCTACCAAATCAATTCTGTGACGGTGAGCTTCCGACTTGATCAACCACCTGATCTCCTGGTCATTTAAATCAGGAAAATAAACACCAAGCTCATCAGTACCTGATGAGTATACCCAGACACTAGAATGATTTTCATCCGGAAGATACGCATCGATAATTTCTATTTTAACAGGAATTTCTGATAAGATCCTGCCATCCACCCAAACCTGGATTTCAGACTCATATAATCCGGAAGGATATTTTCTGTCCCTCGGCAGGTATAAATCGATCCAGAATCCCTGGTTCAAACTCGCCGCCCTGGGAATGATCTCAACAATATTCTGGTGCCTGTAGGTCCTTTCCTCGGTTGGAGGAATTGTCAATGGAAATCCTCCTTTGCCAACTAATGCATTGGAAGGGATCAATGCATCAGGGATCCATCCGGTCATGTTCTCAGGGGCACTTTTATCAGAACCATAAAACCAGTTTGGCTGGGTAGGATTCCTGACATGCAGATAATGCTGGGAAAACAATTCTATAAATCCCTGATCTCCGTATTGAACCGCTCCGCCACCTCCAATAACCATGTCTGACTTCGTATGAACAGGTGGCCGCATTGAAATTTCCAATCCCCTGGCCCCCATGCTGTCCACTTCCACTATGATCTGGAAACCCAGGACCTCATTATAAAGACCCCTGAGATGAATCCCATTCCCATCCCAGATGCTATTGCCTGTCCTGGCAGAATGGTTTGTTTCATACTTAAAGATTTTTTCCCCATCCCCCACTGCCCAGACACTAACGATCTGAGCTTCAATGCTGAACGTGGAACAAAGAAAGATCAGTGTAAAAAAAGTATATCTTAATGATTGGCTGGAAATAGAAATATGTTTCATTTTTTATTTGATTTAAATTTTTCCGTTGTTTCAATCCAAATGGATTATTATTTATACAGGATATCATGTCGATTTAAAAACACTCGAATTCTATTATTTACACCCGGCCCTAGCTGTCCGACGTACGCCAGGTACTATGGCAGTCGGGCACCTCATCAAACAGTGGAATATTCATGTTTGATATTCAATAAGTCAGTGTTAAACATAACGTAATTCATCCTATCGGTTATATATGCTATTTTTTTCTTCCATTCTTCGGAAGAAAAACCCTTACCTTATCATGCATTGTATAAAGCCGGTATTGCTTTCCATCATTAACCAGAATAGGACTTGATACATCTTTCGATAGACTGTCTGCTCCAAGAATTGGATTGTTTTCATATTTAATCCAGTGAATAAGATCCTCCGATACGGCCACATTCGAATTCCAGGATGCCCAATCCTCATCCGGGCTTGCATGATAATAAGCATAATACCTCCCTTGATATTTGAGTACCTGGTTCAAGGCGACGGCTTCCGCATCGTATTTATCCGGCCCCCTGTTAATCACCGGTTCATCCCGAACATTGGTCCAAACAAGTCGATCCGTGGACATTGCCAGCCAAATCCCAGTGTCGTCACGCTCATAAAACAGGTACCATTTATTTCCTTCAATCCAAAGTGTCGGCGTTCCATAAGCTCCCTGATCAATCGGTACCCCGTTTACCTTACGGATATCCAGATTACCAGCACGCTGCCAGTGAATTCCATCATCGGATAGGAGCATATGCGCGATGTCTCCAACCCCTTCTGCAACCATAAAATATTGTTCCCGATGTTTTACGATATGGACATCCTCCGTCCAGTATTCATCGAAAATCGGGTTATCAGGATACCGGATCCAGTGGAAACCATCTTCCGAAGTGGCATAACCTAAGTATTTGGTCCCATTCGTACTTCCGTCATATCCGGTATACCACATTTTATAAATACCCTTCTCGTTTAAAATATAGCCCCGTTCACGAATAGAGCGGTCCCAAGTATCCATCCCGGTTCCCGTAAAGACCGGATTGCCCTGGTAAGGGATAAAATCAACCAGTTCCGAAGGAAATAGGACCGCCCCGGTCCCGCTGGTTTCATTCTTTATATGGCATCCCGGTAGGAATAAAAGGAACAGGCAAAAATAATTCATTAGAATCCGTTGCATTATCTGATGTTCGTTTGTTGAATCACTTGGATTTCTCTTTTTTCACCCGTAAATGAGATTACCTCAACAACTATCGCTTCCATTGGAATAGATAATACCCGTGAAGAATGAGAGAGATAGCCGCTGCCATAATAGAATTCCACGCGTTCTTTTTTATCATCGGGATAGGTAATTTCTGCGTACATATCGTCATGAAGGAGTTGTATGGGATCCGCAAAGGATCTACGATACTCAAAGGCTTTCACTTCGCCCGAATTCTGAGTAACCAAAATCAGTGAATTTCCATTAGGAATAGCCAGAGCTGCCATCCCTTTGGCATCTCCGTCTACAAAAAAACCACTATCCCTTGCAGGAACAGCATTAAATCCACCCTCGCCATCTCCTTCGAGAAACAAACCAATAAAAGCATCAAATTGACCGTCTTCCACATTGAAAGAGTATGAATTACCCACCAATAGCAGATCCGCATTGCCATCGGAGTCAAAATCATTAGCTAACATACCAAATACCGGTGCGAATTGAGCCTCCACAGGCAGGGAATGTATCTGAAATGTTCCATTACCCAGATTTTCAATAAGGGAAGAATTAAAATAAGTGCATTCAGCGACGTATGCATCCTCCATTTGTTTATCATCAAAAATATCCGAGATGGTGGCCCGGGCATAATCTTCGTAATTCGGGAACTTCTTCCGGAGGATGGGAATCTGGTTGATCATGATATTACGGTGATAAATCGGATAAGGTTTTCCCTGCACGAAGTAACTGCAGACGGGATCTATCTGTCCGTTTTTGTCAAAATCTTTGGCCATGATCCTCATGGGCTGATCCCTGGTAACTTTAAAACGGGTATTTAGTCCGAGATTCCCAGCCGCATAATCCATATCTCCATCCTTATCAAAGTCGGCTGCCACCAGACTGTTCCACCATCCGGTATAATCGCTTATTCCGGTACTGGTTGTCACGTTGCTAAATATGCCCCGATCGTTTTTATAGATCGTGATGGGCATCCATTCACCTGCCAGCATTAAATCTATCCAGCCATCCAGATCATAGTCTGTCCAGAGGGCTGCGGAAATCAGACCCGCTCTTTGCAAACCTCCCCCGGCTTCTGAGGTAATATCCGTAAACTGAATATTGTCTGAACCTTGGCTGTCATTCCTCAAGAGAAAGCTGCGGTCCGGATGAGGATAATTCTCTAACAGGACGCGCCCACATACAAAAAGGTCCAGATCACCGTCCTTATCAAAATCAGCGGCCGTGACCTGCGAACCGCAAACCCTGTTCTCAGGGAGTGCATTTTCTGCCATTGTAAATTCCCCATTACCCTGATTAATATACAATCGATCCGAATAAAAAGGATTCCCGGGGGGTAATCCGGTTCCACCGCTGACGATATAAAGATCATTATCACCATCCGAATCAGCATCGAATAATAACGCGCCCATGTCTTCATAATTATTATTGCCGGGCAGGTCTGAGGATGTGAATTCACCTGTTTTAGCCTGTATAAATACTTGTCCGGAAGAACTGGTGGCGCCTCCGACATAAAAATCTTCCAGTCCGTCCCCATTGATATCTCCTGCCGCGATGCCAGGCCCTTCCCTGGAATAGAGATGCGGGACCAACGGTTGAATTTCAAAATCAAGGAATTCTCTTTCTCTATGTTGAAATCTGATCCCTTTTTCAGCAGAGACCTCCTTGAAAATTTTCTGATTCCCGTTTTCCTTGTTATTCTTATATGTAATGGCGGCGTCTTCGTAATTCAGAGTTAACGTCTGATCCGGAGAGATCCTGTGTAAAAATTGCTCACGACCATCCGGCCATACGATATGAAGTGAGTCAATTAATTCAGAATCGCGCAATCCAAAATGAACTTTTGGATCGACCATGGATTGGAATCCACGTACAGGAAAATGTTCATAAAACTGAAGATTACCATTAAGGTACAACGTGATTTTGGCTCCAATACCGCCCCTGTTGTGATTACTGCCTGATAATTGAATATTCAGATAATGGGAAATACTATCGGGCCCATACCGGTCATTTAAATTGTTCCTGTAAACAGAAGCCGGGTCGTAGAGATTGTTCAGTACTAAATCAAGATCACCGTCATTGTCCAGGTCAGAAAATACCGATCCGGTAGAATAGGAAGGTTGGTACATACCCCATGTTTTTGTCATATCTTCAAAGAAAAGATTTCCTTTGTTTCGGAAAATAACATTCGGTTTTTTAACATTTCCTCTTTTTTCCAGTTCATCCCTGAGAATTTTACCTAGTACTGAAAACGGTATGTTTGGATTTTCTCTCATTTTTGTTTGCCAGATTACAGCAAAATCCATATTGGTCAAATCATGAGGGATTCCATTTCCAATAAACAGGTCCTTGTTCCCATCGTTGTCAAAATCGGCAAATAAGGGGGCCCAGCTCCAATCCGTTTCAAATACTCCTGCCAATTGTCCGATTTCACTGAATGACCATTTTCCTTCGATATAGCCATTATTCAACTGCAACATATTGCGTATGTATTGACGGGAATACCCTGTTTCTCCTTCCATCCGATATCTTCCATAATCCCGCATATTACCGGCCATAATCCTTTTTCTAAAGTAATCTTCAGGGAGCATATCCAGGGTAAACACATCGACCAATCCGTCATTATTAAAATCGGCGATATCCATTCCCATGGCACTGTAACTCAGATGTTTAAAATAACTCCCGGCCATCTCCTTAAAAGAACCATCGTGTTGATTTATATAAAGCAGGTCATTGGATATATAATCGTTAGCCACGTACACATCGGGCCATCCATCCCGGTTGATATCGCTGATGCAAATACCCAGTCCGAAACCATCCCATATTATACCCGCCTCCTTTGAAACATTCCGGAAGATTGGGAGATGGTGACCTGGATTTACGCCTTCATTCCGGTAGAGGCGGTCCGTATTGATCATCGAACCATCGGGACTGCGGTTTCTAACTGCATTTTTATTGGGGATTTTCATGGAAGATGTGACCAGATACATATCCAAATCGCCGTCCAGGTCATAATCAAAAAATGCCGCCTGGGTGGAATAACCATCGTCGTCCAGACCCACCGCATTGGCTTGTTCAGTAAAAGTTAACGGATTCCTTTTCCCGTTATTTATGTAAAGCAGGTTATGATAATCATCTACAATATTCCCACCCACACAAATATAAATATCCATCCATCCATCCTGGTTTAAATCGACCATGCTAACCCCGGTAACCCAGCTCCCTGACGTATTGATACCTGATTGTTCGGTAATGTCCTCAAATTTGAAATTGCCTTTATTCAGGTACAACCTGCTTTTTTCCATGTTTCCTCCAAAAAAAATATCACTCATTCCATCGTTATTTATATCGGCGATGGCCAGACCGGCTCCGTTGTAATAATATTCATAAAAAAGCGAATTGAAAGTATCCGATTCATTCAGGGTATTTTTAAAGTTGATACCTGTTTCGTTCGAGGATAGCAACTGGAAAAGGACATCCTTATCCCCGGATCCGGGAATTTGCCTTTGTTTACAACCCGACAGAATCAAGCCTGATATCAGCGAACCTGATAAAAGCAAAAGAAGAAATAAATAGATGTATTTAGGGTTTATCGGCATAGGCATAAACGCTCAAAATCATTTTAAAAATAACAAAAAGTTTCGTACTGCACTTCGAATCCAGTTTGGCACATGCCTTTTATACCTCAACGGGATGATTTCATTTTGAAGTGTGTAAAAAAGCCGTGGATCATTCGACCCACGGCCTTTACTCAACTTGTTATTTAGATTACAAAATGATCAATCCGGACCGGGAGATGAATATCCCGGATTCTGAGTCATGAGTGGATTGAGTCTTAAATCCGCCTGTGGAATGGGCCATAAATAATCATTCTGGTCACAATTCGCCTCGTTGTCCGGCAGCTCAGGCCATACATCACAGAGTATCTCTTTCCGGGTAAGGTCAAACCAGCGGTCGTACTCAAAGAATAACTCTAAGTTTCTCTCCTGGATCACGGCCGAATCAAATTCCGTTTGTGACATACCAATGGTTACTCTCGGATGATTCGGGTTCACTGCTCCATCGTTGGCCCGGTCGATGATCTGATTCACCGCATCCACCGCAGCCTGTGTTGGTCCACCGTTAACCATATTTTCCGCTTCTGCAAACATGAGCAATATATCGGCATATCTCAGCAAGGGTATGTTTGCCGTGGACTGTAATCTTTCCAGTGTTTCCTGATCATCATAAGTAAATTTTCGTACAGGAGGTGATCCCCTCCAGCTGAAGTCTTCCCAGGAATCGCCGTTCCAGTCTTCCAGGATCATATACGCTTCTTTACGGGGTTGATCAGGATATCGAAGCGCCCAGGTTCTTTCCGTGCCGAAATCCAGCCAGCCAAAGGCCATGGATCCAGGTAACCAGATCTGGGGTGGGGTTGCTATGTCATCACTGGTGGCATTAAAACCCCAGATAAATTCCGGACCCAATTTATTCTCAATTTTAAATACGTCGCGGATATCCGGTATCAGGTAATGAACCCCGTTATCCATCACCGCTTTGGCCATATCCCTGGCCAGCGGAGCTTTGGTGGCATCCTTTAAAGGAGCGGTAGCCATGGTCAGGTACACTTTAGCCAATAACCCCCTGGCTGCATCTTTTGAAGGCCGTCCCGGATAACTATCCCATACTTCAGGCAAACCATTCAGGGCAACCTGAAGGTCGGCAACGATTAAATCATATACGTCTCTGACCGGTTGCCTGGATATCTCTCCCGATATCACATCGGTTTCTTCGGTAATGATCGGGACGTCCCCATATGCCCTGACCAGCACGAAATAGTTGAAAGCCCTGATAAATTTAGCCTGGGCCATCAGTTCGTCCTTTATATCCTGGGAGACGGTGGGTCCCAACTTATCATCAATAAGGGCCTGAATGATCGGGTTTAAATTTGCGATGGAACGGTAATGGGATCTCCACACCCAATTCGCAAAACTTGCGCCAAAGACAAGATTTGTATTATCGTTTGCATCATCATGAAATGCTCCCCACCCGTATGAGTAGTTATCCCACTGCGAGTACATCGAGGCCATCGCACCAGTCAGCCCTGAATACATTTGATCCACGGTTCCATAAAAATTATCCGGACTGGGAAAATCGAGCGGTTTCTCATCCAGATCCACACATCCGATCGTGGCCAAAAGCAAGACTGCAACTGTAAGCATCAAATTTCTTATTCTCATAAATATGTTTTTCATTGCCATGTCAGTTTTATAGTTCATATCAGAAAGTTAAATCAATCCCGAAAGTGTAGGTACGGGATGTTGGATAAGCACTCAGGTCCACGCCGATCGTAGCATCGTTCTCAGTGAAATTAGCAACTTCGGGATCATATCCTGTATAATCCGTTATCGTTATCAGGTTGGTCCCGGAGAAATAAAGCCTGATCTTATTGAATCCAATCCGACTTAACAAGTCCGGGCTGAAACGGTAAGCCAGCGTTACGACTTTTAACCGGATATAGGAAGCATCCTCTACCCACCTTGAGGTCTCACCATCAATAAATATTTTATTTTCCAGTGCCTGCGATTCACGGAAAGCGCCATCTATTAAACCAGGAACATCCGTATCCTGATTTTCAGGCGTCCAGTAATTCAGTACTCTCGGATCGTTGGCTTCATAGGTCTCCCTTCTGATGCGCAACTGATTAAACAGGTCGGCTCCCTGCATACCCATGAGCAGGAAGGACAGGTCCCAGTTTCTCCAGGTGAAGTTGTTAGACCAACCCCAGGTAAAGTCAGGATACCCGTTGCCTATGATTACCCGGTCATCCTCGTCCACATCCCCGTCTCCATCCGTGTCTAAATATCGAGGATCTCCTGGTAACTGACCATATACACGTGCTTCTTCTGCCTGTTCTGTCCTCCATACACCAAGGTATTCCCATCCCCTCATCGTCCCGTACGGTTCACCTACCTGAAGAATCATGAACTCACCCAGATTGTATCCACCAAAGGTGGCAGAATAGGTAAGCCGTTCATCCGGGCCCAGGTCTACGACCTTATTCCGGTTCATTGTGAAATTCAGGGATGTATTCCAGCGTAAGTCTCCGACAATCGGATCTCCACCTATCAATATCTCCAGCCCTTTATTTTCGATCGATCCGACATTGTCCAGCACACTGCTTACTCCAACGTAGCCGGGTAATTCACGGGGCATTAGCAGATCATCTGTCACTTTCTTATATACATCTATTGTCGAAGTTAATCTTCCATTGAACATCTCCAGATCCAGGCCTATATTGGTCTGCGTAGTGGTTTCCCATTTTAGATTCGGATTGGCCAATCCACCAATCGCAAATCCCGTATTTGTAGGTGATGTGCCGTTGTAGGGATAATCGGGACCCCAGTCACCTGGCTCCGAATAAAGCCGGGCAAGTGATTGATAAGGACTGATCCCCTGGTTCCCTGTTTTACCCCAACTTGCTCGTAATTTAAGATCGGATATGGTTCCGGATCCACTGAGAAAACTTTCTTCGGAAAGTCTCCACGCCACGGATCCTGATGGGAAATAACCCCATTTGTTATCGGCCCCAAATACCGAGGAACCATCTGCCCGGTAGGAAACCGTGAACAGATAGCGGTTGTTATACACATAATTAATCCGTCCCATATAAGAAAGCAGAGACCGGTCATAGGCCCACGAACCCGTAGTGAGTTGCTGGGCACCACCGATATTATTAAATCCCAACTGATCAACAATAAAATTCCTGGCTGTTGAATTGGTGCCATGCCCTTCATCATAGATCTGCTCCAGCACCCCGGTGAAGGTCAACTGATGATTTCCTCCGAAATTATTATCGTAGGTAAGAATGTTACTGTTCTGATATCTTTCATAGGTGGATTGGGCCAGGTAAGCAGCTCCATTATTTGCAAAACCCTCATTTGTCTTTGTATTGTAGTAATCCCGTCGCTCTGAGTTCGTAATGAGGGCACCGCCCGTAATTTTGAAGCTCAATCCTTTTACGATATCAATATTGAGGAAAAGGTTGGCATTATTCCGGTAGGTTGGACGATCCATATCCGGTTCAATTGCGCTGGCCAGGGGATTCCAGGTGTCGCTGGCCCCATAATCCGGATCATGGCGATGATAATTCCCATCCTCATCGTATACCGGTTCGGTTGCCGCCCATCGGGGGGCCACATTTATGGCCTGGGCAGTAAATGAAACACCCTCATTCCGTCGGAAAGCCGGGGATTTGTAGGTTTCCTTGGTGAAAGACCAGTTCAAACCAAAATCCACCCTGTCGGAGATATCCGCGGCAATATTCGCCCGCAATGAGATCCGGTCGTAACCGGAACCCTTGAGGATCCCTTTATGATCAAGATAATTCGAGGAAACCAAGTATTTAAGGGCATCGGTGGCTCCGCTCACACTGAGCTGATAATTCTGCAAAACACCGGTCTCATAGATCACATCCTGCCAATCGGTCCCAAAACCATACGCGGGACTTTCGAATTCCGCAATTTCCTGATCCGTAAATGGTAGAATCGGAATATTTCCGCCCCCTGTGTTTTTACTCGCCCGTAAATTGTGATAATTGGCAAATTGAGCTGCGCTCATCACATCAAGTTTCCGGGCCAATCGCTGAAGCCCCACATTCACACTGGCATCGATTACCGGTTTCCCCTTTTTCCCCAGTTTGGTAGTGATGAGGATTACCCCATTGGCACCCCGGGAACCATAGATCGCCGTTGCCGAAGCATCTTTCAGGATCTCAATGGATTCGATATCCATTGGATTCAGGGCCCGAAGCAAATCAGTACCACCCTGCAAACCGTCCAGGATAACCAAAGGTTCATTCCCGCCATTAATGGAATTGAGCCCTCGGATCCGGATCAGTGTTTCGCCACCGGGCGCTCCGTCCGAATTTAACACATATACCCCACTCGTTCTTCCCTGTAAGGCCTGGTCGGTCCTGGCCAAAGGCAGCTCGGTGATCTCCCTGGATGGAATAGATGTAATCGCGCCGGTCAGGTCTGAGCGTCTTTGAGTACCGTATCCGGTAACCACAATTTCACCCAGAGTTGAAATGTCGGGCTCCAGGTTAATATTGATTTCGGTCTGCGTCCCAACCCTAATCTCCTGCGTTTTATATCCTATGTAACTAAAAATCAATACTGCGTCAGATCCAGGCACCTGGATAGCATATTGACCATCCGTGTCCGTGATGGTACCCGTAGTCGTACCCCGTATTAAAATATTAACACCGGGAGTAGGTGCATTATTTTCATCTGTTACCTTCCCTTTTACTTGCATTTCCTGGGCATACAATCCCAGCGCAAATAAAACCACCAGCAACACATGAAGAACAAATCCAGAAAAGATGGATTTCGAAATCCTTGCGGTAAAAGGCAGTAGTTTTAACTTCATATGATTACGTTTTAAAAATGTTAAAAAATAAAAATAGTTATAGTAGTTTCGAGAAAATTAGTCTTTTTTTAATATAGATTTTTATTTTCGTTTCTTTATCTTATTAAAGTACTAAATTATTTTATATAAAGTCAAGACAATTTTTGAATTAATTTAAAGCATTTAATAAGGTTTCATAAGAAAGACTGCTTGGTAAGACTTGCCCATTTTAAAAGATCTCCATCCAGTAAAAAATCCAACTGGATAGCCAAAACTGTCAGCCAGATCGCATAAACAAATTGTAGTTGAAATGTATGAAATTAATCCAAAGGATATTAAAACGAATCATTGAATACATGATAGGATTATTCAAAATATAACCGGAAGTTGACCTGTATTATTTTTTTTTATAAACTTTTCGATCCAGTTGTTTAATTCATCATAGAAGGTAGCTTTTCAATTTACACCAATTTAGCTTTAACTGCCTGCTAAATAAAAATATCAGGCTATAATGACCTCAATCCCCATTTTTTCAAGGTTTGCCTTGAAATGAGGCGGGATTCCCTCATCGGTTACCAGTGTATTAATCTTGGAAATAGGACAGATGATCGCCAGGCTTCTTTTAAAAAATTTACTTGAATCGGCAAGCACGATCACCTGTTGGGATATTTCAATCATGGTTTGGTTCAAATGTGCCTCCTCGATGTTTGGGGTCATTAAACCAAATTCGATATCCAAACCGTCCACGCCAAGAAACAGTTTATCACTCAGGAAACTTTTAAAACTTTTTTCAGCGGGTGTACCAACCAGTGATAACGATTCTTTCCTCAAGAAGCCGCCGGGTATAATTACTTCCTTGTTCTGATTATGCACCAATTGGTTGGCAATATTCAGGGCATTGGTAATTACCGTAAGTCGGTAGTCCTGGGAAATGTACTTCGTCATTTCCATAGTGGTTGTTCCGGAATCTATGATGACCGTATCCCCATCTTCTATCAGTCCGGCAGCTTTTTTGCCAATTTTTTGCTTTTTTTCAAGGTTTAACTTATGTTTTTTTGAAAGTTCATAGTCGATTCCTACCCGATTCGCTTTAATCGCACCGCCCCTGGCCCGGATCAGCATTTGTTTTTTCTCAAGCTGCAGCAGATCATTTCGTATGGTCACTTCGCTCACTTCGAAATGCTTGCTGAGAATGTTCACGAAAACCTGGCCGTCCCCTTCCAGTTTTTCGAGTATCAGTGTCCTCCTCTGTAATGTATTTCTTTTAGCCTTTTCCATAATTGTTAACTTCAATAATGATGTATATTACAGGCTTTAAAATTTAATAGGTATAAAAAATGAAAACCTCTTGTATTTCCAAAATATATATAAAAATAACTTAATTATGAAAGTTCTTTTCTTATAAATGCTTATTCTTCGTAACTTTTTTGTTACACTTCCTTTGATTTTTTAAAAAAAACATTACCTTTAGTCTAATAAAAAATAACTTCATAACCTATTTTTTATGATTGAACCAGGCCATGCAAACTTTTTGGATCGGTGTACGGAATATGCGAATCATACTTCCATTGAAATTTCCAGTCAGCCGGGACTTTGGCGGCAAACCTGGGAACGTTTACAGACCCAAAAGAACACCCTTGGGAAGTTCCTGGAGGAGGTCTTTATTCAAAAGAACCTGGTGGTCATATTAACGGGCGCGGGCAGTTCTGCATTTATCGGATTGGCCTTACAGGGCCCTTTTCAAAAAAATACAAATGTGCTGACCCGGGCGATCAGCACAACCGACCTGGTGACTCATCCCGATCTTTTTCTTCAGAAAGAAAGGCCCACCCTGCTGATCTCTTTCGCCCGATCGGGAGACAGTCCGGAAAGCATAGCCGCCCTGAACCTGGTGAATGAAATATGTTCACATGTATATCATTTAATAATTACCTGCAATGAAAAAGGAAAATTAGCTCAGGAGAAAGATAAACGAAATAATCTGGTATTCCTTTTACCCCCGGAGACCAATGATAAGGGACTCGCCATGACGGCCAGTTTTACCTCCATGTTGTTAGCTGGAATTCTAATCTCGAGGATTCATCAAACTGAAAATCTGGATAACCAGGTTTCCACGCTCTGTTCGTATGGTGAAAATATATTGCGACAATATTCCAAAAAAATATTTCAGATTTCGAAAATAAATTTTAAGCGGGTTGTGTTTCTGGGATCCGGCCCCCTGTTGGGAGCTGCCAGGGAATCGCATCTGAAATTACAGGAACTTACCGATGGGAAAATCATTTGTAAGCACGATTCTTTTCTCGGTTTTCGGCATGGCCCCAAAGCTGTCATTGATAAATCCACACTGGTTTTTTATTTGTTTTCAAACCAAAAATATGTAGCACAATACGAAAAAGATCTGGTATCGGAAATATGCAGACAGGCTCAGGGAATGTATTCGGTTGGCATTTCCGAAAAATTAACGGAGCGAAATTACTGTTTGGATCTGGATATAATTCTCGGGCACGGGAAAGATTATGTTGATGAAGAATTTTTATCAGTATGCGATGTATTGCCGGCACAAATTCTGGGCTACTACAAATCACTGGATTTAGGTTTTAATCCGGATAATCCATCTGAATCCGGCGTTATTTCCAGAGTGGTCCAGGGAGTTAAGATATATTCTTACTGATACAGCATGCGGAAAGGAAAACCCTGGCTACTGTTTGCCATCGTAACGACAACCTTCTGGGGACTATGGGGTGCACTGATTGAAATACCTGAAAAAAGCGGTTTCCCTGCCACACTGGGTTATACGGTCTGGGCATTGACCATGATTTTACCCGCCCTGATTGCTCTTTCACTTATCAAATGGAAATTAGAATATAATACCCGGTCAATTTTTCTTGGACTTTTAATCGGATTGACAGGAGCGGGAGGGCAGCTCATTCTTTTCCTGGCTCTCAAATCGGGACCCGCCTATTTAGTGTTCCCATTTATTTCTCTATCTCCGGTGATAACTATTCTGTTGTCGATCGTATTTCTACGAGAAAGAGCCAGCCTGCGGGGATGGATAGGAATACTACTTGCACTCTTGGCCATCCCTTTACTATCGTATCAATCTGCTGACGGAGAAAGTTTTAAAAACTATTTATGGATTTTTTTATCCCTGTTGGTTTTCCTGGCATGGGGATTCCAGGCTTATGTTATGAGATTTGCCAATCAATCCATGAGGGCTGAAAGTATCTTTTTTTATATGATGGTAACGGGTATAGCGCTTATTCCATTCGCCATCCTGATGACAGATTTCAATCAACCGATAAACTGGGGATTTAAAGGACCATGGATTACCGCAATGATACAAATATTAAATGCGGTAGGAGCCTTAATGCTGGTTTATGCATTTCGTTACGGCAAGGCGATCATTGTAAGTCCCATGACCAATGCCCTGGCACCTGTGATTACCGTTATTATATCCCTGTCTATTTACCGGGTAATACCTCATGTAATCATCATGGTAGGAATAATTCTTGCAGTTTCCTCCGCATTTTTACTTGCCATCGAAAATGAATAGAGCAACTGAATTAATTTAACAAAAAAATATGGTGCTTTTTGTAAATAATACGGGAATAATCCTGAAAATTTTTACGATTGTTTTTTTTCCTTTATTCCTCATTCATTGTTCGGAAGATTCAGCGCCGGAGAACGGGACTCCTCAACTTAAAGAATATAAAGGATTTCTTAAAACCCCAGGCATTGGCTTTCAGACTTTCGGCAGGTTTGCTGATGAAGATCAGAGTCTGCAAAGTGTATCGTTTTCTTCAGGTTCCGCTTATTTTCGCTGGATGTGGGAGCAGATAGAACCCCGGGAAGGAGAATGCAACTGGTCGTTGATCGATCACCATCTTGAAAGGGCGCGCGAAAATGGTCAGACCCTGGAATTCCGGATCATGCTGGAGTGGCCGGGTGCTTATGAGGTAGGCATCCCACAATGGCTGGTTGATAAGGGGGTAAATATGCGGTGGACCAATTGTGAGAATGAAAACTATTACAGTCCCGATCTCGAGGATCCGATCCTTAAAGAATATCATATAAAGTTGATCCGCGCATTGGGAGCACGTTACGACGGACATCCCGATCTGGGTTCGGTGGATATTGGATCCGTAGGTCTCTGGGGAGAATGGCATGAATACTGTCATCCCGAACTGATGCCCAGCCGTGAGGAACGATCGGCCATTATTGACCTCTATTATGAATCTTTTCCCAACACCCCATTGGTAGCTTTGGTCGACGACAAAGAAGGCATTGCTTATGCCGCTGGCAAGGGACGAAGTGCCTGGCGTGGAGATTGCTGGGGGAATTATCTGCCTGAAGGAGCAGGATGGAATCATCACCACGATTCCTACTGGCCGGCCCATGAACTGATACCGGATGCCTGGAAGAACGGACCCGTGGCCCTGGAATCCTGTTATACCATGAAAAGCTGGTATTCAGAAGGAAATGCCATCACTCAAATAATAAACGATGCCATTTCCTGGCATGCTTCCCTTGCCCATAACAAGTCTGATTATATCCCTGAGGAATACAAATCAGAGGTAGAAAGGCTGGTGATGAAACTGGGATTCCGACTGGTATTGAGGGAAATAAACTTTATACCGGAAGCAGAACCGGGATCGATGCTCAGGATTACTCTTAACTGGGAGAATCTTGGCATCGCCCCGCCGTACCGCGATTTTCGGATCGCATTCCGGTTGAGGGATTCGACGGATCGGATCCATGGAATACTTGTTACAGAACAATCGATCAGAGGATGGTTGCCCGGAACCTTAGCCGTGGATATCGAATATCCGTTGCCTGCGGAATTGCCGGAAGGAAATTATACCCTGGAACTTGGTCTGGTGTTTCATGAGGCACATGACCGGCTGGTTCCGATCGCTATTGAGGGCAAAACGGATGATGGCTGGTACGCGGTAGGGAAAATCAGTATTTAATAGATTATGTAAATAATTTTTTATGATTTTATATTCAATTGCCCTCCCATTAATTATTCAATTCTTTCCTTTATCCTTTCATTCCAATGACCGGATGACCGGATTCTGGGATACACAGAAAAAAGGAGCGAATTATTTTAATAAAATACCCACGGAGAGTTGGTTCAGGGATGCACACGATCTTGGGGTGGAATGGGTGCGGCTCACTTATGACAAATGGAGTTCAGCTCATCGCGACTTTTTAATTGGGGATGCTTCCAGCTACCATGGCTTAATAAAAAAAGACCTGATCCGGTTGAAAGAGGTGATTCATTGGGCCGAAAAGTACGATATTAACCTGGTGATCACACCGCTTAGTTTACCAGGTAACCGATATCGGCAGAACAATGATTTCCAGTGGGATCTTAGATTATGGGATTCTTATGAATATTGGGAACAAGCAATCCAATTCTGGACTGACCTTGCAACGGAACTCAAAAGTTATGAAAATGTGGTGGCTTATAATATTATCAATGAACCCTGTCCAGAAATGGGAACGGGTTTAGAAGAACATATTCGCCCAGGGGAGATTTCCAGATTTCTGGATTGGTATGATCTTATCAAGGGAACCCCACGGGACATCTATCAATTTTATATTCGAATTATTAGTTCCATAAAAAAAATAGATCCAAATGCGGTCATCATGCTGGACGCCGGATGGTTTGCGCAACCGGGAGCTTTCTGTTATTGGGAACAATCCTTTGCTTTCCCTGATATTTTATATGCTTTTCATATGTATGAACCTTATGAATTTACATCAAATAAAAACTTCAGAGAGAAGAATAATTATGTTTATCCAGGAAACGTTCCCTTTGGAAATGATACTATTTATTGGAATTATAATACGATAGAAGCATATTTTAAACCATTTTTACAGTGGATCCAGAACAAAGGTATTCCTGCAAATCGTGTAGTAGCGGGTGAATTCGGGTGCATGCGGAAAAATACAGGAGCGGCAGCCTACCTGATAGATGTAATTTCCTTTTTTAATAAAAATAAGTTTCATTGGGCTTTTTATTCATTCAGGGAAGATGAATGGGATGGGTATGATTATGAACTGGGAACCGAAAACCTGGACTGGAAATATTGGCAGGCCAAAGACCGGGGAGAAAATCCATCTTTACCCAGAAGGGATAACCCCCTCTTTGACATCGTAAAACGGGAATTTAAGCAGTAAATAATTTATAATATTGATTTAAAATGAAATAATCGTGACTAAAACTAATTTGACATCTACCGCAACTGCGGAACGGCTGTTCTCCCTTGATTTTTTCAGGGGGCTTACTATGTTTCTCTTAATAGCGGAATCAACCGAAATATATGCCTTAATGACCAGCGAGGCTTTTGATGGATCCCTTATCAGCATTATTGGGACGCAGTTTCATCATCACCCCTGGCATGGCCTTCGTTTCTGGGACCTCATCCAACCCTATTTTATGTTTATTGTCGGAGTGGCTATGCCTTATTCGTTGGCCAATCGTAAAAAACGTGGCCAGACGGATAGACAGATAAGGAAACATATAATCCAGCGGGCCCTGCTACTTCTCTTTTTCGGCTGGGCTTTATATTGTATTTCTGCAGGAAAAATCGTATTCCGGTTTCAAAATGTATTGGCACAACTTTCGGTAACCTATCTTCTGGCCTACCTGGTAATGAACAAATCCGCCAGAACACAGATCATCTTTTCCTTGATCCTGATAGCAATTACCGAGTTTATCTACCGCATTTTTCCGGTAGAAGGATTTAATCATCCATTTGTGGCGAATGAAAATTTCGGTACCTGGTTGGACCTGCAATACGGAGGAGCCGATTTATACGGACACTGGGTATCCATTAATGCCATACCAACGACGGCACACACGATCTGGGGGGTTCTTGCAGGACAATTGTTGATGAGCAATCGAACGGACCGGCAAAAATTAAGGAATCTTGTTATTGCGGGTATTATCGGTGTGGTAGCAGGATATGCACTTGATCCGGTTACCCCTATCATCAAACGCATCTGTACTTCATCCTTTATTCTTGCGAGCGGAGGTTGGACAATATTATCGCTTGCTTTTTCATTCTGGTTGATCGATATCATGAAACAGAAAAACTGGTCCTTATTCTTTGCCATCGTGGGCATGAATCCCCTCTTCATATATTTATTCGCCAATGTAGGAGGCAGTGGATTTGTGGAACATATCTTCCATCCCTTCACGAGGGCGATATTCGGATGGACCGGCGAGGTTACCGCAGAATTATTGACCAGTATGATCGTACTTTTTTTCTTATGGTACATGTGTTACTGGCTATTTAAAAGAAAAATATTCATTAAAATTTGAAATATTTCTGAATAAAATTTATTTAATAAAGTGATTTAAACCGATTTATAAATGCAACTCAATATGAAATCAAGATATTTGCCAATTATTTCTATCCTTTTCTACTTTTCCTCGCCGGGTATTATTAAGGCTCAAACCGTGGAAGGAGATTTAAAACTGCTTGATTGGCAACCAAAAAGTCAACTCGTGGTGAAGGAAACCCGGGTGCTCAAACCCAGATATCCTGTGATTGATATCCACAACCATCTTGGTGATCTTGAAAACACGGAGAAATACCTGAAGGAAATGGATAAGGCAGGGGTCTGGAAATGCGTAAGTCTGGACGGCAATTCAAAAGACGACTTCTATAAGGAACATATTAAGGTATGTGAATCGGT
>Ga0209536_100003353_pt1 | contig 25783 bp, 20 predicted proteins | sample DeeMarSeWOR28_12_FD_187461 | JGI IMG/M metagenome (GOLD analysis project Ga0209536, IMG submission 187461) | Marine sediment microbial communities from White Oak River estuary, North Carolina - WOR-2-8_12 (SPAdes) (version 2) | ecosystem: Environmental > Aquatic > Marine > Intertidal zone >...
CTCCCGAGTTCGACTGTTGAGTCCAAGTACGGGAACATCGCTCGTGAAGAGATCCGTGACTTCGATGACGGCGGCCAGCGTGTCGGTGTTCGCTGAATCGGCCTCGATATTGAAAGCGGCGATGTCAAAGGCCATGACGATGGGTTCAAAATTCGAGTTCACCACCGCCTCGTAGATGGGCAATGAATCGCTGGCTACGTTCTGGTACGAAACGATACGCAACAGAACCTTGTTATCATGCTTCTGCCAGCGGACCGACTGCGTATTGTTCTTCATCCCGCCGAAACCGATGTTCTGCGCGGTTCGCGCACGCCGCGAGACGAGCAGCATCTCTTTGTCGAGCAACTCCGTGGGGATCTCGTAGTAGAACTTGTCGTCGATCCTGTGGACGACAAAGAGGCCCGAGTCGCTTACGGCCTTGGCGGTGATCACCTCTTTGTACGGCTTGACCCCCGGCTCGGCTTGGCCCGGCCGGGCGTTACCCTGCGGCCTCGGTTGCGTCTGGGCCTGGCCCTTGGAACAGGCGCTGATGCTCACGGTGGCGAAGAGGATGCACGCGGCATACAGGAAACGGCGCATGGCTAGCTCCCACATAGAGTTAGGTGCAGAGACGCAATGATGACTTCAGGCGGGGCGTGGCTGACAAACTAGGTCTGGCCGCAGGAAGGCGCCAGCCGCCACCAGCCCGTCAGATGGCTCCTTGACCCTAGCGGATCTTGTCGGAGTAGTTGCTGTGTCGAATCAGCCGAGTGATTTCCCCATCCTCCCCCACCTCGAACACGATCTCCTCGCCCAACTCATCATCGCCCCTGACCCTCCTGAACGTGTGTCCTTCGACGTGCTTCAGTTTGACGATGGCATCGACCGGATCATCCGACGGCAGGTACAGCATGGCCAATCCATCTTCCCACGGAAATACCGCAAGCTCGCCACCCCATGCCAGGTCGTAGGAACCCGCGTAGAAGTTCAGGCTCGTGTCGGCGGGCGTTGTATCATCCGGCGAATCGAGCGCCTTCCCGATTGCCGGCGCCAGGATCTGATGGGCGACGCCTGTGTACTTGCTTGAGTTCACGTCGATGGCGTTGGTCATCACAATCGCCGCGAATTTCTCATCCGTTTGCAGCATGAAGTGCGAACGGAAACCCGGACAGCCACCTCCATGACCGACGAACGTCTTGCCGTTGTCGCGCCAAACAGAAAACCCCAACCCCCAATGGACCTCCCAGTCCGGGTCGACCCAATGGACCCTCTGCATTTCTTTGAGAGTGTTCGCGCTCAGGATATCGTCGTCGTCGCCTTCGAGCACACGGAATTGCCACGAAGCGAACGCGGCCAGATCCTCCACCGTCGACGCGAAACCCGCGGCCGGGGCTATCCCCCGGACCTGGAAGAACGCCAACTCTGAGCGCTCGCCTTCGCGACCGGGTGAGCCGTAGCCCATGGCGAACCTCGCGCCGCGCTGGTCCGCGGGGATCTCCGGCGTCGTGTCGTCCAATCCCAGCGGCTGGATGATGTTGCTCGTCACGTAATCGGCGTAGGATTGCCCAGCATTCGCGGCGAGGACCTCGCCGGCCAGAGTGAGGCCAAGGTTCGAGTACTGAAAGTATTGCGAGGCCGGGTAAAGTGTTTCCTGGCTGCCCAGTTTCTCGACGATCATCTCCCGGGTTGGGAAGTCGAAATCCGGGGTCCAGTACGGGAAATCCGACTCTCGCGGCAACCCCGCCGAGTGGGTCAACAGCCCTTCGATCGTGATGGGCGGCGAGTCGGGGTAGCGCTGCTCGATGTCGAACCAGGCCAGGTGTTCCTGCACGGGATCGTCAAGGTGCAGTTTCCCTTCATCGCGAAGCTGCATCACTCCGATACTCGTGAAGAGCTTCGAGATCGAGCAAATGCTGTATATCGTGCGGGGAGTCGCAGGCGCCATTCGCGCCCGATCTGCGTATCCGAACGCTCCTCGCCAGACGATCTCCTGGTCATGGACAATCGCCATGGAAAGACCGGGAATGTCTTTGTAGGCCTGCTCGGCATCCAGCCACAGCTCTAGCAGGTTGACCGCGGCAGCAACGCGGGGGTCATCGGCGATCTCCTGCCCAGACGTCGAGGAGGCGACCACGGCGATCATCCCGAGTAGCAAGAGGGATCTTCTCAGCATAGCGTTCTCCCAGGTATACGTGCTTGAAATGGTCTGGTGAAACAGTAATGGCGTGCGACCAGTCTGTCCAATACATATGTCGGTCGCAGCTCTTGTCAGCCGTGGCGACACGCACCTATTCTGACCGCAGGAGGATTCATGAACAACATTGTCTTGAAGGTGAGCGACATGTCGTGCGGCGGATGCGCAAACGCGGTCAAAGCAGCTCTGATCGGCGTTGAAGGAGTCCGGGAAGCTGACGTGTCCTTGGAAGAAATGACCGCGCGAGTCGTCAGCGACGAAATGGTATCGCCGGATGATTTGGTCGAAGCGGTTAGCGCTGCCGGGTACAGCGCGTCCATCGGCTGATGAGATAGGGGTGGACCACAACGAATGGTGGCCCACCCCTCTCTCAATTGGCTAACTCCAATTCGCCTCGGAGGCCCAGTCCTTGAACCCCGTCGGAGTAATCCCATACTTCGCCGCGTTACCCGCGATATCCGCGTTGTAACCGACAGCGTCGAACCACTCGAGCATTAGTGCGAAGTCATCGCTGAACTCGCGCACCTGCTCGATAGGAACTTGGAAGTGGCTTACGGCCTCCCCCTTGGCGTCCGCAATGACTGCGGCCGCGTCCTGCATCGTCAACTCATCGCCTGCAATATCGATGGCCTGACCGTTGAGCTCCTCATGTTTCTCGAAGGCCAGACGCCCGTACTTCCCGATATCGTCCACCGCGATCATCTGCAGTGGCGTGTCCGACTTGATCCCGACGGCCAAAGTGCCCTCGTCAATTGCCGGCTTGAACCACGGCGATATCAGGTTCTCCATGAAGAAGACCGGCCTCAGGATCGTGTAAGACGGCAAACCCAAGCCGCGGATTGTTTCCTCGACTCGAAACTTGTTGTCGAAGTGGGGGATGCCCGTGTTGCGGTGGGCCGACCCGACCGATGTGTAGACGAAATGTTGAACACCGTTGTCACGGGCGATCTCGGCTAGTCGCTTGCCCTGAGCCTCTTCGCCATCTACACCGGCCTCCCAAGTGTTCTGCACAGCAAAAACACCCCATGCACCCTGCACGACACGCTCTAACGAACCCGAATCGTTCAGGTCGCCTTGCACAACTTCAGCGCCCAAGTCGGCCAGCGCCTTGGCAGCCGCACTGTCCGGATTCCTCGTCATCGCTCTAACGTTGTGGCCAGCGGCTAGCAATTCGCGCGCTACCGCGCCTCCCTGCTGCCCTGTCGCTCCCGTGACTAAGATAACTGCACCTGGCTCCATGTTGTTCCTCCGTGTATTGATGATTGGGACTGTCGGTTGAACTTCATCGTACTGTCTGCATTTCCGCATCAAACTCAGCGGCATACCGCCCAAGCTTGCGCAGTAAATCCGTGGCTTCACGTTGCTCTCGCTCGTTGAGTCCGGCGAGAACGTCCTGCAGGTGTTTCTCGTGCACTGGGAAAATCTTCGCCATCAGCGCGCTGCCCTCGTCGGTCAGAGCGGCGAAACAGGCACGCCGGTCGTCCGGCGAGGGTAGCCGCTGGACGAGCTGTTTCCCCGTCAGCCGATCGATCACGTACGTGATCCCACCGCTCGAGATCAGCACCTTCTTCTGAATCTCGCCAAGTAGCAGTGGCCCCTTGTGGTGAAGCGCTTCGAGGACCCCGAACTCCGCGGCCGTGAGATCGTGGCGCGAGATATCCTCGCCAGCGCGCCCGGCGACGGCACGGTAGGCCCTGGCGAGCACGACCCAGAGCTTAAGACTGGTCGAGATAGCCGCTGTTTCCCGTGCTGTACTGCCTTCGTTCGACACAACCATCGGTTTGGACTCCGCTGATTAATACCTCAGAACTGAAATATACAGCTTTAAGATAAATCGTCCGCGGTATCTTGTCAACCGACCCTTGGCACCCCCGCGCTTGCACAGATCCGTACCGCAGCCCTAGGATCCTGAGACTCCATCAAGTCCGGCCCCCGGCACATCGGCCCTTTTGCAGGGGAATGCCATGGGAAGAGACATCGTTAGCGTTATCCTCGGCTACGTAGTCGTGGCCGTGACGGTATTCGTCACCTTCACCATTGCGTATCTGGTGCTGGGGCCCGATCGCGCATTCAAGCCAGATTCGTATGACATCGCGACGACCTGGGCCGGTATCAGCATCATCCTCAGCTTCATCGCCGCTGTCGCAGGCGGCTTTGTCTGTGCGGTCGTCGCGAAGAGACCGACACCCTCCAAGGCATTGGCGGCACTGGTGCTCATCCTTGGCCTTCTTCTCGCGATTCCGTCCCTGACCCGTGACGAAACCCGACCGACCATGCGTACGGGGGACGCAGGAAACGTCGAAGCTATCCAGGGCGCCCAACAGCCACTCTGGATCACGCTCCTCAATCCCTTCCTAGGGGCGATCGGAGTACTGTTCGGCGCCGGGCTCGCGCTGCGGAATCGATCCGAGCCGAAACTGGATTAGCTGTGGTGAAGGCAGGGATGATGCGCGCGCTCACCGTTCTTCTCGTCGTCGTTTCGATCTCGGCTTGTGAAACGCGATCGGGGAGACCGGCGCTTGCCGGGCGCTTCGACCACCTGCTCACGCCGGGGGGCGAGACCTTTCTCCACGTCTCCTCTTACGACACGACCGGCGGCAACATCGACCGGCTAGAAATCGCCGCCGACGATAGCGCCGTGATACTCGACACCGAGGGCCCCGGCGTCATCCGTCGCATCTGGATCACCGTGGCCAGCCGGGACCCTCACTACCTCCGGCGCATCGCGCTCAAGATGTACTGGGACGACGAAGCGACGCCATCGGTTTCGGCACCCCTTGGAGACTTTTTCGGCAACGGATTCGACCGCCGTCACTACGCGGCGCTTCCCATGGGCGTCTCGAGCGGCGGCTTCTACGTCTATCTCCCCATGCCCTTCCATCGTCGCGCGCGCATCGTGGTGGAGAACGGGACAGGTAGGACCATCGACGCGTTCTACTACAACATCGACCTCGTAAAGTCTCTGGATCTTCCGGGCGATGTCGCGACCTTCCACGCCTGGTGGAATCGTGACCCTCGCACAACGGACACGACGCCTCATCGCGTGCTCAAGGCCATCGGTCGAGGCTACTTCGTTGGACTCTCGTTGAACGCCGAATCACACAACGGACGACTGTGGTTTCTGGAAGGTGACGAAATTTTCACCGTCGATGGCGAGTTTCGGGGCCAGGGTACAGGGACGGAGGACTACTTCAACGGCGGCTGGTACTTCGACCAAGGCGCGTTCAGCGCGCCGTTCCACGGTGTCGTCGTGAAGGATGACACTCTCTCACGCATCGCGGCCTATCGATGGCACGTGCCCGACCCGATCCCTTTCGAAGACTCGATTCGCATCGAGCTGGAGCACGGACACGACAATGCCGAAGTCGCCGACTACGCGACGATGGCCTACTGGTACCAGGTCGAGCCTCATGCGTCGCTACCGCCGCTTCCCTCTCCCGATGACCGGCGGGTGTTGAGCGTGAAGATCCCGCCAGGGGCGGTACCCGCCGAGTCCTTGTCGATCATGGGAGAGAAGGGCGGCGGTATCCTGCGCCTGGCCGCGCCCGTACCCCGACCCGACCTGTACGAAGTGGCCGTCTATCCCATCGGCGGGCCGGGCCGCGGCACCGCCCACATCCAGGTCGTAAGCCAATCTTCCACCTATCTGGATCTCGAGGCCGACGAACCGAACACCGTGCTGCCCGCCGTGATCATCGACACGGTGGGTGCGACGCGTCCGGTAATCATGGAGTTCTCCGGCGACGACACGACCCTCGCCGCCGTGCACATGTCGCCGGTTCGACGTTGGGCTCGTGAATGGAATGTCGTCGGCCCTTTTCCCAACCCCCAGCGCCTGGGAACGGAATACAGCCCGGCCGTCGACAGCGTATACGCGCCCGAAACGGACCCCGGACTCAGCTCGACCTACGCCGGTATGGCGGGCGGAACGGTTGGCTGGAAGCCCGCCGAAGCATCAGAGGATGGAAGGGTCCGATTGAACTCCCACTTCGTACCCAACGACTGGGTCGCCGCCTACGCCCAAGGCTTCCTTTATTCGCCGGACGATCGCGAAGCGATGCTGCTGCTCGGCGCCGATGATGCCCACGTCCTCTGGGTAAACGGCTTGCGTCTTTCAGAACGACAGGGGCGGCATATTTCCGTGGCCGACGAGATCGAGGTCCCCGTCCGGCTGCAGGCCGGATGGAACCGCATTCTGCTGAAGGTCGCTGATCTGGACGGCGGCTGGGCGTTCATGCTACGAGTCGCCGATCCATCGGGCGAGCTGCGCTGGTCGGCAAAGCCGTAGCGAGAAGCAGACAGCATCAAGTCTCACCCTGAAAGTCTACACACATGAGCGGAAAGCTCGTGTCGAGCGCAGCCGACATCACGGTATACGGCCGCCGCGGGCGACGTTCGGGCGGGCAGTGCCAAGAAAGTGGCAACGGCAGCAGGTGAAGGGTCAGCCGCCTCGTTGATGATTCGGGATCACCTGAAGGAGGTCTAGCGCCGAAAGGGCCTTGGCCTTAACACTGCATGTCGACTCGAAACGATCTCAGCCACAGTGGAGCTTGATATGCCTGTTCGACACACCGACAGCGTACCCACCGAGACAGTCAACGCCGGGACCGGAACGACTCGCCAGGTCTTAATCGGGCCCGACGAAGGGCCGAATTTCGCCATGCGCCGCTTCGTGATACAACCGGGCGGCGGGATGCCGAAGCACACCAACACGGTGGAGCACGAGCAGTACGTGCTCCGGGGACGAGCCAGGATCGGGATTGGTGACGAGGTTCTCGAGGTGAAAGAGGACGACGTCGTCTACATCCCCGCCGGCGTTCCTCACTGGTACGAGACGCAAGGCGTCGACCCGTTCGAGTTCATCTGCGTCGTGCCGAACGGACCGGACACGATCCAGATAGTCGATGAGTGAGCTCGGGGTATAACCCGAACACTACTCTGACTCCAACCGTACGGGAGGAAGGTGCGGCGGGCCTCTCGAGCGGAGATTGGGAGCGCCCTGGCCCGTCTAACCCTCGCCCGTTGCCGTGCGACATGAAGCGAGGAGTCCCGCCGCACCTTCCCGGCTCACGCCTTGACGACGACCGCTGACCTCGAGACGTTACCCGCTCACACATCGACAGGAGCCTTGGGATAGGCGCCTGGAATCGCCGAAACTTGCGGATCCAGAGAGGTAGCAGAGTGACTCCAGCTCGGGCGGAAGAGGGTGAACGTGGGTACATCATTCCCATCGGGGGAGCCGAGAAGAAGCTGCGTGACCGGAAGATTCTCAGCCGTTTCGTTCAACTTTGCGGCAACGGCAGCGCGGTCATCGCCATTATCCCTACAGCATCCGAGCTGAGCGATACGGGCCGTCGCTACGAGCGAGTGTTCCGGGACATGGGCGTCGCCGACGTACGGACGTACCCGTTCGAGAGCCGCGGCGACGGTGAAAGGCAGGATTGGCTGGACAGCCTTGGCGAGGCGGACGGAGTCTTTCTCACGGGGGGAAATCAGCTAAGACTCTCCACCACACTAGGCGGGACGTCGGCGGCCCAGTTGATTCGCCGGCTCAACGCCGAAGGCGTACACGTGGCGGGCACATCGGCGGGCGCCGGCTTCCTCTCCGAACACATGATCGCTTTCGGGCGAGAAGGGCTGGCACCGAAGGCCGACCTCGTGACGCTTGCGCCGGGGCTCGGACTGACGAACCGAGTGATCGTCGACCACCATTTTCGCAAGCGCGATCGCTTCGGTCGACTGCTGGCCGCAATCTCCTACAACCCGTTCGCCATCGGCATTGGCCTGGCCGAGGACACCGCCGCATTCGTCGCGCCCGACGACGTGCTGGAAGTCCTGGGCAGCGGAGCCTTGACCATCGTCGACCCATCGGAGCTGGAGTACTCCTCGATGGACTCGGCACAGAAGAAAGAACCTGTCTGCCTCGTGGGCCTGAGGGTCCACACGTTGATCGACGGCTGGTCCTACGACCTTAATCGACGCGAGGCGCGACAGGCCAGCGTCGCCACTGGTTGACCTCAACATGAAGATCATCGAGCACGCCGTCTACCGCGGTCCCAGCCTCTACGCCCACTTCCCCGTCATTCGCTTGACGCTGAGTCTGGGCGAACTGGAGGAGTGGCCCAGCGCCAAACTCGGCCCAAGTTTTACCGACGGTCTGTTGAACGCTCTGCCCGGCCTGCACGAACACGGTTGCTCGTATGGAGAGCCGGGCGGCTTCGTGCGGCGACTGACCGAGGACGAAGGGACCTGGCTGGGCCACGTCGTGGAGCACGTCGCCATCGAGCTGCAGAACGTCGCCGGCGGTGACGTCACGTTCGGCAAGACTCGCTCGACGGGCGAAGAAGGCGTCTACGATGTGGTTTACGAGTACGAAGAAGCCAGGGTCGGTCGCGAGGCGGGACGGCTGGCGCTGAACTTATTGCACGACTTGCTACCGGCGGAATTGAAACCCGAAGACGCTCCCGTCGACTTCGATTTCGAAACCGAGCGCGATCTCTTCATTCGTTTCGCGCAACGTCACGCACTGGGCCCCAGCACGGCCGGTCTCGTGCGCGCCGCTCGCGAGCGCGATGTCCCCACTCTGCGGCTCAACGAATATAGCCTCGTCCAGTTCGGGCACGGCCGCTACCAGCAGCGGATTCAGGCCACGGTCACGAGTCGGACGCCCCACATCGCGGTGGAGATCGCGTCCGACAAGGAAGAGACCAACAAGATCCTCGAGGCGCTCGGGCTCCCGGTGCCGGGGCAACGCCTGGTCTATAACAAGGACGAGGCTGTGCGCGCCGCAGAGCGAATCGGCTATCCCCTGGTCGTCAAGCCACTCAACGCGAATCACGGACGCGGCATATCGCTCAACCTCAGCGACCCAGAGACCGTTCGCGTCGCTTACGACCAGGCCCGCGAGCACAGCCGCGGTGTCATCATCGAGTCATTCATCGCCGGCGAAGATCACCGAATGCTCGTGGTGAACGGCAAGCTGATTGCCGTGGCGAAACGAGTGCCGGGCCACGTCGTGGGTGACGGAAAACAGACCATCGAGGGGTTGGTCGAGGAGTTGAACAGCGATCCGCGGCGCGGCATCGGACACGAGAAAGTACTGACGCGAATCCAATTCGATTACCAGGCCAACCGTTTGCTCGGTCTGCTCGGCTACACGCGCAAGACCGTGCCCAAGAAGGGTGAAATCGTCTACCTGCGTTCGACGGGCAACCTCTCCACCGGCGGCACCGCCGTGGACATGACCCATGTCGTGCACCCCGACAACCGGGAGATGGCGGTTCGCGCTGTGAAGGCTATCGGCCTCGACATCGGTGGTGTCGACTTCCTGACCACCGATATCACGCGCTCATACAAGGAGATCGGGGGCGCGATTTGTGAGGTCAACGCGGCACCGGGCTTCCGCATGCACATCCAACCCAGCGAAGGCGAGTCGCGGGACGTCGCAGGACCCGTGATAGAGATGCTGTTTCCACCGGGCTCACCGACACGCATCCCGATCCATTCCGTGACCGGGACCAACGGCAAGACGACCACGGCGCGCATGGTCGCGCATATCTACAAGCTGGCGGGAAGCACCGTCGGCCTGGCGACCACGGACGGCGTGTACATCGACGGTCAGCTCAGCGTAGAAGGCGACATGACCGGGCCGATTGCCGCACGCATGGTCTTGCGCGATCCGGCGGTCGACGTCGCGGTACTGGAGACGGCTCGAGGTGGCTTGTTGAGGGCGGGGATGGGTTATCGACGCTGCGACGTCGCCTGCTGTCTCAACGTACAAGCAGACCATCTGGGACTGCGCGGAATCGAGACCGTAGAACAGCTGGCCGAGGTCAAGCGGATCCCCATCGAAGTCGCCAAGAACACCGCCGTGCTGAACGCCGACGACCCGCTCTGCCTACAAATGGCAGACTACACCGAAGCCGAGCACGTCTGCTACGTCACGCTGAACCCAACCCACGCGCTCGTCCGCGAGCACATTCGGGCCGGCGGCCGCGCCGTCGCCCTGGAGCAAGGGATCAACGGCTACATGATCACGATCTACGATGGCGGCTCGCACATCCCGCTGCTCTGGACGCACCTGATCCCAGCCACCGTTGAGGGCAAAGCGATCTACAATGTCCAAAACGCCATGTTCGCGGCGGCCATGACCTATAGTATGGGCGTGAAGCTCGAGGACATCCGTCACGGCCTTCGGACCTTCGACACCACCTTCTTCCAGGCGCCGGGCCGACTGAACATCTATGACGAGCATCCGTTCCGGGTCATCCTCGACTACGCTCACAACCCGCACGCCATCGAGAACGTGTGCCGGCTTGTCTCGGACATGGACGTGCAGGGGCGCCGCATCGGCGTTCTGTCGGCGCCCGGCGATCGGCGCGACGAAGACATTCGCGAGATCGCCGCGAAGGCCGCCGGCACCTTCGACTACTATATCTGTCGCCGCGATGACCAGCTGCGTGGCCGCGCTCCCAACGAGGTGCCTGCCATGCTGAGGGAAGCACTGATCGAGAACGGTGTCGACGCCGACCGGATCGACGTGATCCCGGAGGAGGGAGAGGCGGTCGGTGCAGCGCTTCGATTGGGTGAGCCGGGCGACATGGTCGTGCTATTCGGCGACGCGCTGCGCCGGACCTGGAACCAGATCGTCAACTTCCAAAGCGGCGGCGAAGGAGACGTCTCTCATAGCGACACGGCACCGCCAGCGGTGCCTGTGCAGCTGCCCGAAGTGCCCGAGTACGTCTACGATACCGGACAGTCCATCGTCCGTGATGAACGTGGCGTTCGGCTCGCCCGAGAACAGGAAGACTGAGTGGCGTGGCAGCGCCCGAGCTCATAGACTCGCGCCGTCTGACAGGGCCCAACCTCGTATCCGCGTCACCGGGCGCGGTGATCGATGTGGCACTGGGTGACATTCCCGCCCAGCGTGTCATCGAGATCTGGAGCGAGCTTTCTCGCCGTATCCTCGACGCTGTAGGCTGGCCCAATGCCGAGTTGGCCACCCGGGACTTCCCCGGCGGCGCCAGCCTGATGATGGCCGCTCCCATCGATGCGCTCTACGCCGCCACGGAGGTCAACGAGTGGGCCTGGACGGCGACCCAAGCCCAACTCGCCGGCCACGCACAGCCCAGCCTGAAGGAAGAGGCAACGCGGTTGCGCCAGGTGATTGCGGACGAACGGAATCCCCGTCTCATCGCACTCCAAGAGGCGGCCGCCCAGCGAGGCGTTTGTTTCCTGTCGGACGATGATCTCGTTTCGGTGGGCATGGGCACGGAGTCCGTCACCTGGGCCGTCGATTCACTGCCCGACGCTTCCGAGGTACCCTGGAACGAAGTGCGCGATATACCGGTCGTGCTGATCACCGGAAGCAACGGCAAGACGACGACCGTGCGGTTGCTCGCCGCCATCGCAACGGCCCAACGCATGAGTCCCGGCTACACCAGCACCGACGGGATCTACGTCGCCGATGAGCTGGTCGATGCCGATGACTGGTCGGGCCCCGGAGGCGCTCGTCGCGTCCTGCGCGACCGACGCGTGAACATAGCGATTCTCGAAACAGCACGGGGTGGAATGTTGCGGCGTGGATTGGCCGTTCAGCGAGCCGATGCTGCCGCAGTGACCAACGTCGCCGCCGATCATCTCGGCGAGTTCGGCGTACACGACGTGGAAGCGGTCGCTGAAACGAAGTTCGTGGTTTCGCGGGCCATCGAGAGCGGTGAGAACCTCGTCTTGAACGCCGAGGATCCGGCCATCGTGGCCCTGGCGTCGAGGCTCGGTTTGCGGCCGACGTGGTGTGCCGTCAATCCCAAGAAGGCACCGATCAAAGCCCACCTCGAAGCGGGCGGCGATGCCTGCATCGTCGACGACGGTTGGTTCGTCGCAATCAAAGCCGGGAAGCGTGCGCAAATCATACCGGTGGCCGATGCCCCTATCACCTTTGGCGGCACCTCACGCTACAATATCGAGAACGCGCTGAGCGCCATTGCCGTGGCCCGCGCCCTGGACCTATCGGACAATGCGATTCGCGCCGGGCTCTGCGCGTTCGGCCAGACGACGGACCAGAATCCCGGTCGCGCCAACCTCTTCGAACTCGGCGGAGCGCGCGTACTCGTCGATTTCGCACACAACCCACACGGGTTGGAAGCCTTCATCAAGATGGCCTCCGAGATGCCGGCGGAGCGCCGCCTCCTCATCCTCGGCCAGGCGGGCGACCGCGACGACGAGTCGATCCGGGAATTGGCTCTCGTCGCTGCACGCCATCGTCTCGATCGAATCATCATCAAGGAACTGCACAAGTATCTGCGTGGCAGAGAGGAGGGCGAAGTGCCGGGGCTACTGGAAGCGACGCTACGAGAGGCAGGCATGCCCATTGAGAACCTGGCGCGCGTGCCCGACGAGATTCAAGCCGTGCGCGCCGCTCTCGAATGGTCGCAGCCCGGCGACCTGCTTCTTCTGCCGCTACACACCCACCGCGATGAAGTCCTGGCTCTTCTGAATTCGTTAACCGAGCGGGGGTGGCTTCCCGACGAGGAGCTCCCAAGGTGAGGCCAAGCGCCCTTCTCAAACTCGTCGCACCGATGTGCTGTCTGGCGCTGGCCAGTTCGGCGTCGGTCCGCCACTACCTCTGCCTTCGGACCGCCGAATCCCTCGAGATCGACGGGCGCCTGGTCGAATTGGCCTGGCAGTCCGCCGAATGGAGCGAGCACTTCGTGGACATAGAGGGGGAGGCCAAACCTACACCGCGCTGGCAGACGCGGGTGAAGATGCTGTGGGACGAGAGCTACCTATATATAGGAGCGGAACTGGAAGAGCCCCACGTCTGGGCCAGCCTCACCGAACGGGACGCCGTTCTTTATAAGGAGAACGATTTCGAGGTCTTCATCGACCCGGACGGTGATACCCATAACTACTTCGAGCTTGAGATCAATGCGTTGGGTACGGTCTGGGACCTGTTCCTGAACAAGCCGTACCGGGAGGGTGGCAAGGCGCGATCGGCCTGGGACATCGAGGGACTGAAGTCGGCGGTCTCGGTTAACGGGACCGTGAACGATCCCACCGACACTGATGAGGGCTGGACCGTGGAACTCGCGCTACCCTGGGATGCGCTCATCGCGTACGCTCCGGAGGGTCGTGCGCCCCGCGACGGAGAACGTTGGCGAGTCAACTTCTCCCGCGTGCAGTGGCAGCTCGATGTCGTCGGCGATGAGTACCAAAAGACAGAGGATCCCGAGACAGGCGAAGCGCTCCCGGAGAACAACTGGGTCTGGTCACCCCAAGGCGCCATCAACATGCACATACCGGAGATGTGGGGGGTCGTCGAGTTTAAGAAAAGCGTGGCTGGAGAAGACTAGGATCGTGATCGGAAGAAGGGACTTCATCGCGAGGGCGAGCTTGGCTGCGGCGGGCCTCCGCATGGCATCGACCGCAGTATCCGCGTGTTCACGCGCCCCCCGTTCGAGGCGCGAGCCGAAGAACTGGACCTGGGTTCACGGCGGAGGCGACGTGTCGGCTGAGGAATGGCGTCGCCGCTTTGCTCGCGTCCGTGCGGCGGGAATCGAAGGCGTTCTGGTGAGCGGCGGAGACGTCGAGGTGCTTTCACGGGCCGCGCATGACGAGGGTCTCGAATTCCATCGCTGGATCTGGGTCTTGAATCGAAACGGCGACGCCTGGGCGAAAGAGAATCATCCCGAGTGGTTCACCATTGCCCGCACCGGGAAATCAAGCTTGGAATACCCACCCTACGTCGGCTATTACAAGTGGGTCTGCCCCACTCGCGAACCGGTACGGGAGTATCTCAGCGGCATCGTCAGCGACCTGGCCAGCGATCCGAACATCGACGGCGTGCACCTCGACTATATCCGCCACTCCGACGTCATCTTGCCGGTAGGCTTGTGGTCGAAATACGAGCTGGTTCAGGACCGAGAGTATCCCGAGTTCGACTTCTGCTACTGCGAGGTTTGTCGAGAGCGCTTTCAACGCGAAACGGGTAGCGATCCTCTGAAACTTCCCGACCCGACACAGGACGTGGCGTGGCGCGAGTTCCGTTGGAACACGGTCACCGAGTTGGTGATCGGTTTGGCGGACAGCGTTCACGCACATGACAAGCCGATCACCGCCGCCGTCTTCCCCACCCCGATCATCGCGAGAAGGCTGGTGCGTCAGGCATGGGACCGTTGGCCGCTGGATGCGTTCTTCCCAATGATCTACCACGAGTTCTATGAGGAGGGCGTCTCGTGGATCGGCACGGCCACCGCAGAGGGTGTGGCGGCGCTCTCACCAGACACGCCCCTCTACAGCGGACTTTACCTGCCGACACTGCAGCCCGACGAACTGACTGAGGGGATCTCTCACGCGTTGAGTGCAGGAGCCGCCGGTATCTCGCTATTCGAGATGGGCGGCCTCACCGACGATCACCTGGCCCGCCTGGCTGGGAGTGACTGAAGCTCAGTTTGCGATGTGGTGGACATAGACGACGACCCGTTGGGATTGCGTCGCTTGCTTCTTCATCGCGAGCCGGTGAGTAGCCAGGCCAGCGCTTCGCGAACGATCAGCCGAGAGCGTCTCGTCCGAGCTGCCCCGCCGACCCTCGAGCTCGAAGAACAGACCGATCCCGTCAGGCGCTTCCATCGCCGCCCCTTTCATCCTCATGAGCCTGTCTATCGGTGTACCGGACAGCGGAATTGAGTGAAATACCCGCTCCAGCATTTCCCGCACACTGGCATCGGCGCTCTGACTGGCCTCGACGTTCACGACCCGGGCCTGGGCCTGAATGCTGGATTTGTCCTGAGCATACGCCGCCCGCCCGGTAAGGGCCGGCGAACTCAGGGCCAGGCAGACGACCGCACTGGCGGACGCCAGGGGGAGATGGCGTCGCAACGGCTACTCCTTTCGCTTCAAGGCTCGCACCCTGAAAAGGCAAGCGCTGTGCCGCTTCCAGGCTCCCTGCAACTTGCGGCACCGCAAGGGATTATGCGAGCCAGCGGGCCCAGCGCCACCCCCGAAACGTCGGGGGCGCCCAACACATGGGTGGCGCTGGAAGACAGCTGAGAATTGCGTAACTGACCACATATTGGACAGTTACGGGCTTGCTCGCAACCTGCCGGCCTCACCTGCCCCCGCATGTCTTTCCGGTGGCACGCCCGTTGCCACTCTCCAATGTCTGAAATTCCCCCCCGCACCATTTCCCATCGACAAAGAACAACTAGCCCATCAACGCACCAAACTGAGGAGGAGAACCATGCGTCGTTGGATAACTGCGGTGTCGGGGGCTCTCGCACTCGCGCTCCTGTTGACGGCCACGTCAGTACAAGCCCAGACCAACTCCGACGTGATCGATGCAAACGCCAACGTCTTAACCCCGTTGCAGGTGACGGGTCAGCAGGCGCTTGACTTCGGCGACGTCTTTCCTGGCGTGACCTACACGATCGCACCGACCGACCCTGCGCCCGGCATCTGGCGCGTACAGGGTTACGGAAGTGCTGAGATCGACTTGACGTTCGGTCTGCCGGCTCAGCTCAACTTCGGCGTGAACAACTTCGCGATCGATTTCGCGGGGAACACGGCGGGCGTCAATACGGCCAACAACCCGGCCGGCGCTTCGGTATTCGACCCGGCGGGTGGCTACACCGGCGACCTCGGTGCGGGCGGCGACCTTTACGTCTTCATCGGTGCCCAGATTACGCCGGCAACAGGTCAGGCCGCGGGTCTTTACACCAACACGATATCGCTCACTGCGGACTACACCGGCAACTGAGCCGTTTACGAAACCAAGTCGTCGTGTGAGGGGCGTGAGAACGTCCCTCACACGGCTCGTTTTCCCGCTATGACAGGACTAAACTCGAGCAGTAGACAGTCAAGAACCGGAAACCGGAGACCGACCCAATGAGTCGCCTCCGGTTGCCGGTTTTTTTGGCGATCCTGTTGCTCGGTTCATGGGGCGACGCGACGGAACTGTATGCACAGCGCGGGCGTCCCGTTATCGTCCAGCCGAGACGCGACCTCGAGGCGGGCGATGTCTTCGCCGGCGTCCCCAAGACGGTCAGCCGGTTGGATCCCATCAACAGCGGGTTGTATCGCATTCTCGGCCGACGGGACGCCGAGATTACGATCATCTTCACCCTTCCACCGGATTTGCGCTCGGCTTCGGGCGACGCGTTGCCGATACAATTCGGCCCTAACGATGCCGGATTCTCCTGGCTTCAAGATCAGAATACGTCGGCGGGTTTCGATCCCCAGGTTCCCTACACGGTCCGCTTGGATTCGAGAGGGCGAGCCTACGTATGGCTGGGAGGAACCGTAACACCCTCATCGAATCAAGCAGCCGGCTTCTACCAGTCGGACGTGGTCCTTACCGCTTCCTATACGGGAAACTAGTGATGGCGCGATCATCCCTGACCCACACGGGGCGAGTCGTAGCATTGGCTGCTGCGATTCTCATCATGGCACCGCTGGCGCAAGCCATCGTCGTGGCACCTCACCATACCTTCCTGGACCATCGAACCCGTTCCAGCGTAATCCACCTCCACAACGGCGGAACAGATCCAGAAGAAGTGGCGATTTCCTTCATCTTCGCGTACCCGGTCTCGGACTCGGCTGGCAACGTGAAAGTCCAGGTCTTTGAGGAGCCGGACGCGGATGAGCCTTCAGCCGCGAGTTGGATACGGGCGTACCCGCGCCGAATGATGGTCGGCCCGGGGCAGACCCAAGCCGTGCGTCTGCTGGCGCAGCCGCCCGCCGACCTGCCGGACGGCGAGTACTGGACCCGTGCTGTGGTGTCGGCCCGGGGAGCCCAGATCCCCTTCGAGTCGCCCGATACCGCCGTCAAAATCGGACTGACGCTCGAGACGCGAACCGTGGTCCCGGTCACCTACCGAAAAGGACAGGTCACGACCGGTGTCGTGATGACCGGCCTCGAGCATGCCGTCGAGGCGGATTCAGTGGTGGCACGTGTTGGTATGCGAAGAACCGGCAACGGGGCATTCCTGGGGACCCTGCACGTGACCCTGGTGGATGGCTCCGGCAACGTCGGCGCCGAGGTCCATCGGCTGGTGGCCGTTTACCACGAACTGACCCGACGGGTGGCCATTCCGGTATCTGACCTGCCCACCGGCCCGTACACCCTGCAGGTGAGAGTCGACACGCAGCGCTCGGATCTCGATCCACAAGACGTCCTGCCGGCACAGGCGTTACAAGACAGCCTCATGTTCTGGCTGCCGTGACCGACGAACGCACCATATCAGTCCGATGAGAACCATCAACCTCTTCTTCGCCCTGATCGCGCTGAACGCGCCGGTGGCTTCCACCGCGCCGGCGATACCAGAACGCGGCGAGGTTCAAGAGGTCTTGGTGGAAGTCGCGGTGGGTAGTCTGGCGCGCCGTACGGTGGTCGCGCTCGAGCGGGACGGAGAGGTGCTGCTGCCCGCTCATGAGTTCTTCGCTCTCATCGACATGCCGATCAATGTCGATAGCCTGGGTCGTCTATCCGCGGTTCGCTATCCTGAGGGAATCCCTCTATTCCTCGACCCGCTGACGCTGAAGGCATCCGTCGCTGATTCCAGCTGGGCCATCTCTCACACTCAGACGGAATGGACCGTCGGAACACTCTTCGTATCGACAGCCGTTCTCGCAGAATTGCTCGACGTCCGATTTCACGTGGACTGGTCGCAGCTGAGAGTCACTGTCACGAATCCGGGGAACCTGCCAATCGCCCGGCGAATGGCACGTGAGCGCGCTCGGCGCGCCGGCGCCGGCCCCTTCGGTCGCGTTCCCGACCGTGACCTGACGCTCCAACGGCCGCGCTGGGACGGCGCGGTGCTGGACTGGAACGTCTTCGCTCCAAGCATCGGATCCGGCTTGAGCCGCGCTTACGTACGGGCCGGAGTGGGGCTCAACCTGTTCGGTGGTTCGGCGGAGGTCGTATACGAGAACTACGACCGGCCATCGGGTCCCGTCTTCGCATCGTGGCTCGGCGTATGGCCGGAGCAGGAGAAGCTTCGCCAGGTCGGAATCGGCGACGTGCTCGGCACCGGCCCCCGGCCCGCGCGGGTCCGTGGAGCCTTTATCACGAACACGCCCTTTATGCGTCCGTCCTTCTTCGGGTCTGAGTTCTTGTACGGGACTCTGCCACCGGGCTGGGAAGTGGAACTCTACCAGAACGGCAGACTCATCGACTACGCAGAAAGCGGTGCCGAGGGTCGCTACGAACTGATGACGCAGCTGTTCTACGGTTCGAACCCCGTCGAACTGCGAGCTTACGGACCCGGTGGCCAGGTGCAGGCATGGGAGCGCGCGGTACCCATCGAGCGTGAGCGCTTGCCCGAGGGGGTCTTTGAGTATGGCGTCGGCGGCGGTCAGTGCATCGACCGTCTGTGCGATGCGACGGGCAACATCGATGTGAACTACGGGCTTTCGAAGACGTGGACGGTGCGCGGTGGCATGGAGTTCTTTCACCGGGGCGACCTGCCCAGCTTGGCGCAGCCCTATGCCTCGGTGTTCGGTAACGTCGCTTCTCGCTTCGTGGTGCGCGCCGAGGGCCTGCTGCAAGGGTTCGCCCGCGCCAGCCTCACCTACGCACCCAGCACCAACCTACGAATCGGCGGAGGCGGAGCGATCTTCGATGCTGGGACGACAGCACCGATCCTGACCCCGAAGGACAGACTCCGAGAAATGCGTGCCTTCGGGTTTTGGAGGCCGATTCCCACGTTCCGCACATTCTTCTTCGAGGCTTCCGCGTTGAAGCTCGACGGTCGCCTGGGAGACCTGACGATCGCTCGGATTGGCGGATCGGTTCAAACCGGTGTCGTCCGCTGGATGGGTGGGATCAGCCGAGAAAGTGCTTCGTCCATCGGTCGCGCGACCTCGCGCAATCTTCTCGACCTCTCCACCATCGTGAACCTGCGGCGGTCCCACATATGGCCGCTGGACCGACTCTTCATGCGAACCAGAGTCGAACTCTCGAGCAAGGGGGTCGAGCGATTCGACTGGATCGCGTCCCGACCGATCGTTGGCGAGACCCGGCTGGACGCTCGGATTGGTTGGACTCGAGGGAGCGACGAGCCGTACGTGGCTTTCGGACTCACCGCCACGCTACCGGCGGCGCGAACGGTGACCCAACTGAACCGCAGCCCGGGCAGCGACGTTTCGGCCTCGGCATGGGCCGAGGGCTCGGTGATTTGGAACAGCACGGCCAGACATTTCGACGTCTCTCCAAGAGTCTCACTTCGGCGGGGCGGACTGGGAGGAACGGTCTACCTCGACGCGAACGCTAACGGCCGCTTCGACGGCCAGGACGAGCCCCTAGACAGCGTTCGCCTTCTGGTCGGACCGTACATCATACGCACCGACAGCCGCGGCGTGTACGGAGTCTGGGATCTGACTCCATTCGTTCCTACGGAAGTCGCCCTCGACTCCATGTCTCTACGGAACCCACTTTGGGTACCTGCGTTCTCATTGGCCTCCGTTGTCGTAGACCCCAACATGGTCCGGAGGCTGGATATCCCGGTTCTGCCATCTGCTGAAGTGGTAGGTCGAGTCGTTCAGCGAACCAACACCGGTCCGCAACCTCTTGGAGGCCTGCGACTCAGCCTGGTCAACCTGGAGACCGGTCGCCGCCATGAGGCGATCACGTTCCACGACGGTGAGTTCTACGTGCTCGGCCTGGTCCCAGGCGAGTATGAAGTCTCTATTCCGGAATGGGCGCAGGAGGCGCTCGGCGTCTCTCGGTCCCAAGCCACCTCTCGATTCAAAGTGACCATAGAGGATGGCTGGGCCGTCGCCCCGTTCATCGAAATCGAGCTGATTCCCGAAAACAACTAGTCTCGGTCGGCAGTGACCGAGTCGTGGTCGGGTGCGCTGGCAGGCCTCGTCTCTTAAACACAGTGGCACGTTCATCTGATCGTCTGTAGTTTGGGCGCACGATTACCCCAACACGGAGGCGAAGATGTTCGTGTTCGCTCTGCTCGTCCTATCGAACGTGGTCTTCCCGGCCTCGCCCGCTGTCCTCGTCACGCAACCCGTACCTTCCGATACTGTTGTCATCACCGAGTGGGAGGTGCCGTGGGAGCGGTCGCGCCCACGGGATCCCATCGTGGATGGCGACGGGAACGTTTGGTTTGTGGGTCAACGTGGGAACTACATCGCCATGCTCGATCCGGGCAGTGGCGAGTTCACGCGTTACGAGATTCCCGAGGGGGCCCTGCCCCACAACATCATCGTCGGACCCGACGGGTACCTCTGGTACGCTGGAAACGGCGACTCCCACATCGGGCGGCTGGACCCCAAGAGCAGCCAGATCGTGCGATACGATATGCCCGACCCCGCGGCCCGTGATCCGCATACGCTGCAGTTCGCGCCGGACGGTTCGCTTTGGTTCACCGTGCAGAGTGGCAACATGGTCGGGCACATGAACCCCGTGGCCGGGAGGATCGAGTTCGTCAAAGTGCCGATAGAGCAGTCGCGGCCCTACGGGATCGTAGTTGACGAGAGCAGTCGCCCCTGGATCGTTCTCTTCGGCACGAATCATATCGCCACCGTCGATCCAAAGTGGATGGACTTGAAGCTGTATCCGTTGCCCTGGGAAGACGCCCGTCCTCGCCGCCTTCAACTGACGCCCGACGGCATGATTTGGTACGTGGACTACGCTCGCGGCACGCTCGGGCGGCTAGACCCCAACTCGGGCGATGTCAGTGAATGGCAGACACCCGGGGGAAGCGGATCGCGACCCTATGCGATGGCCATCGACGACCAGGGGCGGCTATGGTTCGTGGAGACGGGCAGCGACCCGAACCAATTCGTCGGCTACGATCCGACCAGCGGCGAGTTCTTCAGCATCACAGCGATTCCCAGCGGCGCGGGCTCGGTCCGCCACATGGTGTTCGACGCGCCCACACGAACCGTCTGGTTCGGAACCGACGCCAACACCATAGGACGAGCGGTCATACCCGGATGACCCGCAGATCGTTACACCGGTCTATCTGGGCGGGCTTCGCCGCGATCGTCGCTCTCGCCACGCTGGCAGCTCGTCCGTTCCTCGATGGGCCTCCAACCGGCACCACCGGCGGCTTCGGCGAACCCACCTGCGCCCAATGCCACTACGATGTGGAACGACCTGATCCGGCCGGACGACTCGAAGTGGAAGGCTTCCCCGAATACTGGCAGCCAGACACACTCTATGTCCTCACCGTGAAACTTCACCGCCCCGACATGGGACGCGGCGGATTTCAACTCGCCGTGCGCTTCGCGAACGGCGGCCAGTCGGGCACGCTAATCCCAACCGATGACCGCACGGCAACCGACGTCCTCAACGGAATCACCTACGCCTACCAAACAGTCCTCGGCACCGAGCTGCAGTCGCCAAACGCGAACACCTGGCACCTCGAATGGCGGACACCGCCCACACCCACGCAACCGGTCATGCTCCACGCCGTGGGCAACGCCGCCAACAACGACGACTCCCAGTTCGGCGACCACATCTACACGTACTCGTCCAGCTCGGAACCCGCCCAGTAGCCGCCGCGCTATTGCATAACCAGGTGCTGGAACGGATCCGGAACCAAAGGTATGGGGCGCTGAGGGTACCGAGCGGACATTTGGAGCGCCCTGTCACGTGCGACATCGCGGCCTGCACCGCGCGACATGGAGCGAGTGCCCTCAGCGCCCCGTACCTCTGGCGCACCCTGGAAACGTAACCTGGTTAACAAGCCAACGCGCCGTCGGCTGGAACTTTGAGGGCAACGGCAATAGATTCATCGAGATTGATAATCGTTCTTGCCCTAACCATCGAGCGATGACCGAACCTCGTGCCTCTCGAGACGGACCCGAGCGCGAAGGCCTATTGGCCCGTCGCCAATCCGCGTTGTTGCGCCTCAGCGCCGGGATCGCCGCCGCCCGCGACGAAGCGGAAGTCTACAGGCGCGTAGTAGACGGCCTCCATGACGAAGCCCTCGGCTACGACTTCCTCGGCGTTTTCCTGGTAGACGAAGAAACCGGAGACCGGGTACTCCAGGCCAGCATCGGCTGGCAGGACATACCCGAGAACTGGCGCGTTCACAGCGGGCAGGGTCTTTCCGAGCGGCCGCTCTTCGATGGCCAACTTCACTACACTCCCGAGGTCTCTCGCGAGTCACGTTACCTGCCCAGCCTGGCCAGCGGCTCCGAGGTCGACGTACCCCTGCGTATCGACGGACAGACCGTCGGCGTGCTGGTGGTGGAGAGCGCTGAACCCAACGCCTTCAACGGCGAAGACTTCGAGATCCTGACGGCGGCGGCCAACCAGGCGAGCATCGCCATCGAGCGAGCCCGGCACTTAGAGATCGAGCGACGCCACGCCGCGGAGTTGCGCGCTGTACTGGACACGGTGGCCGACCTATCGGCCGAGCTCGAGCTCTCGAAGCTTCTGCAGGCCGTCCTGGAGCGAGCCGTGTCGCTGCTCGGCGTCACCGGCGGCGAGCTGGCGATCTACGACGAGGCGGCGGTTGAACTGGAGGTCGTCGCCAGCCACAACATCGGCAAGGACTCTACCGGGACGCGGTTGCCTCCCGGCGAAGGGGCGATGGGCAAGGTGATCCAGACGCACGAACCGCTTCTCATCCCCAGCTACCACGAGTGGGTCGGTCAGTCGATGAAGTATGACGACGTCACGGTGCACGCGGTCATGGTAGCGCCGCTGCTCATGGGCGGCAGGCTGGTGGGCGCCATCGCTGCGGTGCACGCCGACCCCGAGCGCAAGTTCGGGCCCGACGATCTTCGTCTCGTGAACATGCTCGGTCCCCAGGCCGCCATCGCCATTACGCGCGCGCGGCTACTCGAGGAAGAACGGCAACGCGCGGACGAGCAAAAGGCCCTGGTCGACACGATGGCCGACCTCTCGGCCGAACTCGAGCTGTCGAAAGTACTGCAAGCGGTGCTGGAGCGTGCTGTCGCTTTGTTGGGTGTCACGGGCGGTGAGGTCGCAATCTACGAAAGGGACAAGGAAGAGCTGGTGGTCGTCGCCAGCGAGAACATCGGTAAGGACTCCACCGGTACCCGGTTGAGGGTCGGCGAGGGCGCCATGGGGTCGGTGGCCGAGAGCCACGAGCCGTTGATCATCCCGAGCTATCACGAGTGGCTCGGCCAATCCGCAAAATACGATGACGTAACCGTACACTCGGTGATGGCGGCGCCGCTGCTGATCGGGCGCCGTCTGGTGGGAGCGATTGCGACGGTACACGCCGACCCGAACCGAATCTTCAACGAAGACGACTTGCGCCTGCTCAATATGTTCGCGCCACAGGCCGCCATAGCGATCGAGAACGCCAGGCTGTACACCGAGGCACAGCGGCAGAGGCAGTACTTCGAGGAGCTGGTCCGAAACAGTCCTGTCGCCATCGTCGTCCTGGACGCGGAACACAACATTCTTTCGTGCAATCCAGCCTTCGAGAGCCTGTTCGGTTACACGCAACCCGAGATCGAATGCAAGAACCTCGACCAAATCATCACCACCGAGGAAACCCGGGCCGAGGCGGTCGCGTACACGCAAGAGGGCTTCGATCACACGATACACGGCATCGGGCGCCGCCGTCGTAAGGACGGCCAGTTCGTCGATGTGGAGATCCTCGGCGTACCCGTGATCGTCAGCGGCGAGCACGTCGGACTCATGGGATTGTACCACGACGTCACCGAGCTGCTCAGGGCTCGACGCGACGCCGAGGACGCCAACAGCGCCAAGAGCCAGTTCCTCGCCAACATGAGTCACGAACTCCGCACGCCCCTCAACGCGATTCTCGGGTACAGCGAGATGCTGCAGGAGATGGCGGAGGACGTCGAGCAACTCGAATTCGTACCCGACTTGCAGAAGATCTATTCGGCGGGTCGGCACCTGTTGACACTCATCAACGACGTCCTCGACCTGTCGAAGATCGAGGCCGGCAAGATGGAACTGGTGCTTGAACAGTTCGACGTCAGCAATCTGGTCGACGAGGTCGCGACAACGATCCGCCCTCTGGTCGATAAGAACTCCAACCGACTTGACGTGAACTGCACCGACGACGTCGGCGCGATGCACTCCGACCTGACCCGGATCCGGCAGATTCTGCTGAACCTGCTATCGAACGCCAGCAAGTTCACCGAGGACGGCACCGTCACGCTGGCGGTGCGTCGCGAGAATGACGCAGAGGTCGAAGCCGCAGTCGTGGTGTTCTCCGTCAGCGATTCCGGCATCGGCATGACGGACGAGCAGATCGCCAAGCTGTTCCAAGCCTTCTCCCAGGCCGAGGCATCGACGTCGCGCCGGTACGGCGGAACCGGCCTCGGTCTGGCGATCAGTCGCCGCTTCTGTCAGATGATGGGCGGCGACATCTCGGTGGAGAGCGAAGCGGGAGCCGGGTCGACGTTTACCGTCCGACTGCCCGCCGAGGTCGACGGTCACGCTGCAGATACCCGCGCGCCAGACGGAAGTCTCGTAACCGCCGGCGGCGAGGAGGAACGCTGATGAACCAGCCCCGCTCCGATATCGGCCCGGCACAGATGCGCTCCGCCCTCTTAGGGCTCTCGACCAGCATCGCCGAGGCCCAGGACGAGGATCAGGTGTGCCTCAGCGTGGTCGACGCCCTGCAGGACACTGCGTTCGGATTCGAGGGTGTCGGCATCTTCCTGGCCGGCGCGACGAACTTCGAGCCCGCGCTCAAGGCCAGCGCCGGCGACTTCGGGCTTGAGCGCGGAAGCTACGCCGAGCTCAAGCTTCCTTTGAGAATCGACCACAGCGCGATCGGCGAGCTGGTCGTACAACGCGCCCGCGGAGCTGCGTTCGATAAGGGTGACCTGGAGATCGTCGCGGCCGCGGCCAACCAGGCTTCCATCGCCATCGGCCGGGCGAGACTCATCCACGCCGAACGACATCGCACCAGCGAGCAACGTGCCCTGCTGGCTACACTTGCCGACCTCTCAGGCAAGCTCGATCTCGACAGTTTGCTGCAGTCCGTGCTCGAGCGCGCTATCGGTCTGCTGGACGTCACGGGCGGCGAACTAGCGATCTTCGAAGAGTCGACGCAGGAACTGGTCATCGTAGCCAGTCATAACATGCCCACCGACGCAGTCGGCTCGCGAATGCGGATCGGCGACGGTGCCATGGGTCGAGTCGCCGAGACACACGAGCCGCTGATCATCCCCCGCTACCAGGAGTGGGAGGGCCGTTCGTCCAGTTACACGCAGGGCACGATTCAGTCGGTGATGGCTGCGCCGCTCATGATCGGGAATCGCCTGGTCGGTGCCATCGCCAGCGTTCACTCGGACTCCAGTCGCATCTTCGGGCAAGCCGACATGCGACTGCTGAACCTCTTCGCGGCTCAAGCGGCCATAGCCATCGAGAACGCGCGGCTGTTCACGGCCGAGCGCGAGCGAGCCGAAGAACAGGAAGCCCTGCTCGAGACGATGCAGGATCTGTCGGGCGAGTTGGAGCTGTCGAACGTGCTCCACGGCGTATTGGATCGCGCCGTATCTCTTCTTAGCGTCGATGGCGGCGAGTTGGCGGTGTACGACGAGTCGAAAGAGGATCTTTCGATCGTCGCCAGCCACAACATGCCCGTGGACGCCGTGGGCACCCGCATGAAACTGGGTGAAGGCGCGATGGGTCGCGTG
>Ga0209536_100003355_pt1 | contig 25779 bp, 20 predicted proteins | sample DeeMarSeWOR28_12_FD_187461 | JGI IMG/M metagenome (GOLD analysis project Ga0209536, IMG submission 187461) | Marine sediment microbial communities from White Oak River estuary, North Carolina - WOR-2-8_12 (SPAdes) (version 2) | ecosystem: Environmental > Aquatic > Marine > Intertidal zone >...
GCTCGGTTCCAACCTGCGCGGTGTCTGTTACATCCTCGATGAGCCGACCATCGGCCTGCATCCGCGCGATAACCAGATGCTGCTGAAGACCCTCGGCAGGCTCGAAGGCAAGGGCAACACCATTGTGGTCGTGGAGCATGACGAGGACACCATCCGGCGCGCCGAGCACGTCCTTGACCTCGGCCCCGGCGCGGGCGTCAACGGCGGACGGGTCGTGGCCAAGGGCTCGGTCGCACAGCTCGTGCGCAACCGGCGCTCGGTCACCGGACGGTTCCTCGCCAACCCGCTGCAGCACCCCTTGCTGCCGAGACGCCCGACACGCGTCACGGGTAAGAACCGGACTGCAACGCTCGACATCCTCGCGGCCCGTCTGCACAACCTGAAAAAGCTGCGTCTGCGCATCCCGCTGGGCCGGCTGGTGTGCGTCACCGGGGTGAGCGGCAGTGGCAAGAGCACGCTAGTCAGAGACGTGGTGCATCATAATCTCCAGCAACTGCTGGCCCGGAAAGGCACGCCGCCAGGCGCCCTGCACGGCTGCCAGGAGATCCAGGGCTGGGACACCCTGGCCCGCGTCCTCGAGGTGGACCAGACTCCGATCGGCAAGACACCGCGCTCCTGCCCCGCGACCTACGTGGGGTTGTGGGACTACATCCGGCGTCTGTTTGCCGACACGACGGAGGCTCGTCTGCGCGGGTATGGCCCGGGGCGCTTCTCGTTCAACGTCAAGGCGGGACGGTGTGCGGCCTGCGAGGGTCAGGGCGTGAAGAAGATCGAGATGAGTTTCCTGCCCGACGTGAAGGTCACCTGCGATGTCTGTGGCGGGGCGCGGTTCGCACCGGAGACCCTGATGGTCCGCTACCGGGACCGGACCATCGCCGATGTGCTGGATATGAGCGTGGATGAGGCCGTCGCATTTTTCACCGCCCACCCGGCGATTCACTACGCCTTGCAGCTGCTCGAAGACGTGGGCCTGGGCTATCTGAGACTGGGGCAGCCGAGCCCGACCCTGAGCGGGGGCGAGGCGCAACGCATCAAGCTGGTCGCCGAACTGGCCCGGGCAGGCCGCCCCGATGGCCGGCGCGACACGCCCGGCGCCGCCGCGGGCGTGACCGGCCAGTCGATACTCTATGTGCTCGACGAGCCGACCGTGGGTCTGCACATGGCGGACGTGGAAAAGCTGATTCGTGTCCTGCACCGCCTGGTGTCGGGGGGCAACACGGTGCTGGTGATCGAGCACAATCTGGACGTGATCGCCGAGGCCGACTGGGTCATCGACCTCGGTCCGGAAGGGGGCGACGCCGGCGGCCGCGTGGTCGCCCAGGGCGCCCCCGAGGCCGTTGCCGCGTCGCAGGCCCGCTCACATACGGGCAAGGCACTGGCGCGCTTTCTCCGGCAACGCCGCGCAGCCCGGATGAAAAAGCCATAGAAAGCAACGCCCAGCTATCGCAAGGCAGGCACGATACAGCCCCTGTTGCGCGGCCGGCCGCGCGCTTGGCGTGGACCCGACGGGCAGGAGATGTTCCCGCCCCGCGAGACCGTGGAAGGGGCAAGAGGCAAAATCACCCCGTGGCTGGATCCCTGCGGTGTTGCTTCGCCGCACACGGCCTTTATAATGCGGCGGGAAGCCCGCGCTGGCGCAATCAGGCGCTGCGCCTGTGCGCATGACGCGTCAATGCACCGAATGGCAAGACGGCACGTGAGGCGGACTCACCTTTCTCCATGGCATTTTTTCTGTTGACGTAGGCGGCAAGGCGCATGGACCATCAGCAGGGTTCACCCGACAGGCGTTCCCGCGCGGACCGGCGCCGGGTGGCGGATCGCCGCTCATCCTCCGAAGCAACGGTTTCCGGATTTCGCTATCCCTCCTGGCCGGAACAGCAGGTCCAGTTCATTACCCGCTACGTGTTCCTGACGCTGGGCGTGCTGTTTTTCAATCTGGTGGAGGGGGTCGAGCCGGCCTACTGGTCACTGGCGTATCTGAACGTGGCTTTTGGCCTCTATCTGCTCCTGAACACCCTCTTTTTTGTCGATGCCCGCAGGCGCCACATTTACCCGCTGCGCTACCACGTCGCAATGTGGGTGGATATCGGGCTCACCTCGATCTGCGTACTGAATGACCCGCATTCCGTTCCGCCCTCGTTGCTCGTCTACATTATGGTGGCACTGGGCAATGGCATGCGTTACGGCATGCGGCTGTTCGCCGAGTCCCTGATCGGCTGCTTCGGCGCTGCGATGGTCGTGTTGTCCATGCGGTACCTGTTGATCAACCAGACGCTGTCGCCGGGGCTTTTGTTTCTGAATGTGTTCGGGGGCATCATTCTGGTGTATTCCTACATCCTCATGGATCGAATCGACAGAAGCCGGAGCCAGCTGGAACTGAAGAGCAATATTGATGTGCTCACCGGGCTGTTGAACCGGCGTGCCCTGCAGGAAGTTGCCCACCTGATGTTTCAGCGCCTGCAGCGCGGGTCGCACAAGGTGGTGATGCTGTTTGCCGATCTGGACAAGTTCAAGGCGGTCAATGATGAGCTGGGTCATGCGACCGGCGATCGAGTCCTCCAGCAGTTCGCCGACATATTGCGCGAGTCCCTGCGCAGTACCGATATTGCCGCCCGCTTCGGCGGGGATGAATTTATCGTCCTGCTCGAGGAGGTCAGTCTTGGGGAAGCCGAAATCGTGGCAACGCGGATCCAGGACAGGGTCAACCAGTGGGCGAGAGACAACCGTATCGACTTCAGTGTCACCTTCGGCCTGGGCGAGGCGCCGACCCATGGCGACAGTTTTTTCAGTCTGTTGGAGCAGGTCGATCAGGCCCTCTACCATTCCAAGTACCGGGATACGGGCGGCGGGCTTGCCTACGCTCAGTGTCGCGGGGTCACTGCAGGTTAAGCGCTCCCTGAGTGCCGGCCGGGAGCCGGTGGCCGACCGCCTGGCGGGTGCCCGATGGGACGGGTCACTTGCCGTCGCGGATTGGATTCCCTGCCTGCGACGGGCCGGCTGCCCGGCCCGCGTGCGTGCGAGCCTGTGATACCCCCGGACTTCAGCCATTCGTTCGACACAGGCGGCACCTGTGTCACCATACGCACCATGCAGCCCAGCGACAGCGCTATCGAGGACAGGTTTGTCCGCGAACTGTCACCGGTTTCCCGTTACTATCGCTTTCATGGGGCCTTGAAGGCACTTACCCCGCCCATGCTGGAGCGATTCACACACGTCAACTATCCGGATGAGATGGCCTTGATCGCGACCATTCCGGAGGCAGACGCCGAGCGGCAGATCGCCGTCGCGCGTTACGCGCGGTTTCCCGGAACCGACCGGGCGGAAGTCGCTGTCGTCGTCGCCGATGTCTGGCAGGGGCAGGGGATCGGGGCCCGGTTACTGCTGGATTTGAGAACGCTGGCTCACCAGGCGGGTATCCGGAATCTGCAGGCCAGCGTGCTTCCAGACAATGTCCGGATGCTGAGACTCGCCCAGGCGCTGGGTTTTTCCATCCTGCCCGCCAAGCCTGACGAGGGTGCGACTGTCGAGCTCGGTAAGGGCATAGATGACGCGGAATGAAAACGCGCGCGCTGGGCTGCGCGCAGATCCGCGAGCCCTCACTCAGTGCTCCAGCTTGAAGGAAAGATTCAGGCGTGTGCGGTAGGCGACGACCTTGCCCTCCTCATCGATCTTCATGTCGAGTTTGGTTACTTCCGCGATGCGCAGGTTGTGCAGCGACTCGCCGGCTACGGCGATGGCGCTCTGAGCGGCATCCTCCCACGACGTCTTGCTGCTGCCGATTACATCGATGATTTTGTATGCGCTGTCGGGCATTGTGCTCTCCTCTGCTTGACTGGCCTGGCGCCGCCAGAGGCAAGGTCTGCGACCTGGCGATGAGAGCGCAGTATAGCGCTTTTTCCGCGGTGTCCAGGAGCGGAAGGACTGGCCGCCGCGGGCCGGGGCCTCGGGTGGCGGTGCCGGTTCCTCTGCAGCGCTCTGTGTGGGTCGCCGCAACCCAGGCGGCGACTCTAACCCCTCGCTGAGACGGGTATTGTCCAGAGGAATCCAGAATTCAGAACCCAGAATTCAGAACCCAGAATTCAGAACCCAGAATTCAGAACCAAGAATCCAGCATCCAGAATCCAGCATCCAGAATCCAGCATCCAGCATCCAGCATCCAGAATCCAGCATCCAGCATCCAGTATGTCTTAAATCTGAAAGCCTGTCTCACGCGTTCTGTATCCTGTATTCTTTCTGCGTGGGTGAAAGCCTGAAAGATGGCACCCGCAAATTCTGCACAAGAGCCGGAATTCTTGACTTAGATCCCTTTTGTCCCAGGCAAGGCTCGCGTAGGCTAAGCCTACCGGGAACCCTCAGATAAGGAGCCATCTCCGTGTATAACCCCCTCGATCCTTTCGGTATCGTGTCCTCGTGCTGGGAAGTGCAGAAGGCCTGGCTGCAGCATCCGCGCGAACTCTCCGAGGAACTGAACAAGCTCGGTGCCGAGGCAGCGGCGCTGGCGTCTCCTCAGTGGCTGGGGGGGGAAGACGATATGATTCCTGCGGTCTCGTACGACGAGCGTTTTCAGGATCCGATGTGGACGAAGAGCCCTCAATTCGACACCCTCAAGGAGTTTTATCTTCTCTATACGCGGTGGTTCGAAGACGCCATCTACCGCACCCCCGGCGCGTCCGAGGAAACCAAGCACAAGGCGGCGTTCTGGGTGCGCCAGGGGCTCAACGCCCTGGCGCCGACGAATTACTTTTTTACCAACCCGGTCGCCCTGACCCGCTTCATGGAAACAGGGGGAAAGAGTGTGCTGGACGGCTGGCACAATTTCGCCGCGGATGCGGGGCAGGGCATGGTGAGTCTCGTGCGCGATTCCGATTTCGAAGTCGGAGAAACGCTGGCGGCCACGCCGGGCGCCGTGGTGTTTCGCAACGCGCTGATGGAACTGATCCAGTATGCGCCGGCCACGGACAAGGTACACGCCATACCCATCGTGATTGTGTCGCCCTGGATCAACAAGTACTACATTCTGGATCTGAACGAAAAGAAGAGCCTGATACGTTTTCTGGTCAACCAGGGGTTTACTGTGTTCGTCACCAGCTGGAAAAACGTGGGCCCCGAGATGCGCGACACGACCCTGGATGACTACCTGCTCAAGGGTGTGCAGGAAGCGGTCAACGTCGCACGGGCCGTCTGTAACGCCCCGCAGGTACATCTGGCCGGCTACTGCATCGGCGGCACCATCAGCGCCGCGTTTATGGCCTGGGCCAGGGGACGCGGCGCAGGCAGGGCGAAATCGCCGGTGGCGCATGGCACACTGCTCACGACGCTGGTCGATTTCACCGACCCGGGCGAGATCCGCGTGTTTGTCGACGAGAACAGCATCCGCTGGCTCGAGGATCACATGAATCAGGTCGGCTATCTCGACGGCAAGTCCATGGCGTCCTCATTCCGCTTGCTGCGCTCGAACAGTCTGCTCTGGCATTACGTGGTCCACAATTACCTGCTGGGCGAGGCGCCGCCGCCCTTTGACGTGCTGTACTGGAACATGGATACGACGCGCCTGCCGGCCGCCATGCACAGCTTCTACCTGCGGGAGTTCTATCTGAACAACAAGCTGGTGCAGAAGAACGGTGTGACCCTCGGTGGCCGCCCGATTGACCTGGGGCGCATCGATGCGCCGCTGTACCTGGTCGGCACGGAGCAGGATCACATCACGCCCTGGAAGGAAACCTTCAAACTGAGCCGTGTGGCAAAAGGACCGATCCGCTACGTGCTCGCGACCTCGGGGCATATCATGGGCATCATCAGTCCGCCGGTGGATCCTCCCAAGCGACGCTACTGGGCAGGCCCCATAGACGGGGTGGGTGATGCCGAGGCGTGGCGCGAAGCGACCGAAAAGGTACCGGGGTCCTGGTGGCTGGACTGGGTGGACTGGCTGCGTCCGCAGTGCGGTGATCTGCAGCCGCCGCCGGGGCTTGGCAGCGATGCCTGGCCCGCGCTCGCCGAGGCGCCGGGTACCTACGTGCTGGAACGCTAGCAGCCTTCGGGTGTGGCGGCGTTCGGCGCGGGCGGCGCCTGAGCGTCGGCGGGCCGGGCAGGCGGTTATCCGATGACGATTGCCTATATCACACACCCGGCATGCAGGCGCCACGACATGGGTCGCGGGCATCCGGAGTCACCGGGGCGCCTGGCCGCCATCGAGGACCGCCTGCTGTCCAGCGGCCTCGAACTGGTGCTGCGCCACCACGAGGCACCGGCGGCGAGCCATGAACAGCTGATCCGCGTCCACCATGAGGCCTATGTGCAGCGGGTCTTTGCGCTTGCGCCCAGGGAGGGCCTCGTGTGGCTGGACCCGGACACAGCTATGAGCCCTCACAGCCTGGATGCGGCCCTGCGCGCGGCGGGGGCGGCAGTACTGGCCGTCGACCTGGTGCTGGGCGGCAAGACATCCTGTGCCTTCTGCAACGTGCGACCGCCCGGGCATCATGCCGGGCCTGCCCGGGCCATGGGTTTCTGCATCTTCAATAACGTGGCGGTCGGTGCCGCCCACGCCTTGTCGCAATACGGGCTCGAGCGTGTGGCCATCGTCGATTTCGATGTGCACCACGGTAACGGTACCGAAGAGATTTTTCGTGATGAACGGCGGGTGCTGTTCTGTTCGAGTTTTCAGCATCCCTTCTATCCCTTCTCCGACACCGCCGGGCAGGGCGAACAGCTGGTGAAGGCGCCGCTCGCCGCCGGCAGCGACGGCCATAGCTTTCGCGAGGCGATACGCGCCCACTGGCTGGAGGCGCTGGATGCCTTCCGACCGGAACTCGTCTGCATCTCTGCCGGGTTCGACGCGCATCACCAGGACCCGATGGCCGAACTCAATCTTACCGAGCGCGACTACACCTGGGTGACGCACGAGATCAGGAAAATCGCCGAGGCGCACGCGCGCGGACGCATCATCTCAGTGCTCGAAGGTGGTTACGCACTTCCGGCACTGGGCCGCAGTGTTGCGGCCCATATCAACGCCCTGCTGGGCTGACAGGGCAGGGGTGTCAGGAGCTCCTGTCCTGCAGCCAGCGGGCGATGGCGGGCGGAATCTCCTTCTGCGCGCGGCCGCTGACATAGATTCCGATATGGCCGCCCTGGAAGGCGATGCTCGAGTAGTCAGAGGTACCCAGGTGTTTTTCCAGTGCGATGGAGGATTCTGCCGGAACCAGATGGTCCTGGGTCGCGTAGATGTTGAGAACCGGCAGCGTAATCTGCTGCAGACTGACTGGCTGCGCGCCGATTTCCAGACCGCCGGTGACCAGGCGATTCTGCTGGTAGAAGTACTTGATGAACTGGCGGAAGACCTCTCCCGGCTGATCCGGGCTGTCGAATATCCATTTCTCCATGCGGAGAAAGTTCTTGAGTTTCTTCGGGTCGTCCAGCATGTCGGCCATGTCCGCATACTTCTGGCCGGTGAGCCGGAACGGTTTCATCGAGAGAAAGGTCCAGTTCAAGAGCTCGCCCGGCACGTTGCCTACCGTATCGACTAGCAGGTCGACGTCCAGACCCTGGGCCCATTGTCCCAGGGTATTGTTTGCGGTGTGGAAATCGACCGGTGTCACCATGGTGATCAGGTTGCGTACCCGCTCGGGATGCAGCGCCGTGTAACACAAGCTGAAGGTGCCACCCTGGCAGATCCCCAACAGGTTGAGTCGTCGCAGGCCGTGCTGCTTGCAGATATGCGCCACGCAACGATGAATATAGCCGTTGATATAGTCATCGAGTTGCAGGAAGCGGTCTGCTGCGTCCGGGTATCCCCAGTCGATGAGATAGACGTCTTCACCGCTGTCCAGAAGTCCGCGGATCAGCGAGCGATCCTCCTGCAGGTCCGTCATATACGGCCGGTTCACCAGGGCGTAGACGATCAGAAGCGGCGTCCTCGCCGGTTTGTCGACGCGCGGCCGGTAGCGGTAGAGCACCAGTTTGTCTTCAGCATAAACCGCCTCCTTGGGGCTTACGCCAACGCTGACTTCACCCACCTGGCTCAGGGAGTTGAGGCCCGCGGCCATCTTGCGGTTGAACTCGAGTGCGTCCTCGAGGATACGTTGCGGCTGCAAAGCGGTCTGGATCATGGCTCAGTCCTTCCGTGACTTGGGCTGGGCGCGGCGCCCGCTCGTGCGCCCAGCGGTTTTTGTCGAGGCCTTTTTGTTTACCGGCGTCTTGCGGGTCACGCCGGTCTTCTTCGCGCTGGGGCCGGCTGCGGACGTCGTGCGCCGCGGCGGGGCGTCGACCTTGTCGCGGAGTTCTTCCAGCTGGTCCCGCAGTTCATTGATCGAATCCATATCCTGCATACGCGCCTGCAGGTCACGAAGCTCGCGTCGCAACTCGTAGACCCGCTTGTGCGAGGTATCGAGCTCCTGACGGGTCGGCATATTCATGCCCGTCATGACCTCGTCAAGTATCCGCTGCTCGTGGCGCTTGAGGCGCATGAGGGCGTTGACAAGCTCGGCCTGCAGCGCGGGGAACTCGGGTGTCGCGAGCGTCTCCGCATAGGCCGCTTCGCCGCAATCGATCCACAGGTCATAGGCTGCACGCAGCCCGCCCAGCGATTCTCCCTGGCATGAAAGTTCTGTGAGCCGTTCGCCCATCAGTTCCAGCGCACGCTGCGCGACTTTGGCGAGAACGCGTGCGAAGTCCTGCATGACGCTGCCGTAGTCCAGTGACAACCGTGTCCACTCCTGGACCTGTTCCTGCCATTCGCGGGTGTAGCCCAGTGGTGGCAGGCCAAGGACTTGTTCCACGTTTCGCGGTATACCGCCGGCCCCTGCGACACCGCTTCCGCGCAGCGCCTTTTCCATCTCGCCGGGAAAAGGTGACAGCGAGACGCCGATGCGTTTCCAGGTATCGAGCGGCAGCCCCCACAGGGTGGCAAACCCGCACCAGGGGTCAGAGGGGATTTCGCCGAGTGAAGTCGCCTTGCGCAGCTGCTCGAGGCCTTGATTCATGACCGCCTGCCAGTCGGTTGCGGTGTCCGTGCCCTGTGTCTGCTGGAGCATTCGCCAGAAGGTCTCGCCCATCTGCAGGTAACTCTTGCCCAGACCGGCGAGCCGCCCAGCGACATCCTGAGTGGCCTGAGGCAAGGCCAGGTTCGCCATCCGCGACCACTGATCGAGCGCCTGCCCCCAGAGAGAGGAGTCGCCTGCCGAAAACGGCAGCTTGCCAGACGCCGGCCAGCCACCGCCCGAGGGGGAAAGCTGTTGCCAGGCGTCCAGGAACTGTTTTTGCGCGTCCAGCCAGACGCGCGTCCAGGCCTCCGCTGATTCAGAAGACTCCACCATGTCACGCTCCTTTGACTCACACCGAAGTTTATGGCAAGTATAGCAGCGAATTGGTGCAATGCAACATAATGACTGCGCCGCGCGGTAGACCCGTGTGCGGCGGCCGCGTGATCGGTGCGGGACCGATAAAAATATCGATAAAACAAGCACTAAAAAAATTCTCTCTAACATGAGAAAAACCCGTTGACAGCGCGCGTAAACTTTACTATGCTGCACTGCAGCACAAGAGATGCAGTGTGCACGATCGACAGGATGAATTCACTGAACACAGGAGTACAGGACCATGACCAACCAACCCTTTGAAGAATGGATGAAACTCAGCAAGAGTGCCGTAGAGCCCATGATGAAGCTCAATGCGATTACGGTCGAAGCGATGGAGCAGGTCGCGCGCCAGCAACTGGATGTGGCCCGCGACTATCTCGACCTTGGAACCAAGCAGGCGCACATCCTGGGCAGTTCCCAGAGACCGGAGCAACTGCTGGCTGAACAGGGCAAACTCGTGTCGGAGTTTGGCGAACGGCTGATCTCGCGGGCGCAGGAGTTTGCGAAGATTGCATCCCATACACAGGACGCTGTTGCCAGCTGGGCGCAGAAGGCGACCGCAGAGACGAGCAAGGCGCAAGCGAAAAAGGCCGGCGCGTAAGACGGGGACGCGTTTTCAGTAGTCGCTTTAGCAGAAACTGGCGCCCACCGCGGGTGGGCGCCCTTTCCTCGCCAATGTGGAGGTGCTGGTAAATGGAAGACGTTGTCATTCTTGCCGCAGCGCGCAGCGCTATTGGCAAATTCGGAGGCACACTCGCGAACATCCCCGCAAGCAGTCTGGGCGCGAGGGTGGTCGCGGGCCTGCTCGAACGCAGTGGCCTGAACGCGGAACAGGTGGACGAAGTCATCCTCGGCCAGGTCCTGACGGCGGGGGTGGGCCAGAATCCCGCGCGCCAGGCGGCTATCGAGGCGGGCCTGCCGGTGGACGTGCCGGCCATGACAATCAACAAAGTGTGCGGCAGTGGCCTGAAGGCGGTGCATCTCGCCGCGCAGGCAATCCGGTGCGGTGACGCGGACCTGATTGTGGCCGGAGGCCAGGAGAATATGAATCTGGCGCCCCATGTGCTGCCCAATTCGCGAACCGGTGTGCGGATGGGCGACTGGGCGCTGGTCGACACCATGATCAGTGACGGGCTGTGGGATGCGTTCAATGCCTATCATATGGGTTGTACGGCGGAAAACGTGGTCGAAAGGTACGGCATCAGCCGTGAAGAGCAGGACGCCTTCGCCGCCGCTTCCCAGCAGAAGGCCGAGGCCGCCCAGAAACGCGGCCGCTTCGCCGACGAAATCATTCCCATCGAGATTCCCCAGCGCAAGCAACAAGCGATTGTCTTCGATGCCGACGAATTCCCGCGGCATGGCACGACAGCCGAGGCGCTGGCCGCGCTGAAGCCGGCGTTCCGGCCGGACGGAACCGTTACGCCGGGCAACGCGTCAGGCATCAACGATGGCGCGGCCGCCATCATCGTTGCCTCGGCGCGCAAGGCGCGCGAGCTCGGTATCGAGCCCCTGGCAACCGTGGTGGCCTATGGCAATGCGGGGGTGGATCCCGCCTACATGGGTACGGGTCCGATTCCGGCGAGCCGGCGCTGTCTGCAAAAGGCCGGCTGGTCAGTCGATGATCTCGATCTGGTGGAGGCTAATGAGGCGTTTGCGGCACAGGCGATCGCCGTCAATCGTGAACTGGGCTGGGATACCGGTAAGGTCAACGTCAACGGGGGCGCAATCGCCCTTGGGCATCCGATCGGCGCCTCAGGGGCGCGTATCCTGGTCACGCTGCTGCACGAGATGTCAAAGCGCGATGTGCACAAGGGTCTCGCGACGCTCTGCATAGGCGGAGGCCAGGGCGTTGCGATCGCGGTAGAACGTTAAGTTCAGTGTAGAGATAAAGGTCAGGAGGAGACATGGCACAAAGGACAGCATTGGTTACGGGTGGAACGGGTACGATTGGAACGGAAATCTGCCGGCAGCTGAGCGACGCAGGTCGCCGCGTGGTCGCGACCTGTCATATCAGCGAAGCTGAGACCGCCAAGACATGGCAGGCCACGCAGCAACAGGCGGGATATGAGTTTGGCGTCGTGCCTTGTGATCTTTCAGATTTCGCGGCGACTGCGACTGCCGTGAAACAGGCCGAGGCACAGGCGGGGGCCGTCGATATTCTGGTTAATGTTGCCGGTATCACGCGCGATGCCAGCCTGCGCAAGATGACCCCGGAGCAGTGGCGGGAGGTCATTCAGTCGAATCTGGACAGCGTGTTCAATGCCACGCGCAATGTGATCGAAGGCATGCTCGACCGCGGCTTCGGCCGGGTCGTCAGCATCTCGTCCGTCAACGGCCAGAAGGGACAGTTCGGGCAGACCAACTACGCCGCCTCCAAGGCCGGCATTCACGGATTCACCATGTCGCTGGCGCAGGAAGGTGCGCGTAAAGGAGTGACTGCGAATACGATATCACCCGGTTATATCGACTCGCCCATGGTTAATGCCGTCCCCGAGGAGGTCCGCAAAGCGATCATCGCGCAGATTCCGCGGGCCCGGCTCGGACAGCCGGCCGATGTGGCGCGCATCGTGGCGTTCCTGGCGGCCGATGAGGCCGATTTCATTACCGGCGCGAATATCCCGGTGAACGGCGGGCAGTTCATGAGCTGAGGGGGGTAGATTCAGAATCCAGAATCCAGAATCCAGAATCCAGAATACAGGAGACGGGAGTGAGGCGTGAGGCGAGCGGATGGGGTTGCCGCACGAGTCCCAGCGAGGCATAGATTCTTCGGCAGAGGCAAAACGACAGCATGGCTGACGAGCGTGTGATAAAGAAGTATGCGAACCGGCGACTGTATGACACGTCGGAAAGCCGTTATGTGGCCCTGGATGATATCCGGCAGCTCGTCGTCGACGGCGTGCGGTTTCGTGTGATCGACGCGAAGACCGGTGATGACATCTCGCATTCGATTCTGCTGCAGATCATCCTCGAGCAGGAGGACAAAGGCCAGCCCATCTTCACGACCCGTCTGCTCGAGCACATCATCCGCTACTATGGCGACACACTCCAGGCCTTTGTCAGCGCGTATCTGGAAAAGAGCATGGATACCTTTATTGCCCAGCAGCAGGTGCTTCAGGATCAGATGGCAACCCTCCTGCACAGCGCTCCAAAATCCATTCTCACCGAAATGGCCGAGCGAAATCTGGCGCTCTGGGCCAGGGTGCAGGAGTCGGTGCTGGAATCCTACGTCTCGCCACCCGACCTGGCAACACGCCAGCGGGAAAAGAAAACGGACAAGCAACAGAACGAGGGCTAGTCAGGTCGCGGCCAGCCACCCGGTTGCCGGGGAATGCGGGATAGGACCCGACGTGGACATTTCCTGCGTCGCGCTCTAGTATCGATAGCTCCATAATCACCCCCCTGGCAGACAGGCCGCGGCAGAGGCGATGAGCGTCCGCAACCTGGACAAGATATTCAGACCCCGCCGGGTCGCCCTGATTGAGATTATTGAGGCGGTTTCCAGCCCGGCAACGAGGATCCTGGAAAATCTCCTGAGTGCCGATTTCCATGGCGCGGTCTATCCCATCAGCTCCCGTGTCGAATCGGTGCACGGGATCCCGACCTACCCCGATCTCGCCAGTTTGCCGAGGAGGCCCGATCTGGCGGTGATCTGCATGCCCGCCGGCCAAGTTCCGCGCACCGTGCAGGCCTGCGGCGAGGACGGGATCCGGGGCATCCTCATCCTCTCCAGTGGTTTTGCTGAAGCCGGCCCGCAAGGCAAGGCGCTCGAGGATGAGGTGGCGGCGGTTGCCCGGCGCTTCCAGCACATGCGGATTATCGGGCCGAACTCGCTCGGCATCTGCGTCCCGGAAATCGGGCTGAACGCGAGCGATGTGGTGACGGCGCCGAAAGCGGGACGTCTGGCGTTTGTGTCAGAATCCCAGGCCCTCTCCAATGCCATGCTGGACTGGGCCGCGGACGCAGGCATCGGTCTGTCCCTGTTTGCATCCGTAGGCAACAAGCTGGATGTCGGTTTTGGCGACCTGATTGACTATCTCGGAACGGACCCGAAAACCCGCGCCATTATCCTCTATGTTCAGTCCATCAGCCATGCCCGCCGTTTCATGTCGGCCGCACGGTCTTTCGCCCGATCCAAGCCGATCGTCGTCTACAAGGCCGGCCGCTTCGCGGGTTCCGCACGCGTGGCGCTGCTGCACACCGGCAGCATGGCGGGCGAAGACGCGGTCTATGCCGCGGCGTTCGAACGCGCCGGGGTAGTGCGCGCGACGGACCTGGATGACATATTCGACGTGGCGGAACTTCTGGCATCCCAGAAACTTCCGCAGGGGCCGCGACTGGCGATTGTGGGTAATGCCGGCGGTCCGGCGATTATCGCGACGGATGCCCTGTTGAGCCGGGGGGGCGTGATGGCGGGTCTGAGCAAGGCAACCCTCGAGCGGTTCAACCAGATGCTGCCGTTTTCCTGGTCGGGGGGAAATCCGATAGACCTGCAGGATGACGCGCCGGCGGAGCGGTTTTTCGAGGCGACGGAAATACTTCTGGCAGAGAAAAATGCCGATGCGGTTCTGGTTATCTTTACCAACCAGCCTACCACGGCTTCGCAGGCGGTGGCTGAGTGCGTGGCGCGCGCGGCGGAGCGTTCCAGAAAACCGGTGCTCGCGGCCTGGATGGGGGGTGAAAAGGTCCGGGAAGGGATCCGGTTTCTCAACGAATCGGGTGTGCCGGCGCATGCAACGCCGGAGCAGGCGGTGCGCGCCTTCATGCATCTGGTCTCGTACGCGCGCAACCTGGAGACGCTTTACGAAACACCGCGCGAGATACCGATCCAGTTCTGCAGCAACCGGAACAAGCTGGCCAAGAAGTGGCGGCCGCTGCTGCGCAGTCGGAGCCATCTCACCGAGATCGAAGCCAAATCCCTGTTGAGGGCCTACGATATTCCGGTGTCCGAGACGTACATCGCCAGCTCCGCCGAGCAGGCCGTGGAGATTGCCACGCGTATCGGTTTTCCGGTGGTCTTGAAGCTGCTGTCCCGCGAAATCGTCCATAAGGTCGACGTTGGCGGTGTGGTCCTCCGCCTGCGCGATGGGCGCGCCGTGCAGACCGCCTACGAAAGCATGTTGCACCGGGCCCGGTCACATGGCCTTGGCGACAAGGTCAAGGGTGTAACGTTGCAGCGAATGGTGAGTCTGAAAGACAGTCTCGAACTGATTCTGGGCGCGAAGAAGGATCCGACCTTTGGCGCTGTCGTCATGGCGGGGCTGGGGGGCATTACGACCGGCGTGTTTCGCGACCATGCCCTGGGTCTGCCGCCCCTCAACGAGCGTCTGGTCCGGCGCATGCTGGAGTCCCTGCGTTGCTGGCCCATGTTGCAGGGCTATCGCGGCCAGCCGGCAGTAAATATCGACAGGCTCATTGAGGTGATCCTCCGGTTTTCCTGTCTGATCGTGGACTACCCCGAGATACGCGAGTTCGATATCAATCCCTTGCTGGCGACGCCGGACACGGTGCTGGCACTCGACGCGGCCGCCATTCTCGAAAACGACCCGGTAACGCGGCAATCCCGGCGCTATGAGCATCTGGCGATCCGCCCGTATCCGGCGCATTACATCCGCCACCTCAAGCTTCGTGACGGTGCGGCGGTCACCCTGCGTTCCGTTCGACCCGAAGATGAACCGCTCTGGCACGATCTGATCGCCCGCTCTTCCCCTGAATCGATTCGCTTCCGGTTTCGAACCCTGTTCAAGCATGCGACCCACCAGATGGCAGTCCAGAGCTGTGTTATCGATTATGAGCGCGAGCTGGCCATCGTGGCCGAAACCGACGGAGACGGCAAACGTGAGCTGGTTGGCATTGCGCAGCTGATTACCGATCTCAATCATGAGACGGCCGAGTACGCCGTCCTGGTGCCGGATGCATGGCAGGGAAGAGGTGTGGGCGGCGTGTTACTGGACTACTGCCTGAAACTTGCCAGGGATTGGGGTGTCACTCAGGTCGTAGCCGAAACCGATCCGGAAAATACCCGCATGCTGACGATGTTCGGCAAGCGTGGTTTCGAGTCGGAAGTGCACAGAGAGGAGGAAGTCGTGTTCCTTCAGAAAACCCTGATGCGCGAGCGGCGGTCCTTACCGGTCTCCTAGTACGCTTTTGCTTTGGTAATAACGGATGCTGACACACAAAGCTGAGTGCCAGTACATTTATTTTATGGCCACGGAATCCACGGAAGGACACGGAAGAAATTCTAATGGATCTTGGTTCTTTCCGTGTTTTTCGGTGGATTCCGTGGCCATACATATGTTGCCTGGGCCGGGCGCCGGGAGAAACCGGATGCTATGGTCTAAGCTTACCTGCCTGAGCCTGCACGGCCGGATAACCGATCGTTGCCAGCAAAGCCGCATTCGTTTTACCGGAGGAAACCATGACCAGCACCGCCTTTCCGATGCAGTACCTCGACAAGGCCATGAACGGCCTGCACGATCTCGGCCTGCTGCCGGCGAGCGACAAGACGCAGGAGGAGCCGATCATTGCCCTGCTGAACCAGATATCCGGACTCGATGAGGCCCGCGTCACGGCTATCGCCCGGACCCTGAGCCAGGCGTCGCTTTTCAACGACGTGGTGCGCGAACAGGTCCAGGCGATGGAGGTCGGCGAGCGTTACGAGCAGATCACCAGCGCCTTCAACAGCATCCGCGACGATGCCAAGGCCATGGTCGACCAGATCGAGGATGGCCGGCTCGATACCTTCGAGCGCATCGGCAATGTCTGGATGAAGGTCACCCGGGGCGACATCGCCAGCAGATTCGACAAGATCAAGGATACCTATCTGGACGTGACCGATGCGACACAGGACCAGATCCAGCGCGAACAGAAGATTCTCGATGCCTACCAGGACTTCCGCGGCGCGTTGAAGCAGTCCGAGGTGCTGGCGCTGGAAGTCCTTAAGACCGCCGAGGGTGCGCTGGATGCGGCCAAGGCCGCGCTGGACATGGCCATGCAGGCGGTCGAGTCCCACGCCGGTGAGGACGCCGTCGCGCGGGCCAGGCTGGAGATGTCCCGGGACGAGAAGGTCCGGGCGCTACAGAACGAAGACAAGCGCTACCAGATTGCCAAAGACCTGTCGGACAATCTGACGGTGAGCTACAACACCTCCGAGGTGGTCATGGCACGCCTGCTGCAGACCACCAACGCCAAGGAGCGGGTCTACGCCCAGGCGGTGACCTTCTTCAGCACCAACGAGGTGGTGTTGACCGCCCTGACGGCGTCCTTCACCGGTATGTTCGGCCTGCACGAGGGCACCCAGACGGTGGAGGCCATGAAGGCGGGCGTGAGCCAGTCACTCGAGGCCCTGGCCGACATTGGCGGCAAGGTTCAGGAGGCGGCGGTAAAGGCCGGCTACGGCCCGACGATCCGCGCCGAGTCGATCAAGAAGCTGGTGGAGGCGGTCGTCGCCTGGCAGAGCCGATCCCGTGAGATCATCGACGAGATGCGCAAGCAGAGCACCCGGAATGCCGAGGAGATCCGCGAGGCGGTTGAGGAGGGCAAGCGCAAGCTGGCCCGTCTGGCCGAGGAAGGCAAGGGTCTCGAGGTCGATCTTCACCCATGAGCCCCGACGTTACCGCCGCTCCGGGGTCCGCCGGCGTATCGGCCACGGCGACCGCCCAGCCGCCCCTCGATGACATCATGCTGGCCATGGACGTGGTGGACACCCTGCGCCGGCGCGAGCGGCTGGTCAGGCAGGAGCTCGACGAGGCCGGCCGCGAGGCGGATCTCAAGGAGCGTCTTCGCAAGATCTACATGGCCCAGGGCATCGAAGTGCCGGACCATGTCATCGATCAGGGTGTGACCGCGCTCAAGGAGGACCGCTTCACCTACAAACCACCGCGGCGCGGGCTGGCAACCCGACTCGCGCGGCTTTACGTCAGCCGCCGCAAATGGGGCAAGTGGGTGCTCGGGGGCTTCGCGCTGCCGATCCTCGCCTGGGTTGCCAGCTATTTTGCCTTCGTCGCGCCCTATGCGGATCTGCCCGAGGACTTCAGCCAGCTGCATGCGCAGGTGATTGGCCTGGCCAAGTCCGACGATGCCCGCGAGACCGCGGGGAGGTTACTTAACGCCGGAACTGCGGCCTTGACCAACGAAGACACTGACGCCGCGAGGGACGCGCTGGCGGCCCTGCAAGACCTGCGCGCGACGCTGCAGCAGGAGTACACGGTGCGTATCGTCAACCGCCCCGGCGAGAACACCGGTGTGTGGCGGGTTCCGGACATTAACACCGACGCGCGCAACTACTACATCATTGTCGAGGCCGTCGACCCCGCCGGGAAGCGGCTCAAGGTGCCGATCGAAGACGAGGAGACCGGTACGACCAGGCGGGTCGACACCTGGGGCCTGCGGGTTGATCAGGATACCTTCCATGCGGTCGCCGACGACAAGCAGGACGACGGCATCATCGAGCGCGACCGCTTCGGCCACAAGAGTCGCGGCTACCTGGTACCCGAGTACGAGATGCGCACCACCGGCGGCGCCATCACCGAGTGGTAGGGAGACAGCCATGATCACCGGCAGGCAGGCACTGGCCTCGCTCGACCAGGCCCTGAACGAGGCGCGCACGCGGATTGACGCCGTCGAAGTGCAGATCGACGCCGTCAACCAGAAGCTCGTTGCGCAACACACGGCGCGGGCCGAAGACTACAAAGAGCTGGCCAGGATCCGCGTGGACCTGCTCGCCGACGGTGAGCTGGTGCACCTGCTCGACCGGGCCGAGCAACAGGTGGTGGGATTGCTCGGCCAGCGCGATGCGGCGTTGCAGGACCTGCTGAGGCAGATCGAGGTCTCCGAAGAGGCGCACCAGGCCCTGGAGGCCGAACGCGCCGTCCAGGCCAGGCAGGTGGACGCCGCCGCCGAGGCCGTTGATGCCGCCGATGCGTTGACCCAGGCGAGGCTCGATGCCGACCCCGGCTACCGGGCGCAGCGGGACAAGGCGCACGATGTCGAGCGCAAGGCAATGCATGCTGAGGAAAAGGCCGTCCGCAGCGAGGAAGAGCGCGAACAGAAGGGGGCTTCCTACCGCGGTGATGCGCTGTTCATGTACCTCTGGGAGCGCCGCTACGGACTGCCCGAGTACCGGGCCGGTGGCCTGATACGCTGGCTGGACGGCAAGGTGGCCAGGCTGATCGGGTTTGCCGATGCGCGGGCCAACTATAGCCGCCTGAACGAGATCCCGGTGCGTCTGCGCGAGTACGCCGACGGTCTGAAGACCGCCGCCGAGACCGAGTTCCAGGCCCTCAAGGAACTCGATACCTCAGCCCGCGAGGCGGACGGCGTCGCGGCGCTGGAACAGCGCCTCGCCGAGGAACATGACCGGCTCGACGCCATCGACCAGCGCATCGTACAGGCCGACTCGGACCAGCAGGCACTGCTGGAGCGCAAGGCCGCGTTCGCGAGCGGCGATGATCCGCATACCCGTCAGGCCGTGCAATTCCTGGCCAGCGAGTTCCAGCGCAACGACCTTATGGAGCTGCGCCGGGCGGTTATGACCACACCCTTTCCGGACGACGACATCATCGTCAGCCGCCTGCTCGAACGCGAGGACGAGCGCCGTCGGCTGGAGGCGTCCCTGCAGGGACTGCGCGAGACAATCAGTCAGCACCAGAAGCGCCTGAGCGAACTCGAGACCCTGCGCGTGGACTTCAAGCGCCGCCGCTACGACCGTGCGGGCTCGGCCTTCGGCGATGACGCCATGATTGGGATGATGCTGGGCCAGTTCCTGCATGGCCTGCTCGACCGTCAGACGCTCTGGAAGGTCCTGCAGGAACAGCAACACTACCGGCCGCGGCGTTCGGACCCGACCTTCGGTTCCGGCGGGTTCGGGCGGGGATCCGTCTGGGGCGGTGGCGTCGGTGACCTGCGCGATCTCAGTGACATCGTCGGCGGGCTGAGGCGCGGCGGTGGCGGCTTAGGCGGCCGCCGCCGTGGCGGTGGGTTCCGTACCGGCGGTGGGTTCTAACCCCGGGCTTGTACGACCGCGGCTCGCCCGGCTTGACTGTCGCGGGCTTGGCGGCCTGAACAAAGCGTCATCAGCGTCTGTCGCCAGTATCCAGTCTGTGCCTGTTCGCGCGATCGGCGCGAAAACGCCTCATGCCGACCGTCACTCGCCGCAGGCGGTCGCGGAGCTGCCGCCTTGTTCAGTGTTTCGAACGTCCCTGCGCCTCGTGCATCTGAGTCTCGAGCGCCGCGATTAAGGTATCGACGCGGTCCTGGGGCGACACAGCCTCGAGCATCGCCTGCTTTTCCATGTTGCTCAGCGGAAGTGCCGTGGTGAGTGAATTCACCAGTTGATTGGAAGGAATGGCCGTAATGTTCTGCCAGTCCGTCTCGAGTTCCCTGGACAGGAAGTAGTGTCTCAGCAGATAGAGCAGGCGATCCCGGTTGTTGATCGCGGCGCCTTTGCGCGCTTCATAATCGATCCTGAAGGGTTTCCAGTCCGGTACCACAACCCGGTAACCGCGTGTGCCTTTCAGTTCCTCACTGACCCTGAAACGGCACACACCCGTGAGGATGAGTTCCATACGCCCGTCCTCGGTTTCATGGTAGCTGGTGATCCGTCCCGCGCAGCCCGTCTGAAATACCACTTGCGGTCTTTCCGATTTCGATGGATCCGGTTGCATCATTCCGAACATGTGATGGCCGTTCATCGCATCGGCGACCATGTTCAGGTAGCGGGGCTCGAAGATGTTGAGCGGCAGACCAACCCCAGGCATGACTACCGCGCCGGTCAGGGGAAATATCGGCAGGGCAGCTGGAAGCTGGTCGAAACTCGGCATAAACGGTGTATAGGGCATGTCGGCACACGGCAGTGGCGCAATCTCAGGGGATTTGACCACAGCGGTCGCCCAGGGTTCCATAGGCCTGGAGTGCGGCCTCGATCCAGGGGGGTACGACGCTGTGCGCGGAGAACGTCGCCAGATGGCCTGCCGTGAAAACAGGCCCCTGGGAGAGCGCCGTGGCGCGACGACGAGGCGGGAGGAAGAGCGGCTCAGGCGATCAAGCTACACAACGGCTTATGCATTGCGCTGCGCCTGGCGGTCACACTCAACCCGATCAGCCCGGAACCGAAAAGCCAGAGTGCGGCGGGCGCCGGTACCACCATCGGTGCTAACTGGACATCAACGGCAACTACGCTGCCAGCGCCGGCGCCGGTGTCAAGCAGAAAGAACACTCTGAACGCGTCTGCGCCAATTGATGAAACACCAAGGTCCTGGATCCAGTTAGTGCCCCCGTCTGTTGACACGCCAAGTACAAACCAGGGCTGGTTCGTCAGGGTCAGCGTGGCGGATGCGTTATTGGTGGCGGTGAAATTGCCGGAACCACTAGGACCCGGAGCGATAGTCACAATTGAGGGAAGCGGGACCGCAAGAACGCTGCCACCGAAATCGCTGTCGTCAAACAGGCCGAGCTGAGCGCCAGCCAGATTTTCATCGAAGATAAAATTTACCGTGCCATCAGTCGCTGCCAGGACGGTGGACGCGTTGGCTGATGTCCACTGCAGTGCCATCAATGCAACTGCCCCCATCACTGCAACAAGCCGTATCTTCATTATGATTCTCCAGTCTCATTGCAAGGGCTTGGCAGAGGCCGCGGTTCTGATGACCGCCTCTGCTCGGTTCCTTCACACTGCTAAAACTAGGCCCTTTCGACATGACTGGACAGTGGGGATAGTACTACTTGTTGGTGGTAACTATCCCGCAACGGCTACCTTGGCACTGGCGTCGCAAAAAAAGCCGCCCGAAGGCGGCTTTGATACCATGTTCCATGATTATCCATGTTCCACGGTTGGAGGAGGAGACTCACATGCGTGAGCCTCAAACTCAGGTTAATCGCTTGCGCGGGGGGTGTCGATTAGGGGAAGTACGTAATTGTCTCGCTAATTGTCGATTGATCCGCCGTGCTTCACCCGCTGATTCGCCGCCCGGTGGTGCCTCGCTGTCGATATGGCTCTGACTGCCTGTGCGGCCGGGTACGAGGAAGCCCGTTTGCTCGCTGCTCGCTCTGCGCGGCGCGAAGGTCTCGTTCAACCGCTAATTACCGCTGTTGCATCGGAACATAGTCCCTTTGGGGTGGACCCGTATACAGCTGGCGCGGCCGGCCGATGCGCTGGTTTTCCTCGCCGATCATCTCCATCCACTGCGCCACCCAGCCGACGGTGCGTGCAATGGCGAACATGACGGTAAACATGTTGGTCGGGATGCCCAGCGCCTTGTAGATCAGGCCCGAGTAGAAGTCGACATTGGGGTAGAGCTTGCGTGCAATAAAGTACTCATCGTTCAGCGCAATCTCTTCCAGGCGCAGCGCCAGTTCGAACATGGGGTCGTCGTGATGGTCCAGTCTGGCGAGCACCTCATGGCACATCCCGCGGATAATCCGCGCGCGCGGGTCGTAGTTCTTGTAGACCCGGTGACCAAAGCCCATGAGGCGGAAGGGGTCGTTTCTGTCCTTGGCGCGCGCCACGTATTTCGGGATGTATTTGACATCACCGATCTCGGCCAGCATGTCGAGTACGGCTTCGTTGGCGCCGCCATGTGCGGGCCCCCACAGCGCGGCGATACCCGAGGCAATACAGGCAAAGGGGTTCGCACCCGAGCTGCCGGCCAGTCGCACCGTTGAGGTGCTGGCGTTCTGCTCGTGGTCGACATGCAGGATAAAGATCAGGTCCAGCGCCTTTTCGGCGATGGGATCCACCTGGTACGGTTCACAGGGCACCGAGAACATCATGTTCAACAGGTTGCCGGTATAGCTCAAGGCGTTATTTGGGTAGATCTGGGGCTCACCGATAGAGTGCTTGTAACTCGCTGCGGCAATACTGGTCATCTTGGCGATCAGGCGGTGGGCGGCTATCTCGCGGTGCTTCGGATTACTGATGTCGGTGGAATCATGATAAAAGGCGGACAGCGATCCCACGACCCCGACCATGATCGCCATCGGATGGGCATCGTGGTAGAAGCCACGGAAAAAACTCTTCAGGCTCTCTTTGAGCATGCTGTGGCGGACAATGATGGTGCTGAACGTGTCGAGCTGTTCCCGGGTGGGCAGTTCGCCATACAACATGAGGTAGGCCACCTCGAGAAAGCTGCTTCGTTCGGCCAGCTGCTCGATCGGGTAGCCACGGTAGAGCAGTACGCCCTGTTCGCCGTCGATAAAGGTCAGTGCGCTGTGGCAACTGGCGGTGGACAGGAAGCCAGGGTCATAGGTGAAATAACCCAGATCCCGATAAAAATGCCCGATATCGACGGCGACTGGACCTTGCGTCGCACGCCGCACCGGAAGTTCTATCTGCCGGCCCGTGGCGTTGTCAGTCAGGGTCACGGTGTCCTTCTGAAGGCCTGCCGCAGTATCAGTCAGGGTCACGGTGTCCTTGCCCATCGCCTTGCCCTCCATTTTGAATGAATATCAGCCGCCTTGCGGCACACGCCTGTGAGTGGCGGTTGTCGCCAGCCCGATGCATCTGTGTCGGCAGCACGCGGCGCGGCTTTGACAGTACCTTCCCGAAGGATTCTGCGCCGCCTGCGGTCCCGGCGTCCGCAGTTCTGCGCCTGCCGCGCCGCGAGCCGCCCCGGTTCAGAACGGCGTCGGATCACCCGGCGCGCTGTCTGCGACTTGTGCCGCGTCCGCCTTCGCCAGCGCGTCCTCTTCCTCTTCCCAGCTGTATTTCTTTGCGGGTGGGGCGGGATCGCGGTTTTTCAGTACGATGGCGAGGACGACGCCGATCACGGCCCCGAAGAAGTGCGACTCATAGGAGATCTCCGGATCATAGGGAAAGATCCCCCAGATCATCCCGCCGTACAGCAAGAATACGATCAGCGAAAGGGCGATGGCACGCCTGTCCCAGCGTAGCGCCCCAACAGTGAAGACAAAGAACATCATGCCAAATGTCAGGCCGCTGGCTCCGATGTGCCAGGCATTACGGGCGAACAGCCAGACTCCCAGGCCCGAACCCGCATAGACCACGGGCAGGACGATCCGCGCCGACCTGGGATACCCGTACAGCAGTGCGGTACCAAGAATTACCAGCGGGGCGGTATTGGCAAACAGATGTGACAGCGAGCCGTGGATGAGCGGTGCCCAAAGAATGCCCGCGAGCCCGCTCAGCCGGTGCGGATAGACACCGTAGGGAACGAGATCCAGTCCGAAAAGAAGCTCGGCGAGTTTGATCAGCCACAAGAGCGCCGCAAAGGACGCCGCCAGAATGAATGCGCGGCGCAGTCGCCGCGAGTCGGAATCGGAGCTGAGTGGGGTTTCCGGCATGCGCGAGGCTGGCAGCGTGCTGAGTCGAGCGATTCAGATGTCCAGAGTCCTCGGCTCGAGATCAAAGGAGGCTTCATCCACCTCGGCACGCGTGAACAGCTCCGTGCCCGGGTGCGAGGCGGTGGCACTGCCGCAAATGACGCCGAGGCACAGCATGGCCTGCAGGCTCTCGCCGCGATGGGCGGCCGCCACCAGACCCGCAACCAGTGCATCGCCGCAGCCGACCGTCGACTGGACGCGTACCCTGGGCGCCGTGCACTGGTAGCTGTTGGCATTGTCGATAAGGATTGCGCCTTCGGCGCCGAGCGAGATGCAGACGAGCTCGATGCCGCGCTGCTGCAGATCGCGGGCGGCCTCGACGACCTCTTCGACGTTGCTCAGTCGTCGCCCGACGGTCATCTCGAGCACATAGCGGTTGAGCCGGACCAGATAGGGCTTTGCCTCCAGGGCCTGGTGCAGAACCGGCCCGTGGGCATCCACCACGGCCTTGCCACCCTGCGCCTTGATATGTTCGGCCAGCCGGCGGTAGTGATCTTCGGGGACGCCGGCCGGCAGGGAACCGCTCAGTACGGCGATGCCGTTGCCGCAGGTCGCCAGAAAGCAGTTCGTGATGTCGTTCAGGACCGCTGCCGGAACTTCGGGGCCCAGACTGTCAATCTCATACTGGCTCGGTGGGTTCTTCTGCAGGAGGGTGGCGTTGAGGCGCGTTTCCCCCTCGACCTGAAAATACCGGTGGCCGTCACGCAGACTGTCGCCCAGCAGGCGCAACAGGAGATCGCCGCTCTCACCCCCGATGACGCTACAACAGTGCATCGGCGTACCCAGTTCTGCCAGTGCGCGGGCAACGTTGATGCCGTTGCCGCCCGCGTGGTGGTAGGTCTTGACGGCACGCACCTTCTGGTCGGCAATGAGTTGCGGGATCTCGTAGCTGATATCCACCGCCGGATTCAGCGCGAGTACGGAGACCGTCTGGTGTCGGGAGTCAGTCATGTGCGTCTCTGTCTCATCTCAAGCCGCCCTTGAGGATCAGGCTGCGTCCGGTCATGGCCGGGGGCTGCGGCAGGCGCAGCAGATCCAGCACGGTTGGCGCAATATCAGCGAGGCCCCGCCCGATGCCGAGGCGCACGGCGCCCTCACCCATGATCAGAAACGGGACTGGGTACTCGGTGTGCTGGGTGTGGGGTTCCCCGGTATTGGGGTTGATCATCTCGTCGCAATTGCCATGGTCCGAGGTCAGCAGGACCCGCCAGCCACGTTCCAGAGCCACCCGAAACACCCGCTGGGCCTGCAGGTCCAGCGTCTCTACGGCTTGAATAATCGCATTGCAACGGGCGGTGTGGCCTACCATGTCGCTGTTGGCGAAGTTGACCACGGCAAAGGCATAGGTGTCGCTCTCGATCGCCTCGATCAGGGTGTCGGCAACCTTGGGCGCGCTCATCTCCGGTTGCAGGTCGTAGGTCGCCACCATGGGCGACGGGACGATGATCCGGTCTTCGCCGGGGTAGGGCGCCTCCCTTCCGCCGTTGAAGAAGTAGGTGACGTGGGGATATTTCTCGGTCTCGGCGCAGTGAAGCTGTCTGAGACCGGCCTCACTGATCACCTCGGCCAGCACCTGTTCCGGCACCTGCGGCGCAAACAACACGGGAAAGGGGTAATTGGCGTCGTACTCGGTCATACAGACCAGGCGCTGCAGGCAGACGCCGCCGCGATCGAAAGCGTCAAATTCCGCCAAGCCGAAGGCGGCCGACAGCTGTCGGGCGCGGTCACTGCGGAAGTTGAAGAACAACACCGGATCGTCCGGGGCGATCCCGCTGTGACCCGTGATAACCGTCGGCTGAATGAATTCATCCCCTTCGCCGCGTGCGTAGGCGGATTCAATCGCCTCCCGGGGGCTGTCCACGCGCAGGCCCTGCGCCCGCACCATGGCCGTCCAGGCACGCTCTGTCCGGTCCCAGTGTTTGACCCGGTCCATGGCGCAGTAGCGGCCACTCACCGACGCGATGCGGCCTCTGCCCAGCCTGGCGAGGTTTTCCTCTAGCAGTTCCAGGTAGGCGAGTGCTGCGTGCGGCGCCGTGTCCCGCCCGTCGGTGATCATATGCACCACCGGCTCGATCTCTGTTTTGCGCAACAGGTT
>Ga0209536_100003357_pt1 | contig 25767 bp, 26 predicted proteins | sample DeeMarSeWOR28_12_FD_187461 | JGI IMG/M metagenome (GOLD analysis project Ga0209536, IMG submission 187461) | Marine sediment microbial communities from White Oak River estuary, North Carolina - WOR-2-8_12 (SPAdes) (version 2) | ecosystem: Environmental > Aquatic > Marine > Intertidal zone >...
AGGCGCTCTCTGGCTTTACTTTCACAAAGCAGTATTACACCGTTAGCGTAATCAGTTCAGCATTGAGTGTCTTCCCTGAGATGTGCAGTTTTCCAAGAGACACCGGCAGCCTGAATCGTCGTGGCCCGGCGCTGCCCGGATTTACGTAGAGTATGCCATCCTGTTTTTGAATGACCGGTTCATGAGAATGGCCGAAAATAACGACCGCTATGCCGGATACTCCAGGATCAAGATCAAGCCTGCCCAGATCATGAATTGCGTACAGGAGGACCTCATTCACTTGGACTGTCTCAGTAAGAGGGAATTTCCCTGCAACCTCGTCTCTGTCCATATTCCCCCGCACGGCAACGACATCCGCTATGGCGCCTAACTGATCAATGACAGAAAGGGCACCAATATCTCCTGCATGTATTATCAGATCACTGTCCTGCAATGCATCAACAGCTTCGTCCCTTAATAACCCGTGTGTATCGGAAATAAGACCGAGTGTAATATGATCTCTATCTTCGGGGAAGGTATACATGGCACATCTGACATATAAGTATGCATGTGCCGAAGTACAATTTCAAGATAGTACATTTTTATTGTCAAAATACCAAAGGTATGATACAGTAACTGCAGAGGCGTTATGAGGAGGGGGATATGTTAAGAGTCGGCTCAAATTACAGAGAAAAACGCGACTATGCCCGCATGGCTATTGATGCTGAACTTTCCTGCACACTACTCGGTGAAGGGAAGACTTTTTCTGGTAAGGGAAGAAACATAAGCCACTCAGGCATACAGTTTGAAACAGATAATCTCCTGACTCCCGGAGCAGCCCTTGAAATCACCATTGACTCACAGAGTAACAAGATTATGCCCATGACTGCCACAGTGAATGTCCTGAGAGTCGAGCCTGTTGAAAGCAGTGGATTCAGGGTCGCCGGCAGGATCGTGGAATTCAAATAATCTTTCTTCCTCTTCCCTTTTGTTGTTTCTCTTACCCCGCTATTTTGCTATACTTTCTTGAAAGATCATAAAAAGCGTAAGGAGAGGGGAGGACAGTATGGCAAAAACAAATACGGGCGGACAAGCAGCACGCAGGTCACCAAAAAAAACATCCAGGAAACGCACCGCGTCCAGGAAACCATCAGAGAAAAAGCAGAGTGCAGTCAATGCATCACCACTCCTTGCTGAGAAGCACGAACAACCATTTGCAGATGCTGCAATGGAAAAAACCCGTCAACAGCTTCATAAGCTGACTGAAAAACTGCATGAGGCAGCGGAAAAAAGCATCCATGCAATTAAGGAAGTTGCAGCAGACATTCAGCTGTATGCCAAAGACACCACTGAGCTCACAAAGATCAGGATAGATCTCAACCATATGATAAAGGAACGGCAGAAACTCCTCATGCTCATGGGAGAAAAACTGCGGAATATGCACAGAGCAAATAAACTCACCCGGATACCAGCAAAGTTCGCTGATGATTTCAGGAAGCTGGATGACCTGGAAGATGAGATAGAAGAAATGAAGAAAACTGAAGATGCTCTTGCTGAAGAGATAAAAAACGTTTAGATAAAACTGCACGTCCCCGGGAGCAACGTCGGGTACCACATGAGCCTGTGCAGCCACCGCGACAGATTCAGAAGTGGTACGCAGTTGAATTCGTTCTATGAAAATCAGGAAAGCATCAGGAAAAGTTCAGGAATTTGATCCAAGAAAACTGCTTGATTCACTCATGCGGTCCGGCGCTGCCAGAGATCAGGCCGAGAACATTCTGGAAAAGGTAATGCCCGATGTTCTGCCACTCACGACAACAAAACAGATATACCGTCTGGCCCATAAGTATCTCAAGCAGATCAATCATGCCACCGTACTGAGATATTCCTTGAAAAAAGGAATATTAAGACTTGGTCCCTCAGGCTATCCCTTTGAGAAGTACTTTGGAGAACTCCTGAAAAACTACGGGTATGATGTTCAGACAAACCTGCTTCTCGAGGGAAAATGTGTCAGTCATGAAGTCGATGTCTTTGCTGTCAATGATCGGGAGATTGTTCTTGTTGAATGCAAATACCGAAACCGGGTCAATAGTGCTCCCGATGTAAAAGTTGCCATGTACGTACACGCACGATTTCAGGATTTAAGGACAGCTCTTGCACCGGTACATCCCGGGAAAACCATAGAGGGATGGCTTGTGACCAATACTCGCTTTACCACAGATGCCATTCAGTTTGCAGACTGTGCAGGTTTCCAGGTAAAGAGCTGGCGCCACCCGGACAAACTAAGCCTTGAGAAAATGATAGAAGAAAATAAGTTGTACCCAATCACTGTTCTGTCCAGCCTCAATACAAGTCAGATAAAAAGGCTCTTGGAAAATAAGGTGATCCTCATGAAAGATCTGGCCAGGATGGAGGCAGATACTATAAAGAACATCCTCTCCATATCTGATAGAAAGGCTCTGAATATCCGCAAGGAAGCAGAAGACCTCTGTTTCTGTTAATACCCTTTTGCAGAACTCCTCTCTCTTACAATTTTATTTGTTACAATATTGTATACAACTCTGTTTGTAGATTTTGATTAATGAAAAACTCTTTTCTCTATTCAATTCTTCTGTCTTGCTTTCTGATATGTTCCTTTGGCGGGAGCGCGCTTGGTGATCATCAGGGCATCCGTGAAATGCCACTGTCTGAGCATACGCGCAACAATTTGAAAAGAGTAATACATTCCTTTCAGGATCAACCCGAATGCACTCTCGGCGGTGAAGCAGTACTCGCTCCGCACATGCTCGAGAATTTCTACGGCCGTAGAAATTTCCAGCCTGCGTGGAGCAATGACAATGGCATAACACCCCTGGCAGAAATACTTATAGAAAAAATAGAGCACAGCAGTGTAGAAGGGCTCGTACCTGAACACTACCACTTTGAGCGGATCATGGCCCTCTATAACCTCATGCAGGCAATTTCTGAAGTTACCGTGAAGTCAAAGGCGGAATCCCTTGCCGAAATGGACATACTGCTTACCGATGCCTTTCTAATGCTTGGGTGCCGTTTCTCCGCAGGATGCATCAATCCATTGACGGTTGAAGCTGAATGGCATGCAAGCCGCTTTGACCTGCGCATGGAAGAGGTCCTTGCAGATGCTTTAAAAGAAGATGCTGTCCTGGAGTCCCTCTATGAATTGCTTCCCGGACAACCCGAATACTACAGACTCAGAAAGGCGCTGCAAACCTATAGAACTTTCATGTCACGCGGCGGCCTGCCAGCGATAGAGACGTCATCTCTCTTTCAAAAAGGTGAAAATGATGATTACATTATAACCATCAAAAAACTGCTCCTGGCTACAGGCGACCTTTCTGACGAAGCAGGGCCGTTGAACAGAACCTTTAATGAATCTCTGGAAAAAGCTGTCAAGATTTTTCAGAAGCGACATGGAATAGAGCCTGACGGTATCATCGGCCCTCATACGCTTCAGTCAATGAATGTATCTGTGGAAACACGCATTCATCAGATAGAAGTAAACCTGGAACGGATGCGATGGATTGCACGCAACCTGGGACACCGGTATATCATCGTGAACATTGCTGACTTTACTCTCCGTGTTGTTGAGTACGGACAGACAGTCATGTCCACAGACGTCATAGTCGGCAAGCCCTATCGCAATACCCCTGTCTTCACAGAAAAGATGGAATATATGGTCTTCAATCCCTCGTGGTACATACCTGAAAGAATCGTTGCCGAAGAAATCCTCCCCATGGCAAAACGCAATCCAAACTATATAAAAGAGAACAACTTCATCGTTCGCGCCGGATGGAACCAGGAAGCTGCCGTCATCAACCCTGAAACAATAAACTGGCCACAGGTAACACCAGAAACATTTCACTATACATTGATGCAACCTCCCGGACCATTGAACCCTCTCGGCAGAATCAAGTTCATGTTTCCCAACAGGTTTAATGTTTATATACACGACACCCCGGCCAGGGAAAAGTTTTCCAGCACAATCCGCACCTTCAGCCATGGGTGTATCCGCATCAAAGACCCTGTTGATCTTGCAGAATACCTCATGCAGGATGATCCTGACTGGACATTAGAGAGAATCAATGCCTTAATTAAAAGCGGTATCGAGACAAAAATTCAGCTTACGCGGCCTATTGCAGTACACATCATATATTTAACTGCCTGGGTTGATGACCAGGGCATTCTACAGTTCAGGCAGGATATTTATGGAAGAGATGCGTTGCTGGCCAGGGCCCTGAGCCAAAGCCCTCCCCAGTTTCATTGAACTGGCATGAAAAGTAAATATATTCACTTGCAGCAGTTGATATTTTAGTCAAACATTTGTCACAATGACAGAGGATATCAAGTAAATCTTCCCGGGATAGCTTGTCTTTCCTAACAATTTCAATTAGTTAGAAACTGGTATCATTATTGCTTAATAAAAGCTCGTTGTAACGTACTGTGGAAATGAACTAACAATGACCGAGTCTGAAAGCACACATAACAGACAGCATCTCTGCATAGAACGCAGAAGTGTGCTCAAGATGGGAGTGCTTGCCTCGATCGCCGCCTTCATTCCTGACAGCCTTGAGGCTGCCATCCGCTCCATAACACCCGAAGAAAGGTCTCTCTCTTTTCTGAATCTACACTCAAAGGAATCGTTAGAGATCAACTATTGGAAAAATGGCAGCTATGATGAAGAAGCCCTTGATGCAATCAACTATCTCTTCCGCGACCACAGAAGTGGCGCTGTAAAACCTATAGACAGAAAGCTCCTTGATCTTCTGTATGCAGTAAAAACCAGGATCGGGAGTACCGAACCATTCCATTTAATATCAGGATACAGGTCCCGCCGATCAAACAATCAGCTCCGTCAGAATAACGGGGGCGTTGCAAAAAACAGCCTCCATGTCCTCGGCCAGGCTGCGGATATTCGTCTGCCAGGCAGCAGTCTGAAGCAACTAAGGCGCATAGCATTTGAGCTGAAGGGCGGCGGCGTCGGCTTTTACCCAAGGTCTAATTTCGTGCACCTCGATGTCGGGCAGGTGCGTTACTGGAACCAGTATTCATCCCGGTAACGTCTCAGTGTTGAACTCTCCTGAAACGATCATTGTTTTACCATGTGAATATTACCTTTACTTGCAGCGTATTGCCAGCGATAATGAGTTAAGAGCAACGCTGAAGGAAGTTTAAAAGGGTATGCATATGATAGAACGACTGAATTGCTGGGAATTCATGAAATGCGGCAAAGGGCCGGAAGGCAATGGGAAGAGTGAATCAGCTCCCTGCCCGGTAGCGAGCAATTCAGAGGCATCCGGATTTAATAATGGCGTTAATGGCGGCAGGATTTGCTGGCTCATTGCTGACAGGCAGTGCAATGAGACTCTGGTCTGCTCACCTGAGCAGGACTCGCTATCCTGTGACAGCTGTGATTTCCATGCCCTTGTAAAATCCGAAGAAGGGCTTAATGATATATGCCGTAATGTCGGTGTCTTTATCATTGAAATAGCCAGGAATCGCTTATTGCACGGTTAGGTGCTCACCTCTTTCCTCTCCTGTACCTGCACATTGACAAAGCATCATATCTATTCTTACAATCATTCTGTACATTACCTTTGTTCATTTTTTCATTAAAACAATCTATGATCATAGAAGATTCCATTCTTATTCACGCGCCGATAGAACGGGTCTGGGATACTTTTACAGACCTGACCTGCTGGAAAGACTGGAGCACGGTACTGGGAAATGTAACTGCCGATACCAAGACCCTGACGAAGGGCAAGAGATTCAAATTCTGCCTCAGGCCCTTTGATCTGCCCCTTAATGTCGAGCCCATTGTCGAAGAAGTCATGCTTCACGAACGCATTGTATGGTCAGGGAGCAAGCACGGGATTCATGCCCGGCACGAATTTATTTTTCAGCAAACTGATAATGGGATTCTGCTGAAAAGTATTGAGACCTTTTCCGGCAATATACTGAAGGTATTCGGCTTTGCCTTTCCTGCACAGAAAATGAAAGATCTCACGCTTTTGATGCTTCATGAAGTAAAAGAGGCCTCGGAAAATCACTACGTCCGTCCAAAGGAAGGCAGGGAAAAGATCTGGAAGATAAAATAAGCCGGAAAAATCTTATCGTCCTGTGTGCTGCAAGCCTAATCTGTGAATCCTGATATCGGTTTTACCCTCCTCATTCTTAAAAAAATAAAAAACTTTTTTAAACCCTTCCTTATCCGAAAATTTCACTCTAAACTCTACAGGAACGCAGTCACAGTCTTTTGAATATGTATGCCTCTTTATAATCCTTGCCTCTACCTGCCGGCCTTCGTGATAAAAGAGATAATAGTTTTGTACAAGTTTCAGGGCTTCATCATCAGACGGAGACCATGAGGAAGAGCAGGCGGATAGCATAAGGAATGAGAAAAGGATGCTGAGTACATGAAGATAGCCTGATGCAATGTAATGCAAAGCCGCGGATCCGCCAGTGCTCTGTAAAGAAGGGAACCGGCGCCTGATCAATCTTCTGACTGCCACGAAAATCAACATAGTACCCATTCTATGAATGCAGCAAAGATTATCATCATAAATAGTATATCATTGCAATCCGGATTGCATCCGACTGTAATTCACAGCAATCCGTTGTCATAACTATATAATCAAGCATTGACTGCCTTGTCCGTCTGTTTTGCCATCTGCTTCATAAAAGCAAGATCCTCTTTGCTCCGCTCCATCATTCTGTTATCCACCTCTTCCCTGCTCAGTCCCATCAGTATCCTGTAGGCATTATATTTGGTTTTGCAGAAATAAATGTCAAAGGGATCCTGCTTCCCTGCTGTCCTGTAAATCCTGATACCAGGCACTTCATCATGTTGAATATACTCGTACTCCATGTTCACCAGCAGTGGCTCTATATCATATTTGTTCTGCCACGGGATGCACGCACCCTCCATGGTAAGGTCTGTGTCCATTATTGACCGCACTTTTTCAGTAACACCCCCGACTGCCAGGATGATCTCTCCTGTCAATGAACCTGTAATGCCGTACTTCTGGTTTACCGGCTGCTGTATATAGTCAGAAATAAGACCTATGTCCATTGCTACCGAGGCGCTGTCTCCTTCAACGCCTCCGTGGGCCTGAATATACTCAATGTGCATTTCATATCCCACATAGGGAGCCTTGACCCTTCGAAGCAATTTCTTGATAGATGCCCTGACATTTTGTGCAGCCGCCTTTGCTATGTCACCTATCTTGCCAGGAGCGGTTATGATGTCAGAGCCGCCTGTATTAACCTGGCAGTGAATGGGCAGTGGCTGGCCAAACATCTGGCCGCTGGCACGGGAATGAATTACCGCAAGGCCCACCACATAGCCGATTGAATCAGTCATGGATGTAATATATTTTTTCAGGTCCTTCCTGTTTTCAATGATCTCCTTTGAAACAGCTCCTTCCAGGCTCAGATGCTCCTCAAGTGCGCTTCTGATATGCTCAGGTTCAACGAGCGGTGAGTTATCGACGATTGCATCCAGTTCAGCAGTTTTTATAATTCCGTTAATCGGCCTGAGGATACAGCTGAGTTTGCCGTCAGAGCTCCTGCACCGCAGTTCTTTCACTATTTCTGCAATAGCGCTCCTGGAAAACTCCCGGACGGTGAGTTTGTAATCCCTTGGCAGAATCTTGCCAAAGATCTGTTCACTCCGCCTTCTTACCCCGGCATGGCCCTCGTTCTCAAGGACCTTACCCCATGTATTCTGGAACTCCTCTTCAAGGTTAATAATCTCCTGCTTGATATACTGGGCAACCTGTTTGATATGCTCTGCGGATTCAGGGATTGATGTCTCCATGTTGATGATTTCCCCTTTGTCTTCTATCCTGCTGAGGAAAGCGCCGTCTCCCTCTTCCTGCAGATGTGTCAGTGTATCATGGTTGCAGCAGGCAATGATGATATTGTCTGCACGCAGATAATTTTCCGACCTGTCTGCTGCACCGCTGCCGGTGCTCTGCCCCCCTTCCAGGACATACTGTTTGTTCTGCATGATCTCCAGCAGACTGGACATATAGTGAGTTCTGATCAGGGTCTTTAACTCGTCAATATAAATAATGGGTGCCTTTGCATGGGCTCCCAGAAAGGCTCTCTGATGTATGGGTGTATTCAGGTTTCCTGACTGATAGGGATCATGCCTGAATCCGCCCTTCATATTTTTAACATCCGGTTCCGAGACCTGAATCATCAGCTTGGTATCTTTCCTCGGGTCATAGAGAACCTCAGGGACCATATCTACAATATGCTTGATAGAAATTGTTTTTCCGGAGAAGGTCTCTCGCTGCACCTTTTCCTGTACTCTATGGTTGTTTTCCTGCATAAACATAAAGATTGATCCGATTCCTGCCAGTCCCGTCAGGACAAATGCCGGCGTAAAAAAAATGCCGCCGACAAGGCTGATACCGGCAAGCCACAACAGTATTTTTTTCACCTTTTGTACAGAACCGATCTGCTCGGCAAGTGTAAACTCACCAATGCTGTTGCGAGCTGTCTCAATTTCCTGCCTCAGGTTCGCTATATACTCATCGAGAGTTGCCGGGTCTGCATAGGCAAAACGTACATGATTCGCATCCTTGCCGGGGAAAGCAGTGATCGACTCTTTGGGTTTGATATAATCACCCATTGATTTTTCAAGAACATGTCTGAACATTCCGGCAAGCATGGACTTTCCTGTCCCTGGCCTTCCGACCATAAGCATGTGTCCCCTGTTCTGCGCGATCTTGCGTATGGCCTTTTTTGCCTTGTCCTGAAAAATGACTCTCTCAATAGAATCAGAGGGAATGACTACCTCTGACGTGTCATGAATATGCTCCAGATGGCTGGCCAGCGTCTCCGGGTACTGCATCAATTCTTTAATCCACCTGTAATCATTGTCGCTGTAGGGGTTAGACATTCTGATACCCCCTCAGCGATTCCAGCAGGTAGAGTCTGCCAACATCAGAGGCGTAGGTCTTTTTGTCGATCTCAGAATAGAGTTCGGGCATGGCACTTTTAATCGGCTCAAGGGCCTTGATATCATGCATAACAGAGATATTTGTATAGAGCTTGTTCTTACCAACACCTGAACTGGGTACATAGTTAAAGGTCACAATGCTCTGGTGTCTGTTCAGAACATCTGTTATTACTTCCTTGACATCAGGACTGATCTTAAAGGCATGCATTGCCTTGCGGTACACCATGGGAAGATGGTTCTCAGAATAGTTTTTTTCCCTCTTTGTTGAGAAGAAAAGTTTTAACGGCTCTGCCTCTCTGCGTACGCAAAGTTCAAAGGCATCCCGGAGTTTGCTATCGGTCCTTAGTGACTGTTCGAAGAGCTGCAGATACTGAATCAACACATTGTCTCCGATTTCAAACTCAAGCTTCTTCTCCCTGTTCAGGACAACGTATTGTACCGTGTCATTGCAAACAAACTTTATCAGTCGGTAGGAATTACCGGTATTATAGTGGGAGAAATCAAATCCGCGCATTTCAAACAGACCATTCATAAGATAGGCCCTGTTAAAGGTGACCTTCACTTTCTTTGACAATGAATTTGATACAAAATTTATTTTCTCCCTGATAGTCCCCTGCAGGTTCAAACGGTGCCGGCTCCTGCCAATGTCCTCGCATATGGCCTTGATATCCTCTATCTTCTCCACGTCCAGGCCAGTAATTTTTTTCTGGAACGGGTCATAGGGCTTTAGCATTTCGCGTATTTTTGATAAATGAGCATTGAGCGCCATGTCTCTGAAGACAGGTGTTCCAATCCTGGAATTCGATATTATTTCCTCTTCCTTGGAACCGTTACTGCCAGCAGATTTCTGATTGCTTTTGAAAAGAGCGCTGAAAAATTTACTGACTTTGCCGGAGGCAGGTTTACAGTGCATTATTTTGCATCCCACTACCCTTTCCTCCAATGCAATCTGTTTCGGATTAAGAAGGTATCGTCCCAATTCCGAAATTTTATACTCGACAACCGGCCCTGATACCGGCTCTTTACAAAAAGCGCTCAAATCCTCAGAAACAGGTCTGCTGTCTGAAATGACCCATATAGTATTGGCCTGCTGTCTCTTTTTAAGGAGCATTGTCATAGCTATTCAGAATGTTTCACGCCAGGCACCAGAACGCTCTGATTCCATTGCATTGTTAAACCACATGTAATCTATGATTCGGCATAAAACAGTGTGACCTTGAATATCTTTATATTCATGTACCATAGACGCAAAAATGCCGGATAGATAAGCCAGGAAAGTTGTGAATGCGACGATCTGTCTATTAATAATTGTATTATTGTCCCTTTAATGCTTTCCCAAGGGAGAGAATTCCACCTGGTCTGAATTGTCTATGTACGTCTATTGTCTTTTAAATATAATTTTAAAATCAGATGGTTATTGGCGAGGGAAAGTAATGATGCGCCCTTTGATAATTCTGATTTTCAGCAACATTTCATTATCCATCTCAGGGCCAAATCCTCTGTACGCCTGAAGGATAGAACTTTCCTGTATCTCATTTTCCGTTCATGTGACCTGAATCACAGCATCATTTTCCGGTCTGACTCAGTATAAAATGGGGTATAAAGAGAGAGACATTGTAATGAAAGCCATTATTATTCATTTCACTACCGCTGAGAACGCGGTCATTTAAGAAAATGGGGGGCAGCGGAAAAAACAGGTAAAGAAAAAGGCCGCAGAGCCGATAGATTAAATATACACAAAATAAAGGAGCGAAGTATCAATATGGAAGCAATCATGACTTATTTAGGAGTTGCCTGCCGTAAGATTGCCGTCTTTAAAAAAGTGGCAGGCAGCAGTAAAAAAAGGGCAAAGAAAAAACAGACTGATCCGAAGGCTATTCTCCAGGGGAATGCCTTTCTCCGACTGGGCATGTATCAGAAAGCAATCAAGAGCTACGAGCAGGCACTCAAGGGAAAAGTTGACGATGACAGTCTGTACTTTAACCTGGGCAATGCATATCGACATGAGGGCATGTACAAAGAAGCTGTCAAGGCCTATAAATATGTCGTCCATATAACACCCAATCATGCAAAAGCATATCAGTACCTAGGTATCTCCTGCGGAAAAGTGGGACTGCACAAACAGGCACAGGATTATCTGAAGCAGGCTATTACGATTGAACCGAATAATGCAGAGGCTCATTTTAATCTTGCAGTCGTTTACAAGGAAATGCTCGATGATGATGCTGCCACGGAAGAATACAGGATCGTCGAAAAGCTTTCACCGCTTCTCGCAGAAAAACTCTCGGCAATGCTGAATCGGAAACAATAAATACAAAAAAGGATTCAACATTTTGGTGATTCCAGTCACATCATGAATAGACACGCACTTTATAGAATAGATACATAATGGATCAAAGGAGATAGTAAACATGATAATGCTTGCAGATGTTAAAAAGTCCTACGACAATGAAGTTGTATTGCAAAACTTCACAATGACCGTATCCAAGGGAGAATTTGCCTTTATAACCGGACCCAGCGGTGCAGGGAAATCCACCCTTCTGAAACTCCTCTACTGCTATGAACATGCTGACAGCGGACACATTGCAGTCGATAACTGGATTGTCAGTCAGTTAAAAATAAGGACCGTGCCTTATTTCAGACGCAGCATCGGAGTCGTGTTTCAGGATTTCAAGCTCTTGTGCAACAAGACTGTCTTTGAGAATGTTGCCCTTGCCCTGCGTATTCACAACATGGAGACCGAGGAGATCACGAAACGGGTCATTGCAATACTCAAGGAAGTGAAAATGCACGGCAAGGCGGATGTCTACCCCCAGTATCTTTCAGGAGGCGAACAGCAGAGAGTTGTTATCGCACGGGCCATGGTTACCCAGCCCATGATGCTCCTTGCAGATGAGCCTACGGGGAACCTCGATGCTGAAAATACAAGGACGATCATGCGTCTCTTTCGGGAGATCAATGCCCGAGGAACAACGGTACTGATTGCCACGCATAATGAAGACCTCTATTTCGGTTCAGGAAGCAGAGTGTTCTTTCTCAAAGATCATCATATTGAAAAGGAGATAATAGGGTGAAAATCTTAAGATACTTTTTTGATACCGCATTCAGAAACATCCGGATAGATAAGTGGGCCAATCTCCTTACTATAATATCCATCAGCATAGGGCTGTCCATACTCTGCGCCTTTGTAATGATCACCTTTAATATGGATTCCGTCATACAGCGCTGGTCAAACAGTTTCGGACTCGTTGTCTATCTTAATCAGGATATCAGCAAAGAAACGGAAGCCTCCCTGCAGAAACGCTTTCAGCAGGACAGCGATATAACAGAAGTTACCTACATTTCAAAAGAAGTAGCCCTTGAAGAAGTAAAAAAGTCACTTGGTACAAATGCAGTACTGATCGATGACTTTAATAAAAACCCCCTTCCTTCAACCTTTGAACTGAAAATAAAGAGCAGTCTTCTTGATCCTTTAGTAATCAAAAAGAAGGCAGCTGATCTTAAAACCCTTTTCGGTGTGAATGACGTTCTGTACGGTGAAAAGTGGCTTTCTTCGTTAAGTGTGATTGCCAAGACCATGAAAATAGTTGCCATTGTTTTTGCGTGTGCAATATTCATCGCCACGACTTTTACCACCTACAATACGATCAAGATATTTTTCTATCGAAGAAAAGAAGAGATCAAAACATTGAAACTCCTTGGAGCGACCAATTCATTCACCCGCTTTCCCTTTTTAATTGAGGGGCTCTTTGTCGGTATTACAGGTGGGGTAGTCAGCGCTCTGTTTATACTGGGATTATCTTCATTTACAACATTAAAAGTCATTGAATTCATGCCGTCAATCAAGGCAATCATGGCTCCCTTCCCACTGCAGGTCTATCTGCTCATTCCTGTGACAGGCGCCTTTATGAGTCTTCTGGGCAGTTTCATTGCAGTAGGCAAAATAAGGTATTAAACAATGAAAGAGAGCGACGTTTTGAATAACTGTGTTCGTCGATCAGGGCTGCTCAGATTTGCTGCCCTGTTTGGCTTCTTGGCTGTGTTTCTAATGAATGCCCCTGCTTCAGCGTCAAACACTCTTGACAAGTTGGCAGAAATCCAGGATAAACTGCAATCAAAATTACAGAAAGTTAAAGAGGACCGGCAAAAAGAAAAAAAACTGCTCGGTACTCTCGATGAAATAAAAAACAACATAGGGCAGAAAGAGAATGAGATAAAGAAATATAACAGCAACATGTCTGCCACGGAAAAGGAAATCCAATCACTCTCTCAGGAGATTGACCAGCTGACAAGAAATATGGAGGGCAGTAAAAATGTTTTGACCGAATATGTGAAAGCCCTTCACAGACAGCAGTTCGACAGCAATTTGCTGATCCTTGTATCAGCCAGCGACTATCAGGACTTTATAAAAAAGAGCAAATACATCAGCCTCGTTGCCCATCATAACAATAGCGTCATGAAATCATACAGGGAGGAACTGGAACAGATCAATGAAAGGAAAACAAGGCTGCAGGACCTTCATGCCAGCCTTGAGACGAACATAGAGAAGGCAGCGAGGAAGAAACAGAGGCTCCTTGCAGAGCAGAAGAAAAAAGACGAGCTTTTTGCCGAAGTGCGCAACAGGCGGATAGAACATGAGAAAAAATTAAAGGAGCTTGAAGGATCCTCAAAAAAACTTCAGGCCATGGTTACCAAATTACACGGGAAAAAAATCCCTGATGCGATTTTGGGAGAGGGCTTCGAGTCCTTAAAGGGAAACCTCCAGTGGCCTGTGAATGGAGAAGTGCTGACACCATACGGCAAACATGAGGACGAATTCAAGAAAGTCGTATTCAAAAATGGTCTTGAGATCGAAGTAAAAGCAGGAGATCATCCCAAGGCGATAGCCGGTGGCAGGGTTGTCTTTGCCGATAAATTCCAGGGGTACGGCAATCTGCTCATCATTGATCACGGCAGCGGTTACCACAGTGTCTATGGCAACCTTGAAGAGATGACCATCAAGGAAAGCGAGCTGCTCGTTGAAGGCATGGACGTTGGTAAGGTGAGTAAATCGGATACTACTAATCAGCCAGCATTGTACTTTGAGCTTCGGCACAAGGGCAAACCTATAGATCCCATGAACTGGCTGCAGAGAAAAAGCTGAGGCGAATGAAAAAGCCGGTCAGGAGGTTTCCTGGCCGGCTTTTTCATTATAAAACTTCAGCAGTCATACTATTCACAGTCTTATCACTTCAAGAGTTTCTGTCTCAGCGTTGTCAGATGACTGAAGTAATCAGTAAATGCCCTGTAAAGCTTCGCATTGTCCTGCTCAAGGCTTTTCAACAGAGCATCACAGAAAAAAAATGTACAACGGAAGGGTCTCAACCATCTTTCAAGGGTACATCCACGTGTTGATATATAGCGGCAGGCATCAGTTTCCTTGCGCTCTGTTTCAAGATCAGGCACTGCCATACCCAGGGCATTGAGAAAAAGGAGATCGTGCTTATCATAACGGCCATGTTTGTCAGCACAGCATATTTGTTCGCACTCAGGACAGACAAGGGTTGTGTGCTTCTCGATAAAGGGGGAAACTAAATGAAAGGCATCTTTGAGTTCAAGGGCCGTCTCTGCTGTATCACCGGATACTGTTTTTTTCTGCCTGTAAGGTTTCATTGTGTGGAAACATCATATTCCTCTACAAAGAGATAAGTCAAACAACTGCACCATTTATTCTTCTTTATTGTATTAATTGCGACACAGTTCCTTAATGTTCCATGCCTATAACGTCTTTAAAGTACTTTATTTTTGATCTGGTAAGAAATTTGCTCTCTTCTTTCCATGCGGAGGTAATAATTCTGTATTATGCAAAAGAACCGATTAGAAAGTGAATCCATGAAGCCAAGCCTGAATCCTTTTATAAAGTTCAGTCGTTATCTGAAAAAAAGGAACAAGAGGAAACAGGATAAGGAGCTGCAAATGCGTTTGGCCATTCTTACCGGCGGCATTGTAAAAATGAAATAAGACATACCAGAGTATGTTTGTGTCTGTTGGATACTTTTCATTGTGCCCATCTTTTCACTTCTGAAAACACCACGCGTTGTATAGTATTACTCATGTGTCTGTGCTATGGTGTATCATGTCTCTCCTGCTATTCATAGCCATAATCTTTCTGGCTGCAGGACTGATCCAGGGAATTTCCGGTTTCGGTTCTGCCCTTATTGCAATGCCGCTTTTAACACTGTTTATTGACGTCAAAACTGCAGTTCCGCTCTGCATTCTGCATAGTGTCCTGATGACATCCTATCTGTCCTTCAAACTTAAGGACCACATGGAAAAGAGAAAAATCCTGCCTCTTCTGGCCGGAAGTCTTCCGGGAATTTACATGGGTGTAACTTTTTTAAAAAACGTTGATTCCGATCTGATCAAGTTTCTGCTGGGTTCGTTGATCGCTTCATACAGTCTCTATTCACTTGCAGTTCATCCAAAACCACGGCACATGCACAGGGCCTGGGCCTACCTGGCAGGCTTCGGCACCGGATTTATAGGCTCGGCCTTCAGCGCAGGGGGGCCTCCTGCCATCATTTATACAACATTAACAGGATGGTCCAAAGACCATATTAAGGCCACGCTTACGGGCTTTTTCCTGGCAAGTGCTGTAGTCACAGCAATTGTTCATGCTGCAAGCGGACTGACGAACGGTCTGGTCATACACTATTTTCTCACTTCCTCAGTTTTTGCCTTTGTCGGGGTTATGACCGGGTCGATATTTTACAGAAGGATAAGCCGGGACATATATGTCAGGATCATTCTCATCATCCTTTGTTTGCTCGGAGTCATGATGATATTTACCGCGTTACGGTAGTGAAAATGAAAAAGCGTATATTTTATACTTGATTCCACGACCAAATATGATATTATGTTTTAGGAACTTTAAGATGAGGAGTATAGGATGAAAAATATATTTATTATGAGCCTCTTCGCTTTTTTTGTTGCATCCTCTGTATCAGAGGGAGCCGACTGGCTCCATTTTGTTGACAGTATGCAGGGAGACAGGTGTTATATCGATGTGGACAGTATAGAGCGCACTGCCCCGGACACCATGAAGGTTATCAGAAAAGTGGAACCAGAACATTCACAGGACATCGCTTCTCTTGTCAGCTCCCTTGAAATGGACTGTAAAGGAAGCAGGATTAAATCCATAGAGGAAACCACCTACTTCAAGAACGGGACGACTCAGACAAGCAGGGGGAATAATCAGTTCAGAAAAATAAATCCCGACGACCTCGACGAAGCTTTGTTGGAACTGGTGTGCAGCCTGAAAAAAATGTAGCTCTGGTTTGACAGGATTTTTATAAAGACAGTTTTTGTTTGACCCTCAGCTTCGCGTCAATAAACTCCCTGTGGGAAAGATGAAGGAGGTGGCTGATTTTCCGTACCATATGCTCTTCATGTTTATCAAGTACGGTATCAGAGAAGGCGATTTCCCATAATTGCTCCGTAACTTTTATTTTCTGTTCTCTTGTAAGCCTCTTATTCAGGAGAGAAGTAAATTCAAAATATCCCGTTGATTTACATATTTTATCTTCAGCCAGCTTCAGTATTTCCCCGGTTTCTTGATTTGAGAGATTGAATCGTAACGACATGGCATCTGCAATTGCCTGAAGCTCTTCATCATTTACCTGAAAATCAGCCCGCATCATCTGAATAAGCAGCGCTGCCGTAGCTATCTCCAGTGAATGTTCTGCTGTGTCTTCAGGCCTTTCCTGATCAGGTTTTATATGTTTATTAAAAAATTGAGTGATAGCGGTCAACATATGAAGATATTAACTGCAGAGGTTTCTGCGAGTCAATGTCTTGCAAAGAATCATTCATTTAATTGACGGGTTATTGTAAAATATTGCAGAACTAACCATACAGGAGGAATATAATGCTAAACAAAAAAATGGAAAAAGCGATCAATGAACAGATCAAATGGGAGATATACTCTTCATACCTTTATCTATCAATGTCTGCATATTTTGAATCAGTGAGCCTTAAAGGCTGCGCCAGCTGGATGCGGATCCAGTTTATGGAAGAACTTACCCATGTAAAGAGATTCTATGATTTTGTCACTGCCCGGGGTGGACGGGTCATCCTCTCTGAGATAATGGCACCTCCTTCTGATTGGGACAGTCCTCTGGCAGTCTTCGAGGAAACCCTGAAACATGAACAGCAGGTGACAGGCAGAATTAATGACCTTGTAGACCTGGCACAGAAACTCAAGGATCACGCCTCCAACAGCTTTCTGCAATGGTTCGTTGATGAGCAGGTAGAAGAGGAAGAGTCGGTTGATGAGGTGCTGCAGAGCCTGAAACTGAACGAAAATAATCCAGGCGGTCTGTTTATGATTGATAAGGAGCTTGCCCAGAGAGCTTTTGTAGCGCCTGCAGACGTTACGCTTTAATTGCTGCGAGAGACTTCATTGTCCCTCTTTGATAAAGAGGGCTCAGGCAGAACGTGAAGCAATTACAGGGCGCATTTTTGATAACTTTGATAAGAATGATAAGACCATTCTTCTGATGTGAGGATGATTGATTGTTTAAATTGACATGATTTATTTCATTTTATTAAAGTCATCATGTCCTTGCATCCATGTGCGTTCAAAAAGGTGCTCCGCCGGAAGGGCATAGATTAAAAAGGATTAATCAGTAATTCTTTTTTTATCAATCCCGTATTTCTTCAGTTTATGCCGAAATGATCTGAAGCTCAGGTTCAGGAGCTTGGCAGCCTCGGTTTTTACCCCATTTGTTCTTTCAAGGGCATTCAGAAGATAAGCCTTTTCAGTGTCAGCCATCAGCTTTTCCATATCCATACCGCCTGATGGCACAGTAATCTTGCCTGATTCAGAGGAAGAGCGAAGTTCATCCGGCAGGTGTTCAACATGTACAACGCCGTTCTCACAGAGAAGCAGGACCCTCTCGATAATATTCTCAAGCTCCCGGACATTTCCCTTCCACCTGAAGTTTTGCAGGGCATGAATAGCTTCAGGAGAGAATTCTTTTTTATCACCGATAAATTTCTTTATAAAATGATTGACCAGCAGCGGTATATCATCTCTGCGATCCCTCAGGGGTGGTATCTTGACAGAGAGCACATTCAGTCTGAAATAAAGGTCCTCCCTGAACTGTTTATCCTCTATCAGTTCCTGCAGATTTTTGTTCGTTGCAGAAATTATCCGAACATCCACCCTCAGGTCTGATACGCCCCCTACTCTGCGAAAACTCCCGTCCTCAATAACGCGGAGCAGTTTTGACTGGAGATTCATAGGCATCTCTGCTATTTCATCAAGGAAAATAGTGCCATCATTTGCCAGCTCAAAGAGTCCCTGTTTGTTTGATGCCGCACCGGTAAAGGCCCCCTTCATATGTCCAAAAAGCTCACTTTCAAGAAGACCTTCGGGAATGGCTGCGCAATTCAGGGCAACAAAACGGTTGTCCTTTCTGGGACTCAGACTGTGGATTGCCTTTGCCACCAGTTCTTTTCCTGTGCCGCTTTCACCGGTTATGAGTACGCTCGCATTGCTTTCCGCTGTCTTTGATATGATTGTGAACATGGCCTGCATTGGCTGACTGTTGCCTATAATATTTTCAAGCGAGGGAGATTTCAGCTGCTCCTTCAGAATGGACACATCTTTCTGCAGTTTCATTTTCTCAAGGGCATTACTCACAACAAGTCGGATGTCATCCATCTGGAAGGGCTTTTGTATGTAATCATAGGCCCCCAGTTTCATTGCCTCCACCGCTGATTCTGTGGATCCAAAGGCAGTGGCAATGACCACAACCGTATCAGGACTGATCTGTTTGATGTTCTTCAAAAGTTCAAGCCCCCCGAGCCTGGGCATTTTCATGTCTGTAATCACAAGATCAAAGATATCTTTTTTCACTGCATCAACACCTGACACACCGTTTCCTGCCACTGTAACATCATATCCTTCATTTGACAGAAAGATATCAAGTACCTCTCGCATACTCTGTTCATCATCTACCACAAGTATTCTGCCTTTTGAATAAGCCATAAAATGTATTAATTCTCTCCTTAATTATTATTAAACGGCAGTAAGACCTTAAAACTTGTGCCGCCACATTCTACCCCCGATTCTACGACGACCTTCCCGTCATGCTCTTCGGCAATTTTCTGTGCTGTTGAAAGTCCAAGCCCTGTCCCCTTTTCCTTGGTTGTAAAGAAGGGATAGAATACCTTTCCTATATCTTCCTTGCTTATGCCGGCACCACTGTCTTTAAAGGTAATCTCTACAAAATTTTCTTTCTTTTCCGTATAAATCTCTACTTCTCCTCCATCTGAAACAGCATCAACGGCATTCAGTCCAAGATTCCAGAATACCTGTTGAAGCTTCCGTGAGTCTCCTTTGATGTACAAGCTTTCTTCGAGTTCCGACGGTGATGAGACATGCACACGTTCTGTGCTGGAATTCTGCATGAGAGTAATAACGTTTCTCAGTGAGTGATGAAGATCAAAGTTTTCCACCTGAAGTTCCTGTGGTCTGGCGTATAAAAGAAAATCTGTAATGATGCCGTTTAACCTGTCCATCTCGGAAAGAGCTATGCTCATAAGGTGATCCGCAGATTCACCAGAGACCTTTTTCTCCCTCAGCATTTCAACGGATGCCTTCAGTGAGGCAAGTGGGTTTCGCAGTTCATGGGCAATGGATGCCGACAGTTCCCCGATAAAGGCCCACTGTTCCTTTCTCTTCACCTCAGCCTCCATTGTTTTCAGTTCCGTCAGGTCCTGGAATATCCCTATCATGCCTATGGGATCACCGGAACTGTCTTTCAGCGTAGAAAGCCTCATGCCGACGGGAAAAGGTTTTCCTTCCCTGTTGTAAATTTCTCCTTCTATCCTGTCTAAGGGAACGTTACAATCTTCAAGAAAGGGGAATACCTCTACCGGTTTTTTTCCGATCACTGCCTGCCGGTCAAACCCTGTGATCTCACTGGCAGAAGTGTTGAAAGTGCTGATGCATCTGTTCAGATCAGTTGTAAACACCCCGCTCGGCATACTGTCAATAATATATTTACTGAAGGCCTTTAAATCGCTCAGGACCGTATCCCGCTCCTGAAGGCTCTTGGTAGCCCTGTGCAGCGTTTCAGAAAGATAACCGCTCAGAAAGGCAACAAGGAAAAAAGCCGAAATATAGGCGAAACTTTTATAGAAATAATCCTTTGCTGTAATAAAGGGATCAGCAGGCAATTGTGCAATGCCGTAAAGCTGAAGGCCAAGGAGGCCTGCATAGAGTACGCTGCTGAAGGAGGCTATAACAAAACATGCCCTCCTGTTTAATACGATTGCTGCTGAAAGTATGCTCAGGGGAAACATAAAGGCGAATATACTCTCAATACCGCCAGTGATGAATATGAGCACTGCCTCTGCAAGAATATCAATAATTATCTGTATATATGCAAAGACTGTGAAATTGATCCTCTGTTTCGTCCACTTGATAATCAGCGCATAGACAATCGTGAGGAGATAGAGAAATGCAATAAAGTAGGATAATTCTTCGGGATGGGAGATCCTCTCGTATCCAATCCTGAATATATGGAATGAGTCAAGAAGAAGGGTGACAATAACAACCCTTATAACGATAAGGGCACTTACTCTTTTCGTTATATCACCACGCATCATTGTTTCTATCACTCGTGCATCTGGCGCAGCACAAGGGCCTGGTTATTAAATCAGTGTTATGAGCTTGAAGATCGGCAGATACATGGCAACAACGATAAATCCGACTGTTCCGCCAAGAAACACCATAAGCAGCGGTTCGAGCATGGCCGTAAGATTTGCAACAGCAGCATCAACTTCTTCATCATAAAAGTCAGCAATCTTATCAAGCATGCTGTCAAGAGCTCCGGTGGATTCTCCAACAGCGATCATCTGCGTAACCATGGGAGGAAAGACCTTCGTCTCTGAAAGGGGCTCGGCAATAGTCTGACCTTCAGCAACACTCTTTCTGACGTCGAAAACAGCCTTTTCAATAACCTTGTTGCCTGCTGTTTTGGCCGTTATATTTAATCCATCAAGTATTGGAACACCACTGCTTGTCAGCGTACCAAGTGTTCTCGTAAATTTGGCAACGGCAACTTTTTTGAGCAGTATGCCAAAAATCGGAAGCTTTAAAAGAATCCGGTCCGTTATCGTTCTCCCCGTTTCCGTTTTCCTCCACTTCACAATACCGACAACAATCATAATCATAGATGCAAAGGTTATTAAGCCTCCGGTACCTGCTATAAAGTCACTCATATCTATGACAAGCTGGGTTGGTCCCGGCAATTGTCCGCCAAGCTGGGTAAACATCTTTGAAAAGGTAGGCACAACAAAGATCATGATAACGGCAATAACCAGAATGGCTACACTGATGACAACAGCAGGGTAGGTCATTGCTCCCTTCACCTGCCTTTTCAGTTTCTGAGCCTTTTCGATATACTGGGCAAGTCTGATAAGAATTGTATCAAGGATACCGCCTGATTCACCTGCTGCAACCATATTTGAATAAAGGTCAGAATAAACCTTGGGATGCTTTTTCAGGGCATCGGCAAAGGTAGAGCCTCCCTCAACATCATTTTTGATTTCCCCGATTATTTTTGCATAGTGTTTATTCTCGGTCTGGTTTGAGAGTATGTCCAGGGCCTGGACAAGGGGAAGACCTGCACCTATCATGGTTGCAAACTGCCGGGTAAAAATGACGAGGTCTTTTTCAGTCACCTTGCCACCCAGCCCACTGAAGAGCGGCTTGGGTTTTTTCGATATACTTGTCGGAATAATACGCTGTTTTCTCAGATAGGCCTTGACATCATCTATATTTGATGCCGTGTACTCGCCTTTTGCAATACCGCCCTTGATGGACTTGCCTGACCATTTATAAACAATATCTGCCATTTATTTAACCTTTCCTACACCGACAGCAGAACGCCTCTGCATCATGTTGAGGAGTTCATCCGGTATGGTTGATTTTCGAAGCGCATCTTCATATGACAGGTCTCCTCTCTGAAAGAGCTCAAAGAGAGACTGGTTCATTGTCTTCATGGGGAATTTGTTCTGCCCTGTCTGCATCATGGAGTAAATCTGATGTGTCTTGTCTTCCCTGATCAGGTTCCGGATGGCAGGATTTGGCACAAGTAATTCAACTGCAAGCGATCTGCCTTTGCCTGATTTTTTCGGTATCAACTGCTGGGAGATTATCCCCTCAAGGACGAAAGAGAGCTGGACACGAATCTGTTCCTGCTGATGGGCAGGGAATACGTCTATAACACGGTTAATCGTCTGCACAGCCGTATTGGTATGCAGTGTAGCAAATGTCAGATGCCCTGTCTCAGAGGTAGTAAGGGCAGCCTCAATTGTCTCAAGGTCCCTCATTTCACCAATGAGGACTATATCCGGGTCCTGCCTCAGGACATATTTCAATGCCTCTTTAAAGGAATAGGTATCAGCATGTACTTCTCTCTGGTTGACAAGACAGCTCTTGTGAGTGTGGAGATATTCAATCGGATCCTCTACCGTTATTATATGTTCATGTCTTTCCCGGTTGATCTTGTCAATCATTGCTGCAAGGGTAGATGACTTCCCGCAGCCCGTTGGTCCTGTAACGAGTATGAGGCCACTGGGCTTCTTCGAAAGGTCATTTAATACATTCGGAAGCCCAAGCTCCTTGAAGGACTTCACTTCATAGGGGATCATCCTGAAGGCGCCTGACACTGCTCCCCGCTGCATAAAAATGTTTGCCCTGAAGCGGCTCAGACCCTTGACACCAAATGAGAGATCAAGTTCGTTTTTCTCTTCGAACTTGTGTTTCTGCGTATCGGTAAGAATACTGTAGCAGAGTGCCTTCGTCTCTGAGGGATTGATCGGCTCTTCATTCAGAGGTATCAGCTTGCCATCAACTCTTACCCTCGGAGGCGATCCTGTACTAATATGAAGGTCAGAAGCCCCTTTCTCAAGCATTTGCTCCAGCAGATCGTATAATGTTGACATAAAATTTCCTTTAAAATTAAAGGTTTTTAAATATACTGCCTCTCTCCATCATTCGTTATTACTCTATATCGGAAAAACAGTTCCTTTTCTTTAGTTTTTTCTCATGAGTGTTACACAGCCTTTTCTTTGCCGGCATGCTTTCATCAGTCATGTCAGTCTTTGAAGGTAACTCTCAGGACCTCTTCTATTGATGTCACCCCTTCTTTAATCTTTGTAAGGCCGCTCATCCTCAGTGTCTTCATGCCCAGCTGAACAGCTGTTTTCTTTAATTCCGAGGCAGAGCCTCCTCTGAGAATCAACTCTTTGAGATCATCTTTCACCGGCATGACTTCATAGAGCGCTATTCTGCCTTTGTAGCCGGTGTCGCCGCATTTTGAGCATCCCTGTCCCTTGTAACACTTCATAGTCTTCGCTTCGTCCGGTGTAAACCCTATATCCAGGAGAGCACTCTCCGGCATGGAGTCTTCTTCTTTACAATGCTCACAGATTTTCCTGCAAAGTCTTTGTGCAAGGATAAGCACCACAGAGGCAGAGACCAGAAAGGGCTCGACCCCCATATTCAATAATCTTGAAATTGTACTGGGGGCATCGTTCGTATGCAGCGTGCTCAATACAAGGTGCCCGGTCAGCGCTGCTTTGACAGCAATCTCCGCAGTTTCAAAGTCCCTGATCTCACCAACCATAACAATGTCAGGGTCCTGCCTCAGGAAAGATCTCAGTGCTGCAGCAAAACTCAGCCCGATGTCATCCCGTACATGCACCTGATTTATGCCTTTCAGATTGTATTCAACAGGATCCTCTGCAGTCATAATATTCACGTCAATAGTGTTAATCGTACTGAGTGCTGAATAGAGGCTTGTTGTTTTACCACTACCGGTAGGGCCTGTGACAAGGACCATGCCAAAAGGAGAACGAATGGCTTCATTAAAATCAGCCAGCGCCTGTTCTTCAAAACCCAGTTTTGTGAGGTCAAGTTCCAGGCTTTCCTTGTCAAGAATTCTCATAACGATTTTTTCACCGAAGAGCGTTGGCAGTGTTGAAACACGAAGGTCAACGCCTCTGTCCTGTATCTTAAGTTTTATCCTGCCGTCCTGGGGAAGCCTCCTCTCGGATATATCCAGTTCTGCCATGATCTTGATACGTGAGGAAAGGGCGGCTTTCAGTTTGAGAGGCGGCTGCATGATGTCATACAGTACTCCATCGACTCTGTAACGTACCCTGAATTCTTTTTCATAGGGTTCAACGTGTATGTCACTCGCGCCTCGTGTAATTGCCTCGCCGAGTATGAGATTGACGAGTTTGACAACCGGTGCCTCTTCTGTGGCGCTCTGTAACTCGCCCAGGTCCTCTTCTTCTTCAGTCTCATGAATGAGGTCAAGGCTCTCTTCATTAAAATCAGTCATGTTATTTACGACTGACTGCAGTGCATCAGCTGACTGGCCATAGTGCTCGGCAATTGACTGTTGAATTGCTGATTCAGAGGCAACGACTGGCTTGACATTATAGCCTGTCATGAACTTCACATCATCTATTGCAAAAACATTGGAGGGGTCAATCATTGCAATTGTAAGTGTTGCCCCGTTTTTTGAAATCGGGAATATCTGATATTTCTGTGCTACATCATGGGGGATAAACTTGACTAATGAAGGATCAACATTATTATCCGCAAGGTTCACAGAAGGCACGCCATACTGTTTACTGAGAAATTCTACTAATGCATCTTCTGAAATATAATTCAGTTTTACCAGATTCGAGCCTACACGTCCGCCATCCCTCTGCTGCAACTCAATGGCTGCAGCCAACTGGTCTTCAGTAACAACCTTATTTTTAACGAGTAACTGGCCTAATTTTGCTGCCATGATGGTACGTTAACCTCACATTTCAGCTGATACCGGCCCATGCAAATATATACATCGGGCGTACCTATGCCTTTTATCAGTGCGTTTCTATTCGGCAAAAGGCGGGTAAATCTGAAATAGAGGAACTCGGCAGTGCCGTTGAGAGTAATTGAGTCAGCTATTGAAGAGACAGCTATGGTATGACCTGTATCTTATCCATGAGTACCTGCTGTATCTCTGCTTCATTATATGAAGGCATCGGCACATTATCAAAGAGTTCCCATTTTTCTTCGTGAACTGCTGATTCACCGGGGCGGAAATACACCAGGGGAGATAATGTCTCCATCTCCAGCATAAAATCATTGGTATATGTTTCATAGGAGGCACCGAAATCCGGATAGGCTGCGCTCATTTCATGGGCATAATATTTAATAAAGAGGTGGCCATGATTAAAGTATGCGGCCCATCCCGCTTCATTGGGGATGCCCAGCTTGAAGGGATTCTGTATTGCGGGATTCTGTTTCAGAATGATAAAGGAATTCCCCCAGCAGACACGGGAATCATCAAGGTTCGAATAGGGCCAGAGAACAATGTGCCTGTTTGGTAACAGGCCTGTGTCCCTCCGGCTCTGGGGGATTACTTCCATCCCTCCCGCTGCCATGGCAGTCAAACTCCATAGGGCGAGCTCAACTTCCTGCAACCCTTCATTCGTCAGCCTGTGCATAAGCGATACTTCTGTGCTCTCAGGGCATAATGTAATTTCAATCTCTTTTCGCAGCTTCGTCTTTATTTCTGTTTTCTGCACTACTCGTATGCCCTGTGCGACCTCTTCCCAATGCACTGGATCATTGTCAGGCTCATAGGTCCGTTCCTTTGACTCAGGACTGTGCCAGAGACGATGCCCTCCGTATATCCTCCATTCATCTCCCCCTGTCATGCCAAGAGTGGACTGCACCTCGCAGA